>TARA_R110002072_G_scaffold1989_2_pt1 | contig 158682 bp, 163 predicted proteins | sample TARA_R110002072 | Tara Oceans TARA_R110002072 (sample SAMEA4397118) | marine metagenome | biome: Polar Biome; feature: [SRF] surface water layer (ENVO:00010504); material: water (ENVO:00002006), including particulate matter (ENVO:01000060) such as... | depth 5 m
AGTTAATATTACCTGAACTACTCCTTGGCCAAACCCGTCTTGCTGAGGATATTTGTAGTGTAGGAGCACTCTCACCTTGAGCTCTTAAACCAATTCAGATCATTAAAACGATAAATTTATGTACTTCACAGTACTTTTCCGCTTATCATTCCCCTATTCTTCCAAAAAAATGATTACATGCAGTTTCTAGAAATTACTCTATATATCATAATCCTCCTCACTTGGGTTAATGAAGGTTCTATACTTTTCTTTATACTTCTTTTCATTTTCATAATAATCTATGAAAAATGCTGGGGAAGCAATACAAGAGCTACTTAGATTTATTCTATAATCTTCTTCTACTTTTTCAAAACATATACTTATATTTAAAGTATCATCTTTCAGGGGAGTAGATATATGTCCACAATAAGGGTAGGTATGGAACAAAAAATCTTTATATATTTCATTGTGATCATTAAAATTAAAACAATATTTTTTTTCCTTATTATCACTTGATCTCGGAGGTCGAAATGGACTGGAGTTACCAAAGTCAACTTTTAAATGGAATCTACCTTTTTCTAAATCCAATAGGTTCTTCACCTTTTTCTTTAAAACGGGCGAAAGATTTTTATCAATCTTAACTATTCTTTTTTTCCAATTTTGCACAGTTTTTAGCTCACAAAGTTTTTTTTCATTTTCATATGTTTTTCGAGCTAATGAATTAAATTGTTCCTGAGGACCAGAAATATCAATTTCTAGGTATTTTAATTTTCCACATTTAGAAATTGGAAATAGTCTTACTTGTGAAGCTCTAGCACTTTCAATAAAACATTTTTTAACTTCTAGACGGCACGCTATGACTTCTCTCACAACACTTCTAATATTTTTTATTTTGTTATAATTACTAAAAATTTCACGCATTTTATCATTTTTCCCTAGCCCTACTTTTTCGCATATTTTTACATCAGAAAAATTCTCAATACACTTCTTTAATTCATTAATTTTAGTTTTAATATTCGGGTTTTCTTTAGCTACTTTCTCAAACAGTTTCTTATCTGGTGGGTATATCTGGACATTTTCTAAACCTGCAATCGGTTTCAAGTGAGCATATAGAGTTCCATATTTTGTAGTTTCAAATTTTCCGATCTTTCCATCGTAATCAGATAGTAAAATTTCATAATGATCAAATACATTTTTTTCAATATCTGTATTAATAATATCACACTTAATTGGTCTATTTATAATTTCAACGACTTCAGAACAGCTTCCAAGAGGTTGTACGAATTCACCGCCCCAAGGAGTAACATTACAAAAATCATTAACGCGATATTTAGTACCATGTAGATATCCTATATCTATATCTTTTGGCCGAGAGAAAATCCCTTTAAAACCTGTATCAACATTAGGGTCTGTACTTTTAAGAATTGTAAAACCTAACTCTTTTCCTAGAGCTTTCGATTTCTTTTTAAACACACTTGGGTGACAGATTTTCTTTCCTTCTCTATTAAATACACCTTTAAGAGTGAAGCTTAATACAGGCTTTCCCTTCAGGTTATAATTGTCATAGAGATCGATTAAAGGATATTCAACCTTTCCATCTTTATCAGGAAGAATAATTAATCTCCAATGAGTTTTCCCTAATGCAAACAAATGATAATTTGTATCAGCCCAGACTCTTCCTTGAAAAAGAAAAATAATAATCACTAAATAACTTAATACTTTACTCACTTTCCACACCCACAGAGTTGGTCAAGATTAAGTGCAGTACTCCTTTATTGATAATTCCCACTACAAAGAATTGTTGGCAGAGCGAGCTAAGACTTCTCTTTTACCATATCCTCGATGAGACTGTAGCCTTTTAAGAAGTTAACAGCTCGAAGGACTTGATAGTCTGAAGAAGGATCGTACTTCTTTCTTTTTTCAGACTTACGTTTCTTTTCAGCTTTCTTCTTCTTAGCATCAGCAATACGCTGCACTCTTTCATCGTGCTCTCGCTTAAGACGTTCTTTCTTTTCCTTAGGAGTTTCGATAGTGGCCGTCAGATGGTTTCGTAAATCTTTCTCACGAATGTAGCGACTAGGCTTCTTATTTTCAGCAACCCACTCAGACTCAAATTCATCAACTTCAATATCTGGAGTAACACCCTTGGCCTGAATTTTTCTTCCCGAAGGAGTCATATACTGAGCGATCGTTAGCTTCACTGCTTGAACTTCATCTATCTTAGCAACACTTTGAACACTTCCCTTTCCAAAAGTTTGTGTTCCCATAATAATGGCCCTTTTAGAATCTTGAAGAGCACCTGAAACAATTTCAGAAGCGGAAGCGGAGCCACCATTAACCAGAACAACCATCGGGAGTTCTGTTTCTTTGTAGCCAGTCTTTTTTACATAACGAATTTCTTTTTGCTTCGGATCTCTTCCTTCAGTAGAAACAACGATCCCATCTTTCATAAAAATACTTGAAACATCCACTGCCTGATCAAGAAGACCTCCAGGATTATTTCGAAGATCTAAAACAATTCCTTTTAATCCACCATTTTTCTTGGCCTGTCTTCTAATTTTCTTAAGGGCCTTCACAAGAGCGGAAGTACTATTCTTTTGAAATTGAGTCAGTCGAACAAAAGCAAAATTCTCTTTCACAAGTTTAGATTTTACCGGACTTATTTTAATAATTTCTCTTTTCAGTTTATATCTTGTTACTCCTTCAACACCTTTTCGAAGAATACCAAGCATAATGGATTCTCCTGCCTTACCTCTCATTTTATCAACACACTCTTCAAGAGAAAGGCCAACAATTCGATCTCCATCAATTTCAACAATGCGGTCCCCTGCCATAAGCCCTGCTTTGAAAGCGGGAGTATCATCGATTGGAGTCACAATAATGAGAACACCATCTTTTTGTTGAACTTCTATACCAAGTCCACCAAATTCACCTTTTGTATCTTCTTGCATTTTTGCAAAGACTTCTCTATCTAAAAAAGAGCTGTGAGGATCAAGAGTATTCATCATTCCTCTAATAGCACCTTCAATTAATTTCTCAGGGTCAACATCACGGTAGTACTGGCTTTCAACCAGAAAAAGTACTTTGTTAAAGAGTTCTAATTTTTCAAATCTTGATTTCTTCTTTGCTGCACCGACAGTTACAAATACCAATCCAATTAAGGAGAGAGATACAATTAATTTTTTCATTAAGGCCTCAGTATATTTTTAAATTTTTGCTATTCTTTCTAATTCTTTTTGATCAAGTAGGTGAATGGTGTTTTGGGCTTTGTTCTTCTTGCGAATTTCAAAATAAACCTTTCCTACTTTTTCACTATTTACTTTTGTCTCACCGATGATTTCACCAGCTTGTAACATTTGATTCTTCTTCACTCTTGGATTGAACTCTCCAAGGAAGACAGATCTTGTCTCTTGTCCGTGATCTACAACAACGACATTTCCGTATGTAGATAAGCGACCTGTATGGGCCACTCGCCCGTTACGACCGATTCTTAAGAAGTCCTTACCTTCAAAATGGAAAGTAACTCCTTTCTTTCTATATTCGAATTTTTTAAAGTTTCTAAGAGGTGTATCGAAAGTCCCAAGCTTATCTCTTAAAGCTCTTCCTTTCTTCGTTCTTACTCGACTAACTTTTATCTGACTTGCTTGTTTAAGAAGTGTCGTTTCTTTCTTCTTTAAATTTAAATATTCTTGAGCGTAATTTTTTTTCTCACTCTCCATCTCAGTCATTAATGACAAGAGACTGACTTCTACTGAACGATATTCTTCATAACGTGCCTCAAGCCCCATCATTTCTTTTTTCATTTTATTTACTTGAATAAGCTTACGATTGAGATTTTTAATCTTGCTCTGGGCAGCATTGACTAGGACTTTTTGTGAGTATAAATCTTGCGCTGATTGATCGCCACCAAGGGAGTTGGCAAGAGTTGCTCTTATAAGGGCCTTTGATTCTTTCAACTGATTATTAATGGTCTTCGTATTTTTGAAGATCATTTCTTTTACTTTATAAATTGTTGATTCAATTTTATTTTTTCTCTGTAGAACAGAAAGATATTTTTTATTCGAACTTCCAAGATTGGATTCTAGGGACTCAATCTTCTTAGATATTTGTGCAATGGATTTCTTATTCTTTCTAATATGAGAATTAAGTGACTTATTTCTTTTATCATATGTCCCCTTTGCCGAATAAATAGAATTCGAAAAGATAAAGACAGATAAAAGTAGAAGCGTTTTAATTAATTTTCCCATTTATACTTTCTTGTAAAATGAAGGGCCCCAATAACCAGTGGAGCAAATAGAAAAACAACTCCGAAGTTTAATTGATTGAATTGCACAAAGTATGTAGCACTCGAAGCAACTGCAATGATTGAAAAGGCCGCTAGAAAAGATTTTACTGATACATTTGATCTTCTTTGAAATTGTTCAACCAGATAACTAGTCTTATCAAAGCTATCAACCATAAAAAGAAGAGCTAAGTACCAAAGTCCTAAGATGATTAACGAAACTAAATCCCCACCCCACTTAGACATAAAGAAGAGAAACTTCTTCGCTTTAACCTTTTCGAGGATGGCCTTCACCGCACCTAGAGAAACATTATTCTGTCCTACTAACCTTACCAGGTAGTCTCGAATAAGTTCTTGAGACCTGACGCTGATTCCGTTAGCAAACTCAACTTTCATCCCAACCAAATCAAGATCAAAAAGCGAAGAGTCTATTTGCAGTTGATCAGCATTGATAATATCGCTTACTTGTTTTTTCAAATCGTTCTGGGCCACGATCTTTACAGATTTTACGCCGGGAAGACTCTTAAGCTTTCTAGAAATTCTAGATGAGTTTTGATCACCGTTTAAAAGAGCATGAAAATATGGCCCTGCATTCTTTTGTTTAAAAAGAGCGTTCACCTGATTATTAATTTCAGAGTTAAAGAAAACACTTAAGACCAATGATAGTGAAAGACCTAAGAAAACAATTCCTTTGAAGGTCTTAAAAGTAATGATGTTATAAAAGTGTTTTATATAAAACATGCATGCCCCGAGTAAATGATTTTTCCTTTGTCTATATGAACAATACGACCGTTAAACTTTTTAACAAGGTCCTTGTTATGACTTGCCCAAATAACGGTAAGTCCTCTTTTCGTATTATAGAGATTTAAAATATCATAAATCTTCTTTGCATTTTCATAATCAAGAGATGAAGTTGGCTCATCTGCAATAAGAATAGAGGGACGACAAAGCATGGCTCGAATAAAAGCCACCTTTTGCTTAAGTCCGCCATTGGCATCTTTAATCTTAAGACCAAGTCTATCTTTAATGCCAAGTACTTCAGCAAACTCAATCATTTCCTTATAGAATTCATTCTTATTGCTGTAGATTTTAGAATCATAAGAAACCCAAAGATTATCTTCGCAAGTCTTTCTTTCCATAAAGCGATGATCTTGAAAAATCATCGAAACAAAGTGATCTCCTTGAGGTCGCTTTATTTTTCCCTGATGAAGATCGATATGACCTGCCATTAATCTTAGCAGAGAAGTCTTACCAGCTCCGCTTGCACCAGTTAAAAAAATGATCTCACCAAGTGAAACCTTAAACTGAACATTATCTAGTGCTTTTATTTTTCCGTATTGAATTGTCGCATCTTGTAGAGTGTATAAACTCCCAATACCGGTGGACTGAAATTGGTTATTTTTTGAATTCATTTGCTGTTGCAACATGATTGACACTTCCTTTCGTCATTTCGATCAAATCATCCTGATTTGAAGGGCTTAGAGACCCTAAACTCTTAAATATTTTACCCCAATAATCGACCCAAAAGCAAGTAGCAAGGCCAATCCAAGAGAAATGCATGGCAAAGACTGTAGGAATTACAGGAAGTACCCGACTAAACATCTCCCTTATTATCTTGAATCACCCCTTCGGCCAGTAAAAGCTCATAGGTGGATTCAGACATAAAGACATTGGGAATATAGTTATTTGTATTGTTAAGCCTTGAAATTACAGAGTTTTCAATCTCGGCCAGAAGCTTCACTTCCCCATTTTCAAAACTCACTTTGACTGGGTCTCGCTCCAAAAGCACATTTGTAGAATTTCCTTTTCCAACTAAGCTCTTTTTTGATTTTACAAAAATAATATCTTTACTTGGAAGATCAGGAATAAACCAATCAGACTTCTTTCCCTTCTTCTTAATAACTTCTTCTATTTCATCTACTTTTTGTTGGGCCTTCTTCTTCACTCGCTCACTTTCAGTTGGATCATCTTGATTAAGCAGTGATGTTTTTAGCTCCGGACAAAAAGCGTGTCTTGCTCCTCTTGCAAAGAGAAGTGTATCGGCCATATCTTTTATATCTGGATCTTTATCGAGAGTTCCATCCATAAATGTTCTATGAACAATTCCCATGAAGTAACTATCATTGAAGCCCCAAAACTTTTCAGGGTTAGTAGAAATCATATCGAGAAGATCTGAATATTTATAAATAAGGTTCTTCTTTAAAAAGTAAAAACAAAGTCTCTGAGCAATGGCATCATACTTAGCACCACGTGGGCTTCGAATAACTTGTGAGTACCAAGAAAAGCGAGACATAAGAAAGTCTTCAATACAGTGAAGAGCATTTGCTTTAATAGTTAAGATATCGTGATTCCCTACTCGGTGAGGTTTGAAGTGATAGAGCAAATAGTCTCTATCGTATGATCCATATTTAAGACCAGTATAGTGAGCATCTCTTAAAAGATAGTCCATTCGGTCACAATCAATTTCAGAATGAAGAATTTGATTGGCCATAATTGAAGGGTCTACACCTTTTACAAGATCCGAAATATTTTGCGGATCAAGACCGTGTTTTTTTAAAATATGGGTGATCCCACCAGGGTAATCTGTATTCTTAATAATAAATGAACCAAGATTTTCGTGATCATCCTTGAGTCCCTTTCCACCTTTAACATTTGTCGTATCGCCGAACTCAATATAAGCCGCTTCAGTTGTGTGTGAAAAACAAAAGGTTCCTAGGTCATGGAGTAAGGCCCCCATACGAACACCCTGATGATACATCTTCTCTTTGGTTTTAACTTTGGTATCCATTAGCTCTTCATCAGTCACCGCTCTCTTACAGCTCTGTAAGATCTTATGAGCGTTGAACATCACTCCAATGGAATGACCAAAGCGTGAGTGCTCAGCACCTGGAAAGACATAGAATGAAAAACCTAATTGCTTAATCCAACGAAGCCTTTGATAAAAAGGACTTTTTACAATTTCTTTTTCTGCTGGGGTGAGATGAATGAATCCATAAAGAGGATCATATACGACTTGCGCTTTTGAACTAACTTCCATTTATTTTTTTCATCCTTAAAAAAAATTGGCCCTCATCAATGAAGGCCATATAAATTTTCTATTGTAATACTTTTTTAGCTCTTCCTCTTTTCTTAGGAGCAGGCTTAATTTTTGAAATGAGATATTGAAATGCCATTCCAGCTTCACGTCTCAAGCTATTTTCATGAATAAAACGATAAAGTGCTTCTAGTTCATTTGAAGTTCTGAAAGACTTCAAGTTCTTACCTGTCTCTACTTTTGCGCTTGTTTCTTTTGCTGTATCAACCATATTTCCTCCGAAGGAATTATTTTACTTACTTATTTATAGTAATTCAAAATTTTTATTGTTAATTAAGGCGCCTCTATGACGCCTATGCTCTACTTCTTATACCTCTTTTGCGTGAATCATTCCATAACTATGAAGCTTGTTATAAAGAGTTTTTACCGTAATACCTAGCGTCTTAGCCGTTTTTGTTTTATTTCCACCTAATTTCTCTAGTGTGTTACAGATATGTCTCTTCTCTAGTTCGTCTAGCGTTAACTCGCCGTAGACAACTTTTTCTTCTTTGTCTTCTGAGTCAGATGCGTCGGCTTTGAATTCAACGACATGCTCAGAGATATGGTTCTTCTCTACGATTCTACCGTCTGAAAGAATGTATGCTCTTTCGATGATATTTTGAAGCTCACGAACATTTCCTGGCCAGTTATAAGTTTGAAGTGCTGAGATAACACCTGGACTTAGTGACTTCTGCTCATCTTGTGATCTTGATGAGTTAAGAAAATGTGTAGCAAGAGTTTCAATATCTTCTGTTCTATCTCTTAGTGAAGGAACTCTAATACTCATTGTATTTAAGATAAAGAAAAGGTCTTCTCTAAAGTGTCCTTCTTTTACTTTCTCTGAAAGCTCAGCGTTTGAAGCTGCCACAATCTTTACATCACTTTTGAATGGCTTTTGAGCACCAACTCTATAAGCTGCTTTTTCATTAATCATTGAACAAATTTTTGATTGTAAATGGATTGTTAGTTTTTCGATATTACTTAGGAATACTGTTCCACCGTTTGAGATTTCAAAAACACCGTTCTTAACATGAACGCCATTGAAGTCTACAATTTCGTGACCAAAGAGTTCTTTTTCAAGACTCATTTCATCTAGTGATGAACAGTCTACTGACATAAAAGGACGATTGCCTCTTTCACTTCTACAGTGAATTCTTCTAGCAACCATTTCTTTTCCAACACCTTTTTCACCTTCAACAAAGAAGCTTACGTCAATTTGAGAAAGCTTGTCAGCTACTCTCAGTACTTCTTTCATTGATTCTGATTTTCCGATGATTTCTTTTTCTTCGATAAGGTAAGAGTCTGAGAATGAATGCCCTTCACCTTTATTTGCTAATTCTTTTTCTTTTAATTCAATTTTCTTCATGAGTGATTCATTAAGATGTTTTGCTGATAAGTACATTTTCATATTTGCCAGTGGCTTTTTGATTTGCTCTAGAACTGCACTTAGCTTCTTAATTTCTTCCATCGAAAATTCGATTTCTGATTCTGATACTTGGAAGTGAGCTGTTGCGATAACAATTCCTTCATGAGAAATTGGCATAATTAGTTCACCATTAATACCGTCTCCCTTTTGATCAGCAAAAAGAGGATCTCTCTGAGCAGTATTTGAAAAGTATGGTCTTCTTGTTTTGATAACGTGTCCAGCTGGTCCATGACCTCTTTCTAACACGATTGATTTTTTAGATTTTTTCCCGTTTTCTGAAACTAAAATCGCAGAGCTATCATCTCTTACGATATAAACCTTTGAATGGTCACAGTTAATTTCACTTCTAAGAAACTTATCTAAAGAACTAAAGAAAAGACGCTCATCTAAAGTTGTAAGTAATATAGACATTAGTTTTTCGATCTTTGCTTCATTTTTAGACAGTGCTTGGCTCATTGTTCATCTCCTAGACAGTAATATTTATAGATTTATTGTTTAACGCTATGCGAAATCTAATTAAATAATACTATGCGTCTGAACTTTTTACAAGACTAAAATGCTCGGTTGTTTAAATTTTTGACTATATTTTTGTAATTTTAACTACTTAGACCATCTAGGAGTTATACAGTTTCCAAAACCTTCTGTGACTCTTCCAATAATTTCGCCTTCACGGCTCATTATGTATATATTTTGTACGGCCTGAGAACTGGAAATGACCCTCTGACTACTAAAAGCAATGAATTCTCCATCATTTGAATAGGTTGGGTCCTCATTTGAGCCAAAATCTTTGGTTAATCTATAAAGACCTGAACCATCAGCATTGATCCTAAATATGTCAAAACGATTGTCTAACCAGCTTGAAAAGGCGATTTCATCACCTTTTGGGTTAAATCGTGGAGTGGCATTGAATTGTCCAATAAAGCTCACTCGCTTAACATCTTGCTCTAGCCCACTCGGATTCATGGTATAAATCATTGGCTTACCAGGTCTGCCCGAAAGAAAAGCTAATTTATTGGCCTGTATGTTAATAGAAGGATCAACATCTGGTGCAAAGTTCTTAGTAAGACGCATCAGCTTCTTTGTCTTTATATCCATTTCATATATCTCAGCATTTCCTTGATGAGAGAGAGTTAAAATAACTTTATCTCTTTTAGGAGAAAATACAGCACCAGTATTAAGTCCTCTTCTAGAAGAGAGTAAACTGGTTTTTCGAGTGGCAATATCCATCACATAGAGATTCACATTTCTCTTTCTCTTTCCGCCTTTAATTAAACTATAGAGAACTTTATCTCCCTCATAACTTATAGCTGGACCAATGACTGTTCCTCGATGATTCGTAAGCTTTGTAATATTCTTTCCATCAAAGTCCATCATATAAAGTTCTTTATAAGGATTTTGACTACTACTTCCCTTATCAGAGACAAAAATTATCTTGGAAGAGAAGATCGATTCTTTTCCAAGAATGGATCGATAGATTGAGTTTGAAAGCCAGTGAACATTCTTACGTAGAGTTTCTGGATAAACACTAATCTCATGTTCGGCAATGATTCCTTTTTGTCCGACATTAATAACTTTTGCTTTCACTTTCACATTAGGAGAAGTTCCAGAATAGCTAAGAGAAATCACATAGGAGTATCCATTAGTCTTTAGTTTTTCGAACTCATCTAATGGTAGTTTCTTTCCACTACTATTCGCTTCTACATTAAAAACACTTTTATAAAACCCAAAATCACTTTCGAGAACTTCTCTTACTCGGGCTGAGATACTGACTTTATTATCTTCAACAAATATAATTTTTTGCTTTTCTAACTCAGCATCTCCAACTGCAACAACAGTTAAATTATCTTGAGCAAATATAAATTGAGTTACTATTATTAAAAATAAACAAAATAGTTTTTTCATAACAATCCTTATAATGGGAACCCTAATACAATAGCACCATTTGCTGCCATTTGCTTAACCTCTTGTGGAGGTCGAGGAAAAGTCGTTTCCTTGACAGCGTTTAGCGCTCTATTATCATATTCATCATCGCCACTCGATTCAAATATTTCACTTTTAATTAAACGCCCTTCTGCCGAGAGATAGACTCTGACACGACATCTTAATTGCTTATCTATTAAGTAGCTTGGAAGCTTCCAGCGTGGCCTTACGATGTCTGGAATCTTCTCAATATATTCTTTTAAAATACCTGCGTTAGCTACTCCGGCATCTCCGTAGATAGCATTTCCCTCAGATACCTTATTTCCAGCAAAGACTAAGTCACTAAGTTTTTTCTTCATCTCATCTGAAATTTCTTTTTGACCGTTATTCCCTTTTGCCTTCTTCTTCACAACTTTCTTAGCTTCAACATTTTTATCAGAGTACTGCTTTAACATTTCTGATAAACTTTTTTTCTTCTTCTTTTTTGTTTCTTTTAAAAATTCATTACCAGTATCAGGAGTATTATCCTTAACTTGTGGCTTTGCGGGTTCAATGACTTCCCCACCATCCAGTTGTCCTTTTACTTTGGCCAATTCTTTTAACTCCGGAAGTGATAGTTTTGGCATGGCCACCACATCAACCTTAACAGAACGACTAGCTAGGCTTAGGTTATAATTCTTCACCCGCTCAAACTTTACCCATTGTGTGTAACTTAATACCAATCCAAAAATCACCAGCACAGCATGAAAAGCAAATGACTTACCTGTGTAAAACTTAAATGTTGGTAAGTTTAGTCCTCTCATTTCTTCTCTTCACTCTCCGTTACTAAGGATATCTTTTCGATTCCTCCACTTCTTAACTGAGACATTACTTTCGCCACTGAACCATAATCAATGGAGTAATCAGCTCTTAAAAAGAGTGTATCTAATTTTCTTTCTTTAAACTTTTCACTGATAATTTTGACCAGTTCATCTTTTAAAACCTTATCTTTACCAATAAAGAAATTTCCATTGGTGGTCATCGAAAGCACGACCTGCTCAGTAGTCAAATTCATAGGATTAACTTCTTTAGTCTTAGGTAAATCTAACTTAATCCCATTTAGCATAAGAGGTGCTGTCACCATAAAAATCACCAGCAGAACCAACATGACATCAACTAAAGGGGTCACGTTTATTTCTGAGATAGATCCTTTCTTCTTTGCTCCACCCATTCCCATAAGACTTCCTTATCCTAATGTTCTCTCAACGACATTCAAAAACTCTTTACCAAAATTATCCATTTCCGCGTTAATGATTTCATTTTGAGAGTTTAGATTATTATAAAACCAGACTGCTGGAATCGCAGCGGCTAGACCTACTGCCGTTGCCACAAGTGCTTCCGCAATACCTGGGGCCACAGCATCAATGGTTGCTCCACCACCTGCAAGACCTGTAAAAGAACCAATAATTCCCCAAACCGTACCGAATAATCCAATAAACGGAGCCACTGAACCAATACTTGCAAGAGTTGATAATGATTTTTCTAACTCAACCAAGGCCTGATGCTTTCCAAGCTCTAATGATCTATTTATTGAATCAAAACCAAATTTTTGAAAATGAGACTTCAAGGCCTCAGCATCTGAAAACTGATCATTCATTTTTTTCAATTCATTATATCCAGATTTAAACATTTCTCTGAAAGGACTAAAAGGCAGTTGATCAACTTTTTCGCCAACATCGCTTAAGCTAGCAGAATTTTGATAAACATCTTTAAAGAGATCATTATTAGACTGCAGCTCTTTAATCAGCTTCTTTTTCATCATCACGATGGCCCAACTCACAACTGAGCATATAATTAAAAGAATCAAGACTCCTTTTACCACCAAGCCTGACTCTAAAATAATTTTCAGAATATCTAATTCACCATGCATATAGTTCTCCTATTCATTAACTAACTGAACGCATTCTTTTCATTCTCATATATTTTTTATAAAAAAAGTATCCAAACATTATTACAACTAAGACCATATATTCTATACTTTTTATCCCATCACCCAAGCGAAAAGGGCTATACAACTCACGCCAAATTGGATCGAGTCCAAAAAAAGTTGATAGCGAACATTGAACGACAATAGAGTATAGGAAAGCCGCTCCCCATGATGGACGATTATTAATTGAGCCAAAATGTATGAGAAAAGAGCTTACTAAAAAGTGAATAAAAGTAATGGTATCAACGTTTCTTCCATAGAGAATAAATGTTTGAACCAAATACAAACAGAGTATTGGAAAAAGTACCATTGCAAATCTCTTCCATCCTTTTTCAAGAGGATAGAAAATACTAAGCGCAAACCACAAGAAAGTATCACTTAAAAGAAAGACAATATTACCAATTGCCGAACTAGAGAGCCTTAGAAAGTAGAAATCCGTATCATTTTGAATAGGCCTACCAATATAAAGAGATACCATTAGTAAAAAAAAGAGCCCTACAAAAATAACTTTATAATTGATGATATCGCTTAGATTTACAATATCGTTAAAGGGTCTTCTAAAGTTTCCTCGAATGGAAAGAAAACGAAAAACCACAAAAAGAGCCGTCACTTTGGAAATGCTAAGAATTTCCCATTGGTGTTCAAACATCCAGTCTTCTACATCTGGCAACCGGTGGCCCAGTTGAAAGTGAAAAAAAGCAACGGTAGAAGCAAGGGATATATTTATTAAAAATATTAATACAATATATGCCGTTAAATAGGTTGAATGCTTAAAAAAATTCTTCATTAAAACTTATTGCTATTTGTTTTAGGTTTCAGCCAATTAATTTGCATTTCTGGTGAAGGATAAATCTTTAAATATTTTTGATAAAGAATATTTGTTTTCACTAAATTATCTATTTTTTGAATCATTCTGAAATATGAGTTCCATAACTTCAGATCACTTTTTAAAATCTTACTCATTGTGGAAGTCACTTTAAATTGTTGTTGGTAATTAAAACCCTTATCGGAAGTGATCTCATCATATTTCTCAAGGGCCTTTTTAAGAGTTTTCTTATCCAACTTCTTTCCATGAAAATTGCTTCCAATTAACTTACTTAGCTCAGGAGTTTTAATATAATCCTTAGCATATCCCTCTTTCCATCTTAAATAATCTTCAAACATAAGCAGGGAAATCTCTAGTTTAGAAAGATCCAAGGTTCTAATAAAAGGAACAGAAAGCAGGAAAATAATTTCATTCTTATCAGAAGGAAGTGCAAAGTGAGCAATTTCAGGGGTATTTAGAAGAAGTATCTTAAACTTAAGTTCAAAGATCCCCATTTGTTCAAGGAACTCTTGAAAAGTTTTTACTAGGCCGTAGTCAGGCTTTCGAAAATCCCACTTGAGAAAGATAACATTTTTAATAAGCCAATATTCAGACATAAATGTCCAAAAGCTAGACTCATTTGGAACATTGAACTTTCTAATCTCTTTTAGCTTATTATTCTTTTTTTTCTTTATCTTCTTTTTTATCTTCTTATCAACTTCGTTACTTAACTTATCGTTCTTTAGAACATCTTGAATATTTTCAAAGTTCACAATATCTTGCGAAGACTTCGACTTACTTTTTTCTTGGGAAAGACCATTAAAAGAAGTGAATGCTAAAAGAATAAGAAGAAGGACATTTTTATTAAACATTACTGCACCTTCGACTTTCCGTACTCATATTGATCGTACAGTTTTCCCCAATAGAACATCTCTGTAAGGTCTAATTCGAGATGATCAAAGAATCGAGGGTATTTATCTTGAAAACAATTTGGCTTCTTCCCAGAAAGATACATATTGTCCACATATCCTTTATAAGGACCTACTGAAATATAGCTAAAGGATTTATTGAAAACTTCTTGATAGGACTTCTTACCTACTTTCTTTTTCAAAACTCTTACTGGATAACCACAGCTTATAGTCGAAAGAGATTCACTATACTTTGATGGGTTTCTATGAATATGTCCAAATAGAGAATTAAAATAAGCAACCCGTAAGACAACGGTGTCTCTCTTTTCTTTGGCCATTACTGGGTTAAGTAAAATGGCGATAATTAAGCTTATTAAGAACTTCATTACACTTTCCATCTAAATTGAATAGTTTCCCATTCATGACATTGAGGACATCTCCAAAAAATTTCATCTGAGTTATATCCACAGTTACTACAAAAATGCTTTGTTAATGTCTGATTTAAGTTATTGATAAGAGTATAGGTATTTTCCATCACTTCATCTTTTAGGTCGAGCTCAATTAAAAGCTTAAGATATTCCACTTTCATCACTTCGTTATGAATAGTATTCTCGCTCATATACTTCTTTAAACTTTCGTAAGCTTCTTTTGAAAGCCCTTTTTCTTTTTGTAGTCTAATCTTAGATAAAATAACGGAAGGACTATCAAAAAGATCTTTTTCATCCATATTTAAAAAATAATCTTTTAGCATCGAAACTCTCTGGAGGTAAACATCAAGAGTTTTCTCATCTGATAGAAATTTTTCCATTAGAGATTCAAAAATAAACGAAGCATACATTGGATGTTCTTTAAGTAGCTCGAGTAATATATTATTCGCTTCTTCCATTGATCCATTTGCTAAGTATAACTTAAGTCTTAAAATCTTAGCGGATACTGAAGGAGCAAAACGAAAGGCGTCTTCAAGGTCTTCATGACATTTACCAAACTCACCTTTTGAAAAGTACTTTTTTGCTTTCTGAACAAGAATATGTGAAATGGTTTCAGCTTGATTTTCATGCCCCACTTTTGAAAGCATGATCCTATAGTTATAGGCCTGATCCCAATCTTCTGTATCTTCAAAAATACGACAAAGAGATTGAATCACTTCATATTGGTCTCTATTAATTTTTAAAACATCTTTGTAGGTATCAATCGCCTTTTCAACAAAGCCACCTTTATCAAAATCAATGGCTAGTTCTTTCAAAGACCTTAGCCTATCTGCTTCTGAAATATTTTCTCTGGCAATAAGGGAACGGTGAATAGAAATTGCTTTTTCTATTTCTCCATTGCTTCTAAAAAGACCACCTAAAGCAAAGTAGGTATCAATTGTTTCTCTATTTATATCTACCGCATTAAGAAACTCTCTAATTGCGAGATCTCTATTCCCACTAATTAAATATTGAGTTGCATTTAAAAAAACTTTGGATTGTGCTTCAAAGATTGAATTACGATACCTTTTACTAAGCCGAACACCCGTGTCCTTCTCAATTAGGTAGTGATAAACCAAAACGAGAGTTAAGCTTACTGCTACAACTGCTAGTAAATGGTCTTGAAGCCAATTAAAGTAAATATCCATTTATCTTCCTAATAAAGTACTTATCTAAATCTAGTTTCTGTACATAAGTGCAGGTGTCTCAGCTTGGTTAAGGAATGTCTTAACTTTTCCAAGAACTCCCTCAAAGTCTTCAACAACGGCCCAGAAGTTTGATTTCTTCTTCTCTTTAATAAACTTAAAGCCAAACTCGCCTTCAAGCTTTAACTCTTCATGAATTTTTCTACCAGCAGACCACATCCCTGCAAGTTCATCAACAAGTCCAAGGTTAAGGGCCTCTTCACCACTAAAGATTTGTCCTTGAGCCAGCTCAAAAAGATCTTTCTTAATTTTACCCTTTCTTGTTTTCTTTATGTCGTCCATGAATTGCTTATGAACTCCTTCAACAGTTGAGTTGAGCATATCAATCTCTTCTTGAGTCATTCCTCTTGTAGGCTGACCAAAGTCTTTAAAACGACCAGACTTAATTGTTTCTTGTTTTACTCTTGCTAACTCATAGAGCTTAGATAAATCCATAAACTGCATAATCACACCAATAGAACCGGTGATTGTTCCAGCATTGGAAAAAATCTTTCGCGTGGATGCTCCAATATAATAGCCCCCACTAGCAGCGATACTTCCAAAGCTTGAGTACACTGGCTTACCTTCTTTTCCTTCAGTATCTACATACATCTGATCAATACGACGAATCTCTTCGTAAATTTCTTGAGTTGGTCCAACTGCTCCGCCAGGAGAATTGATTCTTATGAGGATTGCTTTTGTTTGCTTATCTTCGTAGGCCTTATGAATTAACTCAACGGTCTTCTTTGATTCCATGATCACACCATTAAGTTCAACCACCGCCACAGTAGCACCATCTTTTTTCATTGCACCAAAAGTTGAAGAGCCTTCCTCGCCGCTAAAGATTTTCAGCGTATAAGTGGCAAAAATCATCAATACAATAAAGAAGAAAAAAACCATTATCAAAATTCCAAAGACTGCCCTATTTTTCTTTTCCACGAAATGCTCCAAAAGTGACCTAAGCCATTGTAAAAATTCATCTAATATAATCCCAAATTATTGTTGCTCCGTAAACTTTTCCCTAATAACCGACCTTTAAGGTCTGAAAAAGTAATATAAAATTACAGCTACTTACGAGGCTAAAGATATTTTACTTAAAAACCGATACGGTAACTAGGAGATAGATATGAAAAATTTAATATTTATTACAGCACTACTTTTTATTTTTAACCTGATGGCCAAAGACGTTTATGAAGGTCCAAAGTTTAAATTTAAGGACTACAAAGTAACCTCTCCAAAAGTACATGATGTAGATGATGGTCATCATGAAAGCTTTAAAGTTGAAGAACCACAAGAGCGTGATGTTGCCAGTGACGAAAAGAAGCCGGCTGAAGATAAGAAAGAACCAGAAGTTCCTTATTGGAATTTTAAAAAATAATATTAAGGATAAAGACTGAAACCAATTAATTGGTTTTTAGAAGTATCTAGGCCGGCACATGCTCCGGCCATTTTTTTTTCAAAAGTTTCTACTGCTTCAAAGCGCGAACATAGAGACAAAACTTCATTATTTTCATTTAAAACTTCAACTTGAAAACTATAGTAATCAGGAGAGCTCTTTCTAAGAGTCCAGATAATTCGAGCCCTATACTCTCCCTGATCTATTGAGATACGAGTGAAACTATTGGCCTCTGGCTTATTGAGAGTGACCTCTTTTAATTCTGATATTTTTTGAGGAAGACATTCCGGACTGAGATCGTTACATAAATTCTTGGCCCAAAAACTTCCCTTCAAGGTTAGAGCATTAACTGATCCCATCATCAACAACATAATAATTATCTTATACATGATCACTTTCCCAAAGGTTTACTTTGTCATGCTCACTTTTTAATTGGCCACAAGCAGCTAAGATGTCATCACCTTTTGTGACTCTTACAGTACAAATATAATCTTTATCTAATAACTGTTTTTGAAACCAACGAATTTGCTTATCACTTGGTCTTTTGAAATCACTATTAGGATATTCATTAAATGGAATGATATTGACCTTACTTTCTTTCTTATCAAGAAGCTCTATCAAAGCGTCTAGATCTTCCTGACGATCATTTAAATCTTTAATTAAAATATATTCATAAGTAATTCGTCTGTGTGCTTTTAAAGGAATTTTCTTAATGGCCTCAAATAATTTATTAAGATCATAGGCCTTATTAATTGGCATTAACTCTGTTCGAATATCATTGTGAGCAGCATGCAAAGAGATGGCGATATTTACTGGTGGAAAATCCCATAACTTTTCTATTTGAGGAACAAGTCCAGAAGTTGAAAGTGTCACTCTTCTTTGACTAAGACCAATACCTTTTTCTTCTAAAAATATTTGTGCTGACTTACGAACATTTTCATAATTATGAAGGGGCTCACCTTGTCCCATGTAGACAATATTTGTAAGGCGTTCATCCTTTGCATTTTGATTCAGCCAATTTTGAACAGCTAACCATTGTCCAACAATCTCTCCAGACTTTAGATGTCTCGTTAAGCCCATTGTTCCGGTGTGACAGAAGGTACAACCAATGGCACAACCAACCTGACTTGAAATACAAAGAGTTAATCTATCTCTTGCATTAATGGCCACAGTCTCAACAGTATTACTGTCCCCCATACCCACTAAAAACTTTCGAGTCCCATCTTTACTCAGTCCATTCCAAACAATTTTAGGAAGGGATAGATCATAATTTTCAAAGAAAAAAGCTTTTACTCTTTTACCAACATTGGACCACTTCCCCATATCAAATTCATAGTGTTTATAGATCCACTGATAAACTTGATCTGCAGCAAATTTAGGAAAGCCGTTTTCTTTTAAAACGTTTCTCATGTCCTCTAGATTGAGGGAGTAAATGGAAGGGGAAGATTCAGTCTTCACCAAGGCACCTCTTTTAACTTAAGTTACTGCAATATCTACAGTTTTAAGTGCAAGAGATCAATGTTCTGGAAAATTTTATATAGGTGCCACATACACTTCAACACACGATAACAAGTACATGGCACCGAATGGTCGTCTAATCTCTTTTTAGAGAGAGATGCACTTCCATAGCTTTGTGATCTGAACCATCAATGTCGCCGTAAACTATTGATTTATTTACATGAAAACCTTTAACGAAGACATAATCTAAAATTCTTCCAAAGGTTCTCATACGGTCATCTTTTTTGAATTTAATCTCTGTAAGACCAAGCCTTCTGGCCGAGTCCATTAGGTAACGTGTCTTTTTCTTCGACCAAGTATTGAAATCCCCACCGTAGACGATAGGTCCGTCATGCTTTGCTAGTACTTTTTCAATCTCAACCAACATATGCTTTAGTTTTCTAGCACTCACAAAATTGATGGCGTGAAGATTAACAGTCATTAAATTTTTATCGTAATCCTTTAAATCATACTCATTAAAAATCGCCATTTTCGGAGTCTTAATAAAGGGTTCTTTATAGTGACTTCTTTGCCAAAACTGTCGAACTGGCTGAGCGTGACTTGCCGTTGCGACACCTGAAGCAACATCAAGTTTCTTTGTATCAAAAAAGCTGGTGGCCATATGATATCCACGTCCTTCATCTTCGAAGAAAGTGAAGAGCATTAAGGGAGAAAGGTAGAGCTCTTGTAATAATAAAATATCCTTACCCTTTGATAATTTTGCATAGTCTCTCTTCCAATTTGGTTTTTCACCTTTATACATATTCCAAACGAGAACTTTGAGGTCATCACCATCTACTTCATATTGAGAATATTCGTTCATATAAATATCAACTTCATGATCTTTGGCGTTCACATATCTTTTTGCAAAAGCTTGATTTGGAAGTAGTGAAATTGAGAGTGTTAGAATAAAAGCTGCAGTAACAGCCCATCGTTTTTTAGCAAACATCCTGTTTCCTTTGTTGAGGGGTACAAGATGCTTATCGGTGAATATGCTAAATAAATATGAATGAAACTAGTTGTTCACAGAAAATCTGAAAAATTTGCCGTTTATCTGAAAATTTTCCCTAGTAAACCTTTGGAATTTTGTGCATCAGGGTTTTCCATACGATTACCCAACTCCCAAAGTCCGTTAATAAGATCTGTCCCATTAAACGACTTTTCGAGAGCGGTATTGACGTCTTCACTACCCAGAATTTGAACACAAGAGGCACCCACCTCTTGGCATACTTTGAATGAATATTTTTGAATTTCTTCCATGGAACTAAATGGCCCAACTCTTCCTTCGGATAGTAAGCCGGCTTCTTTTCCAATCACTTCTTTATAAATTTCATTAAGAGTCTCTTCATCTGTGTAGCCTCTCTCATCAAAGATATAGCTAATCAAATATTCATTAAGAATTGATCCTTTTGAAATAAGCTCAGTAATGACCAGTAAGCCGTCTTGTGTTGTCATGAGAAAACTCCAAACTCAAAAGTTACACTACCATCTGGCAATATTTCAATTTCAATTTCATGGCTATGATTTTTAATCACAACATTCTTTTCATCTAAAATTTTAAGAAGGCTAAAAGTTTTAGGAGTCGGAAGCTTAAACTTTCTTTTGTAAGAGCTCGGGTTATAAAGTCCCAATCTTCTTACCTCTTCAAAAGCGAGTTCATTATGACTGGAAGGACGATAGCGCCAAAGAAATTGTATTCCTTCAGGAACTTCCACCTTCATATGATTGTAATTAAAAGTTGAAAAGACCTTCTTCCAAAAATCAAAACACTTATCTTCCGATAGTGCTGAAAGTTTTGCTCCATCAAAGATTAACATTCGCCCTTGCCCAAGGGTTACATTATGAATGGTTGTATGAAGATTTACTTTTTCAACATTTAAAGAGTTCTCTAATAGAAATGCCTCTAATCTTCTTAGCAGTTCCTTACTCAAACCACTTCTATTGAGGATAACCTTTCCACCATTTAAAAAAGCTTTTAATAAATTATTAAATTGCTTTTGAATCATTTTATAACCGTGAAAGAAGAAAGTAATTTTTGGAACTTCTATCGATTCATCAAATTGAAATAAAGTATCTCCAAGGTCAGCATAACACCAACGATAGTCAGATTGCAGGAAGTCCCAAAGACTTAAGTCTGCCCAGTTAGGAATATCTGCAGGAGCGTCGTGAGCAATATCAAAAACTTCAAAAAATCTTAGAGGTTGAAAAAAGCCTACGTTATCATCTTCATAGTAAGATGTTTTAAAGCTAAGCTCGCCAAAGCCTTTGTTAACGGCATCATCAATCAATTTCCCAAGCACACCTTCTTTCAAACGCGTTGGTATCATCACAGATGAGGGAAGAACGTTTAAGCTTACTGACTCTAAACAATCAGAACAATAAACTGAAACAGACTCAACATGATTGGCCCTTCTAAAAAGATCTTTAGGAGCTCCCCCTAAAAAACTTACTCGAATATGGCCTTCAAAATTTCCGGCCACATATGTTTCCAACTGTCCTGAGTAAAGAGATTGAATCATCTCAAGGTATTCTTTATGAAACTCCTCTTCTTTTTGAGGAGATTCTATATTGGCATTTTCATTTTCTTTTTTTGTTTCTAGAAATTTACTAAAACCTTGATCATATGTTTTTGAGTAGTCTTTAAAATATGACTGAAAACCATCTTCATCAACATAACCACAATTAAGTCCCCAAACATCACAAGGAATTCCAGCCGTCGTAATATAATTTCCAAGATCTCTTAAAAATTGTCCGTAGGTTTTAAAAATTCTGGTATCAAAGAAAGTGTAAAGTTTATTAATCGAATGATCAGGATCAACGACAGCAACATTCACTCCATCCGGTCCCATCAAAGGAGATCTGGCCATGAGATGGGGCACCCCGCCATTAGCCAAGAAAGGAACTGGACCGGTAGGAACTAAAAAAACGGCCTCTCTTCCTAAATCAGTGCATATATCCACCAACTTTTTTAAGTCAGTTTCTGGTCTTTGCTCTGCAAAATCGTAAGTTTCACCAGTTTCAGTGTGAAAAGCCCAGTTAATTGGTATTAAAATCTTACCTTGCCCTGAGAAATTTTCAATTTTCGAACGCCATAAAGACGCAGAAGTCTTCCAATAAAAAAACCAAGACTCACCAGGAAAAGCGGTGTCATGGTCTCTAGGAACGGGTGTAGTTAAATTCAAAGATACCTCATGTTGCATCATATTCTGACAATCCTTTATCATACAAATATTTTAACAATTTGCCCAAAATAATGGCAAGTATTCATCGCTCATTTCCTTGTCAGCAATTCACTGATTTTGCTATATTTTCCTCCTTATAACAAAACCATTAGAAGACTTAATTTATTCAAAGGATATATCCATGTGGTACTTCACTGAAGAAGAGAGACAAATCCAAGATGTTTGCCGTGATTTTGCAAACAAGGAACTGGCCCCAGTCGCTGAAAAGCATGATACAGACGAAACTTTCAACCTCGATGCTTTTAAGAAAATGGGTGAACTCGGAGTTCTTGGGATTACTGCAGATCCAAAATATGGTGGAGCCGGTATGGGCGCTCTTGCTGCAACAATCGTCATGGAAGAGTTTGGAAAAGCATGTGCAAGTTCAACACTTAGTTATCTTGCTCACTCGATCCTTTGTGTAAACAATATTCAAAACAATGGTTCTGAAGAACAAAAAGAAAAATATCTTCCAAAACTTATTACTGGCGAGCATATTGGTTGCATGGGAATGAGTGAGCCTGAGTATGGAAGTGATGCTGTTGGAATTCAAACTCGTGCGAAAAAAGATGGAGATCACTATCTTATCAACGGTACAAAAATGTGGATCACCAATGCTCAATACTCTGACATTGCCTACGTTTACACCCGTACTGGTGAAGAGAAGAAAAATCTTTCCACATTTATTTTAGAAAAAGACCAAGGTCACTTTGATGTTGGAAAACCAATTCACAAAATGGGTATGAGAGCGTCTCCTACTGGTGAACTTATCTTTGAAAATTCAAAAGTTCCTAAGGCAAACCTAGTTGGTAATGAAGGTGATTCTGTTTATCACATGATGAAAAATCTTGATATTGAGAGAATTACCATTTCAGGAATAAGCTTAGGAATTGCACAAGCTTGTGTTGATCAGTGTGTGAAATATGCAACGGAAAGAAGCCAGTTTGGAAAAAATATTGGTGAATACCAAATGATTCAAAGAATGATAGCGGAAATGGCTGCTGAAACAGAAATGATGAGATCATTCTTATACAATACAGCCCACCAATATGATCAAGGAGTGAGAGGGCCAACTATCGCGGCGATGGTAAAACTAACACTTCCAAAAATGGCCACTAAAATTGCTCTTGATGCAATTCAACTTCATGGTGGTTATGGTTACTCAAGAGAGTTCCCTGTTGAAAGAATGATGAGAGATAATAAATTAAATGAGATTGGTGCAGGAACAAATGAAGTCATGGTGATGATTATTGCCAAGAATTTATTAAAACAAGCACAAAGCTAAATAAAGAAAAGAGCTATTTATGAATGAGTTACAACAAGAACTTAAAAACCAATTAGAAAAATTTCGTCTGCAAAAGATCGAGCCGTTCATGGAAGAAGATGATGCTAACGAAAATTTCAGAATGGATATTTTTCAAGAGTTAGGTCAACTAGGATTTTGTGGAATGACTCTACCGGAAGAATACGGTGGTTCAGCTCTCTCTTACCAAGACCTATGTGTTGCTCTTAATGAAATTGCCAAGTCTTCCGTTAGCTACGCTGTGACGATTTCCGTTTCGGCCATGGTCCAAAATATTATCAATGAATTTGGAAATAAAGATCAAAAACAAAAGTTTCTACCAGCACTAACTAGCGGAGAAGGCATCGGAGCTTTTTGTTTAAGTGAGTCTAGTTCTGGTTCAGATGCTGCTGCCCTAAAAACAACTGCCAAGAAAGTTGAAGATGGACCTAAAGGTCCTGGATATATTCTTAATGGCGCCAAAATGTGGATTACATCTGGTGGCATTGCTAAAACTTATGTGGTGATGGCAAGAACTGGTGAAGAAGGTTCTAAAGGCGTAAGTGCTTTTTTAATTGAAGATGGAAGTGAAGGTCTGGTCTTTGGAAAGAAAGAAAAGAAAATGGGTTGGAAAGTTAGCCCTACCAGAGAAGTTCTCCTTCAAAACTGCTTTGTCCCCAAAGAAAACCTTCTCCAAAAAGAAGGGGACGGTTTTAAAATCGCCATGGCCGGACTTGATCGTGGTCGTATTACCATCGGTTCCATTGCCTGCGGTCTTGCTCAAAGAGCTTTAGATGAAGCCACGAAATACGCTCTTGATCGTCAACAATTTAAAAAACCTATTTTTGATTTTCAAGGACTTCAATTTATGTTGGCCGATATGGCCACTGAAACAGAGGCCTCCAACTTACTCGTGGAAAGAGCTGCAAAACTTTATGACGAGGGAAAGAGTGATCAGAAGTTAGCATCGATGGCAAAACTCAAGTCAACTGATACGGCCATGAAAGTGACAACAGATGCGGTACAAGTTCTCGGAGGAGTTGGTTATACCAGCGAATATCCTGTTGAAAGAATGATGAGAGACGCGAAGGTTTTACAAATAGTCGAAGGGACAAACCAAATCCAAAGAGTCGTCATTGCTAGAAATCTTAAAAAAGCATACCAAAAATAAAAAAAAGGAAACTTCATGAGTCTATCCGTTAACTATAATGGAATCCCTAGTTCAATAAAAGAAAATCCAAATTGGAATCAAGAACTACAAGCTTTTAAAAATACCATTAACGATGAAAAATATGGATTCTTCAACGTTACTGATAGAACAGAGTTAATCACTCAATGCCAAGATGTTCATAAGAAGTTTTCCCACTTCAAAACATTTGTTCAAGTAGGAATTGGTGGATCCTCACTAGGACCTGAGATGATTATCTCGGCCCTACAAAAAAATGATACCCACTTTGAATTTATCAACAATATTGATCCTGATAAAATCTACTCTCAATTATCAAGTATCGAAATTACGAAATCACTTTTTTACTTTGTTAGTAAGTCCGGCGGAACCGCTGAAACCATGGCCTCTCTTGCCATTATCACGAATAAACTTCTTGAAGCTGGTATTGCAAAAGAAAAATGGAATGAGCATATTGTTTTTGCTACTGATCCAGTAAAAAGTGATCTCCTTAATCTTGGAAAAGAATTAAATATTACGCGACTGGAAGTTCCTTCTAATGTTGGCGGACGCTTTAGTGTTTTCACTCCTGTTGGATACTTACCTGCTCTCTTTGCTGGAATCAATATTGAAGAACTTGCCAATGGTGCCAACTCATTAAAAGAAAGCTTACTCAATGAATCTTCAGAAAATGATCTTATTAAAACGGCTCATGCCATGCTGGAGTTAAAAGAAAAATTTCAAGTTGGCCAAACAGTAATGATGCCATATTCTTCAAAACTGAGAGACTTAAGCTTTTGGTTTGTTCAGCTCTGGGCAGAAAGTCTGGGGAAGAAGTTAGACCTTAATGGCGAAGTTGTTGAGACCGGCTTCACTCCCATTCCAGGTTACGGTGCAACCGATCAACATAGTCAGGTTCAGCTCTTTATGGAAGGCACGAGAGATAAATTGGTGTGCTTTATTGAAGTTGAAAACTTTGATCATGACTTCAAACTTAAGAACGAATTAGGTGTACCTGCGTTAGATAGATTGAATAACTCAAGTTTAAGCCAGCTCATGAAAGCTGAGCTCGAAGGAACAATGAAGGCCCTTGAGGCCCAATCTCGACCATATTTAACCTTTAAAATCAACAAGTTAGATGAGATAGCCATGGGTCAACTTGTTCTCTTCTTCGAGTCTCTAACAGCACTTATGGGTCACAAACTCAACATTGATCCTTTTGATCAGCCTGGAGTAGAGGCAGGAAAAATATTTGCTTTTGAGTGGCTTAACCAGTTGAAATAAATAAGGTTTTATAGCACTTTGAACATTCTATCTAGTTGAAATAAATACGACATAGGATTACAATTTTGCTAGTAAAACTTTTATCTCAAATTTAAGGAATTTTAAAAATGGGTGATGATGCTACAGTCGTACTTACCGACATCAAAGCTGCACTAGCAAGTGCCGAAAAAGAAGCTGAAAAAAAACCAGCGGCCCTCTTAGTTGTTGGTGGTGATCTTAATGGAACAATTTTTGATCTTAAAGGTGAAGAAGTTGGAGCCGGTAGAAATGCAGATAATGCAATCCCTTTAGATTTCAACGGAATCTCTCGTTACCATTTTAAAGTCACTTGTATTTCCGATGACGAACATACAGTTGAAGATGCTGGTTCTAAAAACGGAACCTTTGTTAATAATAAAAAAATTGAAGGCAAAGTTCTTCTTAACAAAGGTGACATGGTAAAAATTGGAAGCATTGCTCTTAAGTATCTTCCAAAGGGTGATCCAGAAAGACTTACTTACGACAAGCTTCAACATGAAGCTAATACTGACAGCCATACTGGTTGTTATAATAAAGGATATTTTAACTCCGCTCTAGATCTAGAAGTTAAAAAATCTAAAATTACAGGTAACCCACTCTCTCTTATCGTTTTTGATCTTGATCACTTTAAGAATCTTAATGATAACTACGGCCACGATGCAGGAGACTATGTTCTAAAAGTTGTATCAGAACTTATTAGAAGTCATGGTGTAAGAGACAACGATATTTTTGCTCGTTATGGTGGTGAGGAATTTGTAATCCTTCTTCCAAAAACTAATTTAAAACAGGCATTTGAAATTGCAGAAAGGCTTCGAAAACTTATTTGCACCCATGATTTTGTCTATGATAATCAAAAACTTCCAGTTGCAGCATCAATTGGTGTTGCCGACTATCGCCAAGGAGTGGTGACAGGAACAGACCTATTCAAGAGAGCCGATGAGGCAGTATACGTATCCAAGGAGGGTGGTAGAAATCAGGTCAATTTCTATAGGCCCCAATGACAAAAAATAAGATTCAACTGTTACCTGAACACCTAATAGATCAAATAAAAGCCGGTGAAGTTATTGAAAGACCGGCTTCAATTATTAAAGAACTTCTTGAAAATTCAATCGATGCCAATTCAACTAAAATAGATATTCATATTTGTAATAATGGATTAGATCTCATTTCTGTTACTGATAACGGTGACGGTATTTCTTTTGATGATCTTCCCTACGCTTTTTGTCGACACGCCACCAGTAAAATTACAAAATTTGATGATCTCTACCGTCTTCATAGTTATGGATTTCGTGGTGAAGCTCTTGCCAGCATGTCGGCCATTGGACGACTTACTTGTACTTCAGCCACTGAAGATGATTTAGAGAATGCTGGAAAGATTGAAATTCATGGCGGAGAAGTTAAGCATCACACCCCAACTTCTCTTCATAAGAGTGGTACTGCTATTTTCATAAAAGATTTATTCTACAATACACCGGCAAGGTTAAAGTTTGTAAAATCTCAACAATCTGAAAAACAGTCACTTAAACGAATCCTCAATTCCTTTATTCTATCTTCCCCAAAGGTTACATTTACAGTTCAGTGGGACGATAAAGAAAAAGAAATCTTTCAGGCCACATCTGAACATAAGAAAAGAATCCAAGATGTCCTGCTAAAAGGAAAACATGGTCAAAAAGATCTAGAAGTTGTTGAAGGTGAATATGAAGGTCATCAAATCATTGGTTTTTATTCTCACTTAAGTAGCAAGGGAAATGCTGGGAAGGCCCAGTACTTATTTGCCAACAATCGTATTTTTACAGACCGTCAAATTCATCAAACAATTCTTCGCTCGCTAGAAGTGTTTTGGGGCTTCGGACAAACGGGTCACTACTGTTTCTTTATTAACGTTCCCACAGATAAAATTGATGTGAATGTTCATCCAAATAAAACTCAAATTAAGTTTTTTAAAATCAATCTGATTACTTCACTACTCAATAGTATTATCAAGAAGCATCAAGACTCTCTTCAGCTAGTTTCTCATAAAGACGAGAGTGAATATCGTCAACAAGAGTTTCAACATGAAGAAAAGGGAAGTCTCGGTAACTTCCATCAACAATATAATCAAAATCAAGGTGACTACCAAGAGAAGTCTTTTTCTTTTCAATACTCTCAAGCAAGTTCAAACCAGTATATTTTGAAAGATAAATTTCTGCTCTTAACAAATCCCGCAGATGAAAAACTCTATGTTTTTGACTTAGAGCTTGTCTTTAGTAAATTATTCTCAAAATCAAACCCGATACTTGATCAAGACAATACTCCCCTCATTATTAGTGAACCTTTTCATTACTCCGATAAGGAGCTGGCCAGCTGTCTTCCTGCAATGAAAGCACATGGCTTCAATCTTGAGAAAGTAGATCAAAACCTCCATGTTTTAAGAACAGTTCCAAAGAGTATTGATAAAATTCCACCGAGATGTGCTCTTAACTTTTTACTTAAGTACGAATTTAGTTTTTCTGATATTAAAGAGGAAGACATTTTCACAAAAGGTCTCGCTACATCAATCATCAACTATATTCAAGAATCACAAGAATTACTTGCTTGTGGCAAAGTCATCGATACTAATCATTTAAAAAGCTTTTTTCATGAGTATTAAAAATAAAGCGAAACAACTTATTATCATCTCCGGCCCAACGGCAAGTGGAAAAACAGGAACGAGTATTGCTCTTTCTAAAAAAATTCTTGAGGAAACATCACTCACTCCTCACATTATTAATTATGATTCTTTGTATTTCTACTCTGAGTTAAGTATTGGTACTGCTAAGCCTAGTATTCAAGAAAGAGATGGCATAAAGCATTCTGGAATTGATCTCTCATCTATTAAACATAATTTTAACGCTGCCGACTTCACAAAGTTTGCTCTCGAAAAACTCGATGAGGTTTGGAGTACCGAAAGTGAAATACCTATTCTCGTTGGAGGCTCACCTTTTTATATTAGGGCCTTGATTAAGGGAATGTATCCCACACCAGATATCGAAGAAGAAACCAAAGAAAAAGTAAATCACCTATATGAAAAGAATGGTATCGAATCAGTGATCAAAGAATTACAAACTTATGATCCTGAATGCCTTGGATATCTCCATCAAAATGATCACTACCGCCTCACCCGCGCCTTAGAGTATTTTTATCAAACAGGTAAAAAAATAAGTGACCAAAAGAAAGAAACAGATAAGTTAGACCCTTTTGATTTCTCCAAGAGTCAAATCGAAAACCTAGACCAACATCATATCTATTTAGACCTACCAAAAGATGATCATTTACAGATTATTAAAAAGAGAACATTTAAAATGATCGAAGATGGATTATTAGAAGAGATAGAAGCACTTCTTCAAGCCGGATTCACAGGTAAAGAGAAAGCTCTCGGATCAATTGGCTATAAAGAAGGATTGGAGTATCTTGATGGCCAATATCCATCTCTTGAAGAGTTTGTAGAAAGAATTGTCATATCCACAAGGCAACTTGCAAAGTCTCAGCGTACATTTTATAAGAAAATTCGGCCAAAAATAGAATATAATCCTTTAAATGATCGTGATAAAATAATTTCTGATGCAATACAATTTTTAACAAATAACTAGGTCAAAATGGATAAAACAAAGAGAGTAAAAATAATTATTATTTCTGACGGAACCGGAGAAACGGCAACGGGAGTTTCCAGAGCTGTTATGACTCAGTTTAATGACAGAGATGTCTATTTTACCCGATATAAAAACGTTAGAACAAAAGATCAAATTGATGCCATCTTTACTGAGGCGGCTATTCACCATGATCTTGTGATATATACCATTGTCAGTGGAGAATTGAGGGAATATATCCAAGGGCTAAGTAGAACCAAACATGTAAGGTCTCTAGACGTTTTAGGACCCGCCATTACCGCTTTTTCAAATTTCTTCAATCAGGAACCAATTTCAGAGCCAGGGCTTCTTCATCAAGTCAACGATGACTACTTCAAAAGAGTAGAGGCCGTAGAGTTTACTCTCAATCATGATGATGGAAGAAATATTAAACAGCTTCACCTTGCAGATGTTGTCTTAGTTGGAATTAGTAGAACCTCTAAAACTCCTCTTAGTGTCTTCTTAAGTTTGCATGGCCTGAAGGTTGTCAACGTTCCTCTCGTTTTTGGAACTGATCTACCAGAAGAATTATTTAAAATTGACCAAAGAAAGATTTTTGCATTAACCATTGATCCGGATGCCCTCTTATCTATCAGAACAAATCGCTTAAGTCGTCTTGGTGCTGCTAATATTACCGGAGATTATGCTGAGAAAAGCCAAGTTCTTACAGAATTAGAATGGGCCAATAATATCTTCAAAGAAAATAAGCGATGGCCGGTTTTTAATGTAACGGATAAAGCATTAGAAGAGACTGCTTCGGAAATTATAAAATTAATTACCATGAGAAAGAATAATATTTTCAAGCAAATGCAATCTCAAAGAGAAGATGATAACAAAGAGTAATACTTATTTAACCGAGCAGAGATCAACTCTCTGATCTGCTGAATCAAATTTTACCTCTAGTTTCCTTTGGATCTTTTCTCCAGACCTTTGATAATAGAGTGTGTACTGAGCACGACCATTTTCATCAGCAGGCATTCTTCCATCACCATCAATCGGTAACACAATCCCAAGCCTACTTTTAATTGGTAGTCTTTCAACTCTCTTTTCACCGTAAAGTTCAAAGTACAGCTTTCCAATCATACGACAGCCACGAGAAGTAAAAACAAAACCTTGCTTCTGTTCTGGCATTTCAGGAACGGTAATTGATATAGTATCTTCCGTCTCCGGTGATACTTTTGTAACAAAGTGTTTCTTCCCGGGTGTTTCAACTCTAATAGAAGAAGTCTCTCCTACTGGAACCTTAATTTGAGATAAGAAATCAGTTTTAACTAATTTACTATTCACATAAACATTTTGTGTATGCTTATCAAAAGAACCAAGACGAACATTTGTAAATCCACGATGCTCTTCAACAACTTCTACTGGAGCTTCAACCACATTTTTCTTTTGTACGATAGGAGTTGTACTCGTTGGTTCACGCTTTTGTCCTATCATTTCATTTACAAATGGTATTTGATCTTTTCCTAAAAAGACTGCAATAAACAAACTCGCAACGATTGCAATACTTGTCATTGAGCTTTTCTTCTTCTTTTTTACTTTTATTCTGGCACGAGTCGTTCCACTCTTGGTCTTCGTCCCTTCTTTCTTTTTTCTTTTTCTAGCTCTAGTAGCAGTTCGTTCGTTCTTTGGTCCCGAACCTTGGTCAATCTCTTCCGTTGGTGTTTTTCTGGATTTGGCCTCCATCTTAAGAGTGCCACCACCCATTTCACCTGCGTCTGATTTTGGTCTTATTGTCTTGGTTCTTGTTCCGTCTTTCTTTCGTGCGGCTCTTGCGGCTGCCATAACGTCAATTTCAGAATCTTCACCCTCTTCAAAGCCAAAATCTAAAACTGCTTCTTCTTTTCTTTTAGCAGGAGCACTTCCATCACCGGATGAAGCTGAACGACCACTTCCACCTTCTTGCTCTCTTTTTAACTCAGCTAAGTAAGGCTTAATATCAATCTTTCCAAACTCAAATAGTTTTTCACGATCTTTTTTAATTTCTTCTTTAAAAAGCTCTTTTGCAAAGTAACTTAAATCTGAAGCGTTAAATTCAGGAAAGTTTGCATATAAAAATTTAATAAGAGCACGGTTAAATTTATCCATGTTCTCAAAACGCTTATTTCGATCTTTACTTAGTGACTTCATCACGATTTTATCTAGTTCCTCTGGAACATTTGGATTAATCGAAGACGGCGGTGGTATCTTACATTCTTGAATTTTCTTTAAAACAGCTAAATCATTTGCAGCTTTAAATAGCTTACGACTACAAAGCATTTCCCAAAGAGTAATCCCAACAGCGAATTGATCATAGCGATGATCAAGTTCCATCCCTTCAAGATATTCAGGGGCAAGATAACTTAATTTACCTTTTATCGTTCCCGCTTGAGTTGCTTCACTATTTGACTCTGCTTTTGCAATACCAAAATCAATAACTTTAATAGCACCATCATAAGTGAGCATGATATTGTGAGGTGAAATATCTCTGTGAATAATATTAGCTTCTTTACCAGATAACTTATCCGTTAAAGTATGTGCATAATGAAGACCCTGACAAACCTGTGAAATAATATAAGAGGAGATTTCAACAGGAAAAACAAATTTCTTTTGCTTGAGACGATCTAGATATTCTTTGAGGTTACGACCATCACAGTATTCCATGGCAACATAGAGTTGTTCATTGTGAATACCATAATCATAAGTCTGGACGATATTTGGATGAAGTAAACCAAAGGTAACTTTAATCTCATCCATAAACATTGTTTTAAAAGATTCGTCTTGAGAAAACTGAGGCTGTACCATTTTGATTGCAACAATCTTGTCCGCTTGTTCCCCAAGAAAACGTGCACGACAAATCTTTGCCATTCCGCCATCTACTAGGTGATCTAAAATGAGATATCGACCAAAGCGGTCTTTTTGTTCTTCATCAGACATACATAAGTCTCCTCAGAATAACTCATCGGCAATAAGCAATTTTACTTGAATGAAATTAACGAAAGGAGTTACTGATTTTAAATAAATTCAACAACTTACTTCTCAAACGGGAAAACTTCCATAAATCCAGGAAGTCGAATGACAAATCTCTTCGACGAAATCGGCTTTCTACACATTCCATAGGTTTTATACAATTGTAGGTTTAAGCTCTCGTAATTAGGGTGCATTTTAAGATGTCTCGCAAAATCAACTACAGGAAACGACACAAAATCAAGATCCTCTAACTGCTTTTTAAGAACTGACTGCGGAATATGGTCATCATTCATATTATAGGCGGCCATGACATAACATTTATTATATTTCTTTTGAAATTCAAGTTCACGCTCAGAAAACCAATGATAAAAAGGAGAACTTTCATCGACCTGTGCAATAAGAAGTTCAAACTCTAAGGATAATTCTTTATACCAACTAATTCTCTCAAACCTTAAATGATCATTCCAATCCTTATCATTGTAGACCCCTCCTCTCAAAACGAGGGCTCCCTTTTTAACTGAGTTCTTACTAAGGGAAGTACAGCTAAAAGCAAAAATAAATGTCAAAAGAATGAGGATAGTTTTATTCATGATCTTCCAGCTTGTTTTGAATCCAAATATTTATATCTCTGATAATTTTCTCATGACCGATCTCATTAAACAAGTCATGCTTCAGGTCATCATACTCAAGTAGTGTTCTATATCTCTTAGGTATTCCTTTTGAGTATTTCTTACTCTTAGATAAGTCATAAACTTTTGAGTTTCCACCAAGGGCAACAACAGTTGGAACATCGATATAATAAGATGATGTAAGAGCACTCTTACCTAGCAAGTTTACAATATTCCAGTAGCCCATCGAAAGTGTCTTTACGAAGAGTGGATCAGAGGTTATTTCATGGTCCCCTTCGTCAATCATAGACTTCCTATTTTCAAACGAAGAGTGAGGATACTTCATTTTCATTAGCTTCTTATCAATTCCAAAAAGTAATTTAGATGCAATGGAAGGAGGTTCTGAGAGAGTTGATATCGCAGGGTTGAATAAGATATTACCTACCACATTTGAATCAAATTTATGAGAAAAGCTCTTTATTAGCTCTAAACAGAGTGTTGCTCCAATCCCCGTTCCTGATAAAATAATTTTCTTCTCTGGATTTTTCTGAGATATGCCTTGAACAAAACGAAAACAAGAATCTACTAAATAGTTTAGCGATTCGAAGTGGCCTCTCACTCCATAACTTAAACCATGCCCAGGCAAATCCATTCCATAGAAAGAAATCTTTTTATTTTTACATTGAAGTTTCTCGATAAAACTCGAGTAACGGTTGAAGTGACTTCCTCCATCATGGAAGAAGCATAAGACATACTTGTCGCCTTCTTTTCTCTTACCAGAATAAAAAAGTGGCTTATCATACAGATCATAGATAAAGCCTTCTTCGCTCTCTATAGAATCTGATATTGTTGAATATGTGACTTCATTTTTTATCATTAATGATTAGAGATGTACTTATCAATTGAGCTTTGTGCTTCTTGAGATAAGTTTCTAAACCTCAGACTAAAACCCTGATTACCATCGAGAATTCTAACGATTTCACCTTGTGCAGTAAAACAGAAATCACTATTTTCAGGATGAACATTCATTGTGATAACATCACCAACTTTTCGATCAGATGTTGAGACTAAAATTTGAAGCCCGCCTATAGAAACGTCACGACAGATACCTTCATATAATTGCTCCTCATCATGAAAAAAGAGTCTCGCCACAAAAGGCTTACGAGGATTATCTCTCCTATCAACATCAGCAAGAGCTGGAGGAATTCCTCCACTTACTTTTTCAAAAATAGGAGCATCCATTAGATAGAGCCAGTTTTCTATTCCTGTAGTAAAAATAAAAGTCTTTTCACTAATTCTTCCTTCTTGGTAAGCCTTACTTAGTTGTTTGATTGAAAAAGGTCCATACTCTCTTTCATCCTCACCTCTATCCTTACCAATTTTAATATGAAAAATTTTATGACTTTCATCTATATTGTTCCAATCGAATTCTTTTCTTAGAGGAGGCATATTTCCCATGACAGGAATTTCTTCAACATCATCTTCAATGCCCGCCTCATCTCCAAAAGAAAAAGCTTCTTCCTCTTTTTCTAAGAAGTGACTTAACTGATCAACTGCTTCTAACTTTTCCCAGTTATCAAAACCCTTCGTCCAAACATATGAAGCTTCATTCAAAGTTCCTTTTTTAAACAACGACTCTAATTCTTCTTGAGAAACTGGTCCGACTTTTTCTGATCCTTGAACATAAAACCACATAATGGTTACTCCTTATAATTTTAACTAATTACCTTTATTTTACTCAATTTTTGCCATTAACATGAGGGTGAAAATTTTCCCATTATTAGGTATTTAGCAATAAATCATATCTAAATGCTCTGTTACTCTTAATATTTTCGTATTTTTACCGATAAACAATTGAATAATAATACTTGGTGGAGTGAAACCAATGAAAAAGATGATAAAACTACAATTTTTAAGCCTTCTCTTCCTTAGCTTATTCCTTTCTGGATGTGGCGAAGACCAAATTAAGGTTAAAAATAAGAGCGAATCAACAACCTCAAACTCTATTGCGTTCAACTCTATTCAATCTTGTGCTTCTTTTACCCTCATTAAGCCAAAAGTTGACTTCCTCTTTCTATGGGACAATTCAACCAGTTCTGCTTTTATTAACTCAAGTACTAAAAGTGCTCTGAATAATACAATAAACGAAATTAGTAATAACTTCGATTACCATATTATGATTGCTCCTCTTGTAGGCTCAGGTAACAACGAGGCCAAGTTCATGTCAGAAACTCCTGACGGGCTAGGCTCTTCTGCTCTTGCTATGAAAATTGATAGAAGCTTAGCCGCTGATAGTCTCAATTTTACTCCTGCTGGAGGGAATCAAGAAAAAGGTGTGACTCGGGCTATTGATCTCATTAAGGCCAATGTCTCAAATGGTATCTTTAGACCAAATTCTTATCTTGCTGTAGTGGTCATGAGTAACGAAGATGATACTTTCTGGGCACAAAGTTACCCAGAAGTTGAAGCAGAAAGAACTGCTTACGTTAGTGATAAAGTTCACCAACTACTTTGTCTCAGAGGAAATTATAATCCACCAGCCGGTAAGACGTGTACAGGTGTTAACTTAAATGCGGCACAATTAAGATTTATGTCTATTGTTGCCTACTCTGACTCAAACTCATGTTCTACAGTTAGTTACTCAAAACAAAACAGAACTTATAAAGATGTTTCTTCTAGACTTTATTCTTCCGCATATACCAACGGAACGATTGTCTATGATAATGAAACCAGATCAGACCTTGAGTATGATCCATTCTTAAAACTCAACAACTATGACAGTTACAATATTTGTAACATTAGCAGTTTCACAACAATCTTTGATGGAATCAATAACTCTATTAAAGAGCAGCTTATTCAACATGAATATAACTTCTGGCCAGTTGCTGGTCCTGGAGCCTCATTCAACCCGAATGAAATTAGAGTTGTAAAAAATGGTATCGAATACTCTGAAGTTTCAGTTGCAGATGGACTAGCGGGACAAGATGGTTTTTCTTTTACCAACCAAGTCTATAACAATCAAGACACGAGATATGCTCCTACTTACGGTGAACCATTTACTGGTTACCTCGTACAACTTCACGGAAATGCTCGAGTCAAATACCCGGACTGTATTCAAGTGACAACTCAAACGCCAAAAGAGTTCTTTGGATATATCAATCTTCAAAGTAAACCATTCGAAGCATCCATCGTTGTGAAGATTAATGGTCAGACAGTTCCAAACTCTACCAACAACGGTTGGGAACTTGTTAAAGAAGCTGGACAGCCAAAGTATTACAACTCTTTTAATATTAAGATTCAAGGCCCTGGTGATTATTCCCCAGGATCACCAGCAGTTAATAAGTCAGGTTACTTTATTAAGCTTTACGGAAATGCCATCTATAGTAACGGTGCTCAAATTGAAGTTAGCTACGACCCAAGTTCTTAATAATGAAGTTGCTTTCTCCTCCAAGGATTTCTCCTGAGGAGAAATGCCCTTATATCGAATCAAAGCTAGCACGCCATGAGTTTTTCCTCGCTTCCGAATTAAGCGAAGAAGAGCTCGAAGTATGCCTTAGCAAAGGATATCGTAAATTTGGCATTTATTATTTTAGACCTAGTTGCTTAAACTGTTTTGATTGCGTACCCATTAGGACAAGAGTCGATTTGTTTAAACCTAATAAATCTCAAAAAAGAATTCTTAAAAAAAATAAAGACCTTGAAATAAAATATCGCACACTCACTTTTAAAGAAGAAATCTTTGAGCTCTATAAGCTTCACTCTAAAGAAAGGTTTAATTACTCTGATGAAAAAATTGAATCTCGAGAAGAGTTCATTCAAACTCACTTTACTCCCTCTGCTCCCGGCATGGTGGTTGAATACTGGCTTAAAGATAAATTACTCGCCGTAGGCTTCATTGATATTTCTGATGAATCTATCAGCTCTGTTTATTTCATTTATCATCCAGACTATAAAGATAGAGGACTCGGAATTTTTGGGGCCTTAAAGGAAATTGAGTACTGCAAGGCCCTTTCAAAGAAGTATTACTACCTAGGCTATTTTGTAAAAGAAAATAATTTTATGAATTACAAAGACCAGTTTCGACCTTTTGAACTTTATGATTGGAAAAAAGAAAATTGGAATTTACACGAAGAAAGAATTTAACTAATATCCGCCCTTTCCATCTTGAACTTTAGACTCGTTAACCTTGCCCACGGCATTCATCATTCTTAAGGCCTGAAAAATTTTATCTAGCTTATCTATATTCACAACACTCGTAAGCTTATTTCCATCGCCTACAATAATATCTTCACATAGGCCTGCAGTGACTGCGTCTTTAAGGTCTTCATCCACAACTGGAATCCCTTCATCATCGAACTTCTTTAAAATCGTAGAAATATCTGCCACTTCTTGAGGATGCTTAATTCCTTTGGCCTTAATTTGTAGAATAATTTCACTAAGAAACGTTTCACACTTGCTAGAGATTCGAACTTTCTTAGCGTCATCAACCATTCTTTGCGTATTAAAGAACACAGTCATGGCCCTAAATTGATCAGGATTAGAAAGTGATACCAACTTTGGTAAACCATCTTCATCCATTCCTATTTCGATAATTTTTAAATTCTTTAAAATATTTAAAAACTCTTCATACTTAACTTCTGATATTGCAAAAATATCTAAGATATAAAATTTTAATTTGTTCTTATGAATAAAGAACTTTCCTTCATTCTGATCACCGTGATTTTTAACTACTAGGTAAAAAAGTGACATCATTTTTAAAATATCTGTCGTATGAAAGAACACATAGTCTGAAACTTTTCCACCGGCTCCAAAGCCCACAGAGTTAGACTCTAGTTCCTTCACTCTTTCATTTGTTTTTCTTAGTCTTGTTGCTAATGTGTTAATGATTGTCTTAAACCAAGGGTTTAAGTTTTCCATGGTTTTAGAAAAAGCATTAAAAGAAACTTCAATAATATCGGTGCTTGTTATTGCCGCTGCTGAACACGACCTTCTTCTATTCTTCTCATCAAAATAGGCCATCTCACCAAGAACCTCACCCGTTCTTAAAATAGCGAGGTCAACAAAACCTCTACCTTTAGGACGATAAAGTCTCAGTTGGCCCTTTTGTATAATATATAATGATTCAGCAGTATCATTCTCATGAAAGAGAACTTCACCAGGCTCAAGTGTTCTTATTCCCGATTTCTTAGCTGCTACATTTTTTGATGTTGCCTTCTTGGCAGTCATAACTGAAACTCCATTCAATTTTTTATCTATTTTACATCTTTTCTAAAATTATTGCCAAGGCTTCTCCGCCACCAATGCAAATAGATGCCATACCATACTTAGACTGTTGGTTTTCCATGGCCGTCATTAAGGTAACGACAATTCGAGTTCCTGAGCAACCGATCGGATGACCAAGACTAACACCACCACCGTAGATATTCACCTTACTCTCATCAAGTTCAAACTCTTTCATCGCGGCCATTGGTACAACTGCAAAAGCCTCATTGATTTCAAAAAGATCTATATCAGACTTAGTTAGGTTAGCTTTAGCAAAGCACTTCTTCATGGCCTCAACAGGTGCAGTCGTGAACCAAGTAGGATCACCAGCATGATTTGCATAAGCGACAATTTTAAACTTTGCTTGATCTTTATACTCTTCACCGGCTAAGACAACTGCTGCCGCTCCATCATTGATAGTTGAGGCATTGGCCGCAGTAATAGTTCCGTCTTTTTCAAAAGCTGGCCTTAACTGAGGAATCTTATCAAACTTAGCTTTGAAAGGACCTTCGTCTTCTTCAATAACGCTATCACCTTTTCTCGTCTTAATAGTTACTGCTGCAATTTCGCTTTTAAATATACCTTCAGTCGTTGCCTTCTGAGCTCTTTTAAATGAATTTATCGAAAATTCATCTTGTTGTTCTCTAGTAAAACCGTACTTTGAAACACATTCCTCAGCACAATTTCCCATTGGTCGATCTGAATAAACGTCCCATAGTCCATCCCACTGCATAGAATCTTTCATTTTTGTTTCACCAAATTTAAAACCACCTCTAGAGTTTGGCAGTAAATGTGGAGCGAGAGACATATTCTCCATTCCACCTGCAACAACAACTTGGTTATCACCTGCTAATATCGTTTGGGCCCCTGAGATAATTGTTTTTAATCCTGAACCACAAACTTTATTCAATGTAGTACATGGAACAGACTGTGGAAGTTCAGCAAAAATAGCGGCCTGTCTTGCAGGTGCTTGACCAACTCCAGCTTGAACCACATTACCCATAAAAACTTCATCAACTTTTTCTGGACCAAGCTTTGCTTTCGTTAATGCATCTCTAATGGCCACAGCTCCTAACTTTGGTGCTGGCACAGTTGATAGTGCCCCTAAAAAGCTTCCACTTGGTGTACGTGATCCAGATAAAATATAAACAGACATAAAGCCCTCCATAATCTTAGTTAAAGTGCTGGAATTAAAGCATATTAAGTATTATTAGCAAAGAGCCATGAGTCAGTATCTAGCACTGGGCCATAGAGAGATCTTTTTTAAAGTTAAACTTCTCTGAGTCAGTAAAAATAGGTTTAACCCCTACGATCTCACCTCTACCAGAGTCCAACCAATCCCAGTTATAAACTGTATGCTCAACCCATTTTCCACCTGAAAATAAGCTAATGACCATACCTTTCAGACATGACGCATCATCTAATTGCAGATTTTCTTCAAAGCGTATCTCTGAATCACTTAACTCACTTACATTTGGAGTTAATTGTTCAGGACCGGACCAGGTAATAAATGTTTTCATCTTTAGTACATTCTTTCTAACCAATTTCATAAATCCACCGCTCCAAATATTGTGACATCTTTCTATATAGTGTAGATTGCCGTGAGTTTAGATTTAAGGGGAAAAAAATGCTTGCAAGAAATGAACAAGAAAAACCGGGTATTCCACTTCCAAAAGAATGGAGTGATAAAGTTGAAGAACTATTATTTAATCTATACCAAACTCAAAGTGAAGCTGCAGGTCGAACTTTTCAGGCCCATGGATTTACTTATCATAATGAATTATGGATAGCTGTCGGATTTATTCATGGAAAAAGTCTTGATCAAGCTCCGATTACATACATTGCCTCAGCAGATGTTGTCGATAAAACAAAACCAGAAAAACTTCTTCATTTACTTGTTGATAGCGTAGGACTCTTTTTTGATAATTATTTTTCAAACCCAGAAGGATTAGAATATTACTCCGCTTGGCAAGAAGCAGACATCAAAGAACAGAAAATTTATTATAAAGTTAGTAGAGAAAATATTGAGCTTTCAATTCAGGCAGACTATCTCTTAAACCAATAAAAAAGTCACCATTAACGGTGACTTCTTTATCAAATCATTTTTTAAAAAGTATAATCTAAAAGACTAATCATCAAAGGCCGGTTTCCCAGTAACTTTTGTCTCAAAAGCAATATCTTGATCATCATCTAGATCTTCATTCATATCATCAAAACTGTCATCAGTAGCATCAATATCTAACTCTTTAAGAGCTGCGAAGAAGCTTTTTTCATCTGTTAAATCAGTTAAAACTGACTCTACAAACTTAATAGGAAACTTATCAATAAGTTCAGAAATCATCTGTTGAAGATTCCCCTCTTCTATTATTTTCTCTTTCTTCTTAACGTCTTTCCAGTTTTTAATATAGTGAAAGCGACAGTAAATCCCTGTGCTTGCAGGGTTTTCGCAATTTCTTTCATAACACTCATCTGAGTCACTTGCGAAGAAGTCTAATTCTTCTAAAGCGGCAAAGATATCATTCACATTATAATTTTCGCTTAAAGAAACGACTTCTTCAATAAAGCCTTCTTTTGCTTCACCAAGTTTCTTATCAAGCTCTTCTTTGGCCAATTTCGCTTCAGTTGATTTTCCCTGCTTACCTTTTTTCTTAGTAGCAGTTTCTTTTTGAGCCGATTTTCCTGAAGTAGCCGCAGCTTTTTTAGTTACTTTTTTAGCTGCCTTCTTCTTAGCAGAAGCAGTCTTAGCCGCTTTTTTAGCAACTTTCTTAGCCGCTTTTTTAGTCTGCTTCTTAGCAGAAGCAGTCTTCGCCGCTTTTTTAGCAACCTTTTTCGTTACTTTTTTAGCCTGCTTCTTAGCAGAAGCAGTTTTAGCAGCTTTTTTAGCAACTTTTTTCGTTACTTTTTTAGTCTGCTTCTTAGCAGAAGCAGTTTTAGCAACTTTTTTCGTTACTTTTTTAGCCGCTTTTTTAGCAACTTTTTTCGTTACTTTTTTAGCCGCTTTTTTCGTCTGCTTCTTTGCAGAAGCAGTCTTCTTAGATTTAGTAGTTTTTTTTGCAACCTTCTTCTTTGCTTTGGTTGTTTTCTTAGCTACCTTTTTCTTTGCCTTGGTCGTTTTCTTAGCTGTTTTTTTAGCTTTTGTAGTTTTCTTTGCTGTTTTCTTTTTAGCAGTTTTCTTCTTTGCCATTCCTATATTCTCCAGGATTTTCTTTAATACCATTTTATTGCCCAAGGTGACGGATTTCAGTTACTTGTTTTATCACCCAAGAGATTATGAAGCAACTTATCGTAGGTCTTTAAGCTCATTTGCTGCAATGACAATTCTCTGAACTTCACTTGTTCCTTCATAGATTTCTGTGATCTTTGCGTCACGAAAGTGTCTTTCTAATGGATATTCTTTTGTATATCCATTTCCACCACATACCTGAATGGCCTTAGTAGTAACCCACATGGCCGTTTCAGAAGCCATAAGTTTAGCTTGAGCAGATGTTTTAGAAAAGAATTCTCCGCTGTCTTTCAATTGAGAGGATTCTTCAATCAAAAGTCTACTTGCGTCAATTTTCCATGACATATCAGCGATCATAAACTGAATGGCCTGAAGATCAGCAAGCGGCTTCCCAAATTGCACTCTTTCGATTGAGTACTTTTTCGCATATCTAAAAGCAGATTCTGCAATACCAACGGCCTGAGCAGCAATTCCAATTCTTCCACCGTCCAAAGTAGCAAGGGCAATTCTAAAACCTTTCTCTTCTTTGAATAGTAAATTTTCTTTAGGAACCTTAACGTTATCTAAAAGGATTTGGGTTGTAGAAGAACCCTTTATCCCTAACTTATCTTCCTCTTTTTGTACTTCGAAACCTTTTGAATCTGTCTCAACGATAAAAGCAGACATTCCTTTATGGTCATCTGTTTTTCGAGTCTTAGCAAAAACAATAGCAAGTTTTGCTTCTTTACCATTAGTAATCCAATTCTTCACTCCATTTAAAACATAGTGATCACCTTTATCTTCGGCCATGGTGGTAAGTGAACCAGCATCAGAACCTGCATTTGGCTCACTTAAACAAAAGCATCCAATCCACTCACCTGACGCAAGTTTTGGTAAATACTTCTTTTTTTGTTCTTCTGTTCCAAATTCAAGAATAGGCCAAGTCGCTAGCGAAGTATGTGCTGAAACAAGGACACCTGTAGAGGCACAACCACGAGAAAGTTCTTCTACAATAATAGAGTAAGAAGTGTAATCCATTCCTGCTCCACCATATTCTTCTGGAACATAGCTTCCCATAAACCCATTTTCAGAAAGTTTCGCTACTAATGCTTCAGGAATCTTTCCGTTACTATCAATCTCAGCAGCAAGTGGTGCTACTTCAGAGTCGGAAAACTTTGAAACCATTTCTCTAATTTCTTTGTATTCTTGATTCAACATTTAATTATCCTTATAAGTTAATTCTATTTTTTTTATCTACTTACCAGTAAAGACAGCGTTTCTTTTTTCCATAAAGGCCTTTGTTCCCTCTTTCATATCGTCACTTCCAAAAATTGAAGCGAATTGATCGAGTTCACAGGTCAGACCTTGTTGGATCGTAAGATCATTACCGTCATTCATTACTTTCTTTGCTGTACTAACAGCAAGTGGGCTCATTTGTGCAACTTTAGAAATAGTTTTTTCTGCGAAGGCGACCATTTCTTCTTTTGTGGTAAATGTTTGAACAGCAAGACCAACTCTATAGGCCTCTGCCGCTTTAATATTTCGACCAGTATAAACAATTTCTCTGGCACGATTTCTTCCAATATAACGGCTAAGTCTTTGAGTACCACCAAAGCCTGGAATCAATCCTAACTTAACTTCTGGTTGTCCAAAAACTGCTGAGTCTGTTGCATAAATAAAGTCACAAGACATGGCCATTTCACAACCTCCTCCAAGTGCAAAACCATTTACACACGCAATAACTGGAATATGTAATTCTTCAAAAAGTGTTGTTACTCTTTGTCCAAGAGCGCCAAAGTCCTTGGCTTGCTCTACTGTCATATCAGACATTTCTTTTATGTCAGCTCCAGCAATAAATGCTTTTTCACCTGCACCAGTTAGAATAATTCCCTTCACCTCAAAAGAATGAGTACTCTTGATGTCAGTAAGTAATAGCTTTAACTCATTTAATACTTGAGAGTTAAGAGCATTCAAAGCACTCTCTCTATTAATTGTTAAGTAACCAATATTCTCTTTTACTTCATAAGTAATTGTTTCAAAATTAGTATTCATAAAAACCTCTTCCTGATTTTCTTCCCATTCTTCCGGCAAGTACATATTTCTTAAGTAAAGGACAAGGTCTATATTTTGAGTCACCTAATCCTTCATGCAGAACTTCCATAATTGCCAGACATGTATCGAGCCCAATAAAGTCTGCAAGCTCCAATGGTCCCATTGGTTGGTTACACCCGAGCTTCATTCCTGTATCAATATCAGCAATAGAAGCAACCCCTTCGTAATGTGCATAAACTGCTTCATTAATCATAGGCATAAGAATTCTATTTATCGCAAAACCTGCCACATCATTTACTTTGATAAAAGTTTTTCCCATCTCCACAGCAGTTTGTTCAACCATATTAAAAACCTCATCAGAAGTTTCTAGTCCACGGATTCCCTCTACAAGCTTCATTACCGGAACAGGATTCATAAAATGCATTCCAACAACTTGCTGTGGTCTAGCTGTAACAGCAGCAATCTCCGTTATACTTATTGAACTTGTATTAGTGGCAAGAATGGCATCTTTCTTTGCGATACCATCAAGATTTTCAAAAATTTGGAACTTAACTTTTTTATTTTCTGTTGCCGCCTCAATGATTAAATCACAATCTTTTAGTCCAGCAAGCTCTGTGGTTGTTGTAATATTTCCAAGTGCTTTATCAACAAAGGCTTGATCATACTTACCTTTCTCTAAACCGCGACCAAGCTGCTTTTTAATAAAGTCTAAACCATGTTTTAAACCATCTTCATTGATATCAAACATCATAGTCTTAAAATTACTCATCGCAGCAACCTGAGCGATTCCTCTACCCATCTGTCCTGCACCAACAACACCAATAGACTTAATCTTATCCATGTCTTTATCCTCACAACTTATTGAAATTATGTATGTATATTACTACTATGAAATTTTTTTCCGATCATACTTCTCACAGAGGCCTTTATCAAATAAAACCTTGCCATCTGTGGCCTTATGAATTAAAAATGCAGAACTAAATTTTGAAAAACGTTAATGTAAATAAAGTAGGAGTTCATTGTGGCAAACCACAAATCTGCGAAGAAAAGAGCAAAACAAACAATTGTTAGAACAGAAAGAAACAAGGCTAGAAAGACTACTTCTAAAAGTACTTTAAAAGCTATTCGTACAGCAATTGAAAACAAAGAAAAAGAAGCTGCAACAGCACTTTTAACAAAGACTCAAGCGGTACTTGGAAAGCTAGCAAAACTTGGTGTTATTAAGCCAAACAAAGCTGCTAGAATTACTTCAAGACTTGCTACTCAAGTAGCTAAGCTTTAGTACTCATAAATTACTAAAATAATCAAAGCTCATCTCAATGGTGAGCTTTTTTTGTTTTTACTATTATAAATTTTTACGCCAATTTTTCGAGATAATAAGTTCTTAGGACATTTTTAATATTTTCATCCCTAGACTTCGACAATAATTCAACTTCAGTATAGAAATCAATTTCTTTGAGAACCTCATCATTGTCCCAAGAACGAGACTGATTCAAAATTTGATCATCATATTTAGTACTTCTAGATTTTTTAGAAATATAAGAAGGGTCTAAAACTTTAAAAAGATGTCCCTGCATAAAATTTGCAAAAGAGCGAAGAGCATCAAAGTCATGAGATAACTCTATCAGCTTTTTAGAGTATTTACTCCAGTTACGGTCTCCCCAACTTTTTGCAAGTGAAAACTGATCAAGATAACGAGACTCTAAGAACTCTTCAATCTTTTTTGGATCAAGTTTTGAAAGATCGCCAAACTCTAAAGATAAGTTCTTAAGGGTTCTCAATAAGTCACCAGCATCTTGTGGAGTCTTATCTAATATTGTTTGAATAGAATTATAGTTAAGCCTAATATTCATTTCATTGGCCAAAAACTGGAGTAACTTTTGTCCCTCCCAAAATCGAGGAGGATCAACTTTAAAAAAAGTTCCTTCTACACTCTTTTTTATCTCATCGAAACTTTTAGAGTCTGAGTTAAAGCATAATAAAAAATGCTTATCTTCTAAATTAAGCTTTCCTTCAATGATAAATTCTTTAACATTTTTAGCCATTTGATCAGCAAGTATCACAATATAAGAGCTGCCTTGAGAGAAGAAATCGAGGGTATTAATATTATCCTCTAACCAGTCTACAGTTAACTCTAGACCAGAGAGAACTTGGAACTCGTTCTTTGACTTATCGACTTTATTTAAAATTATTTTTTCAATAAAAGGATCATAGCATAGGAGAGAGTATAATCCGTTAATACGTGGATCAATAATACTATCTACATTCTTTACAAAGTCCCAAGGGTAGAAATTAGAATACATAAATCACTGTCTGCTTTAAGCTTTGAGCCGATGACCTGGCCATTGATCTAATGGCAAGTTCATAACTGTTCTTAGTTCTCGAAAAGTTTGTTATCCCAGGGCCATCAATCAACTCCGTCGATTCAATTTCTCTTGTAAATGTCCCCGAAGCTCCGATCGTACTATTGAAAACAATTTTTGGATGATTTTTTAGAAACTTACCTATTTCACTTTTAACAAGCTTCTTATCAAAGTAAGTTGGATCCTTTATTAAGAAATATTGAACTGTAAGTTTCACACTATTATTGGAAGGAACATAGAATTGAGCTCTGTTACCAATACTTTTTTCTAACTCACCCTCAGTAAAAATTGTCGTTCCTGTTTTAAAAATCTCAGAGCGCTTACCAGCACTATCAATCACTCCAATTAAGATGGCATCAGCCTTTTCCACTTCACCTGAATAAACCCTCAGCCCATTAATACTTTTTAGAACCTTGATGATTTCTTGAGTAAATGGGCCACTAACATGAGACAAAGAACTTCTATTAACAAACATCGGCACAGTGATGGAGCGAATCCCCTCATCTTCAAAAGGGTTCTGATTCTTAACGACCTGATAACCTGAACAAGAAGTAATAAATATTAGCAACGCAATGTATAATCTCATATCATTATACTATTACGTAAATTTCAAACTGAACAGATCGCAACGTGTCATAACTTTTTTCTGTTCAAGTTAGCTTCGTCATATAAAGATGTGGTTATGTTTAAAAAAATCGCTCAAATTCTTGAAAACGGACAGTTTTCCCCAAAGAAGTCACAGAATTATTATTCGAAGTCTTCTGATAAGAGTGATTTTTTCGATTTCTACCAGTTAGTAAAGCTTTGGCCATCCATTGTGGGAGAAAGATTAGCTGAGCATACAATTCCGCTCAAAAATAAAAATAGGAATTTAACAATCCTAACTGATCACCCTGCTTACTCACAACAACTTAGCTTCATGGAAGAGCAATTACGAGAAAAGATCATAAAACAATTTCCTCAGTTTAAAGGTCATATTAAAAAACTTTATTTTCAAACAGGTAGCAATTTTTTTCAAAAGAAAGATGAACTTGAAAACGCACTTAAGTCAAAAAATATTACCCAAGCAAAAGAAGTAAAGGCAAAATTAACGCTTCATCCATTTAGCCCTGAGTATAAAAAAATAGAAGTTTTGGCAAAAAAAGAATTCGAAAGTATTGAAGATGAAGACTTAAAAAGCCAAATGGTTTCATTATTTATTCAATCTCATTTATTAAAATCAGAAAACGATAATTAATTCCTCAAATGAAAGAGCATCATGCCGTTATGTTTCTCGCTTTCCACGATTTTTAAACTCGTCGACATCAAAACTTCTTCTAACTCGAGTTTACTCTTTCTTAAACATAGAAAAACATTTCCATTCTTATCTAATTTAGCGTCCAAGTGTTTATAAAAATTCATTTCGCAAGCCTCACTCCAACGCCGACAGAGGTCTCTATCTTTATTCAAACTCTCTCTAGAATTTTCCACTAAGAAGTAAGGGGGGTTACTTAAGATAAGATCAAAGTTTCGATCATTAAAATCATTCCAATTTGTAATGAGGTATTTTATCTTTTCATTGTAAGGCAGTTCTTTAATATTACTTTTTAGATAGTCTTCAAACTTAGAGTTCATTTCTAAAAGAGTTATAGGTAAATTCATTTTTAATATATTTAGTAGCTCAATGGAAACAACCCCAGAGCCTGCACCTAACTCTAGCCCCTTCTGAAAACTAGTAATTCTTTGAGCTGTGAATTTTGCTAATAGAATGGAGTCTTCATTAAAACGGTAAAAAGATGGCTGGCTATAATTTAAGTAGTTTTTTGATGTCATCAACAAGGTGTCCTTCTCTTAAGATAACAAAGTGATCATTTTCATATTTTACAATGGTGGAGCTTGCTCCACTCAGGCTACTTTCTTCATTACTAAAAAAATCTCCTTGAGGGGCAATATATTGTTTAAAAAAAGTGAGTGCATCTCCTTGCTCAACAATTGGTTTCTCGCCGGTGATATTCAAACTGGTAGAAACAATTGGTGAACTCAGCTTTGAAAATATTAGATCAATGGCCTTATTCTTTAAAAATCGTACTGACACAAAAGAGCTGTCTGCAAGAACCCAACTTGGAATTTCTTTTTTAAAAAAACTTTTTGGAATTAAGAGAGTTGATTGAAGAGAAAAGAACCTTTCTAACCATTCTTTTGAAAATGGAAATGAACCATTAAGCCGATCTAGTAAATCATCAATTGAAGGAAAAAGAATACTCATAGGCTTTGTTTCATCTGACTTTTTAATGAAGTGAATTTTTTTAACTAAATCCTCATTATATATATCACAGCCAATACCCCATACAGTGTCTGTAGGATAAACTATTATTTTCATTTGATTACCATCCATAATAGTTTCTTCATATCAAGATCACCAAGGGAAAGTAAATTATAAATACTTAGATCGATCATTTGTCCTGAGTTTAATAATGATGTGAAGTAATCTCTTTTTATCTTAAACAGTGGTTGCTTAAAATATGCTTCGCTCTTACCTACTAAATCCTTAATGATCTGTTCCTCCAAAAGCCTTAAAACAAGATACTGATAATAAGGCTTCTTTGACTTCCACATTTGAATCAATTTTTTAGTAATGGCTTCTCTCTTTGCTTGATCCTTAGGAAGGTAGTAATAGAAAATCCAAAACTGATTAAAAGAAATATCGCTTATTTTAATATCCTTAAATAAGGACTCAAGAAAATTATGAGATTCTTGATCACTTGTTCTAGGGTAAAGACTACTGAAAATCCAAGGAAAGTATATTTTTGAAGTGAACCTCTTTTGAGACATTTCTCTCAAGTCAGAAAGAGACCAGCTTACATTATAAAGATTTCTTTGTTCCTTAAAGAACTGACTTGAAAACAGGTTTGAAAGCTGGGAAACAAAAAGCTTAAACCTTAAAGGATCGTCTTCAAAGAAATCACTCATCTGTTTTATCATTTTCGAAAAATCTTTTTCCCATTCAGGATTATATTTAAAAAGAGAATGATTCTCATCAAAGAGTAATATTTCTGGACCAGAGTTCATAATATTCATCATTGATCTTCTAAGCCAAGCTTTATTATTACTCTGTAAAGCAACAACTAACTCCACAAAATTCTTCCAAAAAGGTGAGTCTGACTTTTCAAGCTTATAATAAATTTTCCTCATTTGACTTTCTTTTTCAAGACCCTGTTTAAGATCACTCACTCTTAATGATTCTTTAAATAAGTCTCTAAGCATGGGATCATATATTTCTTTTTTTGCCTTAATTCTATTAATATATTTTATGTTCTTACTTAACCACTTTGTATTAATAGCTGCATTTTCATTCTCTGCTAAATTCAATAAAGTTTGAGAAAGCTCACTTAAGCCTCTTTCACATTTATTAACTAATTCATCGATTTTAGTAACATCATTTTTTTTAAGGAGAACAATTGCAGAGTAAATAGATACTGGATGCTTAAATTTTTGACAATCAATATCAGACATATCTCCAATTTTTGGGTAGAAGCCTTGTCCAGAAAGACCTGCTGAAATAAATACCGGGTAGTTTGTTATGGAATCATAATTTAAAGGATTTTTTTTTTACTCATAGTATCGATTGTCTGAGCTTGAACTGTATTAATCAGTCCTAATAAAGGAACAGGCTTATTCAAAACTTTTTTGTAATAGAAATATACACTTCCAATAATAATGATAATTAAAAAGGCCACATAGATTAAATATCGATCATTTCTCTCTGGAGTATGGACGACTCTTCTGCGTCTTTTCTTCTTTCTCTTTTTTCTTTTTGGAGCTGTCTTATCTTCACCAGAAATGGCCTCTGGTGCTCTAAGATCAACTCTCTCTACCGTTTGAGCTGGAGCACTAAAGTCTTTAAACTCTTCTCTCGCTTCACTACTAGGCTCTTCATTTTTCTGAAGAGTTTCAAAGGTCATATTCTCTTCAAGCTCGGTATCTTCTTGCGCTTCTACCGGAGAATCTAATTTTTGCTCTAGCTCTTCATCAACTTCAATTTCAAACTCAACTTCAGTTTCAGTTTCAGTTTCAGTTTCAGCCTCTAGCTCTCCCTCTGTACCTGCTGGCATTGATGGAAATTCGAGATCACTAGCATCAGGCAAAATACCTTCAGCTTCAACAGCAGCATCAGCCTCTGTATCTTCTATAACCTGATCATTTACTTCATCAATAAAGGCATTCGACTCTCCAGGAGTAAAGTCCACATTAACTTCAATTTTCTCTGGGATATCATCAATTTTTATATTATCCATATCTGGAAACTCAAGGTCATCATTACTTGGCAGTAATGTTTCATCACCTTGAGCAGCATCTAATTCTTCTTCTGCGAGTTCTATTTCCTCTCCAGAAACTTCATCTTCACCTAAATCAATACTGGGTGCTTCTTTGGCCTCTTCAACAACTTCTTTTTTTTCTGCAATAGGAGGTTGAGCAGGACTTCGGTTGTAGGACGCCGTATCTCCAGCAGCTGAACTATGAGCTGTAATGACATCTATCGCTTCACTTATAGGATTGAAAGTTTGTGGCATATCACCATAAACATACTTCTCAACTAAATCTTTTTCTTTGATCCAAAACCAATAACCATTACCAGAGCTGATTTCATCCTCTGAAGTTAATGATCCCTTCTCAATAAATTCAACAATTTTGTCTTTAGCAACAGGCCCTAAAAGTTGTTTTTGCTGGGTCCTTATTAGCCAGTTTTTTTCACTCAAATCAATTCTTCCTTAAAGAAAAAAGCCTATCAGTCCCTTGAGATCTTCATCTGAAAATTTCAATCCGGCACTGATCGTAGCACTTCGAGTTGTCTCCTCAAGAAGATCTTCTAATGCTACTTTTCCATATATTACATTCCATAATTGTAGTTCTGAACTTAGCCTAAGGTTTGGACCAATATCCTCTCTATAATCAAAGACCTCAAGCGAGTACTTTGAGCCCCAGTCAGCAAACACATAGTCTACACCAAACCCACCAGAAGATTCAATCAAGCCACCTCTAATTGTCCAATTTTGAATTTTACGTCCTAGCTGAACATTAAATCGATAACTATCCTTTTCTTTTTCTTTTCTTATTTCTGTAGAAGAAGATCCATCTGTAATTGTCGTTGTATACTTTTCAGTTTCAGGCCCAAACTCACTGGTTGTTAAACCAAGAAGATAGAATCTCTCAGGACTTGGAAATATTTTTAACGTGAGATCAGTTTCAGAACCATATTCAGTATTCACTCCCGTGAAAAGAGCAAGCTCTGTTCTGATTTGATCGACTTTACCTACTAATTTCTTAACTCCCGCTAATGTTTGCTGAACTTCATCTGCGATATCCTCTTCAACAAGAAGCTTTCCAACTGTTCCCTTTCCGGCCTTAACATCAGCAACAAGTTTTTGCAGGTCTCCCATCATTTTGTCTGCATTTCCAAGAATAGCCTTGATCTTCTCCATGGAGCTACCCTTCTCATCTTCATCCATTTGATAAGCAATATCTTTTGAAAAGTTATTCATGTTTTCAATTAACTCATTAAGTTTTTCTTCATTGCTTGTGACGATTCTTTTTAAAGCAGCTGTCGAATCTTTAACGTCTGCTAAAATTTGTTTCATCGGAGGCTCTTCACCCTCTGGTGCAAGTGACTCTTTCATTGAAGCAACAATAACTTTTACATCTTTTAGAACTGTTCCCGCATCCTTAATTAAATTCTCGAGGCCTGCTCCTTCATTAGATGAAATAAATGAATTCTCTTCTAGTTCCTCAGTTGAATCTCCAATAACGATTTCGAGGTATTTATCTCCAAGGAAACCTACTGTCTTAATTCTTAACTTAGAGTTTTTTGGAATGCTTATTTTTTTAAGGACTTCAAAAGTTATCAAAGCATTATTATCGGCAAGCTCAATACTCTTGATTCTACCGGCACTAATACCTGCTACTTTAATAGGTGTTTTTGGAAAGATTCCAGAAGCGTCTTTTACAATTGTTTTGTAAGGAACATATTCACCAAAGCCAGATTGGTTCTTCGTTACAAGTATAGACATTGCAACGACAGCGGCCATGGTTGCCAAGGCCATCAATCCAACTTTAAATTCATTCATTCTTGCTTCCTTGCAAGTTACAAATTAATAAATTGTTCAACTAATTCATTCTTTGAATTAGCGAAATCCTTTGTAGGTAAGTACTCAATAATATTACCACGATCCAGAAAGGCTACAAAGTCAGAAATTTTTAAAGTTGCCTTAACATCATGGCTAATAATAATTGACGTCATCCCTCGGTTACTATTATTTTGGTGAGTTTCAACAATCAAATCATTAACCATCTTTGTGGTAATGGGATCAAGCCCAGTTGTTGGTTCATCATAAAGAATGATGTCGGGATTTAACGCAAGTGCTCTGGCGAGTCCAACCCTCTTTCTCATTCCACCACTTAATTCACTAGGGATATTTTCATGGGATATTTTCTTAATTCCAACGGACTCAAGTAACCCAGCGGAACGCTCCAATATTTCGGTATTTGTATACTTTGAGAATTCTCTAAGAGGAAAGGCAACATTTTCAATAGCTGTTTTATCATCAAAGAGTGCAGCATATTGAAAGAGCATTCCAAACCTCTGCCTAAACTCCCTTAAATCAACTTCCCCTAATTCACCTAAATTCTCTCCCAAGACTTCTATCTTTCCAGAAGTTGGCTTTGTTAAACCAAGAATATGTTTTAAAAGAGTACTCTTTCCTGCACCAGAGAAACCAAGAATCGTTGTGATCTTTCCCTTAGGGATATCAAAATTTAAATGTTCTAAAACTGTATGATGACCAAATGTTTTGGTGAGATCTTGAATGGAAACAGCTGGATTTTCAAATTGCATATTATAAAACCTGAATCAGGAAACTAGTTAAAAAGTAGTCGAGTACAAGTACAGAGATCATTCCCCAGACCACGGCCATATTCGTTCCCTTTCCAACTCCTTCAGCACCTTTTGTAACCTGAAAGCCAAAATATGTACCGATACTACCAATAATAAACCCGAAGACTGTTGCTTTAATAATCCCTTGCCAAATATCCTCTAAGAACATGAACTCACCAATCTTTTGAAAGTAGATTGCTTCGTCGATCATAAGGGCCTTCGTCCCAACAAGATAGCTTCCTGCATTTCCTATACAAAGAAAAAGAGCTGAGAGCATAGGTACAGTTACAGTTGCTGCCACAATTCTTGGCACTGCTAAAAATTGAATACTATTAATACCCATCACTTCTAGAGCATCCACCTGCTCTGTTACTTTCATAGTTCCGATTTGAGCGGCCATTGCAGCACCTGCTCGACCAGCAACAATTAGCCCTGTTAAAACTGGGGCCAATTCTTTGGCCAATGTTAAGGCGGTAACAGGTCCAACAAGGGAATCCACAGAGATAAGCTTAAAACCAAAATATGTCTGATAGGCCATTACCATTCCAGTAAAAGAGCCTGATAAGAAAATGATAAAAATACTTTTATTTCCAATAAAGTAAAACTGCTCATAGAAAAGCTTGAAACGGTACGGTGGTTTTGTCACCCAAAAGAAAAAGCTGAGAACAAATTTAGAAAATCGTCCTAAGCCATCCACAGACTCAATAACAGTTTTTCCTAGATCACTAACGTTCTCTACAAATATTCTTTTAAAAAAATTTTCTTTTTTAACTTCTTCCACAGAATTATTTTAGACTATAAATTCTAGGAACGCGAGGCGTGATTTGACAAAAAATCTCATAGGGAATTGTTTGTGCATGCTCACATAAACTTGAGAAGAACTTGGTGTCCTCATCCCAAACAGTAAACTTATCTCCAACCTTTATCTTTGTTCCCAGTGGAAAAAGAACTGCTGTCATATCCATATTAATTCTGCCACTTGCGACACCACTGACATCACCAAAATTGAGCTTCGCTCCTCTCATTCTTGTTGAAAGTCCATCCCCATAACCCAAAGCAATAATGGCCACAATTCCTTCAGTAGGAACCGGAGAAGCTCCGTAACCAATTGGCTGGCCACGATCAACTTCAAAAGTATGCATGACGTAAGTCTCAAGACTAGAGATCATTTTTCCATCATAAAAGGAAAGGTCCTCGAGTCCTCTATTTAGAGAACTTGGGCCATACATCATTAGACCTGGTCGGATATGAGTTTCTTCAAGACCAACCTTTTGTTCGATGGCCCCAGAGTTAGCAATACTAGTATGATTAATACTTAAACCCGCATCTCGAAAATCTTTCTTAAGTTGTTCAAACTCTTCTAGTGCTCGAATATTCTTCTTATTTTTTTTCATTGATTGAGAGGCACATGAAAGATGAGTCATCAAATGATGGATCTCACTTCTTCCAGCTTGCTTAATCAAATCAATGGCCTGCTCTCTTTGTTCAAACTCAATTCCCAGTCTATTCATTCCAGTGTTAAACTTAAGGCTTAGTGGAAAGTGTTTATAGTCTTTATTTTCTAAAAAAGATTTTAAATCATCGAAAGTTTTTACAACAGGAATGACTCGGTTATTTACATAGTATTGAGAACACTCATTTAAATCTAATAAAGTATCTGAAAAAACATAGATCTCAAATTCATCGTGTTTGAGTTGAGAGCGAAGAGACATGGCCTCTCCGATACTGGCACAACCAAAATGATTAATCCCAAGCTCCCTATGAGAAAACCTTGAAATAGGAACTAACCCATGCCCATAAGCATCAGCTTTTACCATGAAAATAGTTTCTGCATTTGGTGCAACAGACTTTATTTTTGCGTGATTTTCACCAAGAATATTGAGATCAACTACTAATTGACTACCTTTTCTCATGCGCCACAACTACATGGAATGAGTTGGTCCATTAATGATAACTGGTCTTGTATTTTTCTTTTTACTTAACTCAGGATTTTTTACTGGTACTTGTAAATAGTCCCCAGTTTCATGATAAGTATTAAGACCATTTATTGATAATGGAACCATCTTAACGGTTGGAGCTAAGGATCTTACTAAGGCAATATCTGTTTCTTCAAAATATTTCCAGAAAGGAAATTTCTTAACATATGTTTTGAGAGTGAAAAAATCTTCTTCTAAATTATCTCTACTCATAAGAAGAGTCATATTCTTAATTCCAAAACAAGAAACATAGAAGTCTAAATTCTTTTGATTTTTAAGTCCGTTAACAAAATCTCTAAAGAAGTTTTTGAAATAAAAACGAATTCCATCTTTTTCTTTAATTGTTTTATCTAGGGAAGAGAAATCTAAATCAATCATGGCCCATTCTTCGAAGCCGCCTTTCATTGATTCACCTGGGATGGCACCAAGACCAACTTGCTCTAAAAATTGAAATAGCTCCCACGGCTGCCACACTTGCTCATCAGAATTATTTGTAGATTGATTTCGATATTCAAAGTAGCAGTAGATTCCAGAAAGGAATCTTTCAAATGTTTCCCACTCAAAAGACTCTAACATTTCTTCAGATTCTACTTTTATAAAAAGCATTTTTTCAGGATGCTCTTTCTTTCCTTTTATTAATAAACTCATGAGATTGCCACCGAGTAATTCTAAGGCAACTTGAGAGGCCATATTTTGGGCAAAGAACTCAATTCCTTTTTCACAAGTTCTTCCAAGCCATAAGCTTGGGATTTCTTGAAACTTAAACTCTTCAACTTTTGGAGAATAAAGTTTTTGTCCACTCTTCGTTAATTCTAAAATAGAATAATTTTGAAATTCTTTTACTGTTGAAAAAACATTTTTGATTGCCTCAACAAAATCAGACTGATTTTTCTGTGCTTCAATTTTTGTCATTAAACTTTTTAAAAAACTATTATAGAATTCTTTTTGCTTAACATCTTCATTGGCCTGAATAACTTTTCCAATTCTTGATTCAAGACTATTGGCCTCGTTAGAGCTTTTTTCTTTTTCAAATATTAATTCTTGATGCTCGTTGAATCTTTTGAGCAGGGATTTAATTTGTCCTAAATAAGAACCTTTTTCATGAATCAATCCGTAATTAAAAATTTCATAGGTACTAAAAAGTAGTGGCTCACAATCATCATTCCAAAAGAATGAAACATTGAGAGTGCGATCAATGACAGATGGGTGATTTTTAAAAAGTAACTCTCCATCATTCATCAGTCTGACATCAACAACTGAAAGATCAGGGCGATCATTTAAAGTTCCCGTCCAAAAAGTTGTGAGAGACTCATAAACATGAGGGATAACACCTACTTTTCTAAAAATTTGGCTTAGCTCTTTGGCGACCTTAATGTCACTGATTAGTAGCGCTACACTTAGTTCTTTTGATGTTGTCTTTACGTCCTGCATAAACTTTTCCTCAATGAAAATTCTCCAAGTAAATTATGCCTTAGAATTATACGCTTAGTCTAATTTAGCCTAGTGATTAGTTGGGAAAGGGTAATTCCTGATTCCGAAGACTTAAGGCTTACATCGGCCATTTTGTACTGAGGAAGTCTTGATTCATAGAGTTCCTTCAATGAATCTTTGCCTGATTCCACTAAAGGACGCCCCTCTTCTTGTGAAACTCTTCTCCAACATTCTTCAAATGAAGTGTCTAGAAAGACCATTTTGACGTTAGAGTTTTTTGAAATATTTTGTCGGGACTCTTTACTTTCTAAACTGCCCCCACCTAAAGAGATAACAAGTTCATCTTCATCATGAAGCAGTCTGTTTAATTCGTTGCTCTCGTACTCACGGAATTTTTGCCAGCCTAATCTTAGAATGACTTCTGATAATCCAGTCTCGTTCTCTTCTTTGTATTTCTCAAAAATAATTTGGTCTAAGTCTGCGAACTCCCATTGAGCCTTTTGTTCTTTAAGCACTTCCTCTTTCCATTTCTTTGAAAGAGTTGTTTTTCCGCTTCCCATGAATCCACAAATTAAAATTATCATAGGGATATCATACTATTTACAGTCCGCGTCGAACAGGGTAAATACCTAAAAAATATCAAATTAAGGATTGAAAATGACTGATCAAGTTCTTACCTCTCTTGATGCCAAGAAAAAATTAACAGATTTTAAAATGGATGAAGTTTATCATTACGAACTAGACGAAAGCACCGAATGGATTGCGACTATTCTAAGTGAACTAGAAGAAAATATTGAAGATAGTGACGAAGATCGTAAAAAAGGATTTTTAAGAACACAGTTCAATGTAAAACGTAAGAAGTCTGACCCATGGGGTGAGCATGTTCTTATCCAAGGATCAATACAGTCTAACTACCAAGCGGCTTGTGTAAGATGTCTTACCATTTGCCCAAAAGAGTTAGATGTTGAAGTATCTGGAGGCTACGTTCCAGAACAACTTGAAAAAATGCCTGAATATGAAGAATCAACGACTTTCTATACTTCAAATGCTGAATATGACATGTACTTCCATAGAAAGAATATGGTGGATTTTGCAGAATTTATTCACGAGCAAGTTTTCATGAATGTTGATAACCTCCCGCTTCATGATAAAGATTGCAAGGGGTTATGCCCAGAATGTGGGGTTGATAGAAATAAAGTTGATTGTGGTCATAAGGCATAGATCAATTAAATGAAAAAAAAAGTTGAAGTTTGGCCTATGATGTCGTACATATACACGGCTAATTGTTAAATTTTATTAAGTGCGGAGTTAAATATGGCTGTTCCAAAGAAGAAAACATCAGTATCAAGAAAAGGCTTAAGAAGAGCCGGTCAACATCATAAACTATACAGAAAACACCCATTTTCTTGTTCTAATTGTGGAGCTCACGCTCTTCCTCATGCGGTTTGTCCATCATGTGGAACTTACAAGGGAAAAGAAGTTATTCAAATGAAGGGTGACGACGAAGAAACTTCTGAAGCAGAAGTTTAAATAAATTCTGGACTAGACAATCCAGTTCAAAACAAAAAGAATACAGGGGCTCATAATTAGGGCCCTTTTTTTTTGACCACAGGAAGGTACTAATGACCAATTTAAGTCATGAAGTGAATACAAAAATCCTAGGTACAGGAATTTATTTACCTGAAAAAATAATGACGAACTTTGATCTTGAAAAGATTGTTGATACAAACGACCAATGGATCTATGAAAGAACAGGTATTAAGTCTCGTCGAATTAGTTCTACTGAAGGTGGGGAGTTTCCTACTGACATGGCCGAGAAAGCCTCTTGGAAAGCTCTTCAAGCTGCAGGATTAGAACCTAATGATATTGATATGATTATCTTTGCTTCAGTGACACCTGATCAGAAGCTTCCAAATAGTGCGAGTCTTCTCCAACAAAAACTTGGAATTACAAATAAGTGTGCTTCTCTTGATATTGCAGTTGCATGTTCTGGGTTTGTTTACGGAATGAATATGGCCAATAGTTTTATTAAAACAGGGATGGCCAAAAAGATTCTTGTTGTAGGTTCTGAAATGCTATCTACCGAAGTTGATTGGACGGATCGTTCAATCTGTATTCTTTTTGGTGATGGATGTGGAGTTGCAATTGTTGGCCAAGCAGAAGAAGGTGAAGCTTCAAAAATTCACGCTACTCACCTAGGTAGTGATGGCTCTGGGAAAGAGTTCTTTAATCAACCTGTAGGTGGAGCCATTGAACCAATTACTGAAACACATTTAAAAGAGCGTACCCACTTCATGCGAATGAAAGGTGGAGAAATGTTTAAGGTTGCCACAAGAACACTCGCCGATAATGCGAGAGTTGTACTTGAGCGCTCTGGAAAAACACTTGATGATGTTGACTGGATTGTCCCTCATCAAGCCAATATCAGAATTATTGAAACAACAGCAAAACTCCTTGGAGCACCAATGGAGAAAATGATTGTTAATATCCAAGATTATGGAAATACTTCAGCGGCAACAGTTCCTATTGCTTTTCATGAAGCTATCCAGGATGGAAGAATTAAAAGAGGCGACCTTGTTCTCTTTGATGCTTTCGGAGCCGGTTTAACTTTCGGAGCGACACTCCTGACTTATTGATCTAATAAGGAAATCATTATGACAAAATCAGTTACACTTATTTTCCCTGGTCAAGGTGCTCAATACGTTGGCATGGGACAATCTCTTGAAGGACACCCAAGTTTTGAATTTCTAAATAAGGCAAATCAGTCTCTTGATTATGACCTAAAGAAAATCATGCTTAGTGGACCTGAAGAAGATCTTACTCTAACAGCAAATACTCAACCAGCTATCCTAACCCACTCTATCGCTTTGTTTGATAAAGCTTGGGAAATTCTTTTAAACAAAGGAATTAAAGTTGATCGTGTGCTTGGTCACTCGGTTGGTGAATACGCCGCACTTGTAGCAGCAAAAGCAATAGACTTTGAAGATGCCGTAAAGGCCGTTCATCTTCGTGGTAAGTATATGCAAGAAGCGGTTCCTGCTGGAAAAGGAAAAATGATCGCTGTCATGAAAGTCCCTGTAGAAAAAATTGAAGAATGTTGTAAAGCAGTTTCAAAACCTGGTGATGAAGTCATGCCAGCTAATTATAATGAACCGTCGCAAATAGTTATTTCAGGACATGCTGGTGCTTGTGATCGTGCCTTAAAATGGTTTGAAGAGAATATAAGTGATGCCTATAGAGCAATTGAATTAAAAGTATCTGCACCTTTTCATAGTTCTCTTATGGAGCCAGCTGCTCAAAAGTTAAAGGCACACTTAGACACTATTGAATTTAGACCACTCTTCACTCCGTATATTGCAAATATCGATGCAAAAGAATATGGCGCAGATACCGCTGGAGAAATTGTTAAAGAAAACTTATTCAAACAAGTAGATGGAAGTGTGCGCTGGACTCAATCCATTGAGCAACTTCCTGATGATACGATTTGTCTTGAAGTTGGACCGGGAAGAGTTCTGATGGGCCTTCTTAGGAAAATAAATAGAAATATCAAAGTCATTTCTTTAGATAAAGATGGTGCTTTTGATGAACTAAAAGAACTTTAAAAAGGAGTTCCTATGCAAGTTCAATTTAACGACCTTGAAAATAAAATTATCTTAGTGACTGGTGCAACAAGAGGTATCGGAAAAAAGATTTGTGAATCTCTAGCCTCTCAAAAGGCTCATGTTGTTTTTAATTATAGAGAAGGTAAAGAAGACGTGGCCGAAGCTCTTAAGAAAGAACTTCTAGAGCTAGGTGCAAGTGCAGCCACTGCAGTTATGTTTGACGTAACCAATACAGAGCAAATCAAGGCTTCCCTTGATGCCTTTACAAAAGAGCACGGTCAAATATCAGGCCTGGTAAATAATGCTGGAATCTCAAGAGATCAACTTATTTTAAGAATGAAAGAAGCTGATCTTGATGCAACTATTAATACCAATTTAAAAGGCTCAATGATGATTGCTCAAATTCTTTCGCGAGGATTTTTAAGAGCTGAAAATGTAAGTGTTGTGAACATCTCAAGTGTAGTAGGTTTAATGGGTAATGCTGGGCAAATGGCCTATGCCGCCAGTAAAGCAGGCCTTATTGGCTTCACAAAAAGTTATGCGAAAGAGCTCGCTTCTAAAAATGTTAGATGCAACGCAATATGCCCAGGTTTTATTCAAACGGACATGACTGGAGAGCTTGCAGAAGCCACAAAAGAAGGCTATCTATCTGGAATTCCAATGAAAAGGTTTGGGGAGTGTGAAGAAGTAACAAACCTCGTTAACTTCTTGCTAAGTCAGGCATCCTCTTATATTACTGGAGAAGTTATAAAAATTGATGGTGGATTATACATATAAAATCACTTATAAACGTTTAGAGAAATATTCTCTGAGACAGGAGTTATACATGCAAGAAAAAGTAGTTAAATTAATCAGTGATGCAACTAAAGTTGATTCTTCAAAAATTAAATTAGAGACAAGTTTTGTTGATGACCTCAACCTTGATTCATTAGATATCGTTGAACTAATGATGAAGATGGAAGATGAGTTTGGAATTGAAATTCCAGAAGAAGATGCAGAAGGACTTAAAAAAGTTTCTGACGTAGTCTCTTACTTAGAAAACAAACAATAATTAAGAGGCCCCAACCGGGGCCTTTATTTTTTAGGATTCCATAGTAGTGCTTTACGGATAAAGCAAACAAGGGATGGTAACAATGAGTAAAAAATCAACCAGCTCAGGTAAAGTTGCAATTACAGGACTAGGAATAGTCTGCGGTTTAGGGAAAAACTTAGAAGAAGTATGGGGCAATGCTCTCGAAGGAAAGTCAGGTGTCTCCAAAGTAGAACACGTTGATGTTTCTCACCTACCAGTACAAATTGCAGGAGAAGTTAAAAACTTTCAGCTCTCTGAAGATATTCTTCCAGCAAAAGAACAAGCAAGATACGATAGATTTATTCACTTAGGACTTCATTCAACTGAAGAGGCCATAAGAGACGCCGGATTTAAAGACGGTTATCTTTCTTATGACCCACATAGAGTTGGATGTATTTTGGGTGTTGGTATGGGTGGATTTCCAATGATCGAATCCATGCATGAAACATATTTGGAGAAAGGGACAAGAAGAGTTTCTCCATTTTTTATTCCAGGTATTATTCCTAATATGGCCAGTGGTCTGGTTTCAATTCAATATGGGGCCAAAGGAATTAATCACACTATAAGTTCCGCTTGTGCCAGTGCTGCTCATGCAGTAGCAGCGGCTGCTCAAGAAATTATTTCAGGCAGACAGGATGTAATGATCACTGGTGGATGTGAAAGTGTCCTTTCTAATCTCACCATTTCCGGCTTTGCTAATATGAAAGCACTTAGTAGAAGAAATGATGAACCAGAAAAAGCATCAAGACCATTTGATACAGGTCGAGATGGATTTATTATGGGTGAAGGTGCAGGAATTCTTGTATTAGAAGATTATGATAAAGCAAAAGCAAGAGGAGCAAAGATCTATGGTCTTGTTGCTGGCTACGGCGCAACTTCGGACGCTTATCATATTACAGCTCCACATCCTGAAGGGATCGGAGCTTCAAGTTGTATGAAGGCTTCAATTGCAGATGCAGAAATTAGCCCGACAGATATTGGCTATGTAAATGCTCACGGAACTTCTACTCCACTAGGAGATTTAGGGGAAACAAAAGCAATCAAAGAAACTTTTGGTAAACACGCTTATGATCTCGTTGTAAGTTCAACGAAATCTATGACGGGCCATCTTTTAGGTGCAGCAGGTGGAGTTGAATCTATCTTCTGTGTCATGGCACTTTATACTGGAATTATTCCTCCAACCATTAATCTAGATGACCAAGACCCTGAGTGCGATCTTAACTATGCGGCCAATAAGCCTGTAAAGAAAAAGATTGATTATGCTCTTAATAATAGTTTTGGTTTCGGTGGTACCAACTCTTCTTTAATTTTCAAAAGAGATTTTTAGACACTTTAAGGAGTCACTATGTTTCATCCCCAGGCCAACTCACTAAACTCAATGGATAATGAAATTAATGAGCTCATTGAAAAAGAAAGAACGAGACAAGAAGAAGGGCTCGAGCTCATTGCTTCTGAAAACTATGCTTCTAAAGCAGTCATGGAAGCACAAGGATCTATTCTTACAAATAAGTATGCTGAAGGTTATCCAAATAAAAGATACTACGGCGGATGCGAGCATGTTGATACAATTGAACAACTGGCCATTGATCGTTTAAAGAAACTATTCAATGCAAAATTTGCCAATGTTCAACCTCACTCAGGAAGCCAGGCCAATATGGGTTGTTTCTTTAGCGTTTTAGATGCTGGAGATAAAATTTTAGGAATGGACCTAGCTCAAGGTGGCCATCTTACTCATGGCTCCCCTGTTAACTTTAGTGGAAAACTTTTTAATGTCGCCTCTTATGGACTTAACCTTGAAACTGAAGAGCTTGATTATAATTTAATAAGAGAAATTGCAGTAAAAGAAAAACCTAAAATGATCATCGCCGGAGCTAGTGCTTATGCGAGAACAATTGATTTTTCTGAGTTTAGAAAAATTGCAGATGAAGTTGGAGCTTACCTTTTAGTAGATATGGCCCACATTGCAGGCTTAGTAGCAGCTGGCGTTCACCCAAGTCCAATGGAGCACGCTCACTTTGTAACCTCGACCACCCACAAGACATTGAGAGGTCCTAGAGGTGGAATTATTTTAACGAACGACGAAGAGCTGGCCAAAAAAATTAACTTCAATATTTTTCCAGGCATCCAAGGTGGTCCGCTAGAGCACGTAATCGCAGCTAAAGCAGTTGCCTTTAAAGAAGCGCTACAACCTGAGTTCAAAACCTACCAAGAGCAAGTTGTTAAAAACTCTAAGCAGCTAGCGAAGACTTTAACTGAAGAAGGACTTGAGCTTGTTTCTAACGGTTCTGACAACCACTTGGTATTAGTTAAAACAGATAGTGCTAACCTAACCGGAAAAAAAGCTGAAGCTGTTTTAGAGATGGCCAATATCACTTGCAACAAAAATATGATTCCTGGTGACACCAGATCTCCTTTCGTAACTTCTGGAATTCGTCTAGGAACTCCTGCAATGACTACCAGAGGTATGAAAGAAGAACATATGGTAAAAGTTGGACAGTGGATTGCGAAGGCATTAAAAAATGCTGATAATGAAGCTGTGCTTAATGAAGTCAAGGCTGAAGTTAAATCTCTATGTGCTGATTATCCCGTTTATAAATAAGGCTTTCGTTGCCAACTTATTATTTTACAAGTAAATATTAAGGTTCCTCACGACACAAAAACTGGAGCATGAATGCATTGCTTAAATTGTAACGCAAACGACACAAAAGTTATTGAGACAAGAGTTCTTCAAGATGGACTCACAGTAAGAAGAAGAAGAAAATGTGAAACTTGTGAAAAAAGATTCACTACTTACGAAAAAGTAAATATTCAACTTCCTAGTGTTGTTAAACAAGACGGACGTAGAGAAGCTTTTAGTAAAGAAAAAATAAAAAGAGGTCTTCGTAAGGCCTGTCAAAAAAGAGCTATTTCCGAGCTTCAATTAGATGAACTCGTAGAATGTGTAATAAAAGAAATAAGTGCAAAGTCTTTAAAAGAAGTAGACGCTGATAGAGTTGGAAATTTAGTTATGGAAAACCTCTATAATCTGGACCCTGTAAGTTATGTTCGGTTTGCTAGCTTTTACTGGGAGTTTGATGATATCAACTCATTTATAGAAGGACTTAGAAAAGATAGTTATTTCCAAAAGCCAGCTCAAGAAGGAATTGTTAGTGAACGCACCCATTAAAAAAACTATTGCGAGAGAGTTTACTTTTAAATTTCTTTATCATTTTTTTATTAAAGAAAATCAAGAAACTTTGAATGAACTTATTGAAAGTGGAGCAAGATCAGCACTTCTAGATGAAGAAATTGAAAGTTTCAAAAGCTCATTTGCTGAAGAAGACTCTGAACATCCTGATAATAAAGTTGACGACAAGATGCTCTTCTATGCTCGAGTTCTTATTGTTAACACTTTAAAGAATTGGCATGAAACTGAAACAAAAATTGAAGAAAATTTAAAAGGGTGGACTCTTTCTAAACTAGATAAAGTAGATCACTGTGTTCTTATTACAATTGCATCGGAACTTTTATATACAAAAGACTTAGCTCCTCAAATTATAATCAATGAAGGAATTAACATGGCCAAAAAATTTGGTTCTAAAGATAGTTCTTCATTCATTAATGGTGTGTTAGATGCAATGGCCAAAAAGCTTTAATGAACAATTAAAAATTCTTCAAAAAGACTTAAATCACTCTAGTAGTGTTATCGTCTTTGTTCATCCAGAAGAGTTAGACACCAATAATAAATTCTTTGAGTTAATCGACTACCTCATGGACGGTGTCGTTGCTAAGCAATTGGCCTCAGGTCAAAGCTTTAGTGGCCCCCAATGGCTCTCTGGCCATAGCTTTAAAAAAGACCTTCATATCTTCTACTTCAAAGATGTAAAAAACTGGAATGAAGACCTACTTAAGTACCTGAAACTAGTTAAAAGTAAGCTCAAAGAAGATGAGACTGTGTATTTCTGTACTGAAGAAAAGTCCCTCAACATGAAAAAAGTACAGGATAAATTCCCAAATTTTAATCTTAATAAAATCACCTTTGACCTTTAGAAAATTTATATGCTAATAGTCATTTATGATTAAAGCTCTGACAATTTTACTTATTACTACTCTCACTGCCATTTCTACCAATGCAAATTGCACTGACGATTATAAGAAGAATAAAAGAAGAGCTTTATTAAGACCAATTCCATTCATGAGTTCAAGCACTGGGCAAGTTGGAATTGGTTCCATTAGTAGTACTGGCGGGATAACTCTTGGAACAGTTCTGCTAAACTCTGATTACTCTACGGCGGGAGTTCTCTATGGAGCGGCCTTTGCTTTTGAAGGCCAGTACAGCCTAGAAGAAGCGTGGAATCAAATCAAATTTTATAGAGGTAGAAATAGAATGTATAACGTTCTAGAGGAAGCCCAAATTGGATTTGGTGAATCACTTGAAGAGTTCTACGACAGTCTTACTTATGAATTAGAAACGGATAATATCCCGAGTCTAGAAGAAGTCATAGAGCTTATTATCGAAGCTGATACAGAAGGAATTCTTTGCGAAGATCCAAGAGAGCTTTATACTGACACAAATTTAAAAAACTATTTTAAACTCATATTAGAAAACTAAGCTCTCTCCTTTTCAATTTCTATTATTTTAATCCAGCGATATAAATAACCCAAGATTCACAATTTTCTTCGACAGTTGATTCGAAGAAGTTTCCGTCTCCATCTCCGTCTTCGTCCTCACCTTCCCAGTAAGTAACAACTTTAGAGAAACCGACTTCTTCCATTAGCTCCGTTATTTCTCTAACGCTCCAATGTCTCCAATCATAAGTAAAAACTTTATTATACTTCTTTTTATCTTTGTGAGTTTTAAAGTGAATATAATAAAGAACTTCATTTGTTAATGGATTGTAATTATCACAGTCCCAATAGTAACTATGATCATCATGTTCAGTCTCTTCCACACATTCTTGAAAGCACTCTGTACCTCCAAAAATATCAACCATAAAAACCCCATCATCCTTGAGACCTTCATAAGCTTTTTGAAAGTAATCTTTAAGAAGTTGTCTTTTCTTAAAGATAAAATAAGAAAAGTTAAAAGCAACTAAGACATCTGCTTTGAAAGAAAAGTTATCAAGAACATTTCCTTCAATATATTTCATTCTTTCTTTTTCTTCGTCATTTAAAGTTTGATAGTGAGTCTTTTGACCATATGAAATTGGTTCAACATCAAGATCAACTGCATAGGCCTGAAAGTCACTGCCTTGTTTTGTCCAATCACAAGCAAGAGCACCTGTTCCACCAAAGTCTTCTCTTAAAACTTTCGCTTCACGTCCTCTGAATTTCTTAAACTGTTCGTTGATAAATTCAATATCAGATTCATGACATTGAACTGAACCTTCATAAAGTTCATATTTTAAATCTACTGGGATATCACTTGATCCTCTGGCCATTATAAAACTCCTTATTTTAATCTAGGAAATTCTACACAAAAAATCGTGATATCAGAAGGATCAATATTCTTTATAAGACTTTACTTCTTTATACTGTGAATCAAATTTATTGTTAATTTTGTTCTTAACACCAAACCTCATATCATTCGTGACATAGACACGACGTGCCAAATCAACGAAGTCCTCCCCAAAGTCCTTCTCATGCTCTTTGACTCTAATTTCGTCCTCTATAACCCAAAGCTTTTCATTAATGGCCTTAAGCTCTTCCCTGAGAGTCCCTATTTCTGTTACCACGTCATCACCTAGGGCCTTTAGTGAAAGCTCCAAAGTTTCTTTTTCCGAAGCCGCTAGTTTAACCTTTTCAGCATCATCAATTCTCTCTGTTTTGATTTCCAAAATCGTTATTTTATCTACCAACTCACCCAACGAGACATTTACTTTTACTATCATCCTAATTTCCTTTCATTTAATATTTTATTCATTAAGTTCTCACTTCCCTCAGTAACAAGATCTAGAACATACTCAAAACCATCTGACCCACCATAGTAAGGGTCAGGAATTTCATCATCTTTAAAGGTGGTCAGGAAGTCTGCCATTCGATACAGCTTTTCTCTATGCTGATCTTTTGTGGCCAACTTATATGAATTCTTATAATTACTTTCGTCCATAACGATTAAATAATCAAACTCATCAAAATCTTTGACGACTAATTTGCGTGATAAACTTTCCAACTTTAGTCCTCTTTTTAAACCATGCTCACGCATTCTCTGGTCTGGAAGCTCACCTTCATGAAAAGCACTTGTCCCCGCTGAATCAACAAAAAGTTGACCTTCAAGCCCTTTTTTCTCAATGAGAGATTGAAAGACCCCATGAGCCGCTGGGGACCTGCAAATGTTACCTAAACAGATGAATAAAACTTTGACCATTGCTAGAACCTTTCATAAGTTATGTTAATATTATGAACGATTATAACAAGCTTTAAAAGAGATACCTATGGCGATCAAAAAAGTAATAAGAATGGGACATCCGACCCTTAGAGAAGTAGCAAAAGAAATGTCTGTAGAGGAAATCAAGTCTGACGAAACAAAACAGTTAATTAAAGACATGATGGACACCATGGAGGAAGAGCAAGGTATAGGAATTGCTGCTCCTCAGATCAACGTAAGCAAACAAGCAACAATCATAGGAATTCCTAATGATAATGAACGCTATCCTGATGCTCCAGAATACGATCTGATCATTGTTTTCAACCCAAAAGTAACAGTTCTTGATGAAGAACTTCAGGGCTTCTGGGAGGGATGCTTATCAGTTCCTGGCCTAAGAGGCTTTGTTAAAAGACCACGTAAAGTTAAAGTTAACTTCTTAGATATAGAGGGAAACCCACAGGAAATTATCGCTGAGGACTTTATCGCAACAGTCTTCCAGCATGAAATCGATCACTTATTTGGAACTCTCTATGTTGATCGCGTGGAAGATAAAATGCTTAGCTATAACGAAGAGCTAGAAGAATTTGTCGAGGATGATGAAGACGATTTTGAAGAAGATTTTGAAAAAGATTCTGAAGACGAAATTTAAGATGAATATCGATCCTATCGCCTACATACAAACACCCTTCACCGATAAATTCGGTATTCCAAAACAACCAAACCTTGCCCCCAGTGTGGAAGGAATTATCGTCATTGAAAAAGCCTTTTCAAAAGAAGAGGCCTTTAAAGATCTAGATAAGTTTTCACACTTAACTCTTATTTTTGGTTTTCATAAAACGAAGTCTTGGGATTTTCTAGTAAGACCTCCTAGACTTGGTGGTAATAAAAAGGTCGGAGTCTTCACAACGAGAAGTCCTTTTCGTCCCAATAACCTAGGAATTTCTCATGTTGAGATACTTAAAGTTGATCTAGGTAATCCAATAAAAATTCATGTGAAGGGAATTGATCTACTAGACCAAACTCCTATCTATGACATAAAACCCTATATTCCAAGGTGGGATTCTTTTCCAAATGCAACCATGGGATGGATTGAAGAAGACGAACCTCTACTTGCAGTAAACTTTGAAACAGAGGCCTTAGAGTTTTTCAAAAAATTTCCTCACAGAAGTCATTTAAAGCAAATGATTACTGAAATTCTCTCCCAAGATCCTAGACCCGCCTATAAAAAGGGCGACTTTAATCAAGAGCATTTCTCTCAACTTGAAGACATCGAAATAAATTGGAAAGTTACCCCCAGCGGAGTGCAAGTTACTAAAATTACAAAGTAACAATTTTCAAATCTCTTAAACATTTTTGCTCGATCTGACGATAAGGAATAGTCGGGAGCAATGGGCATAATGAAGAAAGTTGAAGAATTTGAAAAAAAGAACCTCAAGTTTGCTGGGATATGGTTCCTTGTCCTGCTTTTTGCTATTTCTTATAGCTATAAACATCTTCAAAAAAGAAATAAATTCTGGGCCTCACAAACAAAGAACCTAAGTGGTAATAGATCTCCCGCTCAAATGGAAGATTATCTCTCTAAAATTGATATCAAAAGCTTTCACGATTATTTTATCTACGAGACTTTTCAAAAGTATCTAGAATTTGAACTTAGCCTAAAAATTAGAACTGATAAGAGCAAGGAGTATTACAAAAAGAAAACCAAGCTTGCCATCCACTACGCTCTAGCACAAACTTTTAAAGAGCTTAGTACCAGTACAGGAAATAAACAGTTCACGACAATTTTAAAAGAGAATATCATTAGCAGCTTCATCAAGCATTTTGTAAAAACCCTTAGAGTTTTTCAAATCGTTGATGGAACCTTCCAAATTGATTTTGACTTTACACCCCAAGTTGAAAAGAAATTGAATTTTAATACTCAACTAAAATCAAACCAGCTTATTAGCTACTCCCATAACGGTGATCTAAGCAAGTATCTTAATGAAGATGAGAAGAGGTTTGATGAAAAGGTTTTAGATTTTGAAATTCCCCCTAGTACTAAGACGTATCAGTATAAGGGTGGGCAAATCTCAATATGGTTAAAAATTCTAGATACAGAGTTTGATCTTGGGCATCCGATTCCAAACCCTAAGAAGAATGCCGTTAAAGGTTATGTGCGTTTTAGAAAATACTACAAGGCCAATAACCTCAATGCTGTTTTTCCAAATAGTTTAAAAGATGAAAATTTCAATATTAAAGAAGTTCACTTTAAACAAATGAATGATATCGAAGACTCAATGGTAACCGTTGATCAGTATAAGAAATTTAATTTACAAAACCTCATTCCAACAAATGATTACCTTGAAATACATTTTGGGAAACATAAAGCAGATAACTTCTATCGAGAAGGTTTTCTGGGAAGACTCTTTACTAAAAAGTATAAAGATACAGAGACTTCAGAATTAATGTTAAACGGCGTTGCCTTTTCAAAAAGGAAAGATAAAAAACTCTCAGTCACGCTTAAGAAGCTAGTCTATGACTACAAAACAGAGACTTTCACTAAAAGATCAAGACTTACTGTAAAAGTAGGTGGAAATATTAATAAAAAAGGTATGACCAGTCATCAGCTTAAGTCCCACGTCAAAGCTTCTTTAATCAAAACATATCCGATACTTCTTATTAAAGAGCTTCAATTAGATGACCTCATCGACTTCACAAAAACAGCTAGTCAGGAGGATGAAGATGAATAAAATAATAACATTCTTCATTATTCTCTTTACACTACAGTCTCATGCAAGCGACTTTAATATTAATGACCGAATTCAAACTCAAGAATACTTTCTTAAAAATTACGAAATTATTTTCGGAAAGCCTCAATTTGGTAAAGACGAAAATTTTAAAGAACTTGTTTTAAAGATTAGTAATAATGATAAAAAACAGCTTCTTAAATCCATAGAAGAGCTTAATCAATTTATTCCTGGAAAACTCCTAAAACCTATTATTTATTATCATAGTATTGAGCCAGATGCTGATCGCTTGAAGAGGACTCTTGCTTTTGCCATGTTAGCAAAGGTACTAGTCCTACGTGATTATATTGACTCTCCTCTTTCTTCCAAGAAAGAAGATGCTCAGAATCTTTTAAAGAAATTAATTAAAAAGAATGATCTAGACTACTCTCAACTTTTCCATCAATCCATAACAAGGATAAAGGACGTTGTTGATGTTGTAGCAGAGATAAAAGATTTAAGGGCCTTTACAAATGCTCTCTCAGAAACAGAGATCTTAACAATTGACCTTACTTCTATATACGATGACATTTCACCAAACCTATTAAGTTATCAAGGAATTATTGCTGGTAACCAAGTGAAGGTTATAAGTGAAAACGATGTTTCTCTCGATAGAATACAGTGGTTTAACGATAGAGTTATCTTTAACGGTGGGAGCTTAGACTTCAATGCTCCTTATATAAAAATGCCAGACAGCGAATCAGATACTGGTCATATTGTCTTCAGAGAAGATCCTATCTATCAAGAAATAAGAAGACTAATTGATGAGTCAAAAGAACAAGTTTTAATTGATATTTTTCTTTTTGGTGGAACGCTTGGAGCAACCCTAAGTGAATACTTACTAGATCAAGTGGCCATCAAACAAAAAGAAAATCCTAATTTTAAAGTACTCATCCTTCACGACTATGCAACAAATTACAATATGAAAGATGAGATGATGCCGATCTTTGAATATATTAAAAATAGGATAACAAAAGAAGAACATCTTAAAGATGCTGTTTATCTTTTACAGGCCAATATCCAACGACATCCTCCAGGAATTCCTTTTGGACTCACCAACCTTATTCCTAAAACAGATGAAGTCTTTGAAGAAATGCAAAAACGTAATACATACTATGAATCGAAAATTGATCACAGCAAGGTGATTGCCATTGATTTTAATAGTGATAGGCCACAAGCCTATTTTGGAAGTAAAAATTGGACTGATCACTCTGGTGGTTATTATTATGACGATGCTATTTCAGTCAAGGGGCCTGCTGCTGCTCTCGTGGCCCATAGTTATTATCGAGATATTGATGCGGCCTTAACAGAGAATCCAAAAGAGCAAAAATGGTTCTTCTATAAAGAAGAAGGCTTTGATAACAAACGCTACTTACCAAAGAGAAAAGAAATATTAAGTGAATTTAAGGTAACGCGAAAGAAATTTCCTCATGTTGGAGATTCTCCAGTCAGGATTGCCGAAGCCGATGTAGATGGAACCATTAAAAATGTTCGAAATATATTAATCGATATGATTATGCATGCACAATCTCATATCTATATGGAGCAGCTATTTATTTATGACTCTTATATCGTAGATGCACTCATCAAAAAGAAAATACAAAACCCTTCAATAGAAATAAGAATTTTAGCGGATCATAACGGAAACTTTGGGCTTAATGGCCTGCCTAACACGCTTTATATTAAAGAGATGGTAAAAGCAGGAATTAAGGTTCGTGCTAGAAAAACGTATGGAGTAACAGCAAACTTTCCTGACGGTACAAGCCAAGAGTATCATCAAGAAAATCATCGTAAAATCACTTCTGTAGATGGAAATGTTCTCCTTGGTGGAAGCTCTAATTTAAACCCTGATACCTTACAGGGAAGCTTTCGTGAATTTGGGGCACAAATTTTCGACAAAGAAGAGATTGCAACGTTTGAGTCAAACTTCAATGCTTCTTGGGAGAATGTAGAAGAAACCAGCGAAATGGATATTGAAAATTTCCAAGTTAAAATTGGAGATAAGTACTTATCAAAAGAATTTAGTCGTCTGATCAATGCCATTGGTAGAATGATCTTTAGGTCAAAAGATAAGCTAGAGAATCGATACTAAACTATTCAACCTTACAGCCGTCATCACTACCTTGCAAAGACACAGCTTCGTTATTTTCTTCAGCTTTTTTAATTTTTGCTAATAACTTCTCTTTTGTTTCTTCTTCAGTATCACAAGCTTCATCAGCTTCACCACCTAAGACTTTATCAAGCTTCTTGGCCGCATTTGCTTCTACTTGTTGGTTCAAAGAATTTGAGTACTTAATAGGCTTTTCATTTTCCTGACAAGAAACAAAGAATAATAAACACAAAAGGAAACTTAAAGTTTTCATATTCCCACCTATGATTTGCTATAGTTCGCGATTTTTAAATTCATTACTTTACGATAAAGAAAACGAGGTAGTCTTTCTAAGATAAACATTACCGTTCTCATTTGCCATGGAAAAACCTTTAAGGCCTTATTCTTACTGATAGCATCTCTAATAATGAATGATGCTTTTTCAGGTTGCATAAGAAAGGGCATGGCATGATCATTCTTTCTCGTTAATGGAGTATCAATAAAACCAGGACAAATTGTTGTCACATTTATTCCGTATTGCTCTAAATCTAATCGGTATGATTCACAAAGCTTTATCACTCCAGCTTTTGAAGCACTATAGGCCGATGCCCCAGGAAGACCTACAAAGCCAGCAACACTGGCCATTGCAACGATGTGACCTTTCTTCTTTGGCCACATTTGATTCAAAGCCGCCTCAAAGGTATTTAAAACTCCAATTAAATTAATTTCAATAATATCACGTGAAACATCAAAATCTGGTCTTGTTGTTTTAGAGCCGTGACTTCTTCCGGCATTTGCAATGACAAGATCGATTTCACCATCAGAGAAATCTTGAATAACTTCGTTAAGTAGATCTTTCTTTTTTACATCTACTTCATAGGCCTTCATATTTGGAAATTTTTCTTTCCAACCTTCTGGTAGTTTAGCCAAGTTTCTAGCACAAACTCCGACTTTCCATCCCTCTTGGTGGTAGTCTGTAGCGAGTTGCCACCCGATCCCCGTAGAAGATCCAGTAATAAATACTTTTTTCATTGAATTACCTATTTTACAAATCTGTGTTTCAGTTTCTCTTTCCAAATACCTTTCACAACTAAGAAGGCTAAAATAACACCCGTGATATTTCTAAATAAATTTGAGCCATGTTCATGTTGCCCACCCATATCAGAAGGAAGTGAAAACCCTTGTTGGAAACTATAGTCAACAATATAACTAAAAATGAGAGAGACGATGACCACAGAAATAATATTTAAAATGACACCCTTTCTTCCAATGTATTTTTGAATCACAATTAAATTTGAAATATTTGTGGCCGGACCTGCCAGTAACATAATCATGGCCGTTCCAGGGCTCATTCCTTTTACGATGAGTGCCATTGCCAGAGGCGTGCTCGAGGAAGCACAAAGATATAGTGGAATTGAAGCAAGTAGAACAATTAATCTGCCACCAAAACCATTCAAACTTTCAAACCCATTCGTTGGAATTAAAATCTCAACCAATGCGCCAGCAATAAACCCTACTAAAAGTAAGAACGCAATATCATCGCTTAATTGACCGTAACCAAACTTTAAGACTTTTTTTAAACTTCTTTTTTCTTGCTCTGCCTTCTTCTTACTACAACAAGTTTTTACTTCTTCAACTTCTTTTTCCCCACCATCTACGTTGAAGAGATTCTGAATGACACCAGCAATGATCGCAGTAAAGAAAGCGGCAACAGGTCTGAGAATGGCCATCGGTCCACCCATTAAACCGTAAGTGATCGCAATGGAATCAACACCTGTTTCCGGAGTTGAGATTAGAAAGCTCGAAGTTGCCCCATTACTAGCTCCACTTTTCTTAAGAGTTACTGCCGCGGGAATGACGCTGCAGCTACAAAGAGGAAGTGGAATTCCAAACAGGGTTGCTTTTAAAATCCCTGACCATTTTCCATCACCTAAGTGCTTTTTAATCATGTCCACATTAATGTAAACATGAATTAAACCTGCTACAAAATAACCCAATAAAAGGTAGGGTGCACTTTCTTGAAAGTAGTTCCATAAAGAATTTAGAAACTGTTGAATCATGTGCCCTCATTTGTCACACAGAGATAATTCCCCTACCATTTAACAATATAACAGCTCTCTTGGTGGTTCAATGGAACTTTTGATTGTTCTAGGTCTTTTTGTTGGTATTATTAGCTCATTTTTGGGAATTGGCGGTGGGGTTATCATCGTTCCTACTTTCTACTACTTATTTCCAGCACTTCCACCTTCAGGAGTCATTGGAACCTCTCTCGCGATTATCTTTATCAATAGCCTAGTCAATGTTTTCAACTTTGTACGAGCTGGAAAAGTTCCTCATGTGAAAATAGCACTGCCACTGGCCATTGGACTTGCTTTAGGTATTTTCATAGGGGGCAAGCTTTCTATGCTCTTACCCGCTCTTGTTATCAAAAAGATCTTCGGGGCAACAACAATAGCTATCGCTGCCAAAATGCTTTTAGGTAAAAACCCTGCAGAAAGAGAGTTTGAAGTACCTAGTCTATCTAAACTTTTCTTCTTGGGCTTCATTTCTACACTAGGGGGAATTTTGGCCGGAGTTACAGGTCTAGGGGGCGGGATTATCGTTATTCCACTCCTTATCATTGTGGGCTCAGTTCCCTATTCTCACCTGAGTGTTTACTCCAACACCGCCATGGCCTTTGGAACCTTAGTGGGAGTTATCACACTTTCACTAGTGGATATTTCCTTTATCCAGAGCCCTTTCCCAGACTATTTGATGAAATTTCAAGTTGGTTATATAAACTGGGGCTGTGCCATTATCGTAGCAGTAGGAGCGTCAATAACTAGTCGCGTCGGAGTTAAGCTCACCCAGATCATAGATGCAAAAACAGCAAAGAAAATCCTTGGAATGATCTTTTTACTGCTAGGATTGAAGATTTTAATTTTCTAAATTTTCTTGACTATAAAAATACAAAAATCTATACTGCCTAACACTTGAAAAGCGGGGGCGTAGTTAAGTTGGTTATAACGTCTGCCTGTCACGCAGAAGGCCGAGGGTTCGAGTCCCTTCGCTCCCGCCATTTTCCCATACATTTTTAGTTTTTCACGGTGTCGCACACAGCGACTCCGTTTCGGTCATATACAATTCGTATACTCCCTCATCGTCGCTTGTTACTCCTAGTGAAAAATCTAAAACTGTTATGGGAAAACTAGTTGGGGTGAATGGTTTTGAATTTCTTCGAGGCCTTCAAGGCCGATGGTTTGCTGGCCCGACAAAAAGCGAATAGCTTTTTGATTCCTTTTGAAACACTTAAAACACAGTACTACTTACAAACGAGATCGGGCCTGCTTCGCTAATGCCCTGGATGGGGTGAATGCAGACATGAGCAAGAGCGATTGTCTGTCCCGCCATTTTCTCAAGCAAGCATGGGGAAATCATCTTTGAGAAAACTAGTTGGATTGTAATGAATACGAGAATCCGAGGGCACCGTGCTCGCATCAAAATGTATCCATTTTAAGGACAAAAACATAGCCTCTTTTTGAAAACAAGGCGCCTATAGTCCTCGCCGCATATATGGGGGTAACTCTCCCCTGCTGAAATTAAATTTTAATGAAATTTTGTTTGGACCTGCTATACTTCTATACAATGCTCTCTTAAAAACTACTTTTCAACCCTACCCACAATGTTCTTTCTTGGGACTATGGACCATGAGTATTCTGTATTATCATCTGATATTTTCTCTAGTACCAGGAACTTTTCTGCAGGAACTTTTCCAAAGAAAAACTTAGCTTCAGCTGCATTCCTCTTCACATTAATTTTAAAGTTTTTGTTCACTTGAGAAAATTCTGGATAAGTCGTTAAGTAATGATCTTGAGGTTGAGAAAAATCTATTTGATGATCAACACCATTAAAATATAATTTTCTATTCTTGATTGTTATGATAGTGCCAGGTTTTGCGATTAAAAATCCAAGCATAGAAAAATCCTCAACCCCTTTGTTGTAGCCAATTATTGTGGTAATTTCTGGGTCATTTGTTTTAATCAACTCTATGCTTTGGCCATTCCCACCTTTTATCATGACTTTTTCATTGGATTTGCAGCTGATAATAAGAACTAAAAAACTAATAAGCAAAAATTTAATATGATCTCTCCCTTCATATATAAAGATGCCACATTATATTTCTTTTAATTAACTTTCAAGAAAAAATTTTGTCCCAAACAAGATGAAAAAATAAGGCACTTGAACCTAGAAAAAATGTTCCAATGTAGCAAATAAGAAATGGCATAAGGCCTTGTTTCTTTCTTACTCTTTGCTTGTAAATAAGAAGTAAAACGAGACTTACGGAAATGACGAGATCTGTAAAAATCTGATAAGTATTGAGGTCGTTATCTTGCTCGAACAAAATATTAACGGAACTATCTCTATAGTAAGAATTCCGAAAGTACTCGGCTGACAGTGGCAAATCAGCGCGAAGCCAGACAGTTACTTCAAAATTATCAAAAAAAAATCCTCTAAAGTAACAATAACAAACACTTACAATTGCAATCAAAACAACCTCCCACTCGTTATAGATATGTAAGCTATTTATAACGTGGAGGTTATTATGAAAAAGCTATCGTTACTACTAACTCTTATTTTTACTTTTAGTGCTTGTTCTTCAAGCTCAGAATCTAATGCAAAAAAGCATGTCCAACAATCAATGAAGGAATTCGTTAAAGAACAAACTCATTCTGATGGCACAATGCCTGTTCTCTATAAAGGTAAAGTTTTAAAGCTAGAAGTGAGAACTTCTAAGAAATACCCTGATGGATTTCATAGTGGTGTAAAAAATCATGGAGATATCTACACAAGCTGTGCAGACTTTATTGATCCGAAGACCAAAGATAAGTTTGATATCGATTTTCTTGTTAAGAAAACTGGTGAACGCTATTCAGTTGTTCAACCCTTTGTTCATAGTAAGAATGGCATAAAAAATCCTTATGATCTACACTAAGACCATTGGAAGAAAATGATTAATAAAGATGAACTAAATTACCTATATAAATATGCCTTGGCCCTCTGTCATGATGAGGTCAAGGCCTATGATTTAGTTCAAGAAGGACTTACAAGATATATAAAGAGTGGCAAAAATATAATTCCCCCTACTCCCTATATCAAAAGAATTATTAGAAATTACTATATTGATCAATTCCGAGTTTCTTCAAAGTTTGTTCACGATGAATTTGATGAAGAAGTTATCTCTATTGATCAAAATTTTGAATTAAATATTGATAGCAAGATTGAATTAGAGTCTCTTTTACAAGCTTGCTCTGACGATGAAAGAGAGATCTTATTCCTCTGGGGTTATGATGGATTAAGCTTTTCTGAAATTTCAACAGAATTAGACATCCCTCGCGGGAGTGTCTTGTCAAAGTTCCATCGTTTAAAGAAGAGGATTACGAAGATGTATTCTGAACAGGAGGTTTCAAATGAATCATAATTTAAAAAATCTCATGCATAAACATTATGAATCAAAGAACCTATCTGAGGATCAGCTTGAGAATCTCATGAATATTCAAAAAGAAGAAGTAACTGATGTAGCGAAGAATAGAAAGCAGTATCGGTTGGCCTACCTACTTAGTGCTGTTGCCACAATTCTCATTATTTTTGGACTCAATTTCAATAACTTCTCACATAAGAGTATCCCTCAAGAGGTCGCTTATAATCACCTAAAGCAGATGCCTGTTGAGATTAAAACTAATAATATTTCTCTTGTTAGAACAGGACTTACAAAGCTTGATTTCAATATCATAGCTAGTCATAACATGAAGCTAGAAGGATATGAGCTTGTTGGTGCTAGGTATTGCTCCATTCAAGGGAGAATTGCAGCTCAATTACGGTATCAACATAAAGTGACTGGAAAATTCTCGACCCTCTATCAAGTTTCGAAAGATTCTAATAACCAAAGTTCTATTGATAAGGTTGAATTTATTGATGGTGTGGAAGTCAAAGGTTGGAGTGAAAAAGGTCTTATACTTCTTAAGGCGACCTCAGAATAGTATTTTGGCCGTGTAAACATTTCATCTTTAAATTTCTCAATAACTCTCCTTGATCCATTATATTATTACTACTATCGTAACGTGCTCATCTCGTTGTCTCCGAGGCTTCTCGACTCTCAGCTTTGAGCAAGGCTGCTCTATTTCAAGGTCACTACTTCCTGTTTAACTTTTTGAATCCTATCCAGAAGAAAGAAGGCCCACAAGCTATTTGAACTACAGCAATTATTTGGGGTATTCCCCAGCCTTGAAAACCTTCCGCATCTAGTAATCCTAAGTTATGAATGCCAGACAGAACAATAAGTGTCCCTGCAATAATATTTACAAAAAAAAGAGTTTTTGGGTTTTTCATTAGTTAATTGTAGTTGAAATTGATCAAATAAAAAAGCAGAGTTTAGATCAGTCTATCTTAGGAAGTAATTCAAAACGACATGTCTTATCATCTTTGATTACTCCATCACTTTCGTGGAGATCACGCTTCGTGAAACCAAGTGTGATATGAGGATGATGTTTCTTAGCAGAGAAATCGTTTATCTTTCCACCACGAGATAAGAATAACTTTTCAATCTTTTTTCTAATATCCATAATTTCTTGTGACTTAACAACAATATAGTAGGTACGAAGTTCTTTAAACTTCCCTTCTCCAATACATGTAATACTGAACCTAGAACTCTGAAGTTTACTCTCTCTCGCAATGTTTTCAATCTCTGTAATCGAGACATACTCTTTAAGAACATCGAAATATTCTACGGGAGTCATAACAGTAATATGAGCTTCTCCACGGTTCTTTAGCTTTACTCCAAGCTCCTTTTCAAGTTTAGAAAAGAGTTCTTTCACTGGCCTGTAATTAATATCCATTGAAAGATAACTTGAAAACCTGCCTTCTCCCTGATGAGAAGACATCTCTCTTTTGCTATTATCAAAAACACTTGGATTAATTGATAATGAAGCGAGAAGAGATGTAGATAAAAGAACCAATAAGAAGCTCGTAATCGATTTCATATTAGTCAAGAAGCTCAACTATATTATTTGTCATTCTAAATCTCACTCTAAAAAGTCCGTAATTCACTGACTTCTTAAATTGATAACCATTAGTTTTATTCTCGTATTGTTTAAGTTTAGTCACAAAGAAATCTACCGATTTAATAGAGTTATCTGAAACTAGATCTTCATTAGCAATGAATACTGTCTCCGTTTGTACCTTTTTATCTTGGAGAGCTTTTTCAGTTAATAACTTATACTCTCCATCAACATAACCTTTTAATGTAGCATCTATTGTATCGACTACAATTACGTTACCAAGAGAACTATACGAACTAGATGCAAGAAGGTTTTCTAATTTAAAACCAAATTTCTCTTTTTTCTGAGTACATTTTAATGAGGTAATTCTAAGCCTTAAAATAACACCTTCAGATGTTCTGATTCCAGCTACAGCTTTTAAATTATAAGCTCCTCCTCTGCCTCTAAAAATATCGGATTTCTTCTGACAAAGAGCAAGAGTACCGTCGCTAACTTTAACCGTTTGAATAAGATCTGCTTTAGCAGAAAACAAAGAAATAAACGTTAATAAGAAAAATAATCTTTTCATGATATCACCTCTAAAAATAAAATTAGATGTGGTGTATCACATGGAACTTATGAGGTCTTACATTTGTAAGATTTATAGAGATCTATCTCGAGTTCTGTGTCTTATAATTCTCTATTATATGGGGAAAATCTCCCCCTGCTGAAATTAATTTTTTGGAATTATGTAGTTTGCTTATAAAAGATAACGTATTGAAATTATAGCGGGATGCGTACCTTTACATTCCCGCCATTTCCTCAAGTAAATTATTTTTTGGAATGCGGTCCTTCACATTCATGAGTATGACCTTCCACCTGATGATGATGGTGACCATCATGCTCAAAATCAGTATGCGAATCATGCTTTTCAGCTTTATGACCGCAACCTTTCTTGTGCTTGTGAGGATGTTTTACATGGTGATCATGGTGATGCTTATGGTGATCATGTTTCTTATGATCATGATGAGAATTCTCTTTTTGATGACTATGATCATGCCCTTTCTTATTCTCAGTTCCACTTGAAAAAGATAGAGATGAATATACAAGAGCAATTAAAATCAAAATAAGTTTGTTCATTTATTTTCCTTTGTTAATTATTAGATAAATTATAAGTGGAATTCAAAATTGAGGACTTTGAAATTGAACTAGGAAAATTAATACTGACTAAAAAAGTTGTCTAAAAAAACTTACTCAAAAAGCTGTTGATAAATTAAATAGGCCACGACTGCATCACAAGCAGCATAAGTAATCTGTGCTGGAGTAAGCTTATCTTTACTCCAGTTTGAAATTTTTGAACTCTTTGACAGGCGTTTTTTTAGAAAAATTGCTGTGAGTGCCCTTAACCCAAAATTGAGGACTTTTCTCTGTTGAGCAATCTCAGCAAGATCTACAAAGTTACTCTCTTTAAAAGGATGTAGTTTCTGCAAGGCCTTTATATCATCTCTGACGGCGACTCCTGTTTTAACAATCTCAGGGTTTGCTAAGATCTCAAAAAGCTCTTCCATCTTATTAATTGGCAGCTTGTTAAGCCTAAAAAGATAAGCATCTGTGCTCGTTGCTAACTGAAGGAGCGCCACATCGTAACTTTCACCTTTTCGAAAAGATGCTCTCGTTTCAGTATCAAAGCCAAGTATTTTTTCATGCTTTAGTTTTTCTAATGCTTGATAGGCTTCTTTTTCTGTATTAATCAATACGATATTACCCTCGAATTTATAACGAGGTAATTGATTAATTTCGTCTTTTGATATTTTTAGTTGCTGATTCATTACCAAAACTTTAAAAATTTTATAAATTGCTTCAAATATAAACCTTATTTATTAGTCCAAATTATTATATCATAACAGAGAATACAAAAGGAATTTATGTCAAAACATACTGTTTATTCTGAGCTCGAAGAAAAGATGAATGTCTACTCACATGTTTTTGGCTTTTTCTTAAGCATTCTTGGCTTCATAATACTTCTAATTAAAAACCTCGATAAAACTAACCTTCATATATTGAGTGGCTGTATATTTACCCTCAGTATGATTTTCTTATATTTTTCATCTGCTAATTACCATTATGCCACTGATAAAAAGAAGCGTTTTCGATTAAAGATTGTTGATCATTGTGCAATCTACGTTCTTATTGCCGGCTCTTATACACCCTATACTCTCGTCACACTCATCAACTCTTCTGGCATCCTTCTTTTCTCTATCGCTTGGGCTTTTGCACTTATTGGAATTTGCTTAAAGCTTCTCTTTACTGGACGCTTTAAAGTCTTTTCAACACTTATCTACTTGGCAATGGGTTGGATGGTTATCTTCTTTATTAAGCCACTTATGAGTTTATTACCTCAAGATGGATTTTATCTCTTAGCTTTAGGAGGACTTTTTTATACAACAGGTGCGCTTATTTACTTGATCAAACGAATCCCACTTAATCATGCTATCTTTCACCTCTTTGTTTTAGCAGGCAGCATTTCTCACTTCTTATCAATTTATTGGTATGTTTAATAGCTTGGATATTTAAAACTCTACTTGAAAAACTATAGTTCTGATATAAGATTATGTCTTGAATCTAACCTAGGAGTAAAAATGAGTGAGCTTCCTCCCCACAAGTTTGGAATTGAAGAGTTTAAAGGTAATAAGATTATCAAAATCTATAAAGTTGATGAAGAAGGTAATGAACTTGAGAAATATGGAACTGTTATTAGCTTTGGACTTACTAAGGCGAAGTATGTTCTTGAGCACATAGATGAAATAAAAGAGTTTGTTGAAACTTATTCTGAATAAATATAACAAGAAAACAAAGTGAGAATAGATATGAAAAAAGTCATTTTACTAATATCGCTATTTAACTTCTTTAATACAAGTGCGTTATCACTTAAAGAAATGACAAACGAAGATGGTGTCATTTGGGGATTTGATTTTTTAAATAAGAACGAAGTCATCTATTCTTTGAAAAGTGGAAAGCTCTATCACAAAAATCTCATCACAAATAAGAAAACAGAACTAAATGCACCCAAGGCCAAGGTCACCGGTCAGGGTGGATTACTTGATGTTTTCATTGATAAGACAACAATTTATCTTACCTTTGCTGACCAAGTTGGTGAACATACAACCACCTCATTAGCTTCAGGACAATATAAAGATAAGAAAATATTAAACCTAAAGACCATTTTTAAAGCAAATGTTTACGGAAAGACTGGGAGACATTTTGGTTCTCGTTTAGAGAAGGATGGAAAATATCTTTTTATGACCATAGGTGATCGTGGCGATAGAGACTATGCTCAGAAACTAAACTTTCACAATGGAACAATTGTTAGACTTAATCTCGACGGTAGTACTCCTAAAGATAATCCTTTCTACAATAAAAAAGGTGCCTTAAAAGAAATATGGTCTTACGGCCATAGAAACCCTCAAGGAATAGCAAAAGACCCAATTTCTGGTGATCTCTATAGTTGTGAGTTCGGACCTCGAGGAGGAGACGAACTGAACCTAATTCAAAAAGGTAAAAATTATGGATGGCCGGTGATTACCTATGGAAGTGAGTACTGGGGGCCTTCAATTGGAGAGAAGAAACACCCTAATATGGAGCAGCCTATATCATATTGGGTACCAAGTATTTCACCATCAGGTATGAGCTTTTACTCAGGTAGTAGATACAAAGACTGGAAAGGAAATGTTTTTCTGGCCAATCTAAGTTCGAAACATCTCAGAAGACTTGTTTTAGAAAATAAAAAAGTTATTAAACAAGAAGAGCTTTTTAAGGATAAAGGTGAGCGATTTCGCCAAGTCAGACAAAGTCCTGACGATTATCTCTATGTCTCAACCGATAGTGGAAAAATTTATAAATTAATTCCTTAGCCTATATTCTGAGAAATCATCCTGATGGCAACAATAAGAAGAAAGAAAGCAAAGGCCTTTTTGAGCTTCTGCTGAGGTAATTTATGGGAAAGCTTTGCTCCAACCCTTGCAAAATAAGAACTGGTTAGAACGACTCCAAAAAGAGCAGGAAGATAAATAAAACCTAAGCTATACTCTGGTAAAGCGGGGTTAGCATAACCATTATAAATATAACTAGTCGCGCCTGCGAGTGCGATTGGAATACCAAGAGAAGCAGACACCCCTACCGCCTTTTTCATTGGTAGACCTCTCCATGCCAAAAAAGGAATACTGATTGTTCCACCACCAATACCTAAAATTGTTGATTTAAACCCTATAATAAAACCAACAGCTGAATACAAAATATTACTAGTAGGTTTTAAATCTCTTTCTACTTTAATATCTGCAAACATTTTTGCAGAAACTAAAACAACATAAATTGAAAATATAATCTCAAGGGTATGAGCCGCTAATTGTTTGCTCACAAATCCACCAACAAAAGCACCAATGACAATTGAAGTGAAAATTTTCCTGACAATTTTCCAATCAACATTTTTATTAAGGTGATGACCATACATTGAATTTGTAACTGTTACTAGAATAATTGAGAGTGATGTTCCAATCGCCATATGCATAACATACTCTTCAGGGAAATTGAGAAGCTTAAAACAAAAGAGCAAAGTTGGTACGATAACGAGACCACCTCCAATGCCAAAAACTCCAGAGAGCATACCTGCAAAAATACCTAAACCAATGTAGATGAGAAATGTCATTCTCATAAATTAGCACGGCAGCATACAAAAATCTAAGTTAGTTTAAAAAAAGCTTGGGTGTGATTATATCTTTATGATAAATAGAAGATAACACAGCATGCAAAACAAGGATAAATATGAGTTCTCAAAACTATCAACAAATAAAAACGATTGGCTTTGATGCTGACGATACATTGTGGATTAATGAGACTTTCTTTAGAGATGGTGAAAAAGAGTTCGCAAAGCTCTTAACTCAATTTGAAACAGAGAACAAAATACTTCAAGAGATTTACCGCTATGAGATTAAAAACCTAGATCTTTATGGCTATGGCGTTAAAGGCTTTGTGCTCTCCATGATTGAATGTGCACTAGAAGTTTCAAACCATCAGATTAACTCTAAGTTAATGGAAGAGATTCTCGAGATAGGAAAGAGGATGCTTGCAAAACCAGTAGAACTTCTTCCGGGAGTCATTGAAACCTTAGAGGCACTTCAGCCAAAGTATCGCCTGCTACTTTTAACAAAGGGTGATCTCTTAGACCAAGAAAGAAAGCTCGAAAAGTCTGGGCTCACTAAATATTTTCATCATGTTGAAGTTTTAAGCAATAAGAAAGAAAAAAATTATAAAGACCTACTTGATCACCTGCTTGTACCAGAAAATGAATTCTTAATGATAGGAAACTCTTTGAAGTCTGATGTTCTACCAGTGATCAATATTGGTGGTGAAGCTATCCATGTCCCTTTTCATACCACTTGGGAGCATGAAAGAGTTGAAAAAACAGATCAGCACAATTACCAAACAATAGACTCGCTATTAGAACTAAAAATGTTATTATAAGGTTAGCAATAAATAAAAAGAAGATTTTATGCCTAATACGAACTATACAGAAGTACTGGAAAAAGTTTATTCAAAAATCTCTCCTCATCTTGGTGAAGGTCTCGTAGCAAACTATATTCCTGAGCTGAGTAAAATAGACCCCCATCAATTTGGAATCTCTGTCTGTACGAATAGTGGTGATGAGTATCTGATTGGTAGTGCGGAGAAAAACTTCTCGATCCAAAGTATTTCAAAAGTTTTCTCTCTTGTTCTTGCCTATCAAATCTTAGGCGGTGACTTATGGAAAAGAATCGGACTAGAGCCTTCTGGAAATAGCTTCGACTCTCTTATCCTATTAGAAAAGGAAAATGGAATCCCAAGAAATCCATTTATAAATGCAGGAGCTTTGGTCGTTACGGACATCTTACTTGATCATTATCAAGACCCTGTGAATGAAGTCTTAAAGTTACTTCGATCCCTTAGTGGAAATCCTGACATTTCAATTAATCAAAAAATTAAAGATTCAGAAATTGAAACTGGTAATCGAAACTACGCTCTTACCTATTACATGAAAAGTCATAGAAATATTCGTAACAATGTTGATAAAGTCATTCGAACTTACAGTGGCCTTTGTGCCATTGAGATGTCTTGTGTAGACCTTGCCAGATCCTTTCGTTTATTTAGTACGAATGGTTTAAATCCATGGGATGGAAATCGAATTTTAACCGCTAGTCGAAATAAACGAATGAATGCCATTATGATGACTTGTGGTCTTTATAATGCTGTAGGAGACTTTGCTTATCGTGTAGGGATTCCTGCCAAGTCAGGTGTTGGTGGCGGCATAGCAGGAGTAATTCCTGGAGAGATGTCTATTGCAACTTGGTCTCCAGCACTTGATAAAACTGGAAACTCTCTAGTGGGAATTAAGGCCCTTGAGTTATTTACATCCCTTACTGAAAAATCTATTTACTAAAAGAATTCAAATGGAAATTAATATGTTCTTCGATGAATGTAGATATATAAAAGTAGCTATGATCATAACCCTCTCGGTAACAAACCTTTAGCTTTTGATTCGCTTTCGCGCAGGCTTCTTCTAGATTCTTTATTAGAAGCTGTTCTTCTAAGAACTCATCAGATAGCCCTTGATCAATTAAAATCTCATCGCCTCTAACTTGTCCGTCTAAAATTAAAGCTGTTGCATCATAGTCTTTCCATGTCTCTTCATTATTACCTAAATAACCTTCAAAGGCTTTCTTTCCCCATCCACATTTCATTGGGTTAACAATTGGAGAAAAGGCCGAAACACAGGTAAACAGATCTCTTTCTTTTAATCCTAGAATTAAAGCTCCATGGCCACCCATTGAATGACCAGTTATTGAAAAGTTTTTAATCTGAAATTCGTCTCTTAAAAGGGCAACAAGCTCTTTAGTAATATAATCGTACATTTTATAATGATCGCTATATCCCTTAGTCGTTGCATTTAAATAAAAACCTGCACCTGAACCAAAGTCATATGAATCATGTTCATTTGGTAAATCAAGTCCTCGCGGAGAAGTATCAGGACAAACAATCATTGTGTTTGAATGACTTAAGTACTTTTGGGCCCCAGCCTTAGTGATAAAATTTTCTTCAGTACAAGTAAGGCCAGATAACCAAATAATACAGTTCTCTACTTTTTCTTTCGGTAAGAATACAGAAAAGTTCATATCTGTTTTGGTCACACTTGAACGATGCTTAAAATACTTTGTATATCCACCAAAAGATTTATTTTGTTTTACCAAGTCAATACTCATTATTACTCCATTGAGAAATCAATAACTGAACGAATACTCTTACCTTCATGCATATAATCAAATGCTTTATTTATATCCTTAAGTGGTAATTTAAATGTTACTAGATCATCTAAATTAATATCACCGGCCATATACTTATCAACATATCCTGGGAGTTCAGTACGACCTTTAACTCCACCGAATGCACTTCCTCTCCAAACTCTTCCTGTCACTAATTGAAACGGTCTCGTTTTAATTTCTTGTCCTGCACCGGCAACACCAATAATAATCGACTCTCCCCAACCTTTGTGACAGCACTCTAACGCTGATCTCATGAGTTCAACATTTCCAACACACTCAAAAGAATACTCAACACCTCCGTCAGTCATTTCAACAATTACTTCTTGGATCGGTTTATCAAATTGCTTTGGATTTACAAAATCTGTCGCTCCAAATTTTTTGGCCATTTCAAATTTATCTTCATTAATATCAATAGCAATAATTTTACCAGCTCCTGCCATTTTTGCTCCTTGAATAACAGAAAGTCCTATTCCTCCTAGTCCAAAGACTGCGATATTATCTCCCTTTTGTACTTTTGCTGTATTCATAACAGCACCTATACCCGTTGTTACTCCACAACCAAGTAGACATACTTTATCTAATGGAGCTTCTTTATTAATTTTTGCTAAAGAAATTTCAGGCACAACTGTATATTCTGCGAAAGTTGAAGTTCCCATATAATGAAATATCGGTTTTCCATCTTTTGAGAAACGACTAGTTCCATCTGGCATCAATCCCTTTCCCTGAGTCTCTCTAATTCTTTGACATAAATTTGTTTTTCCTGACTTACAAAACTTACATTCACCACATTCAGGAGTGTAAAGAGGAATGACATGGTCTCCAACTGAAAGTGAAGTCACTCCTTCACCAACTTCTTCAACAATACCACCACCCTCGTGTCCTAATATCACTGGAAATAATCCTTCAGGATCAGCACCACTTAAGGTGTATGCATCAGTGTGACAAACTCCAGTCGAAACGATTTTAACGAGTACCTCACCCTTCTTTGGTCCTTCGAGATCTACTTCCTCAATGGACAAAGGTTGATTCGCACCCCATGCAACAGCAGCTTTTACTTTCATAATTTTCCTTAGGTAAATTTAAAATTTATGAGATAAGATTAAGGTAAGCCTTCCTTACTTTCAACAAGTTAACCTTTGACAATTTTTCCCGACCCGTTGCGACATGTTCTATAACATCATATCTATTAACCAAAGTAGCTTAAGCCTATTTGTGATAACAAGACCTTGCCGCTTCTATCTACAACTAGGCCAGCAAGCTGATTTTTATTTAAATAATCTATAGCTTCTTGAGGTTTCATATTCATTAAAATTGTAGCTGTAGTATCTGTGGTAACTGTATCATTTGCAATCACTGTTGATGCTACTACTCTATTATAACTACTTCCTTTACTTGGATGTATAATATGGTGATCATCCTTCTTACCTTTTATATTATTAACGTATCCCCCGGATGACGAAATACTTCCATTTGTTAATTGAACAATTCCAATCGATTTAGAACTATCTGAACTAAATGGGTTTTGAATTCCAAGCTTCCATTTCCTTAAAGCATTTTTAGCCGAGTGAACTCTAATGTCACCTTCACCATTTACTAAAAAATTCTCAACCCCTTTGCCTAATATAAGGTGATAGAGACAATCCACGGCATAACCTTTCCCAATACCACCTAGTCCGATTTTCATTTTACGATGAGGTAAGAAAATCGTTTTTTCTATATTATTAATTTTGATTTTTCGATAATCGATTAAATGCTTTAAAGTAAATTTATCAAAAAAAGAGAGCTCTCTTCCCTCTTCTTTTGCTTTTCTCCAAGCATGGCCCACACTTGCAAATGAAATATCAAACAAACCATACGACTTTTTAGATATATCAATAGACTTTGAGATGATATCAAAGGTTTCATCATCTACATGTACTTCTCTTTTTCCGGAGTATTTATTAATTAACTGAAAAGGTGATTCTTTAAAATCAGAAAGTTTATCTTCAATTCTCTTAACTTCGAGTTCACAAAGTTTAAAAAGATCGTCCACATAGCATTCATCATAACTATCATTGAAAATAGTAAGTTGAAAATGCCCTCCCATGGCCTTAAATGTAAACTCTTGCTTCTTCATTATTAAGGTATTGCTTTAGGTGGACGATTCCCCGAAAAAATAATTTTTCCTTGCTTATTCAAGACATAGGTTCTTGGAAGTTCTTTAACATTATGGGATTTTGATACAACTCTATCTTTATCTTCAAGAATGAGATAAGAGAACTTATATTTTCTAAGAAATTTTTTAATAAGCTTCTTTCTCTCTCCAGCATTGATTCCTACAAATAAAGTACTTTTAGAATATTTCTTTTTAAGAGCTTCTAATTCAGGCATCTCCTGAACACAGCTCGTACACCAAGATGCCCAATAATTGATCACAATATACTTGTGTTTCTTAAGTTTGGACTTAAGCTCAAACGTTTCTTTGCTATTGTAAATTGGTAACTTAAAGTTTTCTAATTTTTCAGCAAAAGTATAAGTGGAAAAAAATATAAATATGATCGCCAAATAGTTTTTCATCATTCTTCCTAAAAGCTAAAGCCAATTGATGTTTGGTAATAACCATAAATAAGACCGTTTGATCTCTTATAGCCTGTCACGGAGTTATTCCACGTTAGATCCTCCAGTTCAATCCCCAAAGTTGTCCTATCCTCTAAATTACTTGAATACATTGTGCTAACTTCAAAAGAGTCAAACTTATCCATGTCGGAATCACTTGTCATATAAGGCAGAGCAGACACAAATGAATCTTGATAATACTTTACCTTATCTTGAGCATGATAGCGTAAAGCCACCTCTAGAAAATCTTCATCATCGTTAACTTCTTTAAGAATTGCTGTTCTTATCGTATGGGCAGAAACATCCCAGTCATCGCCATAGTATCTGTAAGAGACATTCATCGCTAGCGTTTCATTAAACCCGTGCACTAACTTTGTTGAAAGTGCATAACGATCTCGACTTTCCGGCAAAGACTCTGACTCTCTCACATTATTGACTAGAACCGAGCTTGCAGTTGATTCAAGATTCTTTTTTGCTTGAACAAAATTAACTCCAAATTGGATAATATCCCTTCTCGTCAACAACTGTGTTGCACTTAAGCTGTATGAATAAATATCTCGAGGTAAAAAACCTGAAATCATGGCACTTGATGCAGGAGTTAAATCTTGAAAAAGCTTCACTTCATCTTTATATATTTGAAAACCTAGAGCTAATGTGAAGTTATCCTTTGCAAAGGATCTTTGAGCACCTAACTTTCCATTAAAAGATTTATAATCATATTCAGAGGAAAAGCCTACCCCTGATGAGAGTTCCCACTTACCTATTTCTTTTCTCGCTCCAAAGTTCGCTGAAATTCTGGCCTGTCCACCAATACCTTCACCACTAGCTCCAGTATTAGCATCCAACTTTGTATCGGACGCTGCAGTCCAAGCATCAAAAACAATATGGGCATCTACTGCAGTTGTCTCATCAACCTGGTGCTCAACAAAGAGCATTGGCTCTACTACATTAGCTTCCTCTCCACCGGAGTTGTCATACACCTGCTTACCATCATCACTATTTTGATGATATAGATTAAAAAGCAATTTAAACTTCGTTCTCCCTTCTTCCATCATTTCGGCAAATATATTTTGAACAGAAGACAGTAGAATTAATATCGAAAAAATAATTTTTTTATAATTAGTTACAACCACAACCACCACCTACAGCTGAGGATCCACCAATCGCACTTTCACGAAATGAGCGCACTTCCTCTTGAAAAACCGTTTCTTCGGGATGAGGATCTAATTGCATAATTCGTTTAGCAAGTAAGCCGCGATCAATTTGATCGACATTAGCACAACTTGTTAATAATAATAGTAAGAATAATATTTTCAAATTTAACTCCTAAAGGATTAACTTTTATATATTTATTTTAACTTGAGATTGATCAATCAAGAAAGCAATTAATTATCAGTTTTACACTTACTAAAGGCCCAAACATTTGATCGGTCTCTCCAACCAAAGTAGTTAAACTTGAGTAAATATAATGGGTATGAAATGAATTCCAAATCACACTGATATTTCTGATGAAGATTTTCATAATCGGCATATCTTGAAGTAAAAACATAGAATTTATTTAAATCTGAGTTCAGCCCATTAATAAAATTTATATTTTTTGGAGTATAAACCTTCATCTCTAACCTAGGATAACTTCCTTTTCTATCTTTCATAACATAGACCTTATCGACTCCTTTAAAGTCATAGTGATAAAGGAAACGATAGAATGTCATGGGCGTATAAGCAGGCTTGAATATAACAATAAAAAGAAATAGTGAGTTTACAATAAAAATAAAAGTGAAGGTTTTTTTAAGTTTCTTAAAGTTAATAACTCTAAAAACCATAACCAGTGCTAGAAAAATAAGTGGATATAAAAACCGTAGCTCCTTATGCCCAATAAAACAATGAAAGACAAAAAATGGTATGAATATCCATGTCTCTAGAGACTTAGGAAACTTCTTTATATAAACACATGCACCAACAAGAAGGGCCAGGCCAAGGACATTAAGTTTTAGAACAATCAGTTTGAAATAGCCCCACCACGGCATAACGCCGAATTGGCTAATTTTATCATTCACTAAGTTTTGCTTCAAATAATTCAGAGGTGTTAATGTAAATGTCTTATAACCAAAGTAGTCAAAAACGAAACCAATGATGACTCCAAATAAGATAGCGAGGCTAAGCTGCAATATCCAGTCTTTTAGCCTTACTTTGTTTTGAATGAGCAACCAAAGCCCAAGCGATAAAGAAAGTATTCCCGTCTGATGTCTTAAACTAAAGGCCAAACCAAGCATCAAGCCGCCAAAGAGAAGGTTTCTCTTTTTTTGTAACAGCAAACACAACCCTATTATGAAAAATGATGTGGACCAATGGTCAGAAGATGTTCGAACACTCATAAAAATAATTGGCCAGCAAAGGTAGGAAAATAAAACAAATCGGTCCTTAAGCTCACCCATCTGATGAGAATAAGTTTTGATAAAATAATGAAGAGTCATGACTCCAAGTAATCCAGAAAATAACTTTGCCACATAAGACAAAAAGAATGGATTCTCGGAGATGAAGAATTTAAATGGCCATAAAATAAAATAGAAAAAATAAGGAAGAGTCCAAGGTCGTATTTGAGATTCATACTCCCAAGTTGTAATTGAATCTAGCAAGCCGAGCTTATAAAAGGCAAAGTCTAAGGAATAATATTGTTCATCAGGATGTAAAAAGCCGATAGAGAAATATGCAGCTAAAAAAATAGCAAAAGAAGAGAGGTAAAAAGTATTTATTTTAAAGTTATTCACAATGATAAATTGACCATACTCGTGATCTTGATACCCAATTACCTATATTAAACTTCAAGATCCATTGAGGATAAGTTAAGTATTCTAACTGACAGTTTTGTTTACTATCCATTTTTGTTAAGTAATGCCCTTTATTGAAGAAAAAATAGCCTTCTAAAGGTTCAGGGAGATCAGAAAGCATTGTTATGGTTAAGTCTTTCTTCTTATAAAAATCCAGGGGTAGACCAAGCATTGTGTAAGGATTTTCACTAGTCACTTTAATTTCTTTAATCTCGCTATTCCAAATATATTGATAGAAATCCACAGCAGGATTTGCGGCCCTAAAAGTGGCAACTATTAAAAATAAGAAATTTACAAAGAGAATAAAATTCAAAAGATGTCGGAAAGCTTTCTTTTTATAAAATTCTTTAAACTCAAAGCGATACTTATCAATAACGAGCCCTACGAATATAGGACATAAGATAATAATCGGGAAAATATAACGTAACTCTTTGTGTCCAACGTAAGAATGAAAAATAAAAAGTGGTAACGTTGCCCAAGTAAGAGGATGGCGTCTAAATTTATACCAAGCAAAAACAGTAAATAAAATCAGAGGTAAACTAACCGGTGGAATTCCTCTATTTAGTGATAGTCGAAAATACCACCACCAAGGGTATTGTTTCACATTAGACATTATTCCTTCTAAAAAATTAGTTCTAAAGTAATGCCATGTAGAAAAGGTCCATTGTTCGTATCCCCAATAATCGAAAAGAACTCCAAGGCCTATGACCAAAATAATTCCAACAGCACTAGAGACTAACAACTTTAAATTGCCTCTTCTAATAAAAACGGCCCAAAACCATAGGAAAGCAACCATGAATGCCATTTGTGAACGGGATAAATAAGTAAATCCAAAAAGTAGCCCTGCCCAAAGACCGTTACGAATGAAGCGATTTTCTTTATCTAAAGCTAACAAGAAAACAGAGATTCCCCATAGAAAAAAACTAATCCCAAAACTTTCAGAATTTGTCCTCACCTGTATGTAAGGAACAAACCAACTTAAGTTCAGAACTCCCCACGTTATCAACTGAACTTGTTCAGATTTTATCCACTTTTGAATCAGTGGCCAAAGCTTTGTTAAAGAATAGAGACCAAACAAAGAAGTGACGAGACGAAATAAAAAGGCAAAGAAGAATGGGTTTTCGATTCCTATCAATTGAAATGGCTTATAGAATAAGTAATAACAGAAAACCTGAAACCAAGGTCTAATCTGTTCTCGATACTCCCAAGGTAAATTACTAGCAGGTATATTTCCGAGTTTTAAATTTAAAAATTCAAATATTTGAAAGTGCTCATCAAAATGCTGAAAGCCTGTACTAAAGATTGCTGCTAAAACATGTAATACAAGTGAGAGCAATAAAATATTTTTATAATTTAGTTTTCTCATCAAACTCAAATATCCCGACGACTGAAGTACCAAACAAACTATTCCCACCTAACCAAAACTCGACTTTACCAAGAATAATCATGATCAAGTTAATAAAAGCAGGAGGTAGCCTTAGGTCCTGATTTTTTTCTTTATTTTTGTTTCCTTTACTTAACTTTCTTACAAAATAGACCACAGGAAACAAGTACCCAAAAGCATATTTTAAATATACGGGCTTCAATCCGGCTTTCTCAGCAACAGCTAAGAGGTCAGACTTAGTATAGCGTTTACGATGCTCTAAAAACTCATCATGATAAGACCAAAGAGATTGAAAAGCGGGTACAGTAATAAGAATCGCTCCATTATGACTCATGGTGGATACCCAATGTTTTAAGACACTTTCATCATCGTCAACGTGCTCTAAAACATCCATTGCAAGCAAGACATCTGCTTTTTTATTAGAGAATTCATTTAAGTCACTTGTTAAATAGTATTGCTCGTCAACCCACTCGGCCTTGAAGCTTTCAGTTAGATTAGGATCAATACCAACTGCTTTTTTAATTTTATCAGATTGTGGACTTTGAGTTTTTAGGTACCAAAGGTTTTGTCCTGTTCCACATCCATACTCAGCCAGATCAACCTTTCCACTTTTAAAACGATTTAAAAGTTTTTCGATATACTGAAACCTTGTTTTAATCCACCAGTGTTTTCTTTCACTGTAGACAGAAAGTTCATCAACTTCTTTTAAGTCCATCTACTTATACCTTCTACAAATATTAATTAATTCAATTGGTGCCTTAAAAAAATCAAAGAAACTTAGCTTTGAGCCTGCAACGTCTCTCCACTCATTTAAAGGCAATTCATAAATTTTCTTTAAAGCATTCTTTTCAGCTCTCGTGTACTTAAAAAGAATTTCAACATCAAAGATCCAATATGAAATAAACTTTTCATTAAAAAGATGTTCTATGATATTGGCCTTAAAAAACTTCGCTCCACATTGAGTATCATAAACAGGAAGCTTTAAAGAAACACTGGCGACTGTAGCAAATAGCCGTCCTAATAAGTGACGATACCATTTTCTTTCAATCATTCCACCAAGCCTCAGGACTCTAGAACCCATCACTATTTCAAATTGGTTTTTAACTAAGATGGTATCAAAATTTTTCAATTCAGAGCATGGGGTTGCTAAATCAGCATCCCAAAAGCCAATATAGTCATAGATTCCCTTATTTACTCCATGTAGAAATCCAAGCCTAACGGCCTCAGCCTTTCCTTGGTTCTTTTTAAGGTCTAGAGATTCAATATTATGATGATTTTTAGATAATTCTTCTAAGATTTGAATTGTCTTATCCATACTGCCGTCATTAACGAAGAGTAAGTCGTAGTGATCATTCTCTTTTGCGAACTCAACAAAAGACTGAATATCTAGTCTTTTTTCTTCGTTATAACATGGGATAACTAAACAGACTTTCATTTATCTCCTTGTTCTTCAACAGGAATAAACAACCAGTTACATTCAACCAAACCTCGAGAGCTTAAATCCTTTCCTAGTTCAATAGCCTGATCTTTATTTAACTTATTCTTACTATACGGAGAAAGGACACTATATCCCACAGTGGAAGAACTCTCTAGAGCACTCCAAAAGTCTGATAATTTTAAATTTTCTAATTCAATAAACAAGGTTGGCCTAATTTTTTTAATTGTCTCTTTTGCTCCATCGATAAAGAGAAACTCTGCCCCTTGAATATCAATCTTCATAAATGTTTTATTACTTAATTTTAGATTATCTGAAATGTCATCAAGTCTGGCAGTTTTAACCACAAAGGAATTATTCCCTTTACTCCGTTTAGAAATTTTTTCTTGCAAAATAGAGTGACCACCGTCGTTGAAATTATCTTCAAAAAACTCAATCTCACCTTCCTTATCAGACAAGGCGACTTCATGAATTAAAATATCTTCAATTTTCTCATTTGTTATAACCGTATCTTTCAAACAAGAAGATAGGACTGGATGAGGTTCAAAGAGATGACAGCTCAAGTTTTTAAATTTATTTTTAAAATAAAATGTAAAATGTCCGATATTTGCACCAATATCCAAAAATGTATCGGAGGCTGCAACATAATCCTCAATAAGATCTTTATCTGACTTTTCATAATTGATGAAAGAGGATTGGCCTCCATAAGCGAGATCGAAAGAAGGACCTGAAATGTCTCTTAATGAAAAGAAAAGCTTAAAACCCTCTAAATTCATATAGGCCTTCATTGGAATAAGACTTTTAAAATACTTCTTAAACCAACGCATTCTTGCAATTATTAAATATAGACTATTCATCTAACGCTCATTCCCATAAGGTGTAACACTCAGCAACGTCTTTAAGTTAATTTGTATTCATTTATACCATTTAAAATGGTAAGAATTAAAGGAATATGAATAAATTATTTCCCTCAAAAGAAGATATCAAAGTGCTATTTTCGACACCCTATAGAAAGCTATTTCTCGTCGGTGCGGTTTTTCATCTTATAGCCGCATACTTCTCTGAAGGTTTTCTACAATATGATGAACATTTTGAAATTTTAGAGTTTTTAAGCTTCAAGCTTGGCATCACTCCTGAGTCAGATTTAACAATGGAATATGGCATTACAATGAGGCCATGGGTTCAGCCTTTTATCTACTATCCCATTATAAAAGTTTCTCAATTTCTAGGTATAGAAAATCGTTTTGTTTGGGCCTTTTTCTTAAGAGTCATTTCTTCAGTCGTTGGCTTCACTTCTCTTGTACTGTTCAGTAACTACCTCTTTAAAATTATTAAAAAAGAAACACTTCGAAAGTTAGCAATTGGTACACTCTGTCTCATTTGGTTTGTCCCTTTTATACATGCAAGAATTTCCAGCGAAGCATTGGGTGGATCATTTTTTATGATCGCCTTTTCGCTACTTATGTTAAAAGTTATTGATCGTGAAAATAACTCTCTTAAAATACACCAATCGTTAATTATCGGTATTCTTTTTGGCCTTTCTTTTACCATTAGATACCACATTGGCTTTATGATACTTTTCTTCTTTCTATGGCTTCTTATTTTTCGTAAGTTAAAGATATCTGAACTCTTCTTTCTATCAGCGGGTGTCTTTTTAATGATAGGTATCTCAGTAATTATCGATTACTGGGGTTATGGGAAATGGACTCTTGCTCCATACTTCTATTACCACCAAAATATTGTATTAAAGCTCGCTAACAAATGGGGAACTAGTCCATGGTGGGGCTACTTTCAAAGCTCTATGAAAAAGGGTACTCCTATTATCGCTCTTCCAATCATCATAACGACAATCTTGTTTTGGATAAAAAAATGGAAGCATGAACTGACATGGGTAACCCTTCCTTTCTTCTTCGTTCACTCCTATATCGCCCATAAAGAATTAAGATTTTTATTTCCAATTCTTATCTATCTCCCGATTTTCTTTATGATTCTTATGGAAGATAATGACCAGTACTTTAGTTTTTTTGAAAAGCTCAAAACGAAAATGGTTGTTAAATATTTATTTAACTTTCTTCTAGTCATAAACCTGCTACTCCTGCTTCAAATTTCATTTCGATCTTTGCAAAGTTCAGTTAGTTTCTATAAGTGGAGCTCTCAAAATATAGAGAAGCTCCAAAATAAATTGTATATTTTTGGCGACCTAAGACCTTATGGGATAGCGGCACTAAATATGCATTACTATAACTATCATTATCCTGAGTATGAATTCGTAAAAGAAGAGAATATGACTAACGAAATCCTTTCAAAAACGAAGGACGGGCCTAAGCAATTCTTCTCTAGTAAAGGTAAGCATTATTTTTCTATGAGCAAAATGGATAATTGTAAGAACGTCTATTTAAGTGTTCCAAAAATTGCACTCCACTTGAACATTGGAAATTGGATAAATCGTTCTGAAGTATGGTCTTTATTCGAGTGTAGCAATGATAAGTAAGATCTTAGATACTGATTCAAAAGTTTTATTTAAGAGACTATTTCTCGTAAGTATTTTCTTTCATTTATTGGCAGTCTTTTTTTCTGAGGGTTTTCATCGTCCAGATGAGCATTTAGGAATGCTTCGCTATGTCTATGTGAAACTTGGAATCTATCCCATCAGCGAACTGTCTTGGGAATATCCGGCAAAAATAAGGAACTGGGTTCAGCCAGGCTTTTACTACCTAATCTCTTCATTTCTTTATACTGTGGGAATAAAAAATCCTTTTACGATTACTTTTTTCTTAAGATTGGTTACATCAGCACTATCTTTAGGTGTTTTCACTATTTTTATCAAACAATGTTCTATCTTAGTCAAAGACAAAGTCTCACTTAAGGTTTATTACTTCTTTTCTTTTCTCTTTTGGTTCTTCCCTTTTATTCACGCTCGTACCACGGCAGAAAACTTTGGGATGACCAGTCTTACTATCGTACTTATCCTTTTAATGAAATGCCTCCCTAGAGAAACTTTTGAAAGCGCTCGTGAGAATTTTTCCTATTCTCTAAAAAATAGATCTCAGGTGATTCCATTACATTTTGCAATCCTTATTGGTTTCTTTCTTGGCATGACTGTAAACTTCCGAATTCCTCTGGCCCCTATTGTACCAGCAACGCTCTGCTGGTTATTTCTCTTTGGAGATACTAAAATATCCTCCCTCCTTAATATTATATTAGGCGGAATTTTATCTATCTTGTTTACGACTCTTATTGATACGTGGGGATATGAAGAATTTACCTACAGTACTTATAGTTACCTCTATCAAGAATTCACTCGAAATGTATCAACAGGTTTTGGAACTTCTCCTTGGTATTATTATTTAAATAAAGTCCTCATGAAAGGTGTTCCTCCCATAAGCCTGTTCATTCTTATTCCAACTATTTATTTTTGGATAAAGAAAAAAAGTCATCTCTTCACCTGGATATCTTTATCGATTTTCTTATTACATAGTCTTATAGGGCACAAAGAACTACGTTATATTTTCCCACTGGTCGTCTTCATACCGTTCTTTATTTCTTATTTTATTAGTAAATTTGAAATTTATATCAAGAATAAGAATTTTTTGATCCTCTTTAATGTAACAATTTTTGTAAATTTTGCTTTTATGACCGTCTCCTCTCTCAAGCCTGCTTATACACCGATTGATATCTATAAGTTTCTTTATCAAAATGACTACATTGATAAACTTTATACTTATGATAATCTTCAGAGAGATAAATTAAGAATCTACCTTAAAAACAATATTCCTTTTGAATACATACAGGGTGAAGAAAAATTTAGTGAGGTTCTCAAAGAAAATGATCGCTCATGGTTTCTTGTTGAAAAGATTAAAGACTTTGATCTTTTTGAAAAAAATGACTGTAAGGCCTTATATACCACATACCCTGACTGGTTTACTCAAAAATTTAAAAAATACTTACAACGCTCTAAAGCGTGGAATATTTATCAATGCAAAAGCTAGTACGTTTTATACAAATTAAATTCATACCAGTCTTTCCTTTGATATTACTCATGATTCTAGGCTATTCTCTTAGACGAACCCATGGTTTCCTCAAAACAAATCACCTTATTTATATTACTTTAAGTCTTTTACTATTTTTCTCTATTCATATAAAGCAAGTCAAATTTAAGATAACCTATAAACATCTTTCAATTATTGGCCTCATTTTTTCTTTTTTTATCTCTATCAATGCAGATCTTTTTTATCCACAAAACAAGATTGGTCTCTACTTCATCCAAGCATCAGGTGCCCTTTATTTCCTCTACTTTCTTAACGAAATATTCGAAAAGTTTAAGCTTAGCACTAAGACGTTTTTTTTCTTTATTTTCTTATTTTTTTTAATGCAATTAACCACGCTATTTACTTCTCCCTCTCCGGTCACAGATGTTTTCTCAGTAGCACAAGACGGAGCCGACTTCTTATTAAAAGGTATAAACCCTTATACCCAAGATTATCGGGATGTTTTCAATGGTAGATATGGCTATGTTGCTGGTTATGTCTATTGGCCAGGAATACTCTTAAGTCTCAGTCCCTTTCGTTGGCTTTTTGGTGATGTGAGATATTTCTATATTTTTTCAAACCTTTTCACCATCTTCCTACTATTGAAATTATCTCATCAGCTTAACCTACCAAAAAAGTTCGCGAGATCCCTTACTCTTATTTGGACTGTCTTTCCGGTAACATTCTTTGTTCTGGAACAAACTTGGACAGAGAGTCTAATTATTTTTCAAATTTCTCTGCTTATATATAGCTTAGTAAATAAGAGATTATTCTTTGCAGCATTAAGTTTAGGCTATATTTGTGCAACAAAACAATATAACTGCTTCCTTGCACTTCTTGTTCTCTCCTATATTTATAAAACTTATGAATTAAAAGATTTTTTGAAGTTTACTCTCGTCTCTTTTCTAACGACCCTTATCTTCTTTATGCCTTTTCTCATCTGGGACTATCAAGGTTTTATTAAGACAACCTTCTTAGATATTTTAAAATATGAACCTAGAGGTGATTCACTCTCTTGGTACTCTTGGGCCTATCACTACTATAATATAAAGCTCCCTTCTCTTATTACTTTGATAGCTTACTTCATTCCCACCTTTTACGGCATATACAGAGTCATCAAATCAAAAACTCACTACCTAAGAGAATTAAGCTTTTCTCTTATATTTTCTTACTCCTTTGTTTTTCTTTTAGGGAAACAAGCTTTCTGCAATTACTACTATCTATTAGCTTTTCTTACACTTCTCTATATAATAATATTTATTGAACCTACTCAAAATCAGGATTTAAAATGAAAGGAATTATACTCGCCGGTGGCTCTGGAACGCGTTTACACCCTGCTACTTTTTCGATCTCAAAGCAATTAATACCCTTATATGATAAGCCAATGATCTATTATCCTCTTTCAATTTTAATGCTCTCTGATATTAAGGAAGTTTTAATTATCTCTACCCCAAGAGACCTTCCCCTGTATCAAGAACTTCTTGGTGATGGATCACAGTTTGGTATCTCACTTCAATATGCTGAGCAACCTGAACCTAAAGGCCTGGCACAAGCTTTCATTATCGGTGAAAACTTCATAGGTAAAGATAATGTATGTCTTATTCTAGGAGATAATTTCTTCTATGGTGATAGCTTACCTAAGACTCTCACAAACAAAGAAAAATTTAAAGATGGTGCTGTTATTTATGGCTACAATGTTCAAAACCCTGAAAGCTATGGCGTTGCTGAAATTGACAAAGACTTCAACGTTCTTTCTATTGAAGAAAAACCGGAAAACCCTAAATCTAATTTTGCAGTAACTGGTCTTTATTATTATGACAACGATGTCATTGAAATCGCGAAACAAGTAAAACCATCTAAGCGAGGAGAGCTTGAGATCACTTCAATTAATCAAGAATACTTAAAGAATAAGAAATTAAAACTTGAGGTTCTAGGAAGAGGAGTTGCTTGGTTTGATAATGGAACCCATGAATCACTGTTAAATGCCTCTAATTTTATACATACTATTGAAAAGAGACAAGGCCTTAAGATAGCTTGTCTAGAAGAGATTGCTTTTTCTAAAAAATGGATTTCATCCCAAGAAGTTCTTCTCTGTGCTGAAAAGATGAAGAAAAATGATTACGGAAAGTATTTGTTAAAATTAGTGGAGAAGAGATAATGAAAAAGAATATTCTTATCAGTGGAGGAGCTGGTTTTATTGGTTCTAATTTTCTCCAATACTTTTCACAAAAGTACCCTGAATATCATCTATATAATATTGATAAGCTCACATATGCCGGAGATGTAAAAAATCTCAAAGAACTAGAAGATGTAAAAACCTATACATTTTTAAAAGAAGATATTTGTGACAGGAAGGTGATTGAGGATATTTTTAATAAATATCAAATTACTGATGTTATCCACTTTGCGGCAGAATCACATGTGGATAATTCAATTGAGGGGCCAGAAGCCTTTATTCAGACCAATATCAACGGCACGTTTACTTTGTTAGACGTAGCCCGAAAATTCTGGATGGATTCTCCTTCAAATTATAAAAACGAATTTAAAAATAGCTTATTTCATCATATATCAACAGATGAAGTATACGGACAGCTGGGCAAAGAAGGTTTTTTCACTGAAGAAACTTCTTATGCTCCAAATTCCCCCTACTCAGCTTCTAAAGCCTCTTCTGATATGATTGTGAGAAGCTACTTTCATACTTATGGCATGAACAGTGTCATTACCAATTGCTCTAATAATTACGGCCCCAAGCAAAACTCTGAAAAGCTCATTCCTACAATTATTAGAAAAGCTCTTAGCCAATCTCCAATACCTGTTTATGGTGATGGTTCAAACATTCGAGACTGGCTCTATGTTGAAGATCATTGCAGGGCCATAGACATGGTTTTTCACAGCGGTAAATCTGGAGAAACATATTGTGTTGGTGGAAATTGTGAGAAAAAAAATATCGATATAGTTAATGAAATTTGCAAAATTTTAGATGAGCTTAAACCATTAAAGGATAAGAAATATTCTGATTTTATCACATATGTTACCGATAGACCTGGACATGACTTTAGGTATGCGATTGATACAACTAAAATTGAAAAAGAGCTTTCTTGGCAAGCTCAAGAGACTTTTGAAACCGGAATTATGAAAACAATAAAATGGTACTTAGATGAATAATAATAAAATCTTAAAAACTTACTTCTTTGCAGTGATTTTTCTTTTTATCTTTTTTGCATTGCCAGTATTAATGAAGCTCGCAGCATATTGTTATCATAATTATGATACCGGTATTTATGCCCAGATTATACATCTCACTAGTTTTACAAACCCTAATCCATACCTTTCAACAATGGATTTATTTAAACTTCAGGATCATTTTCACATTTTTCTAGGTTTTATCTCATCATTCTCAAATATCGCAAGTAGTCCCGCTCAGTTTGGAATCTTATTAGATTTTCTATTTCCTGTTCTTTCTTTCCTACCTATTTGGTACCTTTTCACCAAAAAGAAAGACTTAGGATCAAAGCCTGAACTTCTAATGTTTTCAGCATTCTTCCTTCTTTTAAATAAAGGTGTCACTTCAGCAATTCACTACCCAATCCACCAAGATTTGTGGGCAACATTTCCAATAATGCTCTTTGGTATGTTCTTTTTTCTTAATAATTTTTGGGGAATTATACTTTCAACCATTTTTCTCGTTTTATTTAAAGAGGTTTTTCAATTTGCCATTATCATGGTGGGAGTTCTCTGTCTTTTCCGAAAGCAATATAAACTTGGGGCCATTCTTATTGGGATTTGTATTGGTTGGATGATTGTTGTTTGGGGTATTCGGCCTATGATGGTAGATAATTATACACTCCCGAAAGGACATGGTTTTCTATCAAAACTTCTTTTTTCTCCTCTAGAGTTAGTCATGCAATACAAGGGAAGATGGGATCTTATTAGAAGGTTTTTTGAGTTTCATATACCATTTATTCCAATTATCTATTTGTGTTATAAACAAAAGATCAAACCGAACTGGACGATTGCACCAATTATCATTGCTCCATTTTTATTAAACTTTATTCCAATGATGTGGAGACACCACTACGGAGCACCATATGCTGCCTTCACCTTTCTTATCTTAATACCTTTAAATAAAAATTTTATCTTTCCAAAAAAAGCTCTCGCCTTTTCAATCCTTTTAATTATCGCTCTCAATGGTGGCTTTATTACAAAGGGAATTAAGAGAATTGTAACTCCTACCAAAACGAAACAATGCCCAGCGATTCCAGAAAGGATTGTTAATTTAAATAAAGTTAAAGACCACTTATTGAATCATCCAAAAGGAAAAGCTTTAGTTCAGGCCCATATGATTCCAAACCTTGCTGAACGACCACAAATTTATCAAGTAGGTCTTCCATCTTTTCCTGGTAGGAACCTTGCCCCTTTTCAGTATGTCGCCATAGAAAAACCTGATAAGTTTGGGGATAAATATCCACTAAAACCTGGAAGGATTGGTGAGCTTTTAAAGAAATGGAAATCAAACCCTAGCGCCAAAACAATTATTGATAATGAATGGGTCTACTTTGCAGAAGGAAACTTCGAAACTGCTCTTTAGCTTTATTCAATCCTTCTTTTCACCAATATAGATAAAGCAAGAATTGATATGATGAGATGTTGGAAATTTAGTCATAAAAATATCTAAGTATTTAAATGGCCATGTAAGAAGCATTATTATTAGGTAATTTAAATTGAAAAGGTTCTTAGACCCAAAAGAGAATAGAGTTGCAAACCATTCTTGAAAAACCCACAAGAGAGCGGAACTAGGTCCCCCCTCAGCTCTAAGGTCAATCGTTTTAAAGTCTTTAAAGAGAACCTTTACTCCCTCTCTTGTCCATCTGTTAAAATCATAGGGTGAAGCATGGAAGCCGCAAATGAAAGGAACTGAAACAAATATTTTTCCATTCGGTTTTAGGACTCGGTACATTTCAGCTACAACAATTTCAGAATGAGGAACATGTTCAAGAACAGAGTTAATTGTAATAAGGTCTATTGTGTTATCTTTAAAAGGTAAACTCTCTAACGAAGAAACAATCTCTACATTATCATAATTAATGAGGTCAAGATTAAGAACGCCTTTCCCCACTGAAAAGTTACCACTTCCTAGATTAATGGCTTTAGTATTCTCATGAGAGTACTTTTTAAGAAAATTTCCAAGGTCATCTTTTAGATAAAGAGGACTAACTGTATTTTTTAAAAAACCATAAAGTTTTGGGTATTTTTTAAAAACCGTTTTTATTTTATCTAAGGAATCATGGGTAGGAGATTCTTCATAGTTAACGAAAAAAGCACTTCCTGAATGGAAATCATACTTCTTATGACAAATATTACAACACAGCGTAGCATTTCCTTCGACAAGCTCACTGTCTGTACAATCGGGGCACTTGAGGACCTTTTCTGATATATATTTCTGAATTTCCATAGTGATAACTTACCATTAGCCAATAAACGTTTTCAATAAAATAAGTATTTGATAACATTATGCCTATAAAAGACCACTTTAGGACCTTAAGAATGAGAACAATTTCAATTGTTATACCTGTCTATAACGGAGAAAAGTCTATTGAAAGACTTGTAGATGAACTATTCGATCATTTGTCGAAAAGCTTTGTCTTAGATGTAGTTCTTGTTAACGATTATTCTCCTGACAACTCTTGGCAAGCAATTGAAAGAATTCACACAAAGTATCCTAAGAATATTCAGGCCATTAACCTATCTAAAAACTTTGGTGAACATAACGCTGTTATGGCGGGATATAATTATGCACTAGGAGATGTCATTATTAATATTGATGATGATTTCCAAAACCCTCCCTCAGAAATTATCAAGCTTATTGATAAGCTGGATACAGGATGTGAAGTTGTCTATTCCTACTATGCTAAAAAGAAACATCACCTTGTTAGGAACTTAGGGAGTAAGTTTACAAATAAACTTGCAACTCTAATGCTAAAAAAGCCCAAGGGCCTATACCTATCTAGTTTTCGTGCCATTACAAAACAACTCAAAGAAGAGGTTATAAAATATAAAGGACCTTTTCCTTATATCGATGGTCTGATCTTAAGAAATACTGCAAGGATTGGTACGCAAGAAGTACTTCATTTAAGCCGTAATGAAGGTGAATCAAATTATACTGTTATAAAACTGGTTCGTTTATGGAGCTATATGTTTCTAAACTTTTCAGCTTATCCCTTACGTGTAGCGACTCTTATAGGATTACTTTTTGCACTCACTGGTTTTATTGGGGCCATATTTGTGATTCTAGAAAAAATATTCAACCCTTCCCTGCAAATTGGATGGAGTTCTCTTATTATAACGGTTACCCTTTTCTCGGGAATTCAGCTTATTATTTTAGGTGTAATAGGAGAATATATCGGAAGGATCTTCCTCACTCAAAACTTAAGACCGCAATATACAACATTTCAAGTAATGAGTTCATCAAATGATTAACTCCCCTGTTGAGTATCAAAAAATGTCTGAAGTTGAGAGTTCACATTGGTGGTATCAATGTTTACATCAACAGGTACTTACAAGTATCCAAAAAAATTTTAATCATAAAGAGATACAAATTATAGATGCAGGGTGTGGAACAGGTGGCCTTAGTCTATTCCTAAAAGAAAAGGGGTATACCAATATTAAGGGCTTTGATTTTAGTACAGATGCTGTTCAGTTTTGTACTCAGAAAAACCTTAATGTCCAAAGCGGAAATTTAAAAGAAATTAGTAAGATCTACCCTCCTCAAAGTGCTGATCTAATAATTATCAACGATGTACTTTATTTTTTTAACAAAGAAGAACGTGAAGCTATTTACTCACAAGTTGATGAAATCCTAAAGCCAGGTGGAGTTCTTATTACCAATCTACCTGCACTAGAATCCTTTCGAGGAACCCATGATATCCTTGTGGGCAATTTCGGTAATAGGTTTTCTATTGAGGACTCTCAAGACTTCACTCGTAATACGAAGCTAGAACTTAAAAACTACCGCTATTGGCCCTTTCTACTTTCTCCCATTGTCTTTACCATACGGTGGCTACAGCGCATGAGACTGAAAGCAAACCCGAATCAAGAGTTTCATTCAGATATTGATTTACCAAATAAAATTATTAATCTAATCTTAAAACTGATAACGATGATGGAGCTTAAAGTTTTTAATAAAACTCCTTTTGCATCTTCATTATTTTTAACATTTATAAAAAAATAAATTATGGCAAACTTTATAGAAATACAGCATATTCAAGATGAAAGAGGAAGTCTCAACATAATTGAAGACCAACTTGGTTTTCCAATAAAGAGAGTTTTCTACATGTATGATGTTCCTGAAAACTCTACTCGAGGAGAGCATGGTCATATCGCAACAGAAATGGCCCTTATTGCAACGTCAGGAAAATGTATTGTTGAAATTCACAAAGATAATAAGGTACGAGAGTTCATTTTAGATCATCCAAAGAAGTGTCTCTACATTCCAGTTAAAGAGTGGCATCTAATGAAATCGTTTACTAATGATTGCTGTTTATTAGTGCTCGCAAGTAAGGAATATGACCCCAACGACTATATACTAGAAAAGTAATTATGATTGAATACGAAAACTTAAAATTATCGAATCAAGAGTTTTTCAAAGATTTTGAAAAAGAGTTCAAAAGCTTTATTGAAAGTGGCTGGTATATATTAGGAGAAAGAGTATCAAATTTTGAAACTCAGTTTGCGGACTACATAGGGACAAATCATTGCATTGGCGTTGCTTCTGGCCTTGATGCCCTAACATTATCTTTACTGGCGCTAGATCTCGAAAAAGGAAGCGAAGTTATCGTTCCTTCTAATACCTATATAGCAACGATTCTTGCCATACTAAACGCTGGGCTTAAACCTGTCTTAGTAGAACCTGATATTTCTACATATCAAATAGACCCCAAATTAATTGAAAAAAAAATAAGTTCTAAAACGAAGGCCATCATAATAGTTCATCTCTACGGTCATTCTTGTGAAATGGACCCCATTTTAGAAATATGTAAAAACCATAAACTTAAGTTAATTGAAGACGTAGCTCAGGCCCATGGAACTATGTATAAAAATAAAAAGGCAGGAAGTTTCGGTGACTTTGGTGCCTTCAGCTTCTACCCAACTAAGAACCTAGGAGCACTGGGGGATGGTGGCGCCATTACTACAAAGAATGAAGCCTATTCTAAAAAACTCTCTGCTTTAAGAAACTATGGAAGCCACAAGAAATACTACAATGAATTCAAAGGATTAAACTCAAGACTTGATCCTATACAGGCGGCTTTCTTATCGATAAAACTTAAAAAGCTAGATGGTATGATCGCTCACAAAAGAGAGCTTGCAGTAATTTACAACGATGGCCTTAAGAGTGATTTTAAAAGGTTGAAAGATGATAAAGATGATAATGAATATTTCCATTCTTATCATATCTATCCAATACGCCATAAAAAGCGTGATGATTTAAAAAAGTATCTACTTGAAAATGGTGTTAAAACAGAAATTCATTATCCCCTACCACCTCATAAACAAAAATGTATGTTAGATGTTCTAAGTGGTGATTATCCAATTGCTAATGAGATTCATGAAACAATTTTATCACTACCTATTTCCTACGCTCACACTAAAGAAGACGTTAATAAAGTGGTAGAGATTATAAATAAATTTTAAGAATTGTTAATAATTTCCTGAATGCCTTCTTCAAAACTATATTGAGGCCTCCAGCCAAGATTTTTGAGGATCTCAATATTAGCAACCGAGTACATCACTTCAGACTTTCTATAAGGAACCTTTCCCCATTCAAGTAATGTCGTCTCATTATTTGTTAATTTTTTAATTGATAAAATGAGTTCTTTAATTGGTCGCTCTTCACCTGAACCAATAGGAATATCTCCATCTATCTCTGTTGATAAAATTAACTTAATGGCACTTAAAATATCTTTATAATAGATAAAGTCTCTTACCTGAGTTCCTAATGTTAACTCAAGGCTTGGAAGACCTTTAATAAGACTATCAGTAATATAATTTATAAATTTTCCATCTTTAGGGCCAAAGAAATGCTCAAGTTTTAAATTGATCAACCGTACGTCAGGATATTTGCTTCTTATTTTTTCTAGGAATTCATGCTTTGTCTTAGCATAATCATTTACTTCAACAGGTAAAGTAGTATCGAAGTTTATTAACGTTTTGAATTTTTCAATCTCACTAAAAGCAGAGAGAGGAAAGACCACATTTGATTCATAAACCTCTTCGTAACTCTGGTCTCCTTTTCCATAATTTGTAGCTATATGAAAGATATAATCGAACTCTTTTCCTGCAAGACTATCCTTTAAACCGTTTTCAACATCTAAAAAAAGATGCTCTTTTTTTAGATGATTCAATCGCTCCATTGATGAGCTCTTTCTTTTTATAATAGTAAGACTATGCCCCAATTCCTCTAAGAAAAGGGCAATATGGCTTCCCAAAAAACCTGTTGCACCTGTAATTAACGAATTAACTATTTGTCCAGGCAAGCCCTTTCTCCTTAGCATTAGAGATATATCTTAAAAGATCATCGTTAGTTTTAAGCTCATTATTTTCATAATAGTTTTTATACCAAAGGATAGTATTCTTAAGAGCATCTTCTACATTCCAAACAGGCGTCCACTTAAGCTGACGATAAGCTTTTGTACAATCAAGCTTCAATAGCCCTGCTTCATGGTACTCTTCTTTTGGTCTTACAATTTCGTAATCAATGACTTCCCAATATTTTCTTAAAATCGTCACGACTTCTTCAACATTCACATCTTCCGTTACAGAAGGGCCGAAGTTATAAGCGTCAGCAAAAGATTTATCTTGCTGAATGAGCTTTTGCCCAATCATCAGGTAACCAGAAAGTGGCTCTAAAACATGTTGCCATGGTCTAGTTGAATAAGGGCTTCTAATAGAAACTGGATTTTTATCTATAGAGGCCTTTACAATATCAGGAATCAAGCGATCCAGTGCCCAATCTCCACCACCAATAACATTTCCAGCTCTGACTGTTGCCATGAGCACATGATGATCTTTGCCGTATTTATCCAGATTAAAGTAAGACTGACGATAAGAATTTGTCATAATCTCCATTGCTGCTTTTGAAGCAGAATATGGATCCTTTCCACCCAACCGATCATTCTCTCTATAGCCCCAATCCCATTCATTATTTTCATAAACTTTATCAGTTGTAATAGTAACAATTGATTTTACTGTTGGGACTTTCTTACAAGCTTCATAAACTCTCATCGAGCCAATGACATTGGTCTCAAAAGTTTCAATTGGTTCTTTATAAGAAAGTTTTACTAGAGGTTGAGCGGCCATATGAAAAACAACATCAGGCTTAAAACCACTCATTGCCTTTTCTAAAGTCTCTTCATTTCGAATATCAGAAATAGTTTCTTCGATATTAAGATCTAGTTTTTCAATATGATTAGGGTTTGAAGGTGCTTCTAAAGAGTAACCATGAACAATAGCACCCATTTTTGTTAACCAAAAGGCCATCCAAGAACCTTTAAAACCAGTATGACCAGTTAGAAAGACTCTCTTTCCGTTATAAACACCATCAAAAAGTTTTTGATCTACCAAGTTTTCCATTTTGCTTCTCCACTTGTCCACATATCAGTTAATGTATTCTTATCTGCAAGGGTATCCATACATTTCCAGAAGCCTTTATGCTTATAGCTATTAACTTGGCTTGTTCCTGCCATCTCTTCCAGAGGAGCTCTTTCAAATATAGTACGATCCCCATCTTTAATATAATCAAAAACACTCGGTTCACAGACGAAGAAGCCACCGTTAATCCAGCCAACTTCTCCTTGCGGCTTCTCTTTGAAAGCCGTTAACTGATCTTCATTATCAAACTCAAGTGCTCCAAAACGTCCTGCAGGCTGAACGGCAGTCATTGTACATTTTCTATTAGCACTTTTATGACTATCAACAAGCTCTTTAATATTTACATCAGAAACACCATCGCCATATGTAAGCATAAATGGCTCGTTACCTACGATATCCTGTGCCCTTTTAATTCTTCCACCTGTTAATGTTCCATCACCAGTATCTAAACAAGTAACTTTCCACTTTTCAACATTGTCACTGCTGATTGTTTCCATAGAATTATTTGCTAAATCAAAAGTTACTGAACTCTCTCTTACAAAGTAATTTGCAAAGTATTCTTTAATACAACTTCCTTTGTATCCACATAGAATAACAAAATCATTGTAACCATAAGAAGAATAGTGCTTCATAATGTGCCAAAGAATTGGTTTTTCACCAATTTCAACCATTGGCTTTGGCCTAATCCCAGTTTCCTCACTAATTCTTGTTCCGTAACCACCTGCTAAAATTAAAACTTTCATGTATATCCCCTAAATTAATTTCACCCAATCTATCATCTTTTGTAAACCTTCTTGTGTTTTCACTTGAGGTTCCCAGTTAAAGTATTCTTTGGCCTTACTTATGTCGGCCACAAATACTTTTTGATCACTTTGCCTAGGTTCTAGTTTTTTATAATTAAGTTTAATATTTAATTCTTTTTCTAGTTTTTCAAAAAGCTCTAATATTGAAAGACTATTATCAATCCCTCCACCAATATTAAAAGATTGACCTTTAGTTTTTTCGATATTCTCAAGTGCAGCCCAGTAACATTTAACAATATCTTCTGAGAATAAAACATCTCTCACTTGCTTACCATTACCTTGGATCGTAAATGGCTCTTTAAGGTTACCTCTTTGAGTTTCGACAGCTCTTGAAACAAACCATCCAATCCATCCTTGATCAAAAGTTGAAAATTGCCTTCCTCCAAAAATGGATGAGTGTCTAAAAACAACGGTTTTAAGACCATAACATTTAGCCCAGTCTTTCATATACTGATCAGCAGCTCCCTTAGAGCAGCCATAAGGTGTCCTGAAATCTAAGTTAATAGTTTCTGGTAAACCTTTTGAAAACTGAGGAATCGTATATCTTGTATCGGTTTCAACATATTCTAAATCTTCCAAATCTCCGTAAACTTTATTAGTTGAAGAGTAGATGATGGCTGTATTTGGACAATGTTCTTTCACTGCTTCTAGCACATTAAGAGAACCTCCTACATTAATTTCATTATCAAAGCGAGGTCGCTCAAGTGATGTTGTCATAGCAACTTGACCTGCTACATGAAAAATAACATCCGGCTTTTCATTCTTAATACAATAGTGAACATCATCCCTATTACGAATATCATTACGGTAAAACTTAAAATCACCAAGAGATCTTAACCACTCTAAGTTCTTCTCAGTACCTTCGCGATAAAGGTTATCAAAGATCACTAACTCTTCGCCTCTCTTAAGAACTTCTTCAGCTAAATTTGACCCTAAGAATCCACATCCACCAGTTATTAAATATTTCATTGAGCTCCTACTTCGTTAGTAACTAAGGCAATTGGGTAAACACTATATAAAATTTTATTTTTCTTATTATAATTTTCTAGATTTACTAAACTATATTGAGAATTAGATTCACAAGAGGTAATTTTCGCACCTAAAAAATAATGGACAATAAAAGGGCCTCTCCACTCTCCAATAGAAATGCAGTCTTTCACATAGTGACCCTTTAACTTATTACCTAAATTCTTTTGGGCCTGAATAAGGAAAGATTCAAAGACCCTCTTTTTTGACTTAAAAATTGACGGAAAAGAAGAACTTAGAAAAAGAAGTGTAATCGCAATAGTATTAACAGTTACCACAAGATATCGTGCCCTAAACTTTTGATTAGTAACCAGATAAATAGAAACAGCACTCAAAAGAGCAAGTCCACCAAAGTATGTATTCATATACCAAGGAGCTTTAAAAGTAATGATACTAAAGCCAAAAAGGTATCCCCAGAACATAAGCATTCCAACAATTAAAGCTGGATATACTTTCTTGATTTGCTCTTGATGCTTATTTTTATAAAAGAAAAATAATACCGGTGCGATGAGTGCTACATAAACCCAAGGAATGTGTTTCTTCAAAATCATTTTTAAATAAAATAAGTGATCGCCACCAACGTTTTGAACTAAAGCAGCAGTAGGATGATTCATTGTATAGAGAAGCCTTACTTCATAATAGCTCTTCCAAAAAGAAGTACCTGTAACAGCCAAATGCCAAATATCGATAACACCAAGGACAATACTAAAACCAATGATGAAAAATAATACCTTTAACATTAGATCTTTAAAATCATTTTCATAATCTTTCATCTCAAAAATTTTAATTTTTGAAATTAAGGCCATAGACAAAATCACAGCAGGTGCCAAGAAAGAGATAGGGCCTTTGGACAAGAAGGCAAAGCCACAAACAATACCCGAAACTAAACTCCACTTCTTTGTCTCTTTTAAGCTTCTTAGTCCAAAATAGATAGACCAAAGAGTAAACATCATAAGAGCTGTTTCCAACATTGGATTTCGCCCCTCTTTGATGAACTGAGGAATCGCCAGTAAGCAAAACATTGAGAGAAGGCCAAATCTTTGATCTAAAACAAGCTTACCTATTTTATAATTTGCAATCAATGAGCCAATTGAAAGAAGTACTGCTGGAAGAACGACTGAGACAGCGCCAACTCCGAATACTTTTATAAATGTTGCAAGAAAGAATGGCATAAAGTGTGGATTCTCATAGAACTTCTCTCCGCCTCGAAAAGTCAGTACGATCCAATCTAAAAATGGTTTCTCAGTTAACTCTCTCCCCATTGAAGAATAAACTGCTCCATCAACAGAGCGCAAGGTAACTGTTTCTAACTGAATCGTTAAAAGAATTATTCCTAGAAATAATAATGAAAGAAATAATGAGTTTTCTTTTAACTTATCAATCATCTTATAAAACTTTCTCTTTGATGACATCTGCTATGTAATCTAGATGTTCTTCATCGAGACCAGGCCAACACCCAACCCAAAAAGTATTATCCATTACATAATCAGTATTTTTTAAATCACCAACAATTCTCATGTTGATATTTTGATAAGCAGGTTGCTTCACTAAGTTTCCTGCAAATAATTGTCTTGTTCCAACTTTTTTAGATTCTAAGTATTCACATAGTTCCTGTTTAGATACGGGGCTATTTTCTTTCACTGAAATTAGAAACCCAAACCAGCTTGCTTCACAACCCTTTGTTGCTTTTGGCAATATTAAGACATCTTCAACACCCGCGAGTTTTTTCTTCAGGTACTCAAAGTTATCTTGTCTCTTTTTAATAAATTTCTTTATTTTCTTAAGTTGTGACAAGCCCACCGCTGCTTGCATATCAGTTACTTTGAGATTGTATCCAATATGAGAGTATGTATATTTGTGGTCAAAACCTTTAGGAAGTTCACCTAACTGCCATCCAAATCTTTTATTACATGTATCATCAACTCCTGGTGGGCACCAACAATCTCTTCCCCAATCTCTAAAAGATTCGCATATTTTCTTAAGTACAGAATTTGAAGTGAGTACAGCTCCCCCTTCACCCATTGTCATATGGTGAGCAGGATAAAAAGAAACAGTTGCGATATCTCCAAATGTTCCAACAGTCTTACCATTAAACTTAGCACCTAATGCATCACAAGCATCTTCAATCAGCCAAAGATTATTCTCATCACAAAACTTTTTAACTTCTTCAACATCAAACATATTTCCTAAAGTATGAGCAATCATAACGGCTTTTGTTTTCTTAGAGAGAGCCTTCTTAAGTTGTTCAATATTAACATCGTAAGTTTCAAGATCCACATCAACAAAAACAGGAACACATCCGTGCTGAACAATAGGATTCACTGTCGTTGGAAAACCTGCTGCAACAGTTATCACTTCATCCCCTGGCTTGATTTGTCTTTCTTTTAGTTTTGGTGAACTAAGAGCAGCAAAGGCCACAAGGTTAGCCGATGAACCTGAATTAACTAGTAAGCAAAATTTTTGATCCATAAAGCTAGCAAATTCTTTTTCAAACTGCTTATGGTATCGACCAGCTGTAAGCCACATATCAAGTGAGGCATCAATCAAATATTCCATATCGTCAGCGTCCATAACTTTTCCCGAAGGAGGAATGTAGGACTCGCCTGGAATTATTTTTTTCTTATCCAGCTCTTGCTGAAAATACTCTCTCGATTTGGCAATTATCTCACTACGCATATTTTAACTCACTTGATCAATTTGAATGTTCGAATAGACAATAATCTACCAAAATATTAATGTATATTTAAGAAGAATATAAAAAAAAGAGTGTTTCATGGATCTTTCAAAAGACCTTTCTATTTGCCTACCTGCTTATCTCGAAGAAGAGAATTTACGACTTCTTTTACCGAGAATTAATAGCGTGTGCAGTGAGCTAACTTCCAATTTTGAAATAATCGTCATCGATACGGAAGAAGAAATGGATGGCACACCGCAAGCTTGTCAAGAAACGGGATCGATTTATGTAAACCGAATAGGCGGGAACACTTATGGAGCGGCCATTCGAACGGGAATTGATAACGCAAAAGGTAAGAAAATTGTTTTTATGGATGCTGATGGGTCCCACCATCCGGAATTTATCAAGAAGCTTTATCATGAAAAAGATAACTCAGATATTATTATTGCGTCACGCTACATGAAAGGTGGGCATACAGAAAATAGCCCTATCCTCATTTTGATGAGTAAAATTGTTAATTGGGGCTTTGCCTTTGTCTTAAATATTAAGTGCAAAGACGTATCAAATAGCTATCGCCTCTATGATGGTGAAAAATTAAAGTCAGTAGAACTTAAGTGTGAGAACTTCGATATTGTAGAAGAAGTACTTTATAAGCAAATCAAAATTTATAAAGATTTGAAGATAAAAGAGATCCCTTTTAGCTTTAAGCAGAGGATGTTTGGAGAAACCAAGAGAAATCTCTTTAAATTCATTGGTACTTATATTTTCACTTTGGTACGACTTCGATTTATGAATGTTAAAAAGAAACCTCAATAACAAATTTTATAAATTAGTCTTAGTACGACTGTGGGAGTGTATTTAAAAATCATCATTTTCAACTGATAAAATTTATATTGATGAAACTTTTTATGTCCTTTATACAACTCTAAAAAACTTTTGTGGTCTTGATAACGATAAGTCCACATTTTAAAAGCTAGTAATTTAGAAATTGTAAAAAACTCTCTAGTGATGATCTCTCTTAATGGCCTTTTCTTTTCTTCAGAAGAAATACTCTTTTCAATAACATCAACATAACCTACATCAATAAGTCTACGCTTAACATATCCATTCTGAGCAAAGAAATCATTATCCATACGGTTTAAAACTAAAGGCTCAGGACTAAAGTAGAAGCGAGCACCTTTATCCATCATTTTTAAAATTTTATTTACATGAATATAGGCTCCACCAATGAGTTCTTCATCATGCTCAACTTCATCCCAGTGAGACTTACTGACAATAATTGAAGAAAGGTAGCTATAGACAGCGGCAATATCACAAGACAACGAGCTATACTTTTCATAATCTTCGATCTTAGAGAAATCAAGCTCAAGCTCACTATCAACATTAAAAAATTTCTGGACACCTCTTTTGGAGGTCATATCAGGCGACATATTCATTCGGTTAAAAAGAATAATCTCTGATTCCGATTTTTCAATATAGTGAATCGCTTTCTCTAATGAACCTTCATCAATCAAGTCATCACTACCAAAAAGCCAACAAAATTCTCCATCAGAAATTTCTACAGCTTTTAAATAGTTTCTATCAGCTCCTAAGTTCTTATCATTTTTAATATATTTTATGTAAGGGTATTTTAGCTGAAGAGCCTCAATCAATTCATCAGTCTGGTCATTAGAGCAATTATCTGCGACAGCTATTTGAATATCTTTTCTGTCACCTATTTGTTTTGCAAAACATTCGATAGTGTCAGAAAGATATTCAGCTCTGTTATATGTAGGAATTGAAATACTTAGAGAAAACTTCAAACTAACCTCACTTAAAGAATGTCTTCACTTGAGAAAGTGAAACCAAAATATCTCGATTGGCCATTCTCATTCTTTTACTTACTATTGATGCTAAAACATTTGCTAAGAAATAGGAACCTACAGAAGCAAGGATAGCTCCCTCTGCACCATACATGGGAATCATAACAATATTCAAAGCAAAATTAATAACAAGTGTAAGGGCCACTACCATGACTTCTAACAGGACCAAGTTTTCAATAATAAAAATTTTATTTCGTGCAAGGGTAATATAGAGAAAAAGTATCGTCCATGAGTAAAGTGCGAGGATTCGACCGGCGCCTAAATACATTTCACCATAAAGTAGCTTTATTAATGGTTCACTTACAATTGTCGTACCAGTTGCTAATAATAAAGAGAAAGTTATTATCATAAAATATAACTCTTTAACATTTTTTCGATACTCTTGCTTTGAATTCGAAAAGCTACTCACGATTTTTGGGAAAAAGGAACTAATCAAGGCCATTGGTACAAATTGCCAAAGCTCAATTAATTTAACTGAAACAGCATATTTTCCTAGCTCAACACTTCCTTTAATATTCATAATCATCACTTGATCAAGCTTTGCAACACCCAGTGAACAAAAAGAAATTAGCACTAATGGAAATGATATTTTGAAAAGCTTACTGATTAAAATATTGTTAGGCTTCCAGCTCCAGAGATACTTACCATCCTTAAAGTAAGTGATTGAATAAAAGAGCATATATAAGAACAACTCAAAGCTACTGATATAAACAAACCAAAGCCAACTTTTTCCATTTAAGATTCCTGCAATTTTGCAAAGACTCAAAATAACCATGATTATATTTCTAAAAAAAGAAACAACTTTTATATTCTTAATAGCAAGATAGTAATTATCAATAACCTGAAAAGCTTTTAACATCATAAAGATTGAATAGACGAAAATCCCAACCTTAATTAAGTCATTGTCCGGTGCAAAGTAAAAGGCAAAACCGTTAACCAAAATAAAACCAATCAAAGATCCAAGAAGCTTAAATAGAAATCCAGAGCCCATAATTAAATCATGAGAATACTCTTCTTCAACGAGGTACTTAATCAGTACTTCTTCACAGGCCATGGTATAAAAAGGAGAAAAGATAAGAACGAAGGAAATAATATAAGTAAAATTCCCGTAATCTTCAGGCCCAAGAAATCTTGCCACCCAAACACTTACGATAGTTCCAAGCAGTATTTTAATAAAATACTCTAGTCCTAAAGTAAGAAAGGTTTTTTTCTCTCTTGAGAATGTTAATTTTTTAAAGACATCTTTTATTTTCAATACTTACTCATCAACTAACACAGTAAGCCAAAAGCTATACTCGCCTCATTAACTCTTTATTATGCTCTCTAACTATTATAGTATAGGAAGATCATTAAATTTCAAAAAAGTGTAACACTATTGTCAGAGAAAAAGTTAAAAGTTCTATTCGTTTCTAAAGATAGCTACTATCCCGAAAATAGGGATGGGATTTCTAAAATTAATTATAACTTGGTTGTGAACAACTCTCTAATCGAGCCTGACTATCTCACCCAACAATATGTTGGGAAAGCTCCCGATGAAAGTAGTGTTGAGAATCATCTAGTGTTTAATTGTCCACCAAAGCAAAACTCAAAACTAAAGGCGATCTTTTCATTAACACCCTACAATGTTTATCCAAAAGAGGAACTTAAGGGTTTAGCTGAACAAATTAATTCAGTTAGTAATAATTATGATGTCATCCACATCTCAACTCTTTTTTTTGGTCACTTACCTTCCTTATTAAACGAAAAAGCAAAGATCTTCTTTTCCTCAGTAGACTGCCACACTCTACTCATGAGACGTAAAGCAGCTTCTGTTAAGAACCCCATTTTTAAGTTCTTATATTACCTTGAATCACTAAAGTACAAAGCTCTTGAAAGTAAACTTTATGGACAACTTAATAAATGTCACTTTGTGTCCAATATTGATTCTGAGTTTGCACAAAAAAATTTATCACTTGAAAAACCCATTACCATTCCCAACGGGATTAATACGAAGGAATTCTACGACCAAGCCCTTGAGCGAGACCCCTTTCAATTAATTTTTACTGGAAATTTTAATTATCATCCCAATCAAGAAGCTGCTGAATTTATCATTACTAAAATAGCTCCCGAATTATACAAAAAGGACCCACGCTACAAGATTATATTAGCAGGTGCGAATCCAACTCCTTTCATGCAAAGAACAGAGCTTCCAAATGTCATCATAACAGGAAGAGTTGAGTCGCTCACTCCATACTTACAAAAATCAAATATATTTATCTGCCCACTATTTAGTGGAGCTGGAATTAAAAACAAACTTCTTGAAGCTATGGCCAGTGGATTATTTAGCATCTGCTCCGAAATGTCCCTAGACGGCATCCCTTCTCCAATCAACTTTAAAACAATAAGACCTGCACAAAACGTAAAGGAATGGATACAAGATATTATTGCCCCTGGTCATTCGGCATCGTTTGATAAAGGTGCGGTAAGCATATTCGTAAAAAGGTTTTCTTGGGAAACAATCAAAGAATCCTACCTTGTCTACTATTCTTGAACATCAGTTTTTAAATCGATACACATTTCGCTCCTTATAATGATAATATAGATCTGTGTATATGGACTTTATTAAAAATATTTCATTAAAAGCTTTTCGAAATAAAGGTATTCTCTTATTTGCTTTGGTTGCATCCCTTACGGATATATATCTCAACCTTAGATATGACAGTTTTTCCTATATCCTCCCCTTAGCCATTCTTGCTAGACTCATTATTGCAAAAGTTATAGATCTTAAAAATGTTACTACATTTATGCTCTACGTTTACTTTGAACTAAGCTTTACCTTTTATATACTCCTGACCCCTTATAGTATTTACTTCAATGCGGAGTCCTTTTCATTAAAGATTGGGGAGTCATGTATTGCTTTTTTTGGACTCCTTGTACTCATGCAGTCAATTTGCTCAAATAAATTTCAACCCAAAATGAAAGTACTTCCAGTTTTTCACTTTAATAGGACGATCACCTATTTACTTCTCTGTATAGTGCCCATTTTCTTTACAGCAATTTCTTATAAGCTAGATATTATGGGAATGGGAGTTAAAAGAGATGAGCTTCCTTTTAAGATTGAACATATCTTAAATCTAACGAGGTCCGTAGTTATTCCGTTCTTCTTTACTATCTTTATTGGAAGATCCCTTTATAAGAATAATCATCTGACTAAGAAAGATGTACTATTAACCATCGTGATTTATAATCTTTGGCTACTTATTGAAACAATTTTGAGAAGTAGCAAGGGGTTTATTCTAATTAATAACTTTCCTGTGCTACTCTTGCTTTTTATTAACGGTAAAACCCGTATGCTTAAAAAAGCAGTCGTATTGTTTATTATCTGCACTCCCATAATATTTTTTGCCGGTCAGGCCATTAGAGAGAAAGCATTAGGTAATACATCTTACAAAGAAAGTTTTTCCAAGGTAACAAAGACTCTTCAATATCAAATATTAGGAATTTATCAGCGAAATTTTTATGATGCTGAAATCATCACAAAATTCTTTCATTATGTAGATTATCAACACCCAGATACGAATCGAAAAAATTTTTATGATAACGAAGGTTCTGTTAACTATCATACCTACGTTATTGATAATATTCCTCGAGATAAAGTTCACAGTTCAGGAACAACACTCTTAGCGGATGGATACTTACTCTGGAGTAGAAAGGGAATCTATATTTCCCTGTTTGTGATCTTTCTTTTCGCAACTTTAAATGATCTTATCTTAAGAAAAGTATTTAGGGATGAGCCGGGTGCTTATATCGCTATAACCTTTTGGATATACGGCCTAACTTTTTGGGCCGATGGTTTCTGGTCTTTCTTCATGTTTAGAAGCCCACTCACGTCACTATTGTTTCCAATATTGCTCATATCCTTCTGTATTTTTAACATTTTCGCTTCTCGTCATCCGAGATTCATTCCTAAGGCCCTAAAAATATAGAATGATTCTGAATCTTTTGATACTTTATCAGTATGTTAAAAAAGAATGAAAGATCAATAAATATAGTTCAAAGACTAATCGACTCACTTGTGATCATCTTTAGTTGGTTTGTAGCCTATTACTTACGTTTTAACTTTATACCAAATGCAGAAACTGGTCTGTTTAAAGAGTTCTTACTTACAGGCCTTCTTCAAGTGTGTATCTCCTACTTTGTTTTTCAAAAGTATGAAGTTTATACTTCCTATCGTATGGCTTCACGCTTTAACGAAATACTGAATGTCGTAAAAGCAAACTTTATAAGTTTTTTTATCCTAGTTATTAGTCTTTATTTTCTAAAATCAGATAAGGTCTCTAGGATTCATTTAAGTATCTTTCTCATCGTATCATCAATTGCTCTCATTTTTTCAAAAGTCATCATTCGAAAAATACTTAAGTCCATAAGAAGAAAGGGATATAACCTAAGACACATACTTTTAATTGGCTCAGGATCACAGGCAAAAGACTATATTAAAACTGTGAAACAATTTAATGATAGTGGAATTTCCTTTATGGGATGGATTGATCCCATTAAAGAATATGAAAATTATCAAATTCCTATAATTAAAGAACCCTATGCCAACTATATTGAAAGTAACTCTCCTGACAATGTCATTATTTCATATTCAAATAAAGATTCTGATAAATTAAATAGCTTTTTAAAAGAAAACTACAACTCTCTTATTCCAATTCAAGTACTTCCAGACCTCTCCTTCTCATTAGTTGGCCATAAGGTAGAGGACTACTTTGGCATTCCTCTGCTTTCCCTCAATGAGCCACAAGTTTCTATTTTTGAGAAGTATATCAAGCTAATTTTTGACTTTATCGCTAGTCTGATTGCTTTGACGATTCTATCCCCATTACTTTTCATCATCTCTCTTGGAGTTAAAATTTCTTCTCCAGGTCCGATTTTTTATGGTCAAGAAAGAATTGGACTCAATGGTAAAAGGTTCAAAATGTGGAAATTTAGATCAATGAGGCTTGCGAGTAAGAACGAAGATTCCACCACATGGTCATCAAAAGATGATCCAAGAAAAACGAAATTTGGAAACTTTATCAGGTCCACAAGCATCGATGAGCTACCTCAACTTTGGAATGTTTTAGTTGGTGATATGTCTCTCATTGGACCAAGACCTGAGCGCCCTTTCTTTGTTGATAAATTTAAAAGTGAAATTCCTAATTACATGCTAAGACATAAAATGAAAGCTGGTATCACAGGTTGGGCACAGGTAAACGGTTGGCGAGGAGACACAGATCTTACGAAAAGAATTGAGTGTGATATTTATTATATCAAAAACTGGTCATTATTCTTAGATATTAAAATTGTCTTTTTGACAATCATTAAAGGCTTCATTAACAAGAATGCTTATTAGCTTTTAAGAATTCTTTGATAAAGAACAGTATATTGTTCAACCACTTTTTCCCACTCAAAATTATCTACAGTAAATCGGTGAAGAATCTTACCCATTTCAACTGAATTAAATTCTGAAGAAGTAAATTTTATTAATCCTCTTTTAATCCCGTCCATACTGGCCTCAACAACAATACCTGCATTTAAACTCTCCAACTCATTGAGACCACATTGGTCAGTACATATTACCGGAGTTGAATAGATTCCTGCTTCCAAAACCACAATTGACATGGCCTCTTTACGAGAAGGAATGATCAAAAGTTCTGCTTGGGAATATGCCTGAGCCTTTTCTTCACCACTCACAAAACCAATAAAGTGAACTCGATCCTCTAAACCTGCTTTTTTAATCAGGTGCTCAAGTTCCTCTTGCATTCCTTCATCAGGTCCACCAAGTACGAGAGTAATGTCCTTTAATTCTTCAGCTAAAGCAATGAAGGCCTTAACAATTAAATCTGGACCCTTTATCGGATTTAAGCGCCCCATATAAAGAAAATATTTTTTTTCTAATAAGTTATGCTTATTACGAAACTCTAGTCCTTTATGAGAATCATTTTGCTGACAATCTATCCCATTTGGAATGATACTTATTCTACTAGAGCTAAGCCCGAGGGATTCAAAATCTAATTTCTCAGCTTCTGTTATAGCAATAAGCCTTGATGCATTTTTTAAAATTCTATTACCAATCATCACATTAAATAATTTTTTCAAAAACTTTGACCTTCCAACAATTCCCAGAGATCCTGCAGGACAGAGGACGTATGGTTTTTTCATCATCCAACAAAAGAAGCTTACCCATATATTTAATATGGTCCAATGATTCATCATGTGAACAACATCTGCTTTTTTAACACATTGGTAAATGGTCATAAAACATGGGTAGGGAATATAAAAGCGCTTAAGAAAGTAAGGTAAAAGTATGACTTCTGTCTTCTTCAGCAACTCTTTTGTGCTTTCAGGTAGTTCTGTTCTAACCGAAAGGGCAGTACAATCAATCCCCGCTTTCGTGAGGTTGTGACACATTTGAATCGTTCGCTCAGCAGTACCACCACCGATTCTTGTGTCCAATAATTGATTTACGTTCAAGACTCTCATGAATTCACTTTCACTTTTTGATGGTCTATAAAGTCAGATATTTCTTCTTCAAGGTTTACATCTGATGTCCAGCCTCGTTTTTCTAGTTTTTCTCTTGAATAAACACGTTTTGGATTTAAATTAGACTGTCCTGCCATTCGTAAAATAAAGCTTAAAATAAAAAAAGGTAATCTCGCAACAGGAAGAAAATAATCTTTTATTTTTAATTTGCGAAGAACAAGTCTCTCAATATCGTAATAATTATTTATTTCAACTCCATCATCGCTTATTATAAAAGTTTCTTGTGAGCTTTTTAGTTTTAAATTAAAAGTAAATTGAATTGCAGAGATAACATCATTCACAGAAACCAGATTCATTTTCCGCTTTCCATATAAGCAACTCTTAAGATAGTTTACAAAGCGGTTTTTGGAAATGTGATCTCGAACTATCTTCACTAAGTTTTGACCACCGATACCTAAAACGGCAGTAGGTCTGAGTATTATCAACTCAGTGTTTGAACATAGTAGAACTTTCTTCAACTCTTCTTCAATTAGAAGCTTCGTCCTTTCATATTCATTATGAGTAAGACACTTTGTATCTTCATCAATACAGTTCTCGCTAGACCGACCGACAATGATGGCCGTACTTAAATGAACGAGTCGCTTTGCTTTATTTTGAAGACAAGTTTCTGCAATATTTCTAACGGCCTTAATATTTTCTTCTGGTGTAGAATTAGAAAGATAGGCCAAGTTCACTACGGTATCATCTTGATCAATAAGCTGATTTAAAGAAGCTGTATCAAAAAGGCTCCCCTTTACAACATTTATCTTTTCATGTGGAGCAATCGCCGATTGATGAGAGAGGACTGATATTTTTTGGGATTCACTATTTAATAGTGCTTGTATGAGATGCTGTCCTATAAATCCAGAAGCTCCTATAAGAGAGATTTTCATAGATTTATCCAAAACTACTTATGCCAAACTGTTCTATTAACAAAGTCAGTATAACTTTGAATAATTCTTACAACATGCTGTGAAACATGTTCAGCAGCGTAGTCCGTAATTGGCATGACAGAGTTTTCTATTTCTTTAAACTGACTAATAACAAGATTGACCGAATCCACTACTCTTTCACTCTTCAAACCAGACATAACAACGGCACCAACATCCATTCCCTCGGGTCTTTCATGAGCTTGTCGAATCATAATTGCTGGAAAGTTCAAAAGAGATGACTCTTCTGTAATCGTTCCACTATCTGAAATCGTACAGGCAGACTCTTGTTGAAGTTTATTATAGTCAAAGAAACCAAGTGGTTTCATAAAGCTAATCAATTTATGAAAGTCTTTACGCTCGCTCAGCTCTAGCTTTTTCCTAGTTCTTGGATGAGTTGAAACAATGATTGGATAGTTAAAAGTTTCAGCAAGATGGTTGAGTGTATCCAACAGATTATTGAAATTTTCTTCAGAATCAATATTTTCTTCTCGATGAGTACTGACGATAAAATACTTTCCTTTCTCTAAACTTAAACGAGCAAGAACATCTGAAGCTTCAATATCTGGTTTAAAGAAGTTTAGGACTTCTCTCATTGGAGAACCGGTCTTAAAGATAGTTTCAGGTCTAAGCCCTTCTGCGATTAAGTATCTTCTTGAATGCTCAGAATGAACCATATTGATATCACTCAAATGATCAACTATCTTTCGATTAATCTCTTCTGGAACACGTTGATCAAAACATCTATTTCCTGCTTCCATATGAAAGATCGGTATCTTTCTTCTTTTAGCTGAAATAACGCTGAGGCAGCTATTTGTATCACCATAAAGAAGGATACAGTCTGGATTTTCTTCTTCTAAAATTGGATCGATATTTGTAATCACATTTCCAATAGTTCCAGCAGGTTTACCATCTTTAGAGGCCGAGTTTAAAAAGTGATCGGGCTTTCTTATTCTTAAATCTTTGAAGAATATTTCATTTAATTCATAATCGTAGTTTTGACCTGTGTGAACAATGACGTGTTGACAGTACTTTTCAACTTCATTAATTACTCGACTAAGCTTAATAATCTCAGGCCTAGTACCAACGATAGTCATAACTTTAAGAGACATGATTCTTCCAATGATATTACGTGTTAAATATGGAGTAAATTATGACATATAATTTTCAAGTTTGGAAAGTAACTTTTCCCTTTGAAAGTGCTTCAGAAAGAAGTTTCGACCGTTTCGGCCCATCTCTTCACGCTCTTCACTCGTTAACTGATAAAGTTTCATTACTGCGTCAGCAAGTTCTTGAGCGTTACCAGCTTTGGCACTAAAGCCAGCCTTAGCCTCGTTAACAATATCGGCTCCTTCACCATTTAGGGAGGCGATAATAGGTTTAGCACTGGCAAGGTAAGCCTGTACCTTTCCTGGAACAGTGATATCAAATAAAGGGTCTTCTTTTAGTGAAACAAGTAATGCGTCCATTTTGCTGAAGTAAGATGGCATCATTTCAATTGGCCTTCTTCCAATCAAGTGAAAATTATCTGAAATTCCTAAAGAGTGAACCTCCTTTTCAACCCAGTCCTTCATGTTTCCGCTACCAAGAATAATCCAATGAATTTCTTTTTGAGCTTTCAGAAGATGAGCGGCCTGAACAATAGCCTCAAAGCTTTGGGCTGAACCAATATTTCCAGCAAAACAAATCTTAAAACCTTCGCTTGGAAAATCTTTAACCTGAGTTAAGTCTTTTTCTTCTTGTAAAAATAGTTCTTCTCCCCACTGTGGCCAATAAACAATTTTCTCTTCAGCAACACCATAACTTTTAATGGATTTAGCAAAACCTTTTGAGGTTATTAAAATAAGGTCACAATTTTTATAAATAAATTTTACAATTTTTCCTACATAGGCGATTACTTTTGGTGACTGAATCGTATTGGTGGCCATTAAGCTCTCAGGCCATAAGTCTGCTACCCAATGATAGATAGGAATTCTAAAAATCTTTTTCATAACGATTGCAGGAAATGCAACAAACACTGGAGATAATTGATTCACTAAGATTTTATCGTATTTCTTTCTTAATAATAAAGGTGCCAATAAAGAAGCAAAGAATGCAAAGCTAATGTAATTTAAAATCAGCCTAATTCCCTTGTTATCACCCCTTGGAACTAAAGGAACTCTTACAATTTTGTAGCCATCAACCTCTTCTTTATAAGGTCCAAAAAGGTTATATCCTTCAAAGAAACCTGATTTGCCGTAATTAGGTAAGCCGGTATAGACAGTAACGTTGTGCCCTCTTTCGGTGAGGGCTTTAGCAACATCATTTATTCGAAAGTTCTCTGGATAAAAATATTGAGAAACAATTAAAATATTCATTTACTAAGAGGGTCTTGCTTCATCCATTGACAATATTCTTGAAGTTTTTCTATGACATTAGAGTCAGGAAATAACTTCATGTCGTTATTGATTCGCTCGACTTTAGCAGTACAATGGCGAACGTCTCCGAGTCTTGTTTCACCATGAATGATTTTAATATCTGGATTTACAATTTCCTTAATTGATTCAGCTAATTTATTTATTGTTATAGAATGCCCAGTGCCTAAATTGAATGTACCTCTTACATTTTCCATTTCTGCAGCTTTAAGATTTGCAAGTGCAATATCTGAAACACAAATAAAATCTCTCGTCTGTTCTCCATCTCCAAAAATGGTTAAGTCTTTACCTGCAAGTGCTCTCGAAACGAAAATAGGAATGACGTTTCCGTAAGCATCAAATCGTTGGTTCACACCATACACATTGAAATAGCGAAGACAGACCGCTCTAATATCATACATCTTCATGTAACTAAGAATTAATTTCTCTCCACCAAGCTTTGTACTTCCATATGGTGAATCTGGCTCACAAGGATGGACTTCATCTACTGGTTGATATTGTGGTTCTCCAAAAATTCCCGCAGAAGAAGAAAAGACAATATTTCCAACTTTGTACTTTCTCATAGACTCTAAAACATTGATGACTCCAAGAATATTACAATTAGCATCAAATAATGGCTCATCTATGGACTTCTTATTTCCCACACTGGCAGCAAGATGAAAAACACTATCCTTTCCCTCTATGGCCTTCTCAATATCAGAAATATTTCTGATATCTCCTTCTATAAACTCTATCTTACCCTCAAAAGGAGCTAGATTTTCTTTGTAACCTGTTGAAAGATTGTCCAATACAGTAACTTCATGATTATTTTCTAGTAATAATTTAACGAGATTGCTTCCAATAAAGCCGGCACCACCGGTAACTAAACACTTCATTTCTATACCTTCTTTTACGTTTCCCTCTGTTTTAGAGAATTGCTATTATAGTGTCAAAGTTGCTATAATCCATATTTTTAACTCGATAACTCTATCATGAAAATTATTAAGAAGTTACTTTCATTCATGCTCCCAGCTTTCAAAATATTGAAATTCCTTAACGCATCACAAAGAAACGACCTTACAATTTTGACCCTTCACGATATCCCTCGAGAAAAACTAGCTGAATTCGAAGGCTTTATAGACGAACTTGATAGAGATTTTAATTTCATTACACCTGAGCAATGCGAGGATTTCTTTCTTAAGAAAGTGCAATTGCCAAAGAATTCACTCTTCCTTACTTTTGACGACGGCTTTAAGTCAACATATGTAGCATGGGAGAAAGTCCTAAAGCCCAAGGGGATCAAGTCAGCTTTTTTTATTTGCTCAAGTTTTATCGATCTCCCAGATGAAAACGTGCATCAGTATGTTTCAGAAAACCTCTTTATGAATGGCATAACAGTTGCTGATGTTAAGAATTACCAATATCCCATGAGTCTTAAAGAAATTGAAGAACTTAAGGGCCATGGAAATAAAATTGGTTCCCATACTAAAAGCCATGCGAACCTTGCGTCACTAACAACTGATGAGCAAAGAGTTAATCAGATTGTCGACTCAAAGAATGAACTTGAAGCTCTGATAAAAGAGAAAGTGGACTGGATAGCATATCCATTTGGTGCCATTGAGAATATTGATCAAGAAAGTCTCAAAAAGATTTCGCAACATTACTCATTATGCTTTTCAAATGTAAGAGGAACAAACGCCCCAAACACATTACCTCTTACTATTAAAAGACAAAATATTGATATTCACTCACCTCTTGGTGACCAGCTCTATATCATCTGGAAAGGACTAGATTTCTTGTACCGTAAGAAGAGAAAAACTCTAAACGAGATGGCAAAAAGCCTATGATCGGACCTTCCTCCTCACCAACTTTTAAAGAATTTATTCAGTTTCTTCTCCCTCAAAGAAAGAAGTCATGTACTCTTTTTCCACAATCTAAAAAATCCCCCCCTCTCTTTTTTTCAAGATCAAGCTGGGCGTTCTGGCTAGTCGTTAAGTACTTTCTCGAAATTAATGAAAGAAAAAATGTAAAGATAGCTATTCCAAATTATATATGTAACGACTTTTTAAATTACTTGGACGATTTTGAATTAGATATAATATTCTATCCCGTTTTAGAAAACTTGGAACCAGACTGGAAATGGTTAGAAGAAAATGGAGATAGCTTAGATATTTTTTTACTCGTTCACTACTTTGGACATATTAATAATATACAACAAGCTAAAAAGTTTTGTCATAAGAGAAAGGCCCTCTTTGTAGAAGATGCGAGCCATCTACTTGAAGCAGTTGATGAGGTTGGAACTCACTCAGATTTTGCTTTCTATAGCCCATACAAGCTCCTCCCAGTTCCTGATGGATCAGTTCTTACTTATAAAATTAAAAACAAAGACCATAAAGAAGTACTTAGTAAGCTTTACCAAAAATATTATCGTCATTATAATTCTAGCAAGAAGTGGTTTTTAAAGAAAATTATTCAATTATTTATTCCTCAGTACCTTTATGAAAATTATATTTTCAAACTCATTCCATTTGATGTGGACCCAAAACAAATTGACAGAACACCACAATCAAAAATCAATCCTTTTGCTTTAAAGTATTTGATCAACTTAAACCAAGATGAAATCGATATTATCAAACAGAGAAGAATAGATAACTACAATCTATTAAAATATGGCCTACAATTAACTCCTCTACTTCCTCTTGAAAAGAGTGAAGTTCCTTACTTCTTTGATCATGTTCAAGAGAATGCTCAATCCAAATATCTTGAGTTTGATAAGAATCGACTTTTTCCGGCCTCTTGGCCTGACTTACCAGAATCAAAGATCTGCTCACTCTCTCAGAAGTTAAGAAAGTCACTTATCTCTATTCCGATTCATCAAAATATTCCTTATAAGAAACTTGTTAAGTTGGTTGAGAAAAAATCAAATGAAGAAGTACAAAAGTACAAAATCGACTGGAACTGTAAAGAAGAAGAATATCGGGAACTATTTAAACTCATTCCAAAATCAAACCTTCTGCAGAACTACGACTATGCCAATGCAAAAGCTGAAAATCATAATGATATTTTAAGAGGAATCATTTACTTCGGCGATAAAAAAATCGGTGTTGTTCAAGGTATTTACAAATCCCTTTTTGGAATTAAGATTCTGCGAATTAACAGAGGACCGGCATTAATTAATCAAGAAAGCTACTCGCTTATCAATATATTAAAACTCATCAAGAAAAAGTCATTCGTCTTACTAATAGCACCAGAGTTTTCACTTAGGGCCTATCAATATTTAATGAATAAAGCGTTTACTTTCAAATGGAAAAAACAAACACACCAATCAGTTTGGGTTAACTTAAGTCTGACCGAAGAAGATTTAAGGGCCAGTCTTCATAGTAAATGGAGAAATACCCTAAAAGCAGCAGAGAAGAATGAGTTAAGAGTAGATACTCAAAACTCCAATATTGATGAACTTCTTGATCGCTATATTTCCCAACAAAAGCAATTAGGTTTTCAGGGCGTAGATCAGAGCATTATCCAAAAGCTGGATACTTCAAACTCATTAGTCCAGTTTCACGCCATCAAGGATGATAAGAAAATCTCTAGCGTGGTTATTGCAAAGCATGGTAGCTCTTGTACCTATCTTATTGGATGGAACTCCGAGTCAGGAAAAGCACTAAAAGCTAACTACTTACTTCTGTGGAATGCTATTATATTTATGAAGAAAGAGGGTTTTACGTGGTTTGACTTAGGTGGTATTGATGAGGTTAAGACACCACAGATAACGAAGTTCAAGAAAGGAATTTCATCGAATGAATATAAGTTAATTGGTGAGTTTTTAAGTTTCTAAGGAAAGAGTATGAGAATTTGTATAATTGGTGGAACAGGAATGCTTGGGCATCGTTTTTGGTCTAGTCTAAGTGATAAGCATGAAGTTTTTGCAACAATTAGAGGGACTAAAGACTCACTTCCAGCAATCCCAAATATTAATATCGAAAATGTCCTCGAAAATGTAGATATTTCTAATATTGAAGACCTCCAAAAAAAGCTTCAACAGGTAAAACCCGAAATGGTGATTAACTGTGTAGGGATAATCAAGCAGATTAAGGAATCTAGCGATAATATAATCTCCATTGAAACAAACTCTTTATTTCCTCATAAGCTAGCAAAAATGTGTAAAGATATTGGCTCAAGAATGATCCAGTTCTCAACAGACTGCGTTTTTGATGGTCGAGATGGAAACTACAATGAAAAAAGTATAGCCAACGCTCTTGATCTTTATGGTAGAACAAAGTTTCTAGGTGAAGTCTCCAAAGAACAACATGTACTAACTCTAAGAACATCAATTATTGGAAGAGAAGTTGTGCCTAAGGGAAGCCTTATCGATTGGTTTCTTTCACAAGAAGGAAAACTAATTAACGGATTTAAAAATGCTATTTACAGCGGTTTTCCTACCAAAACAGTTGTCGATATAATTGATGAATATATTCTTCCAAACCCATCCCTATCAGGAATTTATCATCTCTCAAGTGATCCAATTAATAAGTATGATTTACTTAGCTTAACAAAAGATCTTTTCAATAAAAATATTACGATGAAAGAGGATTATGACTTTAAAATTGATCGCTCTCTTGATTCCACACGCTTTCAAAAAGCCACAGGCTTCACACCAAAGCCTTGGGAAGAATTAATTAAAGATATTGATATTGATAGAGAGTTCTACGACTCTCTTAAGTCATAATCTATTCTTAGAAATGACCTTTACAATAAAGCTTGGAAGATAGCTTACAGAATATAAAGCTAGAACCTTCTTACTCTTTTCTTTCAAAAGAGGCTTTAGAAACTTTCTTGCCTCTCGACAATCACCATTACGTAGAGAAACTTTAGCTCGTCCAATTTCTAAACTATTTCTCAAGTGATGAATCTCTTCACGATACTCATTTTCAAAGTTTTTAAATAAATCATTATATGATTCTAACATTTGTTCAGTTTCTGAGAAAAACTTATTCGTTTGAGTCCATGACATACTATTTTTATCAACTCTCCACATTCCAAGAGTTTCGTTAACCATATCGAGCTCCCAAGAGAAACCGATCCTTCTGAAAAGGTCCGCATCACCAATCATATTAAAGCGCTTGTCAAAGGCATATGGTTGCTCATCAAGAGCCGCCTTTCTTATCAAAACCGTCTCAAGAGATAAAAAATAATTTCGAAGAAGATGTCTAAAACACATACCAGTAGAGTAATCAGTATTTTGATAATACTGACTTAATATTTTACCATCGTTGTTAAAAAATAATGTATCTGAAAAAACAATTCCAACTTTTTCATTTTCAAAAAGTGGTACCTGCTTTTCAAGCTTTGTTGGAAGCCATTTGTCATCAACATCTAGGAAACCTACAATTTCACCAGTCACCTTTTTTATGGCCAAATCCCTAGCTGCGTAGAGAGGAATATTCTCTTCTGCCAAGAAGTACTTTATCCGTGGGTCTCCATAACTCTGAGCAATTTCTGCACTTCTGTCAGTTGAAGCGTTATCCCAAAATATGATTTCCCAGTTTTGATAGGTCTGATCAAGGACTGTTTGAATTGCTTCAGCTATATACTGCTCTCCGTTGTAACAATTCATTAAAACTGAAACCAGAGGCCTATTATTTATTTGTGTCGTCATAAATAACTTTATAACCTTGTATTTAGCTTTATGACAAGTAACAATATATTCATGAAAACCTTGGTTCTACACCCAGATTATCAAATTCATGTTGCGAATAAGGGTAATATCTTTTCCCCAGAAGAGTTTAATGATTTTTCAAAGAAACAGACGAAGGCCTACAACCAGTGCATCAATTCTCTCAATTTAAAATACGGCAAAGATACTTCTTGGTGGGCACTTTCAACGAGTTCAAGAAATATTTTCTTTAGCCAATTCTTTCTTAATTGGTGTTATTTTCACTACGCGAAGGAATTAATTAAAGAGAAAAAAATTGACCTGATCATCTGTGAGAATAAAGGAATTTTAAAAGCACTGAAAAGTGATCAACTCTTTAGAGATACAAAAATAGTGTTATCTCCTCAAGCTCTTAAAGTTAAATTAAAGCAAGTAATCTTCCTCAAACTTCTGATCTCAATATTCCAATTTTTAAAATATAATATTAAGCTAAAGCTTAGTGCTACAAATACCAACTCTTTAAACCCTCAACATTTCAAAAAAAACATTCGCCTCATCGACGTGTTTGTTACTGAAGGAACAATAAAAGAAGAACAGTATACTGACTGTTACTTCGGAGACTTTGTTAGCGAATCGAATTTAGAGAACTGGACCTATCTACCATCGTTATATGAGATCAAAGATTTAAAAAAGTGTTTTACAATCTTAAGAAAAAACAAAACGCCATTTATTATTAAAGAAGATTTTTTAAAAATTTCTGATTATATAAAAACTATTATCATTTCACTTCCACTATGGTTCAAAAAATTTAGCCACAAAGATTTTAACAATCTTACCCCACTTATCAATTATGATATTAAATTTAACTTTAATGCTAATACGTTGAATTCACTTCTTGTCTCTTATCTCCCTCTACGACTACAACAAAATAACATCAAGGTCTCTCACTACCTCGACTGGCATGAGGCTCAACCCTATGACAATATTGTAACGAAGTCTTTTGCAGAAGCTTATAACAATATCAAAATAAGCCACTACGTAGGTGCTCTTTTTAGTCGCTACCAAGGAATTTCATATCAGGCCATTAGCTCACAAATAAAATTCAAAACCATAGGGGAATCCTTCTATTTACAAGGACCTTCTCTTACAGAAATGTTTACAAGTATAAAAGGGCTCGAATACAAAACTGCTCCTGCTTTCAGAATAAAAAAGCCTGCCTGTAATGAAACCTCTGAAAAAAAAGAACCACTCTTAGTCGTCTTACCGAATATGCTGGAACAAAGTGTAGAAATTATCGACTTCATCCATGAAGCAAGTTTAAAAATAAAGAAAATAACATTCTCAATTCACCCAAGAACAAATCTTAATTTTATTAGGAACTATATCCAAGAAAAATTAGGAGTAACCTATTCAATAAAGTTTACCCAGAACTTAACTCAAGAGATAAAGGCCTTTCAGCTAATCATATCAACTGGGACCACTGCCTTTGTTGATGGTTTTCAGTACAATATCCCCTGTATCGTTGTTGGGAGTCGCTCAAAACTAACACTCAACTTTATTCCCGAAGAGTTTGAATCAAAGCTATTTCGTCAATGCTACGCTCCTTCGCAACTAGAAAGCGTTATTCAAGAGAGCTTTTCGTTAGAAAAAAATGACTTTAGTACTTTTCTAAAGAATTATACGACTCTACCTAGCCCCCATACGATTAAACAATTTAGTGATCAATTCGTTTAAATTAAAAGTTTCAAATTAATTTACTTTAAAAACGATAACTGATTTAATAGGCTAGATTTAAACTATGTATGACTGTATGGCTGCATGACTCAAAGAAGAGAAGAATGATGCAAAACGTTTATTTAAATTCACTTAAAAAATACTACACAAAATCTCCATTAGTATTACTTGATATTGGAGCAGCAGATGGAATTGAACCAAATTGGCTACCAGCTCAAACATATTTAAAAACAATCGGTTATGAACCTGATGACCGAGCTTTCTCTCTTCTTAAAAATGACAAGCTTCACTTATTTATAAACGAAGCTCTCTACTCTACTCCTAAAGAACTTAGTATTCATCTCACTCAAAAACAAAATACTTCTTCTATTTATAAACCAAATAATAAGTGGCTCTCTCATTTTCCAGAAGCAGAAAGATACAATGTTGTTGATCAAGCAACAATGACTGCGACGACTCTCGACGGGTCATTAAAAAATAATAATGTCGATCAAATTGATTTCATCAAAGTAGATGTGCAAGGAGCTGAACTGGAAATTTTAAAGGGTGGGGACGCAACTTTAAGCAAAGGGATTTTTGGAATCGAAGCCGAAGTGGCCTTTACAGAAGTCTATGAAGGGCAACCACTATTTTCAGATGTTAGCAACTTTCTTAATTCAAAAGGCTTTCAATTATTCGATCTAAAAAGATACTTCTGGAAGAGAACGAATGAGAAAAACTTAGGTAAGATTAAGGGACAGATTGTTTTTGCAGACTCACTTTTTCTAAAAGATATTTCTATTTTTTTAGAAGAAATAAAGACCTTAACTACCGAAGAGCAAAAATCAAAAGTTGCAAATGCTATTTCGATTTGTCTTCTCTATGGATACTTTGGCTATTCTTTAGAGTTGCTTGATATGAGTAAGTCTATCTTTGACGAAAAAGAATATATCCAAATAAAAAGCGATATTATTTCAAACGGTAAAACAGTAAATCGCCCAAGCTTCAAAGGGATTGGCAAGATTGCGAACCTAATTAGAAAAATATATCAGTTTATAAAGCCAACACACAATGGCTGGGCAGATAGCGATGAATGCCTCGGGAACCTATAAACCTAGAGCATAAATCTAGAACATAAAGCTCTTAAGATTTTACCTCTTCAAAACCTTCAGCTCTCAACCACTCCTCAAGCACAGGTATCTGCCAGGCATAATCTATATCTCCACCGCCAGCAGGTTGCTCGATATAACCAATTGTCTTACCCATCCATAAAAATGGTAAGAGATTATCATGGATATCAATTAAACATTCAGATCGAACCACAGTAAATCCACCATCTGAAAAATAACTAGGCAAATGAGCACTGCGATCACAACTTACCTTGTGCTTAAAGCTTTCAAAGGGAACATATGGCTCAAGAACCATTGGATCTTCTTTAGATGGCGTTCTTGCTCTTTCTGGCTGGTACATGTCATAACGTCCAACAGAAATAACTGAGTCTAATTTTGGGTTTTCATCTAGCATCTCAATTGCTTTATCGACTCTTTCCGTTGTTAAATTTGGCGCATTGCAAAGAGTAATTACGAAATATTTTACTTTATGTTGATCTGTTACATGTTTAGCTGCGTGAACAATTGCATCATGGATTAATGACTCATCTGTACATAACTCATCGGGTCTATCAATAATCTCAAGACCCATTTCTCTTGCCGCTTCCGCAATATATTCACCATCTGTTGAGCAATACATCTTTTCCACATATTTAGAGTTTTGACAGGCAATTATTGGGTAGTGCAGTACTTTTCTTCCAAGCAGCTTTGTAACATTCTTCCCTGGAAGGCCTTTAGAGCCACCTCTACCGAATAATAAAGAAACAATCATTTCACTCTCCTCAATCTATTTATTTAACTTGAAAACCATCTCTAATACAGGGTTTGAGCATAATTTATCTGGAGTATTTCGACAATAAAAAGTATAGTTCATAGGCATAATTCTTAATAAAATAGCCTGTATAGGAGCACTTCTTCATGATTGATGGAAAAAAAATTATTGCCATGATTCCAGCGAGAATGGGTAGTCAAAGACTGCCAAGAAAGAATACTGCTTTGATTGGTGGCCAACCTTTAGTTGGATACGCAATCGATGCAGCCAAAGCTTGTCCATACTTTGATGAAATCGTAGTAAATACCAATGATCCAAAAGTAAAAGAGATTGCAAAACAAAAAGAGGTATCAGTCTTTGATCGATCCGAAGAAAAAGCAAGCTCAAGTGCGAAATCTGATGAAGTCGTTCAAGAGTTTTTAGAGAGTCATCCTTGTGATATTATCTGCTGGATTAATACCACTTCTCCTCTTCAACCCCATGGTGAAATAAAAAAGACAATTGATCACTTCAATGAAGAAAATCTCGATAGTCTATTCACTGTATATGAAGAAAGCGTTCACTGTAATATGAACCAAGAAGGCATTAACTATAAAACCAATGAACTCTTTGCTAAAACCCAAGACCTACCTCCTGTTTCAAGATTTGTTTATTCAGTAATGATGTGGGACTCGAAAACGTTTTTAAAAGCAATGGATGAAAATGGTAATGGCCTATTTTGTGGCAAAACAGGAACCTTCCCTGTTTCAAAACTAACTTCACTCATTGTAAAAAATGAAAACGATCTAATGATGGTTGATTATATTACAAGAGGAATGAAAGATAATTCTCAATATCAAATAAATTACTACGAGGCCTAAATGATTCATGATGTTCTAATAATCGGTTCTGGAATGTATGTCCTGGGTAAAGATGACCAAGACCTCGGAACTATTCTACCAACAGTTATTCAAGAGCAAGAAAAAGGAAATGTGGGTAAGATTAGAGTTGTTTCAAGTCGCGTAAAATCAGCTGTTGCTGGTGAAAAAAAGCTAGCCCTCATTAATAAGAAGCTTGGATCAAAAGCTGATGTTGAGTTCTATCCAAAAGAGAATGATAATCCAGTAGAATATTTAGAAATTGCAAAACGCTTTGAGAACCAAGTTGCAATTGTCTGTGTTCCAGATCACTTGCACTACAAGGTAACAGATAACTTACTTAATCTTAAAATCCCTACCCAAGTAGTAAAACCATTCACCACCAACCTAGAAGAAGCAAAGAGACTTACTCAAAAAGCAAAAGAGAAGAAGGTTTGGGGTGGAGTTGAATTTCACAAGCGCTTTGATGAAGCAAACCTTCTTTTAAAAAATAATCTTAATAGTGGTAAAATTGGAGACCCTCTTTACTTTGTTATAGAATACTCTCAGAGAAAAACCATTCCGCTTGATGTTTTTAAATCATGGGCAGCAAAGACAAATATTTTTCAATACCTCGGCGTACATTATGTTGATCTCATCTACTTTATAACTGAAGCAAAACCACTTAGAGTAAATGCTTCTGGTCAAAAGAACCTCCTCATCAAAAATGAAGTTGATAGCTTTGATTCAATCCAAGTTAATATTGAATGGGAATTACCAAATAAGAAAAAATTTAACTCAATCTTTTTAACGAATTGGATTGACTCAAATAATAGCTCCTCAATGTCAGATCAAAGAATCAAAGTGATTGGAACTAATGGACGTATTGAAAGTGACCAAAAAAACAGAGGCCTTCAAATTGTTGATGACAACTCTATTGAAGATGTGAACCCTTATTTTTCCAAGTTTTTTGAGATTGGTGGAAAGACAACTTTTAAAGGTTATGGTCCAAAATCTATTTCTCAATTTTTTCAAGATGTTAAAAATTATAATCCTAATTATAAATCTCAATCAGCCTCTTTTGAAGATGCTGTGGTTTCGACAGCAATTATTGAAGCAGTGACAAAGAGTTTAGATGAAGACTTTAAATGGATTGATATTAATTTATAAGAGATAATTATGAACGAGCCTAATGTAAAATATGAAGATTTAAAAGAGTTTGCTTTCAAACTCCTCACTCATGTAGGTGTTTGTCATGACTCTGCAGAGTATGTAAGTGAAGGTCTATGTGATACTTCCCTTAGCGGTATTGATTCTCATGGCATCAAGCTACTACCACACTACGTACAAGGTGCAATAAAAGGAAGAATCAATAAAAACCCAAATTTTGAGTTTGATCTAAAAGCCCATTGTGCTGGAGTTTTGAATGCTGATCATTCCTACGGTCATCACTCTGGAGTCGTGGCCATGAAAAAGGCCATAGAGCTTGCAAAAAAGCATGGTATGGGAGCAATCGCTGTTAACAGCTCAAGCCACTTTGGAGCAGCTGGATACTTTGCTCTAAAAGCCGCCCAAGAAGATATGGTGGGCCTAAGCTTCACTCATGCCGACTCACTCATGTTAAGTAAAAATAGTACACGACCATTTTTTGGAACGAACCCAATTTCATTCTGTGCACCTGTAGAAGGTGAAGAACCATTCTACCTCGATATGGCCACCACAAATGTAAGCTGGAATAAAGTAATGAATACTGCGGCTAAAGGTAAATCACTAGAGCCTGGCTGGGCCGTTGATGAAAATGGTGATGAAGTACTTGATGCAAAAGTAGCAAGAGCTCTTTTTCCGTCTGGGGACTATAAAGGTTTTGCTCTTTCAATGATGGTGGAGATTCTCTGTTCTATTCTTAGTGGAGCACCATACGGGCGTAATATTACCAGTATGTACAAAACTCCAATTGAAGAGTCGAGGCACCTAGGTCACTTCTTTATGGCCATCAATGTTGAAGCCTTTCAAGAATTAGATATTTTCAAGAAAAGAATGAAGTCAATGATGGAAGAGTTGAGAGCTGAGCCTCAAAAAGAAGGCGAGGCGGTACTTTGTCCAGGTGATCCACAAAAGCAATATAAAAAAGAAAGACTAGAGACAGGAATACCTATTTTTAGTAGCACATGGGAAGAGTTCGAAAAACTTTCTCAGGAATTTGATATTCCTCTTCCAAAAACAGTAGGAGCATAATATGGAACCAAAAGTTTCAATTATTATTCGAACAAAGAATGAAGAAAGGTGGATCAAGCATTGCTTAGAAGCTGTCTACGAACAATCTTATAAGAATTTTGAGGTGATCTTAGTAGATAATATGAGTACTGATGCAACAGTTAAAAAAGCAACCCAATTCCCTGTAAAGGTCGTTACCATTGAAAAATATCTCCCTGGCGCCTCAATCAACACTGGGATAGAAGCATCTGATGGAGAATATATTGTTCTCATCTCCGGTCACTGTATACCTTGTGATAAAGAATGGCTTGGTAATTTAGTAGAAGCTGTTAAAGACCCTGAAATAGCAGGGGCCTATGGTCGTCAGCTTCCTATGAGTTTCACTTCAGCTCATGATAAAAGAGATCTTCTTATTACTTTTGGAAGAGATGAAAAAATTCAAAAGAAAGATTGTTTCTTTCACAATGCAAATTCAATTATTAAAAAAGAAATATGGAATAAATATCCATTCGATGGAAAAGCAACAAATATCGAAGATAGACTCTGGGCCATCGAAGTCCTAAAAGCCGGATATTTTTTAAAGTACACTCCTGATGCCAAAGTCTATCATCATCACGGTATCCATCATGGCGGCAGTGAAGAACGTGCAAAGACAACCCTTAAAATTATAGAAGACTTAACGAACTCTTCTGAGCATAGTGCCCCAGGAAGTCTCGATCCAAATAAAATGACCATTAACTGTTTTATTCCTTTTAAGGGAAGTAGTTTTGAACACTTTCAAAAAGTACTCTTGAAGAAAACAATTGAATACGCAAAATCTTGTAAACTTATTAATAATGTTATTGTTTTAACAGAGTCCGAAGAAGTGAAGAAATTCTGTGAAGATAATGGAGCAAGCGTTCCTTTCTTAAGAGATTCTTCCATGTCAAAAGACTATATCGACTTGAGTATGCTCTATGAGTACGCTCTCAATAAACTAGAAGAAGATCACGGGGTATCCTCTGACCTTATTGTCTCACTTGAACCAAATTACCTTCTTCGTCCTACTGGCCTTCTCGATGAACTCATTAAAGAAGTACTTGATGAAGGCTACGACTCAGTTGTTCCCACCTTTGAGCAGTTTAATGCAACTTGGAACTCCGTTTCAGGTGAAAGGCTTGATAATGGAGAAGTAGCAAGAGCTAATAAACCTCCTCTCTACTTAACTGATAAAGGACTGGCCTTTGTTGTTCACCCAGAGCTAATCAGAGCTGGAGAACTTTATGGTAAAAAGATTGGACACAAAATAATTAAAAACAATTTTTCGAAAATAGAAATCCAATCAAAAGAAGATTTTGAATACTTTAAAGCCTTTACCTCAAATCTTGAGCAATTAAACGAGCATTAAGGAGCTTTAGTGATGTTAACAAATGTAGGAGTAATGGCCATCGCCATCATCACAGCAATTCCTTTAGCTGTCATTGCAGGAAGAAATCTACTTCTATTTCCTGCTATTTATTTTACAATAGAGATGATCTTTACAAAAGCTGACCTAAACCTTGTTTTACTTGGTCGAGCCATAACGACGTCTAGAATTTTTTTACTTGTTTTTCTTTTTACTTTTTTTATTCAATGTTTTCTTAAAAGAAAGAATATCATTAAAGATATTTTAGCATTGTTAAAATCTAATAAAGTTCTTACCACATTTGTAGTAATTTATTTCTTAAGTCCAGTTGTCTTAGCACTACATTCTTATTTTATCTTTGGAATTTTTCCTAAATATGTTTTTAGGATTGTCATCATGTCATCATGGGGGTTTATTTTAGGTTTTTTACTACCTGTTGATAATGAGAACTTTAGCCGGATGATTAAATACTGGGGTATAAGTGCGATTGTCATCGTTATATTTTTCTTTCCTCAGAGTATCTACTATTACCTAAGCACTAATTTCAATAGTATTTCTCGAACATACTATATTGACGCAACCAAAGATGCCTTTCTTCAATTTTTCTACTTCTTACCTCAAAACCCGAATGCATGCTCTGCACGACCTTGTAACTGGCTCTTTGTCGACACTTTCAATAAGAACGGCTTGTCTGTCGGTTTATTCACATCCTTTTTCTTTCTCGTCAATTATTACTTCACGAAAAGGAATCTCAAAAGACTACTCATTCTCTCTTTTACAACACTTTTTATACATTACTTCCTTTTTATCAATAAAGGCTTTGCTACAATAATGACTTTTATTATTACGATAGGTCTCTACTGTGCAACAGACCTATTATATACTTTCATACTTCAAAAAAAGCCTTTCACAAAAACCTCTTTGATCGTTCCTGCAATTTTGTTAATTATGATTGGTCATACAGGATGGCAAGACTTCAATCGTCTCGCTGTACCAATGATTAAAAAGAAGATTGAGACTGTATTTCAAGTAAACTTTGAGGATAAGTCACACAATAAAGAAATTAAATACCGTGATATCGTTTTTCATTCTCAATTTGCTTCTCGCTTTACTATACATGGTGCAGATAATGGAGGTGGTGACATAATTCAAGGGAGACTCTCATACACTTTTTATAGAGGCGGTAAAATGCTTCGAGAATACCCTTTAAAAGGCTATGGTCCTTATGCTAATGACCCTGATCCAAAAGTACAGAAAGATTTTTATGCTGCTACAACTGGTCACGCCAACATAGTAGATAGTATTATTGTTTTTGGAGTATTATCAGGTCTTTTTGCCCATCCAGAGTTTTTCTTTCCACTTCTTTTGCTCTTATTTGTTAACTTTAGAAAAGTAGAATTTAAATTTGCATCTTTCTGGATTACTTACTTTATAGGATCTTTTCTACTCGCATTCTTTGATAAATACGGTGGAATAACTCCCCATGTAGCATTTCAAATAATGATGGTTTCAATATTTATTAGATATCTAAAGAAAGAAAATGCTTTTCGCTTTATGAGCTAAAAACATTTTCCTGCTTTTCAATCAATTCATGAATGTGTTCTTGAACGATTTCTCTCATGAACCAGTCAGGAAGCATCTTCTTATTCATGATTGATTCTCTAGCAAGAGTTCCACTAATATTTTCATAAGTTCCAACATCTTTTACAAATTCATGCTTTTTTGTATCTGAATTATAAGAAACTTTACTACAATATATAATTTCAATTCCAATATTTCCTAATTTATCAAATAGGTTTTTATTGTCATCTTCACCATAGAACTTACCGACCCCAGTATGATCCCTTCCAATAATAAAGTGAGAGCATCCCATATTTTTACGGCATAAAGCTGTAAAAACAGCTTCTCGAGGTCCGCTGTATCTTGAATAAGTTGCAAAAGAGCTAAGAGCAACTCTGTTGCTTGGATAGTATCCGAAATCAATTAATCTTTGATAGGCCTCAAGAATTGGCTTTCCATTAAAGTCGCCTTTCTTTTTAGGACCAACAACCGGACCTATAAAAAGTCCATCAGCACTTGAAGTCTCAAGTGCATATTTTTGAATAAACTCATGTGCTTGATGAGGAACATTTCTTGTATGAAAACCTACAATTTTTTGCCATCCCTTCTTGGAAAAAATATGTCTTAATTGCAGTGGAGTTAAACTATATTGTCTATCAATTAAACTAGTCGGTGAGATTAACTCAACCTCAGCTTCAATGAAGAACTCTCCTCCTGAATAAACTTTCTTTACTCCTGGATGTTCTGTCGAGTTCGTACCAAACCATTTTTCAGTCAAAACTGACAGATCCATTTTATATACATCTTTAATCGTTAACAATGAATGATCATTACCTTCACTATCTGTAACAACGACCTTCTTTCCTTTTTCATATGTCTTTTCATCTTTCGATTGAAGTACGACAGGCATCGTCCAAATCGTTCCATTACTAAGTGAATAATTGTCCAGCACTGACTCGAGGTCATCTTTGCCAATGAAGCCTTTTAAGGGAGAATAGGTTCCGTAAGCAATTTGCTCACAATCGAGAATAGTCTCTGTTGAAACAATAACCCTCTTAAGAGAATTATCGATTGCTTCAATCTCCGTTTTCGTAAGAACTTGAGTAATGAGTTCACCACCATGAGGGGCAACAAGGTTTGAGCAAAAAAGATCGGGCTTATACATTAGTTCAACTAAATCAGTACTATCGTTTAAACTACCATGCTCAGCGATTAGCTCAGAGACCATTCTTGCTGCAGCAATTGGATACTTCCCAATTGCAGTCTCAGCCGCCAAGACCAATCCATCAGCATTGTCATTTAGTGTATTAAAAATATCATTCACTTCTGCTCTTGTTGGCTGAGGATTTTCAATCATCGATTCTAACAAGTTGGTAGCGACATAGACTTCTCTATTCGCTTTTTTTCCACAGTTTATTATATGCTTTTGAAAAAATGGTATTTTTTGAATTGGAACTTCTCTTGATAAGTCTCCGCGATCAATTAAAATTGCATCAGACTTATTTAAAATCCCATTTAAGTTTTCAATTCCATTCTTACATTCTATTTTAGAAATAATAAAAGAGTCATCACCAACTAGATTTCGTATGTAATCAACGTCTTCTTCGAAGTTTGCAAAGGAAAGAGCATAGTGTTTAATTCCCATTTCTTTTGCAATCTCAATACATTTTAAATCTTTTTCTGTTAAAGGGTTGAGCTTCACATCCCTTTCAATTGTTACGGCCTTATTTTGACCGATCATACCACCGTTAATCACTCTTAAAGTTGCACCACTACTGTCTTTCTCTATCACTTGTGCATAAACAGAATTAAAATCAATAGATAGAAAGTCATTTACTTGTAACTGATCAACTATATCTAACGGATAAAGATTGAAATGAAATGGGTCACCTGGGACTTTCATTTTATATACTTTAACTATCGCATTTTCTCTAATATTTATTGCCTTATCGACCATATCTCCAGTTCGAACTTGAGCACCTTCAGTGTCAATACAGATCGGAGTATCTGTTACAGATTGGATTAGACTAATCATATCGGCAAGCTGATATGGCTTAATATGTGACATATTTAGCCTAAGTACATCAACACCTAAATCAACAAGTCTGTTAATTACTTTTTTATTTAATGAACTTGGCCCTAATGTACAAAGTATCTTCTTTTTCATAGTTTCCTCATAATATTTAAGGACTTATTTATCATAAATAAGTTCTTATTCAAAAAAATTTAGCTTAGGCTATCAATGAAGACATCACTACAGTTATCTTTAAGAAAATCAACCACTAACTGCGACGCAACATCAGCAGTCATTGTCATCTCAAGCCTTAACTCTGGCCTCTCAGGAATTTCAAAAGGAGAACTAACTCCTGTAAAGTCAGGAATTTCGCCTGCCCTAGCCTTGGAATACAATCCTTTAGGATCTCTTTTCTCACATTCCTCAACGGAGACATCAATATAACACTCTAAAAATGATTCACCGATAACCTCACGGGCCACCCTTCGATGTTTAGAAAGAGGAGAGATAAAAGCACAAATAACAATATATCCTTGATCTGAAAATAGTTTCGCTACATGAGAAACTCTTCTTAAATTTTCACTTCTGTCTTCTATTGAAAAAGATAAATCAGAATTAAGTCCTTTTCTAAAGGTATCACCATCCAAAATAATAACTCTTTCTTTTAATATAGATAGTTTTTTAAGTATCTCATTAGCAATTGTAGACTTACCAGAACCGCTTAAGCCGACCATCCATACAACAGAACCCTTCCCAAACTTCCTGGCGATTTCTTCTTTAGAATGATCATAAGAAAATTCATGTAAATTATTTTGAGTCATTAGTTCCTTCCATTTAATAGTTCTTGATAACTTCTCTAGGTGAATTATTGTCTGAAATAATTTCCTTTATTATTTTATAAGTTCTGCTACTGCAATTGTAATCACTAAACTTATTAATTAAAGAATAGCACTCACTCGCTTCATCGTAGCGTTCTCTTATCAGGTCTACATTATCAACAAGACGAAGTAAGGTACTTTTAAGGTCGTCTATCTTATTAAATACAACCTTTCCCTTGCCCTTACTAGAAAATGAATTATTCATAAAGTTGCTAGGATCGTAATGAAGACCAAGGGTTCCCGAAAAATGACATTCAGCCGCTGCAGTACTAAGTCCAAGACCAACGACAATATCACTCATATAGCCTACTTCTGCTGGGGGATACTTTGAGGCTGGTGGAACGCCATAGAAAATTTCTATTCGCCCTTCGTCTATAAAGTTCTTCATTTTTTCTTCTTGAGAGATGAAATAATTAAACCTACTTTTATTCTTAGGTTTACAAATTAAAGAGACATTGTTTCTCTCACGCAATAGTTCACAAAATAACTGAATCATCCCTCTTTGTGAACTAGGATCATTTGGGAAGTCATTATAAACTTCATTATCATGGTAACTAATAACAATCTGCTTTTGTTTTTTATTATTATCAACTAGTTTCTTTTTCGATTCAAAATAGTGATCAGACGGATACCCTGTTACTTTTACTCTTTGTCCTTTATAGAAAGAAAAATTATTTTTAAAAAAGTGATCTCCCCAAGTAAAAACCAAATCATAAGCTTTTTGATTATCTACTCGGTATTGATCCAAGATACTCCAATGACCACCTGCTAAAACAGCACTATTCCACTCAATGGCCTGTGCCTTCGTAAGTTTATCAGGGTCAATATCTGACATCGTCCAAAGTAATCTAAAGTCTATTTTTTTGTATAAGTTTTTATAGTATAAACTTCTCAAGACAAATTCATATGAATAAAACTCTACATGGTTAACAGTTAATACAGATTTAATAAGCATTTTACATAAAGTATAAAATGATTTTACTGAAACACTAACATCAGCCACTAACCATTTTTCTATGCTTGTTGGTTTTTTCAATATACTTAAAATATTTTGTGTTTCTTTTAAAATCTGTTTTCCTGAACTTTCCAAAGATCGAATAGATTTTTCATCATCTGTTCCTCTATTAATAAAAGTTACACTTTTTTCGTCCTTAGGAAGCCAGTACAAATCATTACCATCCTCTCTATCAACGCTTCTCTTGTTAATTTCTATACATATATTTGTTTTCTTAATAGGGTTTCTTAAGAAGTACATAAATACACTACATAAAAATCCTGAAATTTCTTTTTTAATCCTTCTTAAAAATAATTTATAAATATTGGGAAAATAATCCTTTAAACAATTATCATAATAGTAATTCTTTCTCGTGATAGGTTTTGAAAAGAATGAAAAAAAGAGGCTGCTATAATAATGAATTTTCACCCCCCTTGTTTCTAAATGTTTTGAAATTTCACTATTCGGCAAGTAGAGTTCATTAAATCTATCACTTGTTAAGAAGTAAGAGAGTACTTCGTTTTGCCTATAGGCCTTGTAAAAAAAAGTTTCTTGAAGATGAGTTTCCAATTTTACTGGCGTAATCTTATATGTCTTTTCATATCTTTTAATAATCTTCTGATTTTTTTTAGAGTTCACAAAACTAGATAAAGTCCTTGTCGTTTCCCACTGTATCCATTCATATAAGGACAATCCTTCTAATCGATTGGTACTTTGAGAAATGTCTTCTAATTGAGCAAAGTTTTTTTCTAAGTTGAAAGTTCGAACAATCTGGCATACTAATGAACTTGCGTTCACGAAAGTTAAAATACAATTTCTTCTGAAAAAAAGAAAATTTAGTAAATTGATGAGATCTAAATAGTCTATTAAAATTGCTTTTTTCATTACAAAGCCATTCTAAAGTACCCTGCGGAACTAATCTCTAGAGCCATTACCGCCAACAGTATGTTTAAGCTTCCATACTCCATCAATTTTTTCCCAAAGGTGTGGTGATCTCCAGCTATCAATCACTTCATTAAGATGCTCTTCTGTAATATCACAATAGTTTAGAAAGACTTCTCTGTACTTTTTTGGCTCTTCACTATCAAACTTCTCAACTAAAGCGACACCTTCTTCTCTCGTCAAATGATTGTCCCTAATCTCATGAGCTGTATCTGAAGTACAACGACCAATTCCAAACTTGATATAAGAAAGGTAATAATGGTAACCATCAATTTTATCATCGAATGAGGCATACTTTGAATATGTTCCTTCATTCCTAACTTTTAAAGGCTTGAATCCTGTGTTTTCTACACAGTAGTAATAGTTTTCCTGAGGTATCCACTTTCTATAATATCCATAAAAATGAATTTCTGTTTTATTTTCATCTAACTCTTCATTAGTAGGAGGCATATATACTTTCAAATCATTTTCAGAAATTCCATGCTCTACAAAATCAGATGGCATTAAGCCTGAGAAATAATGTTTTGAATGATCAGCTTTGTAATCGCGAGTTGGCGTGTAAGCATTCTTCATATCTCCGCCATATTCTACTTCACCATTCTCTCCATACATAATTAATGGAACTCCATATTTCTTGGCAATTTGAAGAGGAAAATTTGCCTGTCCATAAATAAATGGCTGAAAAGGATCTCCTAAAATTTCAAAAGAAAGCTTTGTAAGTTTTCTGTGAACTATCCCGTTCGGTGTCCCTAAAATATTATCAAGTCCACCAACATGCATCATGTTTTGGAAGTTTTCAAAACCTTCTGGGGTATATAAATGTGGTGACCATGTAACGGTTAGCACTTTCATTCCAAACTTATACTGAAGTTCATGAGCAACAAAGGCACTATCTTTCCCACCGCTCGCAGGAACAATGACCTCATAACCCCCATCATTTCTCTTAAATCTTTTACACAGCTCTTTAAGCTCTTCCTCTCTTTGATTCCAGTCAAACAAAGTGTCTTTTTGAGCAGCAAAAGTACAGGCAGAGCAAACCCCATTCTCATCAAAAGTAATTCTTGGTCTTTGGTTAGAAATCGTACACTTTGCACAAAACTTAACCTCAGATGGTAGATTATATCTCTCTTGAGTATTTTTTGGTTCAATCATTTATTTTCCTTTTCCAATTTAGGCATAGTTTATAAAAGTTTTTATATACCTGTAAGCCCTTTTTTGCACTTTTTTCAGGATGAAACTGAACCCCTACCATATTACCTTTCTTTATCGCCGAGCAGTAACGCACACCTCCATACTCAGATTCACCAATGATATTTGAGCTACAGTTTTCCCCAGCTTTTACCATATATGAATGAGCGAAGTAGGCCTCAAATGGAGTCTCAATGTTTTCAAAAACTTCATGTCCTGCTCCGCTTACATGTATTTCTGACCAGCCCATATGAGGTATTCTTAAATTCTCTTCACCTTCGTAGAATTTTTCAAAGTGCCATACTTCATTCTCGTAAGCTCTTAACCCTTCTGTTTCCCCGTGCTCATGGCTACTTGCAAACATCAATTGCATACCTAAGCAAACCCCAAGTAGCGGCTTATCGGAGCTTATATGATCTAAAAGAGGCTTCCAAAAGCCAAGACTCTTTAGCGTTTTAACTGCTTGGGGAAAAGAGCCAACACCAGGAAGAATAATAGCCTCTATCCCCTTTAGCTCTTCTTGCGAGGAAATTATCTTAGTTGGAATCCCGCAGGTTTTACATGCATTCTGCACGCTAAAAATATTTCCCGCTCCATAATTAATAATCCCTATAACCAATTCACTCATTTTCTTCCTTATATCTCTCTGCAGATTTTTTCATTCCTATTGAGGTAACCCTTAAGATCTTTAATATTAATAGGTTCAAAAGATTTAGCTACTCTTCCACTTTTAAGAAAATCAGTATTCCCCTCTAGTCCCTTTGAGTCTCTGTATTTACTTTTTTGAATATAATCATAGTGAAACAGTGAAGCAATTACGACTCCATCTACGCCTAATTTAACGACCGATTCAACATGCTCTTTTGTTCCCGCTCCACCATGAACAACAACTGGAACTTTTGCGTTTTTTACAACTTCTTTTATGAGCTCAAGGTCAAAGCCTTTTCCAGCTCCCTCATGATCGACAGAACTTAAAACAATCTCACCAGCACCTAATTCCTCAATTTCCTTTACCCACTCTAAAACCTTCCGGCCCGTCTCCTCTCTTCCATTATCAGTAAAACAATAATAGTCATCAGCTCCTTTAATAGATTCTACTGTTACAACTATAGTAGATCTCCCAAACTCTCTTGCCGCTTCTTTGATAAAACTTGGGTTTTCAATAGCGGCAGTATTTAGTGAAACTTTATCAGCACCTGAGAGCAGTGCCTTCCTGATATCATCTAGATTTCGAATACCACCGGCAACAGTTAATGGAACAAATATATTTTTAGCCATCTCTTCGATAACATGATTTAGGCTACATCTATCATACAAACTAGCAACAACATCGGTATACATTATTTCGTCTGCACCATTTTCATAATAATAGTTTGCAAATTCTTCAGGAGCTCCAAGAACCCTGAGCCCTTCAAAATGAATACCTTTAACAAGATTTTCATTTTTAATATCTATACGTGGAATAATTCTTACTCTACTCACAACTTCACCTTCACATACCTAACATTTCATAGGAGTAATCTTTACTTTTGTCTATCTTAAACGATTGAAAAAGTGCTCTTTTCAAATAAGAATACAAAACGATCCCGGGGTTTCCAAATAAAAACTTCTTAAAAGCTTCCTGTGCTCCTATCGAGTCAAGCACATTGCTCCAGTAGGATGGGCTAACTGACAACTTTAACAGATCAAATTCTTGCTGAGTTGGTAGGAAGATAAGCATCCTTAAAAAAAAGGAATTATATTTTTGAACTTCAGGAATTCCAAATGACTTTAACCTTTTTTCAAACATAGTATATAGAATTCTCAAGTCCTTCTTTTCTAAAACCTTTTCAGACTGATAATAATTTACCACTTCATCTGTTTTATCACCCAAGGGTTTTCGCCCGTTACCTAACCATGACTTTCCATGTATCGTACTTTTCAGCATTGAATCTTCAAAGTCTATTCCTACCCATTCGCAAAATGACATTAATACTTTTTTTCGATCATAACGAATCAGCTCTAAGGAAACAGTTTTTATATCAAGTTCAGGAATTTTTTCATTAATTTCAGAGGTTGAAATGAGTACTTCTTTTTCATAACCGAAAATTGAACCTATGTTTTTTTGAATTTTCATCCACTGTACACAGGAGTTTAGTCCTTCGATAGGATGCCTCGTCGTAAAAACGACTTTCAAATTGTCTACACCAAAAGAGTCAAAACAAAACTTCAACTCTTCAAAGTGAGTAATATCGTGAATGTGGTAAAATATTTTGGCCTTTTTAGGTAACTCAAGCCCTCTCGCTTTATGGTATGCAAAATGAAGATTAATAATTGTTTCGACATCAGTCTTGTGTTCTTCACTATTCAAGTCAGCAAAGTTATTGATAAACTTTTCTGTATCGACCTCAAAGCTTTCATTGCGATTCTCACCTAATTCATCTGCACGATCAAGGATGTTAAAATCTTTCCACCTTTTTCCATCAAAAAATCTCGGATAAGAGCTAACGAAAAGCCTCGCTATATCTAGACTTTTACAACTTTTTATTTTTCTTTTAAACTCTAAAAACCTAAATGTTCTAGGGAAGCAAACAATTTGAGAATGAGACTCAACTAAGCTATGAAATAGCTTCGAGCCTCCTCTTACAGAGGTCAATAAGCATATTACTTCAACACCATGAAGCATTTAATCCTCCAAATTGAGTTCGGAATCATACCGTTACAAAGCCCTTTGGGCAATAGCCATGGGCGATTTTACGATTTAGGGTTTTGCAACTTTAGTAACAAGTTTTGAGCCTTTTCAAAATCACTCATAGTATCGATATCAATTGAAGACTCTCTATCCATAACAAAAAACTGAGTACTTTTTGTATAAAGACCATTTTCAAAAGAAGATGGAAAAAAATATATTGCTCCATTAGGATAATAGAACTGAGACAACTCCTGTCTTCTTAAGCCTTTTGTTTTATCTCCTAAGCAAAATTCCATATAACCACTCTCTAGCCCTCGAATAAGCCAGGCTGCTTTTTCCTCAGCAGGGTAAACAGAAACAAGCGTTTCTTCATTTGATTTGAGATTAGAAAAATATTGTTTTATCGCATCATCAATATGAAAACTTGTTCTCAGTGGAGATGTTGGCTGAAGTAGAATCACATAATCAAAATGATCGCCCTGTTCCTTATAAAAATCTATCACGTGCTGTAAAACATCCTCTATTGGAGAATCATCCAGACCCAGATGATCTGGCCGAAGAAATGGAGAATTCCCACCAACAGAATGAACAACATTTTGTATATTTTCACAATCTGTTGAAACAAAGACTTCGTCTATATATTCAGATTTTTTAGCAGCATCGAGAGTCCACTGAATAAGTGGTTTTCCTGCACAAACTTTAATATTTTTACCAGGAAGTCCTTTTGAGCCTCCCCTTGCGGTTACCACAGCTAAAATTTTATGGTTCTTATACATAACGACCTAATCAAAGCGAGCTAAAAAGTCTTGAAACTTTATACACTTGATTCCATCTCCATAGAGAGTTCCTGCTTCAGTGCAGTTAAAAGTATTAGCACTCCCCCTTTGAAGAAGTTCAAGCATATTTTTTCGATACCAGTAATACGTCGGATCTGTGTAATATTTTTTTCCATCTAATGGGAAGGTAAATTCCATAAAAAGATCTTTTAGTTTTACTTCATCCGAAGCAAATTCTTTCAATTCATAATAAGTTTGAGTCATAGTATATGGTGTCTCATAGTGATAACCTAAGTCCATTCCCAAGACTGCTATATCTTTAACTTTTAAAATCGAATCTGCAAAAAGCCAAGCAGCTGTTCCAACAGTCCCCCCAGTATTCATACAAGGCAGCTTATTAGTTTTATAAATTTCTTTAGTTAAAGAACCCTCTTCTCTTGGATTATCAACAATAGGATTCCACCAGTATGTATCAAACTGAGCCTCTATTGAGCGACTTACAACATTTTCAGGTGCAGAAGAACAAAGTATCAATTTCGTTTTATAAGCATGTTCATTAACAAGATTAATATTTTGAACATTTTCTTTAATCGTGTTGTTTCGAAATTCAACATCTAAATCTTGTCTTGTAAAATAGTCATCTCCCTTCATATGTTTTTCAAAATCAGGGTCTCCAAACCATCGAACAATTCTTGTTGGATGTGGGTCAATAGAGAGTACATAATCAGGATAAATACCATTTTTTAAGCATTTTACATAAGAGCCATCAACCGCAATAATCGAACCTTTAAAGTTTGAGTTCTTAATCTTATCCATAACTTCAAACTTGTGTACACTTGGGCCGGCACTAATTACAATTGCAGACTCGCCTTTTGCACCGGTCAACTCACCCAAATCTTTTAATGATTTCTTAACATATTTTGAATTTCGTTGAGCATTTTTTAAAAGATCATTACTATGCCACTCTTTTCCAATATCAGTAATTTTAGAAACAATTTCTCCAAATTTGTTATTCACAACTTTCTCCTAAACAGTCCCAGAATGCTCTCACAGCCATAATTATCTGTACATTTTTTATTACAACATATAGAGTTATATAAAAAATGAGGTCATATGATTCCGCTATGCATTCCAAATATTTCTGCCAATGAAGGCAAATATTTACAAGAGTGTATCGATACAAACTTTGTTTCTTCTGTCGGAAAATTTGTTGGCCAATTCGAAGACCTTATCTCAAATAAGACCCATTCAAAATACACTGTTGTTACAAACACTGGAACATCCGCACTTCATCTTGCTTTAACCACCATAGGCGTAACGCATAATGATTTAGTTGTACTTCCGTCTTTCACATTTATCGCAAGTGCTAACGCTATAAGCCACTGCGGAGCTGCCCCTCTGCTTGTTGATATTGATGAAGAATCTTGGACAATTTGCCCAAAGAGCCTAAATTCCTTACTTGAAAAAGAGACTAAATTCGACTCACAAGAAAACTTAATACATAAACCAAGTCAAAAAATAATCAAAGCTATCATGCCCGTTTTTACACTCGGTACACCTGCAGATATGGATGCTATAAATAAGATTGCCAAAAAATACAAAATTCCAGTAGTTGCCGATGGTGCTGCCGCTATTGGTGCAACTTACAAGAATAAGAACCTTGGAGAGATTGCTGACCTTACTTGTTTTTCTTTCAATGGAAATAAAACAATTACCACCGGAGGTGGTGGGGCCATAATAAGTAACAACGAAGAACTGATGAAGAAGGCAAAACATCTATGCACGACTGCTAGAGTTGGTACAAATTACGACCATGATATGGTTGGATTTAACTATCGCTTAACAAACCTTCAAGCGGCTGTAGGTTGTGCACAAATTGAAGTTCTAGATAACTTCCTCACTAAAAAAAGAGAAATCTCTAAAACTTACGAGAACGCATTTTCCGATAATGTCGCTTGCAGACCATTTCCGAAACCTGAATGGGCCAACAGTGCATGTTGGTTTTCAGGAGTACAACTGAAAGATAGTTATAACAAATTAACCGTTGAGCAAATCGTTAAAAAGCTTGAAGAACAGGGTATTCAGGCAAGAAGTTTCTGGAAACCAATACACTTACAAAAACCATATGCGAATAGCCCAAAAGGCGATCTTACTAAGAGTGAACATATCTGGGATAAAGTAATTACACTCCCCTGCTCTACTAATCTATCAGAAAACGACCAGTTATTTGTTATTGAAAAATTAAAAGAGATATTATCAATATGAAAAAAGAATACGAATTTCTAGCCACAGGAAGAAAAGAATCAATGTTTAAAGTGGACATTGAAAACAACCTCCAAGAGTTAAATACAAAAATTTCTCAATCAAGAATTGCAATTATTGGAGCGGCAGGCTCAATCGGCTCATCTGTAGTAAGAGAATTAGTTAAATATAACCCCAAAGAAGTTTGTCTTTTCGATATCAATGAAAACAATCTCGTCGAAGTTGTGAGAGAATTAAGATCATCATCTGAGTTAAATCTTCCTTCTGAGTTCTCTGCACTTCCTATTGGATTAGGTAGTTATGAATTTTTACAGTTTTTTAAAGACCATGAGCCCTTTGATTATGTTTTCAACCTCTGTGCCTTAAAACACGTCAGAACAGAAAAAGACAAATACTGTATTAAGAGAATGATTGATACAAATATTCTTTTTATTAATTCTTTTTTAAAAGAAGTTGGATATTCTTTTAAAAAGTTTTTTTCTGTATCATCAGATAAAGCAGTCGCACCAGCAAATGTTATGGGTGCTAGCAAAATGGCAATGGAGAAAATCCTACTCTTAAACTCTGAAAAGCAGCCTTTCACTTCAGCTCGCTTTGCTAATGTTGCTTTTTCAGACGGGAGTTTACCTTACAGCTTTCTTAACCGAATAAATAAAAGACAACCAATCGTAGCCCCCTCAGATATTAAGAGGTATTTTATTTCACATGAAGAAGCTGCCCAGCTCTGTGTACTTGCTGCAATGATTGGTAAAAACAAGGATGTATTCTTTCCTAAAATGCTAGAAGAGCTACACGAAAAAACGTTTAAAGAAATAGCATTAAGCTTACTAGAGACCCTTAATATAAAAGCTATTGAGTGTTCTTCTGAAGAAGAAGCGAAAAACTTGTTCACAAAAGGCTTAAATCAAAATGAATGGCCTTGTTACTTTCCAAGATCCACAACATCTGGGGAAAAGCCATACGAAGAGTTTTTTAAACCAAGCGATACTGTCAATTGGGATAAATTTGATGCAATCGGTTTTGTCTCACAGGACTTTAGCGAAGTGAATGAGGATGAAATTCATTCTTTTCTAAATTTTGCATATGATTCAGCATGTTCACTTCAATCAAAAAAAGAATATATAATAAATCTAAAAAAAATAGTTCATGATTTTCAACATATAGAGACTAATAGAAACCTAGATCAAAAGATGTAATGATGAGAATTCTTTTTATAGGCTCAGTAATTTCAAGTGAAAAACTGCTAAGAAAAACAATTCTTTTAGGTGGTAACGTTGTAGGTGTTTTAACTAAGAACTCCTCCAAACTAAATGCTGATTTTGTAGATCTCTCCGTACTTTCTAACAAATACAATATTCCAACCAAGCTTTACCAAAAAAGTGAAGAAAAAGATATTATCAATTGGGTTCATCAATTAAAACCCGACATTATTTTTTGTTTTGGCTGGTCATCTCTGCTCTCTGATAAAATAATTCAGATTCCTCCTCTAGGTGTTGTTGGTTTTCACCCTACAAAACTTCCAATGAACAGAGGACGACATCCTATAATATGGGCCCTTGCTTTAGGCCTTGATGTAACAGCGTCTACTTTTTTCTTTATAGATAAAGGTATAGATACTGGAGACATTCTTAGCCAAGAAGAAGTCGTCATTTCATATGAAGATAACGCTCAGACTCTCTATGATAAAATCTTATTGAAAGCAGAAGCACAACTAACAAATTTTCTACCTTTACTTCAAACAAACCAGTTCAAAAAAATAAAACAAGATCTTAATTGTTCAAACCTGTGGAGAAAAAGATCTAAACAAGATGGTCAAATTGATTTTAGAATGCACTCGAGAAGCATTTACAATTTAGTTCGTGCCCTAACAAAGCCATATATCGGAGCGCATATCCATTATAAAGAGAAAGATTATAAGGTTTGGAAAGTTTCTGAATCCAATGAAAATATTCCTCACATAGAGTATGGTAAAATTTTAAATATCACGGATAGTAAAATCCATGTTCAATGCTTAAACAGCTCTGTCATAATCGAAGAGCATGACTTAGATGAACTACCTGAAGTTGGAGAATATCTACTATGAAAAATATACTTGTTATTGCAGTTCATCCAGATGATGAAACATTAGGAGCGGGGGGAACAATACTTCGGCATATAGCTGAAGGTGATCAAGTTCACTGGCTTATTTTAACTGGGATCAGCAAAGACCTAGGCTATTCTCAAGAAAAAATTTCACAACGTGAAAATGAAATTGAAAAAGTTAGTAAAATGTACCAACTTGCTTCAACGAGATCACTTAATTTTCCAACGACAAAGCTCGATTCAATAGAACTCGGAACAATAATTTCAGCCATTTCTGAAAAAATAAATGATATAAAACCAGAAGTCTTATATTTACCATTTTCAAATGACGTTCATAGCGATCACAAAGTAGCATTTGAGGCTGCGTATAGTTGCACAAAATCTTTTCGCTATCCTTTTATTAAGAAAGTTTTGTTAATGGAAACTATAAGTGAAACGAATTTTAGCACTTCTCACCAAAATACTTTTGCACCAAATTACTATGTGAATATTACTGAGTATATTGATAAAAAAGTAGATATTATGAAAGTATATAAAAGCGAACTCGGAGAACACCCTTTTCCTAGAAGTGAAAAATCAATAAAGGCTCTCGCTACATTAAGGGGATCAGAGTCTAACTGTATTGAAGCAGAAGCTTTTATGTTAATTAAGGAAATAGTATGAAGAAAATATGTGTCTTCACTGGTACGAGAGCTGAATATGGCCTCCTAAAACCCTTGATTAAAAAATTCAATCATGACAAAAGTATCGAATTGCAAATTGTCGTGTCTGGCATGCACTTGTCGCCCGAGTTTGGAATGACAGTGAATGAGATCGAGGAAGATGGTTTTAGCATATCAGATAGAATTGAAATTCTTTTAAGCTCTGATTCACCAGTAGGCATTTCCAAATCAATGGGACTTGGGCTCATTAGCTTTTCAGAATCATTGCAAAGATTAAAACCAGATTTAGTCGTCATTTTAGGTGACAGGTTTGAATCCTTTTCTTTTGCTAGTGCCTGCATGATATCAAGAGTACCTATCGCTCACTTAAATGGCGGAGAAGCTACTTATGGACTCATTGACGAACCAATAAGACATTCCATAACGAAGATGAGCCATTTGCACTTTACAGCAACTGAAGAATTTAAGAATCGAGTAATACAGCTTGGTGAACATCCAAAAAATGTTTATAACACAGGATCTATTGGCTTAGATAATGTAAAAGATATTGATTACCTGTCGAAGGAAGAAGTTGAAAAAACTCTAGACTTTACTTTCAAAGAAAAAAACCTACTTGTGACTTTTCACCCTGTAACTCTTGATCATTCATCAGCTGAAGATCAAATTACCGAACTTTTATCAGCACTTGCAAAATACACGAACTATGGGGTGATATTCACTAAAGGTAATGCTGATACCGATGGAAGAATCATCAACTCTAAAATCGATGACTTTGTTTCAACTTATAAGAACGCTAAAGCATTTAACTCTCTAGGTCTTACTCGCTATTTATCATGTCTAAAAATTGTAGATGCTGTAATTGGAAACTCTTCTAGTGGAATTATTGAAGTTCCTAGCTTTAAAATTGGTACTGTTAATATAGGGGATAGACAAAAAGGAAGAATTTTTGCTGACTCAGTTGTAAACTGCCCGCCCAATTCAAAAGAAATTCAATCATCTATGGAGAAAGTTCTTTCTACTTCATTCAAGGAAGGATTAAAGGATTTAAGTAATCCTTATGAAAAGAGCAATACTGCAGAAGAAATATATAAAATAATAAAGGCTCAAAACTTGCAAGGGATAATTAAGAAAGAGTTTCACAATCTATAGTGAAATATTTTCATCTTCCTCATAGTCCTTAGTAGCTTTCGTACCAATAACAATATCCCAATCCATTGGAGAAATTCCAGAAGCTGGTCTTTTAGCTGTAAGATTCTCTTCTCTTAACTCCTCACCCTTTTTGATACTTCTACTAGCAACTATGCTTTTACGTACATTCACAATATTTTTTTTCTCTGAGGGACTAGGCGTTTTTTCAAATGAGCCCAAGCTTTTTTCTATAATTCTAATTTCTTTTACTAACCTTTTAAGTTCTTCTGGATTAAGAGAAGCTCGGTGATCTGGTCCTTCCATATTTTTATCAATTGTAAAATGCTTCTCAATAACATTTGCTCCAAGTGCGACTGCACAAACCGAAACACAGACCCCCTCCGTGTGATCCGAGTAACCAATCTTAATACCAAGTTCATTCTTAATCGTTTGCATGGCATTTAAGTTTACATCCTCAAATGGTGTTGGGTATTCGGTGTTGCAATGTAAAACAGTTAAGTTCTCTTTTCTCACTCCGTTATCTAATAAAACATTTACAGCAGCTCTCACTTCATCAAGACTCGACATTCCGGTAGATAAAATAGTATTTTTCTGAAATGAAGCAATCTTTCTCAAATAAGGAAGGTTTGTAATTTCTCCTGAAGGGATTTTAAAAACATCTATTCCTAGATTTAATAGTTCGTCTGCACTTTCTAAGTCAAATGCAGTTGAAAGAAATTTTATATTTCTCTCCTCACTATATTTTATAAGCTCTCTATGAGAATCAATATCCAGCTCTAATCTTTTTAACATTGAAAGCTGGCTTTCACCCTCTCCTGTCGAATCAATTTGATAATTTGCTTTTTCTGCATACTTAGAAGCGATTGCTTCGGCTTTGAAGGTTTGAAATTTTACATAGTCTGCACCTGCTTCAGCTGCAATATCTATAAGCTTCTTAGCATTTTCCAGACTACCGTTATGATTAACTCCAGCCTCAGCAATTATCAAAACTCTAGATTCTGTACTTTTATTCATACTTTACCTTATTCTGGCTCTTACACAGAGCATAATGATCTTATGATACTCACAATATAGTATCAAAAAAAAAAGAACAAAATAAGGCATTCGAGATGTTAAATTGGCAAAAAATTATTGTTTCACCAGAAACTCCCATAATTGATACGATGAAGCTACTTGAAGAGTATGCTTCTCAACTTATAATCGTCGCCAAAGACATGAAGATGCTTGGTACCATCACTGATGGTGACATAAGAAGGGCGATCTTAAGTGGTGTCGATCTAAAAAGTCCATCAATGGAAATTATGTTCAAAGATTTCACCTTTGCTACACCTGATACTCCAAGAGAGGTCAGACTTTCAATAATGAAAGATAAACTAATCAATGGTTTACCTATTCTGAATAAGGATAGACTAGTTCTTGATGTTGTCTCGCTTCATGACCTCAATACTATTAATAGATTTGATAATAATGTTGTACTAATGGCCGGTGGCCTTGGTTCACGTCTCGGTGACTTAACGCAGGATTGCCCTAAGCCAATGCTTAAGATTGGGGAAAAGCCAATACTCGAAAACATTATTGAGAACTTTCTCAAATATGGTTTTGGAAATTTTCATCTTTCTGTAAATTATAAATCCGAAATCATTGAAGATCATTTTCAAGACGGCTCTCATCTCAATGCAAAAATATCATATTTAAAAGAAAACAAGCGACTTGGAACAGCGGGTTCTCTTTCCCTACTAGACAGAGAAAAAATAAACAGCCCTTTTATTGTTATGAATGGTGATCTGTTAACTAAAGTAGATTTTGCCAAACTTATTAAGTTTCATGAAGAAAGTGGAAATACCGCGACAATGTGCATTCGGCAATATGATGTTCAAATTCCATACGGTGTTATCAACTGTAATCATGGAGAAATAGTTAGTATCGTTGAAAAACCAACTCAGAGTTATTTTGTAAATGCTGGTATTTATGTATTTTCTCCAGATGCCCTAGATGTTATTCCTAATGATCATTATTTTGAAATGACAACTCTTTTTGAAAACTTGCTCAAAGTAGATAAGAAAACAGGTGTTTTTCCTATTCATGAATACTGGCTAGATATTGGTCGGGTTGATGATCTCGTAAAGGCAAAAACAGATATGAAAAATGAGTTTTAGAAGTTTCTTCTTTCAGTTTC
>TARA_R110002072_G_scaffold67163_3_pt1 | contig 155186 bp, 116 predicted proteins | sample TARA_R110002072 | Tara Oceans TARA_R110002072 (sample SAMEA4397118) | marine metagenome | biome: Polar Biome; feature: [SRF] surface water layer (ENVO:00010504); material: water (ENVO:00002006), including particulate matter (ENVO:01000060) such as... | depth 5 m
TGACCTTGAAGACCTGACGCCACTTCTTGCCGTCGGGCGTGTCGATCGCGACGAGTTTGTTCTTGGCCGGTTCGGCGTCCGAAGTCCAACCGATCAGCGGGGTGCCATTGCGCTTCGCGATCGCGAGCGAGCAGCCGGACTCGCCGTTGCGGTTGCGCACCTTCAGCAGCACCTTGTTGCGCCCCGGCTGTAGCATCACCTTGAAGCGGATCGCATCGGGCAACATCGTCTGCCACCCCGGTCGCCACGGCCCGTGCTTGCCGTTCTTGCGGTTGTACTTGCCGATCAATGCATCGTTGACGAATAGCGTCACATCGTCATCGCCGCGAATGTGCAGCCACGCCTCGGTTTCCGCTTCGACCTTCACATGGGTCAACGCGTAGATCGCGGTGTTGTCCATGTAGGAGAAGTGGAAGCGCAGCCAGCCGCTGGGGTCGACGGTCACCGGTTTGTTGCCGGGACGGCGCCACGTCGGGTTGTTGTTGATGCTTTCGTAGCGCTTCTTGAGATCGATTTCGAACTCCGGCGGGAAGCGATACCCATCCGGGTCGACGCCCTTCTTCTTGAACGGGCCGATGACCCACCAATCGTCGATGACGCCAAGCTCGACCGTGTGATCGGAGACGTCGGCGCCTTCGCGCTTCAAGCGACGCGCCATCAGGTCGCGTGGCACCGGCGAGCCAAGTGAGTCCTCGAGTTCGGGTGAAACCGACGAGTGCTTTGTCGCTCGCTGCTCTTCAGCAACCATCGCGAGGTCGCTTGGCAGCAGTGGCCAGCGGAACTTGATCAGGTCGTCAAACGCCTTGTCGCCGAACGCTTGGGTCAGGTGGTATGCGAATGCGCGCGCCAGCGTTGGCGTGCGCGTGTCCTTGACCTGGCAACCGCGGTAGTCGCGGAAGAACTTGCGGTAGCGTTCCCAGTGGTAGTGACTGCCGGCCTTGCCGTGCTCCTGCATGAAGTGCAGCAAGAAGCCAGCGCTCGGGCCGTAGTTCGGAATGCGCCAATACTCGAGGTCGCGATTCAGGTAGTCGCCGAGGAACGCGCGCTTGGCTGTGCCGAAGGCGAGGCGCGACTGCGCAATCTGGCCGAGTTCTTGATAGCAGAATGCCGCGGCGAAGTCGGCCATGCCCTCGCGGAAGCCTGGGTAGATCGGTCGGGTGTCGTCGACGCAGTGCGCGAGTTCGTGATAGAACAGCCCGCCGTCGACTCGCCGCTTGGTGTCGTCGGGCTTGGCGCGGCCGATGTCGATGATCTTGCCGCCGCCGACCCCGCCGCCGAACTCCCAAAGCTCCTTGAAGTAGACCGTGACGCGATCCCCTTGCGGGTTGGGCACGCGGCCAAACAGATCGGTCTGGTACAGATACGCGAGGTCAAACAGCAACAGGCTGTCGGCCGGAATCCCGTTGACGAGTTTCTCGGGGCCAATCATCACGAAGCGATGGCTGACGCGTTGGCTGGTGCGCGCCCAGCACGGATGGTTCATCGCCTCGTCGGCTTCCTGGCGTTCTTCCGGCGGCACATCCTCAAGCCAGTCACGTTCGATCTTGCGACGTGCTTCGGCGGCTTCTTCGCGTAGCTCTGGCGTGAACTCGATGGTCCGCACCAATTCCCGCGCGATCGGTCGCAGCTTCTTGTTGGCCGCCATCGCTACGGCGAAGGTCAGGCGCTCGGGCTCCGCTTTGTGTTCGAGCACCAGCTGCTCTACTTCGGTCAGCTGCTCTTGGGTGACGGCAAACACCTTCTCCGCGATGCCATCGCGATCCTTGGTGACGCGGCGGGCGTTGTTGAGTGCCCCGAGCACGGCCCGGTCGGCGTCTTGTTGCAGCGCGCCGCCGACCTCGTCGAGCAAGACCAACGCGGCGAACAAGCGGCCGCGATCGTAGAGGCGGCCGGCGACCTGGCGCAGGTAGCGGGCGCGCTCGGCTTGGATGCGCCCCTTGACGATACCCTCTTCTTCGAACGACAGCGGTGCTGGGCGCATCTTGCCGACCTTGAGCAATGCCTTCTGCAGTTGTTCTTTCAGGCGGTAGTCATCCGTGCGCCGAAACGAGAATTCCAGTTGGTCCCACGCGGCGCGCGCATCGTTCTTCGCCAGTGCGAGCGCCGCTGCAATGGTCGTCTCGACGTTGCTGGCGTCGGGGATCAGCTCGATTTCAGGGAACCGAAACTTCGCGATCAGCACCAGGCCATTGCGCGCGCGACTGCGCGACAGCGGCGGCCTTACCTTGTTGTCCTTCGGATTGAGAAACCCAACCAGCACGTCGACCGTGTTGACGTTCTTCGGTGTCAGCGGAAAGAACAGCGGCAGTTCGTAGGTGACCGGCTTGTTCGGCTGCCACAACATCGCCGCGATTGGCGGCGCATGGTCACGCTGCTGCACCGTGCGACCACCCGAACGCAACTCCAAACGCACCGCGAACGGCTCACGCAGCGGCGCCTCGGTCGTGAACGTCAGCTTGACGGTGGCGCGACCGGTGGTCGCGAGAGCACTCGAATCCACTGAGCCTTCGACCTTGACGGGCAACGACTGTTGGGCGTCTGCGTCGGCGCAGGTGAGTAGCGAAAACAGGCAAGCCCCAAGCAGGGGCAACAGGCGACGTGACATCATTGGCGGCTCGAGGGGGTCGCCCAGAGCGTAGCGCCTTGTCGGGCTGCGTGCGTTGTCGAGCTCACTTGCTGTCAGGCGCCAATCCTGCCACGCGATCTCTCCGCTAGTAGCCAGTGCCGATGAGGTTGCGTGTGTAGGTCTTGCCTTCAGCTACGCCGAACGCATCGCCGACAGCTTTCATCCCGGCCGTCTCTCCGGCACGCACGAGCTGCAGGCCAGCGCCGCCGAGGGGCACGCCCACGAACCGGTAGCGACCCAAGCGATCGCTGATCACTTCAGTGACGCTGCCATTTTTGAGCGTGTTCTTCTGCATGTCCCATTCGCGCAGCCAGATCGTTACGCCGGGCATGGGCTGTTGTGTTGCATCAAGGACAACCCCCTCGATGATTGCGGGTGCCGAAAGCCTGGCTTCCGGTAGCTGCACTCGCATGCCGCTTTCTTTGAGGAAGAAAGCTTCGCTCTGCACCGAACCGATCGGCGTGTCCGCAGCTAGGCGGAGTTGGTCGGCGGTGGCTGGCAGTTGTCGGAACGTGAAGGTTCCATCGCGGGCGGTCGACGCGTGATCGTAGGCTTGCCATGTCGGCCATTGCCCTTCGCGATGGTACTCGAGGCGAACGGCGCGCATCCCGGCGGGGCGTCCGTCCGCGAGCACGACGCGTCCCGTGACTTGACATGCTTTGGCCAGGGTGACCTCGACTCGGTTCGTGGCGGTCAACGTTCCTTGGTTGCTGTTGTTTGAGCGTTTGAAGACTCGATTGAATCGGTCTCCTCTCTCGATGAACGCCGTGACCCAATTCTCGTCGCGGGGTTGGATCTTGATCTTTGTGCCAGCGCGGAGCGTCGTCTGCCAGGTCAGTTCGCCGTTGCCGTCGGTCGTGGCGTCGGCTGGATTCGAACCGTTTCGGCGCGATAGGCGCATCGTGACGTTTTCGAGCGGTTGCTGGTTTGGGCCCACGACGGAGGCTTCGCAGTCCTGCAATTCTGTCTTCAGTTCGCGTGCTACGAAACGCACTTCGTGTGGTCCATTTGCGCGCTTGCGTTGCACGCGGTTGGGTTCGAACGAGAACTCCGGGTGCTGCAAATACATCGTGTAGTTCCAGTCGGGCAGGTGGTCCGCATGCCACTTGCCGTTGGTCGTCGGCTTGCGCATCGGTGGTGGCAGATACATCAGGTTGCCGTTGTCGTAGGGCAGTAACGTGATCGCGATGCGTTCGGCGAAGTCTTCTGGTAAGCCCGCAATCTTGATCGTCATGGAGGTCGTGGCTTCGTTGCTCTCGACCAGCGCGACTTCGCACGGGCCATCGACCTTGCGGCGAACTTCGGTCAGGCCAGCGCCGTCAATCCAGGTCGAGAAACGGTTGTAGCCGAGCGCGACCGCGTGGAGCGTGAACTTGCCATGCTCGTCAGTGTGGCCATCGCTGATGGTGTTGAAGAGTCCGCGGCCTTCGTAGCTGGAGCGGATCAGTGCTCCCGCGATCGGCTTGCCAGCTCGATCGTGCAGGGTGCCGGTGACCGTGACGGCGTCGTGCACGACCACGTAGGTGGTGCTGTCCGGTTTCGCATAGACGATGGCGTTGCAGCGATCCTCAGCCGAGCAGTGCACTTGGAAGCCACCACGCTTCTTGACCTTGCCGCTGAGAAAGTAGCCTTCGCCGTCGGTGGCCGTCGTGGTCAGGACCTTGTCGGGTGTCAGCCAGTCCGAGACTTGGATGCTTGCGGCAGGCACGCCTTCACCGCGCATGTCGACGACACGGCCGCGGACTCGCGTCGTGTCTTCTTGCGGGGCCGCTTGTTGCGGAGCGGAGGCGAGCGATGCGAGAACCAGCAGGGCAGTTGGAAGCATGAGTCGGCAAGCGTCGGCGTTGCGAACGGGTGGTCTGGTTACCGGCTCATTCTAATCGATTCACTTGCTGGCGTGTCGCTAGCGGAACCGGTCCGGCAGCCGCAGCTCACAGTCTGGTCGCAAAGCGCGGAACGATTCCAGGCCATCGATCGTGAACCCGTCACAGGTGTTGAGGTCGAGGTGCTTCAGGGATGCCAGTTGCCGAAGAGTAATGAGTCCAGCGTCAGTGAAGTTGTCACAGCCAGTCAGTAGGAGGTGGGTCAGGTGGGTTGCCGTGGCTAGATGCTGCAATGCGTCATCGTCGATGCCGCCTCCGTTGAAGCTCAGGTCTAGATGGTTCAGGCTAGGCAGGCGTGCCAGGTGCAGGCAATCGTTGGAGTTGAGGCGCAGGCTGTTGAGCTCGAGTTTGGTGAGCTTGTTCAAGCTCTGGAGGTCTTGGAATGAGTCGGTTCCATTGCGCAACGATGTGCGGCTTAGGTTCAGGTGTTCGAGGTTGACGAAGTTGCCCAGCTGCTTGAGCGTGCCGTCTTTCAGTTCCTTGCATCCCGTCAGGTCAATGGACCGCAGCGGGATGCTGGTGCCGCGGGTCTTGTTGGCGTGACTTGCGCGCAACATCATCAGCCCACTGTTGCTGAGGTTCGTGAAGGTCGCATGCAACTCGTGCAGGTCGGGGAGTCCACCGAGATATCCCATGACCTTGTCCATCGGCACGGGCATGTTGTTCACATTGAGGTGCTGCAACGCCTTCATATTGGCGAATTGGCTTAAGCCGACGGTCGTGAGCTCGTTGGCGTGGCGGCCCGACAAGTCCAGATGGGTCAGGGAGTCCACTTTGGACAGCACGATGAGGCCTTCATCGGTGAGCGTCTTGCCCCATCCGATCATCAGGCTCTGCAGCTTGTTGGTCGCGGAGAACGTCGTCAGGAAGGTTCCGGTCAGCTGCTCATGACTCGATACGTCGAGGTGCCGCAGCGCGCCGTGCATGCCGACGGTTGCCAGGTGCTTGTCGGCTACTTTGGTGTAGCGCAGCTTCAGTGTTTCGAGGTTCGTCAGCAGCAATAGGTTCGAAAGCCCTTCCCCGCGGATCGTCTTGGCACACCCTGATAGGTCGAGTGTCTGCAGCTTCTTGAAGCGAGCGAACAGCGCCAGGTCCTTGTCCGCGAGGTTGTGGCAGGTCAGGCGTTCGATGTCTTGGGGGATGGGTTCCGGGCGGCCCGGTAGTAGGTCCTCGGGCGACGTGACGATGCCATTGACGAGTCGTGTCTTGAGCGCAGTCGCTTCGATCAAGGGTGCCAACAGTCCGCGTAGTCGCTCGGTCATTTCGAAGTCGCCGAGACCGCGAATGCCGAGGCGGTGCTTGTCCATTTGGTAGACCGCACAGGTCATGAAACGTCCGTCAGGCAGGTTGAGGTAGATGCTGTTCGACCACTTCCAGCCAGCGGGGGTCAGTTGCTTGAGCGTTTGCAGCTCGGTCAGCATGGAGCTCGCAACTGCTGCATCGACATACCTCAGACACTTTACGGAATTGGGAAGTCCCAAGAGACCGGCCTCGATGGTGATGCCCGTTGCGGTCGCGGCATGCTGTTGGAACTGCTTGAGGGTCTTCGCCAGCAACTCCTGCGGAGCTTGGTCCGACTTCGGCGCGGGCTTCGGATCCTGGAGGTGGGAGTTGATGGGCTTCGCTTCGTTATCCGCAAACTGGATCACGCCGATCACGGTCGCGATGCCAATCAATACCATTGCCGCAGTAAGCCAGCGCGTGGTGTGCGAACGCGCCGTGACTTCTTGGGCCGCACGCGCGCGCCGTTCGCTCGTGCTGGCGAGCACGCGGTGACGAAGGTCAGGTGGTTGCAGCTCACCGAGTTCCTCTTGCAGCTGGAGTTCGAGCCACGCGTCTGCGGCCTTGTCGTCGTGCGACCTGTTGTGATCGTCGCTCATTGGGTTCTCCGTTGTTCGATGCATTCGCGCAGTTGGGTCTTCACTCGGCGAAGCAGGGTTTTGATGCCTTCTTCGGAACGCCCGGTGCTCGCTGCCATGTCCTTGCGCGATGCGTTGTCGCGGTAGCGCATGTCGAGCAGTTCGCGGGCGTCGCCGGTAACCAGCTGCAGGCAGGCGCGCAGAGAGTCGCGGTGCTCATTGCCAGCAGCTCGATGCAGTAGGTCGTCCGTTGTGACCATCGCATCGCGTGCCAGCAGTTGCTGCATCGCTTCTTGTTGCCTCGAGCGGCGCAGTTGCTTGCGATAGAAGTTGCACGCAGTGGTCCGCAGCCAGCTGATCGCGACGCCGTGTTCGCGATCGGGAATCTGGTGATGAAGCGCCGCCAGCAGCGTCTCCTGGCAAGCGTCTTCGGCCACGTCGGACGCCGCTCCCAAGAAGCGCAGATACCGCCAGAGCCACGTCTGATGGCTCTCAATCCACTCGGACAGTCCCGGTGCTTGCGGTGTTTGCGGCTCGGACATACGGATTGCTGCCATCATTGATGCGGAGATCCGCGAGGCAGCCAAAAGGGGTCAGGTTTCTTCGCGAATCTTCGCCGCTCCGCCGGAACCCTGTGCTGGCTACTGCCAGTTCTCCCACTCCGTGTAGGCCTCGGCGAGCTCGGCCTTGAGCTGCACTTCCTTGGCCTGCAGATCCTTCATCTTGCTGGCGCTCGCGTAGTTGTCGGGGTCGAGCATCGATGCCTGCACGGCTTCGATGTCACCCTCGAGCGTTATGATCTTGGCCTCCAGCCGCTCAAACAGCAGCGGGTTGCGGATCTTGCCGGTCTCGCGCGCGGGCTTCGGCGGCTCGGCGGGCTTGGCGGCGCGGTCCTTGGCTGCCGATTCGGCGGCGCGCGCGGCAGAGCGTTCGGCGGCGAGCGTGCGTTGGCACTGTTCGAGCCCTTGGTCGAACGTGCGCACTGTGCCGCTCTCGACCCACAATACGCGGTCGGCGACTTGCTCGACCAGTTGCCGATCGTGCGTGATCAATACGACCGTGCCCGGGAACTCCTTCAACGCTTGCTCCAAGCCTTCGGTGCCGGCGACGTCGAGGTGGTTGGTCGGTTCGTCGAGACACAGCAGGTCAAACTCGGCGCGCGTCATCCGGGCCAGTGACAGCCGCTGCTTCTCGCCGCCGGATAGATCGGCAACCGGTTTGTCGATCTCATCACCCATGAACAAGAACAGCGCCAAGTGATCGCGCAACGTGCGGTCGTCGACGGTGCGATCGAGTTCGCGCATCGCATCGAGCACCGTGCCGTGTTGCGGCAGGTCGTTTTTCTCCTGACTGAAGTAGCCGATGCGTAGGTTGTGGGCGTGCTTGAGTGCGCCGCCCGCGGGCACGCCTTCTTTGGCCAACAAGCGCAGCAGGGTGGTCTTGCCCGCGCCGTTGCGGCCGAGCAGCGCGGTGATTTCACCGAACCAGATGCGAAATGCACCGTTCTCGATCAGCAGCTTGCTCCCGGCTTTGACGCGCAGCGCTTCGCCTTCGATTGCAACCTGGCCAGCCTGGCCGCGAGTCGATTGGCCAAACGTCAACTTCATGTCATGGCGCTTGCCCTTGGGCTTGTCGATCAACTGAAGGCGCTGCAGCCGCTTCAAACGACCCTTTGCCTGGGCACTCTTCTGGCCGGCCATGTTGCGCTTGATGAAGTCCATCTCCTTGTCGAGGAACTCGCGCTGGCTCTTGAACTGTCGTTGCTGGGCCAGCAACGCGAGGTCGCGCTGCTTGCTGTAGGCGCTGAAGTTGCCCTTGAAGCGATTGGCGACGCCGTTGCTTACCTCGACGATCGCATTGGCGACGCCGTCAAGGAAGCGGCGGTCGTGGCTGACGACGAGCACCGCGCCGGGGTATCGTACAATGAAGTCTTCGGTGAACTCAATGCCTTGCAGGTCGAGGTGGTTGGTGGGTTCGTCGAGCAGCAGCAAGTCTGCCGGCGTCGTCATCAAGATCGCCAATTGCACGCGCGACTTCTCACCGCCGCTGAGTACCGAGATGTCCTTCTGCCAATCGTCGATCGGGAAGCCGATGCCGGTCAGCACCTTCTCGACCTGATGCTTGCGGTCGTAGCCGCCGCCCGCTTCGAATGACGCCTGCAGTTCGCCATAGCTGCGCAGCGCGGCATCGCTGCCTGCGGCCATCTCGGCCTCGAGTTTGCGCATTTGCGCTTCGAACTCTGCATGTTCGCCCGTGCCATGCATGACGAACTGTTCGATCGTCGTGCCTTCGGGCATGGGCGGCATCTGGGCGCCGTAGGCAATGCGCAGGTTGCGCTTGGGGTTGCGTTGGCCGGTGTCCGGTGGGTCGATGCCTGCCAGGATCCGCACCATGGTCGTTTTGCCGGCGCCGTTGTCGCCGACCACGCCAATGCGATCTCCTTCGTCGACACGCAGCGACAGCCCATCGAGGATGGGGAAGTCGCCAAAGCGGCGCACGATCTTGTCTAGAGACACCAGTGTCATTGGGGCGAGCAGGATAGCAACTGGTTGTCGCAACGACGAACCCTACCCATGCACGGCTGCGAACGTTGCTCGGAGCGCTGTCAGCAAGCGTGTGTCACCCGGCGATCGTTGGTTGTGGTCCTTGCTTGCGGTGCGACGTTCTGGTGGTTGTCAGCGTCGCTTGCGTTTCGTGGCGTGTTTCTTCCAGGCGTCGTCGATCCCTGCGACGTCGGATTCAAACGCTTGCGTAAACGCGTCGCGCGGGCTGATGCCGGATCCCTTTGCCAGGTGCACGAAGCGAAACAGCTTGGCCTTGTGCTTCTCGGCCAAGAACGCGACGACCGCCCACGAGTGCATGTGCTGCTCGACGCCGAAGTCGCTGGATTCCTTGCGATCGAACAGCTTGTCCAGGGACTCAAGGGCGCCGTTCTTGACGAGGCCACCGATACGCTCGTCCCATTTCCAGAAGGCGCTGTGCTTGCTGCCACCGCCATCTTCGGTCGACTTGCGATCGTGGGTCGGAAATCGCGGTGACACCTGGCGCGCGTGCCAGTGACAGAGTCCGGTGATCAGCCACGCGGGCAGCGGCCGCCGAAAGGTTCGATAGCCCGAGTAGAGGTTGTGCGCGACGTTGTAGGTGAGGTGCGTGTGCAGCGCGAAGTCGTTGGCAAACAGGTTCTCGGCGGTCTCTTCGCTCGCGCCCCAATACATGCAATCGAACTGGCCGTCGTGCAGTCGGATCGGATCCCCCATCTCGCGGCCGTGGAAGGCACGCGTGTAGCGCGCGTGGTCGGATCGCTTTTGCAGCAGCAGTACCGCGGCTTTTTCGGTCATGCCGAGGTACGGTCCAACCACAATCTGTTGGTCGGCTTCGTCGCCGTCACGACCTAGTTTCAAGTTGGCGGCGACCTCGGAGTGGAGCGTCTCCAGTCGCTGCGCGAACAGATGTGCGCGCAACCAGGGGTCGAGGGTCTTTGGCTTCTTGATCGTCGGAATGCGTTGGCGCAGGTGGCCGAGTTCGCGCTTCAAGCTGGCGGCCCACTGCTTGCCCCATGCGGCCCGCGACTTCGCCTTGGTCGGCGACAACGAGCATCCGAGCCGGAAGTGCGCAGTCTCAATCCACGCGATGTTCTTGCTGCCCAGCAGCGCCTCGACTTCGCTGGTCGTGTGGTTGCCACCGAACTGGAACGGCCCAAAGCGCACATAGCCTGCCTTCGCAACGGCAGCTTGCTTGCCAGCAGTATACGGGTCGGGCCCGATGGCCAGGCTATTGCCCTGCGCCGGTGCGAATGTGGCAAGGCATAGGGTCAGAATGCAGGTGGATGGGCGACCTGTGACGGCGGATCTCAAGTGGGGGATGGGCAGCATGACGGTCCTTCTTCCTGCCAATAGTAGCAAACCGGTGGCGGGCAACATGTGCCGCCTCGTACGGGCGTGCAGGTCTGCTGGAGGTGGTTGCGCGGATGACTGGTTTCGCGAATGATGCAGGCGGAGTTCACCTATGAGGGAAGAAACTTGATGCGCTTGATCTCAGTTCTTGCGGTTCTCGCGGTCGTCGTTGCAGTCTTGCCAGCGCAGATTCCCAGCGGCCACTATGTCGTCAGTTCGCTGCGGCAACCAACGGCCGGATCTGTCGGCGGACTGGCGATTGTGCACCCTACCGGAGCCGTGCCGCCGACGATCATCACCGGACTCGGAAACGATCTGACTGGGGTTGGGTCGCCCGGCTACGTCGGGGCGAACAGCGTTGCCTACAGTCCGAACGATGGGTTTCTGATTGTTGGTGAGGGTGTTCCTCTGGGCGGTAGCGTCGACATCCATCAGATCTTCGTGGTCGGTGGCGCGGTCGTTCTCGATCTACCCGTGTTTGTTGGCACCGGAATTCTAACGGGTCCTGAAACGCCCGGGATCACCCAGATTGTGATGCTCGCCAACGGCAATGCGGTGTTCTCAGTCGCAGTTCTGGACAACACCGGTCCACTCGCTGGTTCGCCAATCGGACTCTTCGATCGTGCCACGCAGACAGTCAGTGCGATCCCCATGCCGCCGCTCATTGGCGTGCCCAACGCGCTCGCGGTTGATGAGGTTGGTGGCGTGATCTACCTCGGAATGTGGGGCCAGGGTGCTGTTTGGTCCGTGCCCATTGCAGGGGGTACGCCGATTCAGATTGCTCAGGTGAGTAACTACATCTGGAGCCTTGCTCTCGACGAGAACCGCAACTTGATGATTTGCAATGGATCGAGCACCGATCGGGTGGACGTGCAGACTGGCCAGGTGTTGGAGACGTTTTCGACCACCACAGCATTGGCTGTAGCGGTCGAGCAAACGACGGCCGATCCAATCGCGTACGTGTTCGGGGCGCAGGCATCAGATGTCGTTCGCCTGGCATCTACAGGCCCGACGGTCGTGGCGTCGGGTGTGCTCGATCTTGCGTCCGGCATTACGATCGTTGACAGCGCGCGCGAGTATGGCACTGCGACGCCAGGATTGACGGACTACGCGTTCCGAACCTTTCCAGGTGTGGGTGGGTTGCCGATTGCGGGCAACACCTCGTACGCGGTGCAGGTCGACGCTGCCAATGGCAATAGCAACCTTGGTGTGCTCGCCGCAAGTTTTGGACAGTCATCGCTACCCGTGCTCGGTATCGAGCTGTTGGTCGATCCAACTTCGGCAGTTGCGTTGGGAGCATTCCCGGCCGGCGCGCCGATTCCGTTCGCACTGCCAGCAGGCTTGCCGCCGACGGTCGTGTTCTTGCAATCCATCCACCTGGATGCGGGCAATCCGAGAGGCTTGGCTTCGTCCCGTGGTTTGCAGCTCACGACGATTCAGTAAGCACGGTGTGCCCAGCGAGGGCGCCGGGCACTCAGCTCTGCATGTCGACGCCGACGACGCGGTCTTCGCCGTCAAACGACACAACCAGCATGTAGTCGGTCACCGGCAAGCGGAAGCCGAAGTCGAGGATCATGCAGTGGCCCGGGCACTCCGGGTAGAGCGCGATGCGTTTGAGTTCGCACCGCTTGAGGAAGGTGCCGATGTCTTCTTTGCTTGCCGGCGTGCAGGTCTCTGATTCCATGGCTTCGAGAATGCCCTCGTGCCGCTCGCGGAACATGCCGACGGCCGAGCGCTTCTTGTCGTAGTCGGCCAGCATTGCTTTGCGCGCCAGCGTTTCGAGCTTCGCCACATCGTCGAGCTTCTTCGAGAACCTGGCGACTTGCTCGGCGTCGACGTCGCCATCGAGATTGAGGTCCGCGCGAACCATCAGATCGCCGTGCGCGATCGTCGTGCTCCAGTAGCCATGGCCGTCATCATCGAGGGTGCCAAAGACGGGATCGGTGTAGTTACTCATGACTGTCGAGGACGCTTGAAGTAGGCGATCATGCCGACGGTTTTCGAGCCACCCCACATGAGTAGCGAGGTTCGCATGAGGCCTTCGGTGCCCACGAGTTCCCACCCCTGGACGCCGAGCTCATCGAGGGTCTCGTTGAGGTTGTTGGGTAGCCCACTGCCAGTCCATTGCTGGGCGTTGATGTGGATGACTTTGTATTCCCACTGTTGGGTCATCGTCGGTTGGATCATCGTGGCCTCTGGCATTGCAGTTGTTGGTCTCAGTTGGCGGTCGCCACTGCGGCGGAAATGCCGCTGACGAGTTGCTTGGCGTCGCATGCGTAGATGTCTGCGCCGCTGAATGGGTTGAGTTCGATCAGTCGGATTTCGCCATCCACCTCACACAGGTCGACTACGTAGACGTCGTCCGGTGCCGCCAGTTCGGCTGCGATCTCATTCGCGAGTTTGATCGGTGTGTCGGCGTCGGCTGACGTCGCGATTCTGCCATCCGCGAGGTAGCCGCTGCTCGCGAGGACCTTGCCTTGCGCGACGACAAATCGCCATTCGCGGCGAATGTCTCGCACCGGCGCGACGATGACGGGGATCGAGTCATCGTCGTAGTAGAAGCCGTAGTCGAGAGCCTCGCGGGTGAGTCCTTCGAGCTGCACGACGCGTCCTGAGAACGGTTTGAGGGGGCTGTCCGGGCGAACAAACACCTTGCCATCGCTGGCGAGATGACCTGCGACCTCGATTGGGTCGGCGACCAGGTCGGCGACGGTCGATTGCACCCAGGAGTCGTGCAGCAACCAGCGCGCCGCGCGCGGATACCATGCGCTGGAATAGAACTCGGCGGTCGAGCAGAACGCGCCTGGACGCCAATCGAGTTCACGCGCGATGCGGTCGGCGTTGCCCAGCGAGCCGTGAAAGACCACGGTATTGGCAGTGAGTGCCGGCATCGATCCATCGGACCACCACGCATCATCCCAAATGATGCAGCGGTGCCCGGCGGCACGGATGGCATCGCCGAACGCTTGGTATCGCTCGGGAAAGGCGGCGGGTTCGATGACCCAAACAACGTCGGTTGGCACGGCTGGTATTCTCCTTTCAGGCTAGCTTCGCACGCTAACCGGAAGCTGGCTCGTCGCGTCGATCTGTTCGTCAAAGCGTTCACCGTAGAAGCTCGACAACACTTCGATGCGGCCTTCGATGTTGCGGTTGAACTCCGGCAGTTCTTCGGCGGGCACCCACAATTCTTGGTGGCTACCGTCGCCGACGATCTGGACTTCGTAGCGTGTCACGAACTTCGCATTGACGGTGAATGCCGTGACAAAGCCGGCGAACCCCGACGCTGCATCTGTTGGGTTCCAGTCGCGTGCGATCTGGGTCGCATATGGCTCGTTCAAGACGGGGTAGAAGATTGGTTGGCCTTCGAGTCGCGGCGGAAACGCTGTCCAGCCTGATGCGGCAATGAGCCTCAATTCTTGGATGCCAACTGGTCGGTAGAGCTTCATCTGTCCGTGTTGTAGCGAGTCGCCGCTAGTTGGGCGGGATGACGAGGTCCAAGCGAGAGGGCTTGCGGTCGTCAAAGTTCGCGACCTGGACAAGATCATGCTTCCACGTCACGTCGGGCGCTTGATAGTCGCTCTCTTCCTCCAGCCGCGCGGTCTTGTAGGCAAGGGTTTTGCCGGTCTTGGTCTCGACCAGGCGAAAGCCAAGCGTCGCCGCAGGGTCGACGAGTTCGCTGCGTGGGAATGCACAGCGCTGTTCGACCACAAGTTTCCAAGCTGCGTCGGGAGACAGCGAGAGATAGACCTTCTGTGTTGAGAAGCACGACCAATTCCATGCGATCGTCAGAGTCGCGAGCACGACTACAAAGGCCCAAGTGCCAACCCAGCGCGTTGCCGATTTGCCGACAGGTGTTTGCTCGTCACTCTGCTTGATGCTGCGCCGCAACCCGCTGACACACAGGCCGGCGATGATTGCGAGGACGATCAAGAATAGCTGACAACCCATTTCCTGAGGCTAGCTCGGGTCCCGCAGCTGGCTAGTGAGGAATCCGTGTTTGCACGCAGGGAGGTTACTCACACGTCGCAAACCGCTAGACTCGACGTCACCCGTCCGTACCCTGACCCCGCCATGATCCGAGTCGCAATATTGTCGACTCTCCTGCTTGCAGGAGCTTCGTCTCTTCACGCCCAGAAGAAGGGTGATAGTCCCCTTCTCAAGGTCGGCTTGGAGGACCCCTATACCGGCAAGGATCCCAAGGCGATGGCCAAGCTCGGCGTGCTTGGCTATGGGCCGCTGACTTGGGCGGACCATAAGCGCACGACCGATATCGAGAAGGTGCTCGGGGAAGGCCGCGTCTTGTGGATGGAGACCGAGCACTTCAAGATCGGCTGCAACCTGGGGTTCGTTGGTGGCCCGAAGGAATCGGTTGCGCGGCGCTTGATGAAGAGCGAGTTGAAGCGACTCAACAAGAAGTGCTCCAAGATTCCGGCGAGCAAGAGCAAGCTCGGTCCGTGGTTGCGCATGCACCTCTACGCGCTGCGCGCCGAAGACATGTATGCTGAGTTCGCCGAATTGACTGGCAAGAACGACAAGGGCATGCACCTCGGCAACAAGGAGAAGTTCTTGCTGTTGTTGTTTCAGAAGAAGTCCGACCTGGCGCGCTACATGACGACGTTCGGTAACCGCAAGAGCGAACAGTCACAGCGGGTGCAGCACTACGGCACGGGTCACTTCTCAGTGGTCATGACTGCCGAAGGCGACGATGGACCGCGCGACAATGAAACCGTCAACGCGCAGTTCCGGTTCTTCATGGCGCAGATGTTCTTGGACTCCGTTGGCGGCGCACCGATGTGGTTGAGTCGCGGTCTCGCGCATCGATTCGAACGTGAGATTCCGTGCCGCATGATCAACTGCGGCATCAAGGCCAACGAGAGCGTTGACTCGAGTACGCAATACGAGTGGGCCAAGAAGATCCTCAAGCGCAGCAAGCACGACGGCCTTTGTCTGCCGTTCGTCAAGCTCGCGAATGAAACGGACCTCGGCTACTACGGCAGTGTGCAGGCGTGGTCGGTGACCGACTACATGATCCAAGACCGGGCGAAGTTCACGCAGTTCTTGCAGCTGGTGCTCGGCAAATACTCACGCAGTCGCCAGATCCAAGCGTTGGAAGCGGCCTACGGGAAGGATCCGGAGACGTTCGACCTGGAATGGCGCAAGTGGGTCAAGAAGAACTACAAGTAGCCGGTTAGGGGCTGCGGGCTGGTGCACGCGGGATTGGTGCGCCCGGGGCTGGTGCGCCCGGGGTTGGCGCACGCGGGATTGGTGCGCCCGGGGCTGGTGCGTCCGGGACTGGTGCGCCCGGGGTTGGCGCACGCGGGGCGCGCTACATGATCCGGTATTCGATCGCGAACGACTTGCCCTTGCGCACGTATTCGACCATCACCCGGCGCGGCTTCGGCGCCTTGGCTTGCTTGGTGATGGCCGTTAGCAAGTCTTGTGCGCTGCCGATTGGTGCGCCGTTGACCGAGGTGATGACCGAGTCCGCTGGGATCGCGAGGCGGACGAGTTCGTCTGGGACGCGGCCGACCCGGAAGCCGCTATACCACGAACCGTCCTTTTTCTGGCCGCGGAAGGGGTCGCCGATCGACGAGTTCTCAAGCGCCTTGGTGCCCGCCTTGGCGATCGCATCGCGCTCTTCGCTCGGATACAGCTGCACGATCGCATCGTTGATGTTGCGGATCGGCGGGAACAGGTGCTTGCCGGCGGCCGTGGCCCACGCGATCAGCGCTTGCGGCTCCTTCGGCGGCTTCGGCATGTCTTTCGGGCCGATCAGCGCGAAGATCGCGGTCGCCTGTTCGCGCACGTTGTTGTTCTTGCTGAGCAGAAGTTGCCGCAGGCGCGGCAGCGCCGGTTCAAGCCATAGATTGGCGAAGTCGGCGCGAGTGATGATCGTCTCCTTGATGAACCACAGCGCCTGGGCGCGATCGAGTTCGTCGTCGACGTCGAGCAGTTGGAAGAACGGCGCCATGCGCAAGCTGTGCAGGTGGTCGTCGTCGCTCGGCAGTCGCGTCAGGCCTTGCGCCTTGGCAGCCGGCGAGCCGATCTCTGGCAGTGCACCGACTACCATCGCCTTCTCGTCAGCGGTCAGTTGGCCGTAGCGCTTGCCGAGGTTGGCGCGCAGGAATTGGATCGCGCGCGGGAACGCCGCTTCGCGCGTGCTGCGAACCGGTTCGCCGGGAATGTGCGAGATCAGCTCCATCACGTAGCCGATGTTCGAGCAGTAGAACGCGCCGTAGAACGCGGTGGCGCGCTGCACTTCGTTGCGATGCAGGCGCATCATGCCCGCGAGCACACCGGCATCGATCCCGATCTCGTTGACCTTGGCGCGCGCTCGCCGCCAAGTTGGATCGTCGATTACTTCGCGGCCGGTGGCGTCGAATGACTTGCTGACACCGTTGCGGCCGGCGATGTTCCGCATGATGTTGAGCTGGCGGAACAGTTCGTCCGGCGGCGCATATAGGTCGAGTGGCGCGCGGAACGGCGACAGGATGTCGCGCTCGGGGTAGGCGACCAGCGGGTCCTGCGGCTCCGGTTCGACAGTTTTCCCATCGGGGGTCCCATCGGGCGCTTTTGTCGCCGGATTGGTGGCCGTGGCCGGGGTTGGGGCGGGGACTTGCGCCTGGGTTGCCTGGATAAGGCACGCGATGGCAAGGGTGATCAACGGGTTGGTGGCGACGGACATAGGTGGACCGTGACTCCTAGTCGAGGACCGGTGGGGGCGTAACGCGATTGTGGGCGATTTCGCTCAGCTTCCCTGATTGCGCGAGCAGGGAAGCTGGTTGCACGGCCAGCTACGAACTAACCGCGCCACCAGAGGAAGCCAACTTGCAGCAGACCAATCATGATGCCGAGAACTCCGCCGAGCACGACGATCCCTCGCAGTTCGCGGTTGGCGACTTGCAGAATCAGGCTCTCGAGCTTGAGGATCTCGAACGATGCGACCTTGGTTTCGACGAGCTTCGGCACGTCGAGTCCCTGGCTCAGGCCCTTCTCGACTTCATCGAGCACGGCCTCGCGATGGTCCAAGATGCTCTTCTGGATCGATTCCTTGATCTCGGCAATACGATCCTCCGTCAGGAAGCCGCCGATCAGCGGCAGGCTGCGCAGTTCTTGGATCTTGGGGCCGAGGCCCTTGTCGAGCACGCGGCCGAGGATGCCACCGAAGTCGAGCTTGTTGAGGCTCTTGATGACGTCTTTGTGCTCGACCAGGTGATTGCCGACGACGTCACCGATCGCCTTGGCCAGCTCCTTTTGCCGACGTGCGATCAGGCCCTGCATCTTGATGAACAGGAAGCGGCGCGGTTTGACCGGGCGGAAGATCATCTTCACAGCCAGCCAGTTGGTCATCAGGCCGATCAGGCCGCCGATGGCCGGGATCGTGATCCAGGTCCAGATGTCAGGTGCGGGAGGCATTTTGGCCGGGCAGTATGACGACGGGCGCTTATCTACTCAACGCCGCATTGTCAGGTCTCGGGGCACAGCCCTGGGCGCGAGGTCATATTTGCCGGTATTCCGGATTGCCGTTCGCGCCAAAAGTGCCCGGAACCGTATCTGGGTGTCGATTCTGTCGGCGTTCGGCCGTCGAATCAGGAACCCTGATTCCCACCAACCTTGGCTGGCGTTTCGGCGTCGAATCAGGAAGTCAGATCCAACTCAATCATGAATACCCGCCTAACCTCCGTTCTCCTTCCCGCCTTGCTGGTCACGTCGCTCGCCGCCCAAGAGGGACAGGCGCCAGATATGTCGCCGGCCAAAGAGCTCGCCAAGTTCGAGCCGTTGATCGGCAACTGGTCAGGCAGTGGCAAGATGATGGAGCCGGGTGGCGCGTCGACCAACTGGACGGCGGAAGGCACCTACCGGTGGGCGCTCAACAAGCACTTCGTGCAAGAGGACTTCATCATCAAGTTCGAAGGCATGGACGCGCCGATGACGTTCCGCAACTACCTCGGTTGGGATCGTGAGAACCAGCGCTACGTCAGCGCGGTTGCGAGCAACCAAGGCACTTGCCGCCTCAACGATATGTCGATTCTGCCCGATGGCACGATGATGCAGATGATCACGCACCACATGGAAGGCGTGCCCTACATCGAGCGCGCGTGCACCAAGGTGACCGGCGATACCGCGTCGATGAAGATCGAAGTGATGATGTCGGAAGGCGGGTCGATCACGATGATCGACAGCGCGATGAAGCGTTCGGAGAAGGCCTTCGAATGCGATTGGGGCGAAGACGCGTGGATGGGCATGGAGCCGAACGACCACATGAAGAAGCTCCGCGTCATTCGTGGTCAATACCAGACCAAGGGTGAGATGGTGATGGCCCCGGAAACGCCGGCAATGAAGATTGCTGGTTCCGACAGCTTCATGATGATCTGGGACGGCACCGTCATGCACGGCAAGACCCTCGGCTTTGCCGAAGGTGATCCGGCACCCTACGAGTCGCACGCGTTCTGGGCGTGGGACGAAGGTCGCAAATGCATCAGCGCCGTGTTCGTTGACAACATGGGCCAGATCGGTCAAATGGACGTTCGCTGGGTGGAAGACAAGCTAGTCAGCACCAGCAGTGCCCTGCAAATGGGCATGCCCACGACGCAGCGCTTCATCCTGACTTTGGACCGCAAGGGCAACCTGAAGAGCGGCATCAGCCACACGTGCATGGGCACGCTGGATCCGTTCGTCAGCTTCACCGCGAGCTACGTCAAGCGAGGCTAAGGCCAGAGGAAGTGCGTACGGTGCCTGGACAAAAAAACACATACTCGCGCGACGCGCGAGGATGTGTTTTTTTGTCCAGGCACCGTACGCACTTCCTCGGTTCACCGGCATGATGCGTGAATGCTGCAGTTTTCGCAGGTGATTCAGGCGGTAGATTCGCATACGGCTGCCGAGCCGACGCGTGTCATTACTGGTGGGCTTCCGATGATTCGGGGTGCCACGATGGCCGACAAGCGCGATGAGTTGCGTCGTTCGCACGACCCCATTCGCCGTTCGTTGGTGCTCGAGCCGCGCGGGCACGATGCGATCATCCTCGCCTACTTGTTGCCGCCGACGCACGAGGATGCTGATCTTGGAGTCGTGTTCGCCAATGACGCCGGCTACCTCGGGATGTGTGGCCACGGCGCGATTGGCTTGGCGACCACGGCCGTTGCCATGGGGTTGGTGCCGGCGGTGGAGCCGGTCACGAACCTGACGCTTGATACCCCGGTCGGCTTGGTGAAGTGCCGTGTGGCCGTTGAAGGTGGCCGGCCGCAGAGTGTGACGATCACCAACGTGCCGTCGTTCTTGTATCGCCAACGGGTCGTCGTGGACGTGCACGGCTTCGGCAAGGTTGCGGCGGACATCGCGTACGGGGGCAACTGGTTTGCGTTCGTTGAAGCCGAACAACTTGGGCTGATGGTCGAGAAGGCCCACTTGCCGGTGTTGATGCAGGCGGCGACAGCGATTCGCGAGGCGATGGTGCGTGACGGCGTGCGCGGGGTGCATCCCGACAGCGGCGAAGAAGAGATCATCGACCACGTCAAGTTGTTCGTGCCCCTCGACGGCGAACATCACGGCGCGCGCGCCCTGACGTTGTGCCCCGGAACGGCCTACGACCGGTCACCATGTGGCACGGGCACGTCCGCCAAGTTGGCCGTCTTGCACGCCAAGGGAGAACTCAAGAAGGGCGAGCGTTTCGATAGTGAGAGTGTGCTAGGCACGCGCTTCGAAGCTCGCGTTGTCGAAGAAACCACCGTCGGCAAGTTCCCGGCAATCATCCCCGAAATCACCGGTTCGGCATGGATCACGAGTTTTGCCAACTTCGTCATCGATCCGGATGACCCCTGCCGCCACGGCATCTAGATGTGCGTACGGTGCCTGGACAAAAAAACACATCCTCGCGCGCCGCGCGAGGATGTGTTTTTTTGTCCAGGCACCGTACGCACATCCTCGTAATTTATTGTTCGCTCAAGGCTTACTGCCAGCTGTGGTCGTCTAGTCCGACCGGTTTCAGCATGCCTCTTCGCAGGCGCAGGGCCGTGACGCCCACCACCACGACCCAGAATGGCATCGCGGACGCCGTGAGGATTGCGGGCCACGTCATATCGCTGCCAAACCACAAGAACACGATCAGCAGTAGCACCAGTTCGGCAATCGTCTCCGAGGTGTGTCCGGCCTCATCCCAGAACACGTGGATCACGCTCGATATCGCATCACCAACGAACGTCCCCGCGAGCACCATGGCCGCAGCATCACTGTGGCCGGCAAGCTGCCCAAGCAGGGAGTAGACGAAAGCCCGGACCAGCAACCCCGTGAGGTTGAACATGGCGTCGATGCTGGCGATGAGGGCGGGACAGTGCATGGCGATACGTCGATCTGGCGTGATGCATGCATCGTCATGATGGCTCCGGTGGTGAAGTCCGGTATCTTTGACGCCCATGCGGTGGGCAATTGCAGTGGTACTCTTGCTGACAGGATGTGTGGGCTTTCACCCTTTGCATCCCGAGTGGGACAAGTCGGGCTCGGCTGCCGATGCGTCGGCCAACCGGTCGCTCCGGGATGGTCCGTGGCAGGTCATTGGGCATAGCCATCAAGGGCGGCCCCTGCGCATTCGTCGGATTGGCAACGGGCCGCGGCGCGTGATCTGGATCGGTGGCATTCACGGCAACGAGCGCGAAGGCTCCGTGTCGACCGCGGAGTTGCCGGCAGCGCTGTCGCGCGTGCCTGGCGCGCTCGGTCAGGTGACCCTGACGATTCTCGAAGACATCAATCCGGATGGCACTGCGCACAACCGGCGCGGCAACGCCGAGGGCATCGATCTCAATCGCAACTACCCGGCAAGCAACTTCTTGGCAGGGCCAGCGTTTGGCCAGCGCCCGCTCGACCAACCCGAGTCGAAGGCGCTGCATGATCTGGTTCGTGCCGAGCGGCCGCACTTGGTCATCGTTGCCCACAGTTGGCGCGACGACCACTTCATCAATTTCGATGGACCGGCCGTGCGACATGCGGAACTGTTTAGTGAGCATTCGGGCTATCGCGTCAAGCCGTCCGATCGCATTGCTCCGACGCCCGGTTCACTCGGTTCGTGGATTGGCCGTACGTTGGGCCTTCCGATTCTGACGCTTGAGCACCATCGCGGCTGCGATCCATGGAAGTGCTGGTTGGATACGCGCGAGGCGATCCTTGCCGTCATTCTGGCTGCCTGAGTTGCATGGGCCGTTGGTTCCTGATTCGCGTGTTGTGGTTATTGGTGACGCTGTTTGGCGTCACGTTCGTCACGTTCTTCGTGCTCGATTGCGCGCCTGTCGATCGCGCCGAGATCGAAGTGATGAAGGCAGGGCAATCGAACTCCTATGTCGATGTCGCGCATCGCAACGAGTCGATCAAGAAGCTGCGTATCCACTACGGGATGGACGACCCCGCAACCGGCGAGCCGTTACCGCTGTGGCGGCGCTATTCGGCGTGGATCGGCAATGCGTTGACATTGCGGTTGGCTGGGCCTGGCGAAGATCACGCGGCGTTGTGGCGACGGTTGGCCGAAGCGCTGCCGGTGACGATGTTGCTCGGGGGCATCAGTCTGTTGCTGGCGCTGTTGCTGGGTTTGCCGATTGGTGTTTGGTTGGGTCGGCGAGTTGGTCGCAACCGCGAGCGGTTTTGGTCGGCAGTGATGCTGTGCGCCATCGGCATCCCTGAGTTCTTGTTGGCGACGCTGCTGCTGCTGACCTTCAGTGTTGTGTGGGTGCAATGGTTTCCGGCGGGATCCTTGCGGTCGATTGGCTCGGATCAGTGGACGTTCTTGTGGCAGTTGCTCGACTTTGCCTGGCACCTGACCCTCCCGATTCTGGTCATGTCCATCGCGCCGATGGTGATGGTGACGCGGTTCGTTCGCGATGCAGTCGCGCGCGCGTCGGCCGCACCGTTTGTCACCAACTTGCTCGCGCTTGGCGTTGAGCCAAAGACCGTGAGTCGACGTCTGCTCCGCCATGGTGCCGTGCCCGTCGCCACGCTTGCTGGAGGCTTGTTGCCGATGTTGGTCGGAGGATCGATCATCGTGGAAAACCTGTTCTCTCTCGATGGACTTGGCCACTTGGCGTTCCTTGCGGTTCTCGGACAAGATCAGGCAGTCGTGATGGCGCTGGTGTTGTTGACGTCGACGGTCACCTTGGTGGCGCTGCTGGTTTCCGACTTGCTGCATCGACTCGTGGATGCGCGCGTGAGGTTGACGGATTGAGTGCGGTTCGTACCAACACGGCTGGGGCAATCACGGCGAACACCGCGCCAGTTCTCAAGCCTAGGAAGGCTGCGCGCCGCAAGCAGAGCGCGCTGCTGCGATGGTTGCCGTGGACGTTCGTCGCGATCACGCTGATCATGGGCGTGTTTGCTCCGGTGATCGCCAACGATGTTCCGTTGGTTGCCAAAGTCGATGGCAGTTACAGCTTCCCGGCGTTTGCGGATCTTGTCGGCGACGCTCCACCGGGGCCACAAGACCTCAGCTGGAAGCAATGGTGGTCACGTCTCGGAAGCCAGGATGAAGACTGGGCGTGGATGCCGCTGCGTCCCTACGGTCCGCTCGAGACCGATGCCTCCTTGTTCTACGGCGAGCCATCGTGGGCACATCCGTTTGGCAATGACGACACTGGCCGCGACGTTTTGGCGCGAGTCGTGCACGGTGCCGGCACGGCGGTAAGCCTTGGCCTGCCGTCGGTGTTGTTGGCGGCGTTTCTTGGCACCCTGCTAGGCGCATGGGCTGGCCTTGCGCGCGGCATCGTCGACGTGGTCGTGCAGCGCTTCATCGAACTGTTCCTGTGCTTTCCGACTCTGCTGTTCTTGCTGTTCGCGTCGGCGTTCTTCGGCAGCTCTTGGTTGGCCTTGGTGATCGTGATGGTGTTGCGATTCTGGATCAGCTTCGCGCGCATCGTTCGGGGCGAGATGTTGTCCCTACGCGAACGAGACTTCGTGCTCGTTGCGCGTGGGCTGGGGATCTCGACCTGGCGCATTCTCGTAGGCCATCTGATGCCACAGGTGATCAGCGCCATTGGCGTGACCGCCGCGTTCTGCATGGCCTCCGCCATCGTGGCCGAGTCGACGCTGTCCTTCCTCGGCGTCGGCCCCAGCGCCGAGAGCTCATGGGGCACGATGCTGCGTCAAGGCAGCGAGCAAGCAGCGATCGGCGCCTGGCACCTCTGGTTCTTCCCCGCAGCGGCCATCATCACCGTAGTGGTCAGCTGCCACATGCTCGCCGACCGCCTGCGCAGCCAGCCAGTCTCGCAGTAGAGCAAGAAGTAATCTGCTTACCGTACCCGGTTCCAACCACAGATCCGCGCATGCGCGGATCTGTGGTTGGAACCGGGTACGGTACGCAGATTCTGCTAGCGGGAGTGGGCCTTCGACTTGTCGCCGACGTTGGCGCCGGCTTGGCGATCGCCCAGGAGGTGTTCGGCGAAGTACTCCCAGGTGCGATGCTTCATGTAGTCGGTCGCTGCGCCGAAGCTGTGGCGTGCGTTGGGGATGATTAGCATGTCGAAGCGCTTGTTGGCTTTGATCAGGGCGTTGACCAATCGCATCGTGCCGGCTGGGTGCACGTTGTTGTCAATCTCGCCGTGCACGAGGAGCAGCTTGCCCTCGAGGTTTTCGGCGAGCTCCCACGTTGTGGCGACCTTGATGTCGAACTTGGTCTTCTTCTCGACGGCATCGTTCTCGTTGACCTTCTCGGTCTTCTTCTCGTCGCCCTTCTTGCCTTGCTCGGTCTTGGCGTCGACGACTTTGCCGTCCTTCTTTTTGACGTCGGCGTCGGAGACCTTCTTGTCGGACTTCTTGGTCGACTTGGACTTGTCGGAATCCTTCTTGCCGGAGTCCTTGTCCGTGTCCTTCTTGCTCGTGCCCTTGGTCTCGGTGCCCGCCTTCTTGGTCGTCTTGGCCTTTTCCTTGGCCTCCTTCAGGCCGTGGTAGCGCTCGGACCAGGAGTTGTTGTAGATGTTGTTGTCGTGGTTGCCGGCAGTCGAAACGCCAACCTTGAAGAACTGGTTGTAGGGCTTCTTCAGCAGTGCCGTGGCCGTCAGGAAGCCGCCGCCTGAGTGGCCGAAGATGCCGATGCGGTCGATGTCGATGAATTCGTGGCGCGCAGCCAGTTGCTCGATCGCCGTCTTCTTGTCCTCCAACGGGTAGTCACGCATGTTGAAGTAGCCGTAGCTGCCGTAGGCCTTCGAGCGCGTCGGCGTGCCGCCGCGGTGGCCAACCTGGATGACGATGAAGCCAACCTGAGCCAGTTCTTGGAGGCGGCCTGTAGTCGCGAACGTGTGCGTGACGCCTTCGGTTTGGGGGCCGGGGTAGACGTGCACGATCAGCGGATACTTCTTGGTCTCGTCGAAATCGAACGGCTTCCACATGTTGCCGTAGAGATCCGTGGTGCCATCAGCCGCCTTGACGACAAAGCGCTGCGGCGGGCGCCAGCCAAGTTGCTTGAGCTGCTCCGTGTCCGATTCTTCGAGCTGCATCACCAGGTTGCCTTCGCCGTCGCGAAGCACGGAGACGGGTGCCTTGTCAGTTCGCGAGCAGTTGTCGACGACGAACTTGCGCGACTTGGATAGCTGCGAACGGTGGGTCGCATCGCCTTCATCGAGCAAGGTCAAGTCGCCTCCGTCCAGGCGCACTCGGTAGAGGTGCTCGTAGTAGACGTTCTCACCCTTCTCGCGGGCGTTGCCGCGGAACCACATCAGGCCCTTCTCTTCGTCGACATCGACGATGCTGCTGGCACGGAAACGGCCCCGCGTGATCGCGTTCTTCAGCTTGCCGTTGGTGTCGTAGAGGTAGTAGTGACCCCAGCCGCTGCGCTCGGACCACCAGATCATCTCGTTGCGATCATCGAGATAACGCAGGCTCTGCGTTGCCATGTGGGCTTTCTCGAGGCTCTCGGAGAACAGTACCTTGAACTCGCCGGTCTCGGGGTTGGCGATGCCGTACTCGATGTTGCGAAGCATGCGGTCGCGACGCAGCACGCGCAGTTCGCCGTCGGCCATCCAGCGCAAGTCAACGTAGCTCTCGTCCTTCCACTTCGGCTTCAGGCGAACCATCTTGCCAGTCTTGCGTTGGTACATCATCAGTTCGCTGTGACGCACGTTGTTCTCGCCGGGCATTGCGTACTTGTACTTCTGCAGCGTCGGACGCGGCTCGCTCAGTGAGTTGACGAGGAAGAGCTCAGCGACATCGCGCGAGTCCGTGCGCGTGACATAGAACGCACTCGAATCGAGCGACCAGGTCACGGACGCCGGCGTGCTCCACTCGTCGTCGTCGTTGCCGCCGTACGTGTAGTCCTTCTGGCCGTCGGTCGTCAGTTGCTTGGCAGCACTCTCGGCAAACGGAAAGCGCAGCGCCTCCTTCTCGTCGGCCTTCTTGGCTGGTTTGGCGGCGTCTTTGCCGGTCGCGGCGTCTTTGGTGTCGGCCCCGTTGAGCTTCTTGGCGACGGTTTCCGTGACGTCGTCTAGCTTGACGGCGACTTCCTTCCCATCGCCTTCCTTGTGCTCGGATCCCTTCTGTTCGGTGTCCTTTTCCTTGGTCTTCTTCTTGTCGGTCTCGGTCTTCTCGGTGACCTCGGTAACCGTTTTCTTCTTGTCGGACTTCTTCTTCTTTAGATCCCCTTCGACAGCCTTGGCTTCCCCCTTCGCACTCGCCGTCTTGGCCTCGGGCTTGTCGCTCTTGACCTTGGCGAGGTCTTGCAGATCCCCGGTGCGTTCGACGACATAGAGATTGTTTTTCTTCGCGAGGACGTAGACCTCAAGGTTGGGCGAAAACGACGAGCGATGGCCGCGCTTTGCTCGTGCGATTGCCCGCGCGTCGACCTTCTCTTCGTCCTCTTCCTTCTCCTTGTCTGCCTTGTCCTTCTTCTTGTGCTTCTTCTCGTAGGTCTCGAGGGCACTTCGCCATTGCGACAGCAGGCGCTTTTCGCGTTGCTCGGCAGCCTTCTTCTTCTCGGCTTCGGTCAGCTCCTTCTTCTCGCCGGTTTGCGTTTGCATGCGACCGCGACTGCGCTGGCCGCGTGAAGATGGCGGTGTCGCCGAGCTGCTGTCCTTGGGCTTTTCCTTCTTCTCCAGTTTCCCGGTGGAGCGCGTGTAGAGGAAGTTGAGCTTCTTGACGCCGAACGTCATCTCATCGCCCGTCTTGTCGAACTTGACGTTGCTGAGCGAAATCGCTTCTTCGTCGATCGGCTCTTTGCATGCTTCGCTGAGCAGCCCCGCGAGGTGCTCGTGATCAAACAGCGGGATCTTGGTCTTGGCGACCGGATCGATCAGCCAGTAGCGGCGTCCTTCACTCGTGCGGAAGGCATACCAGAATCTCTCCGAGTCCGGGATCCAGCTGGCGCGAACGGAGGAGTCGTAGGTGAACTTGCGCAGGAACGAAGTCGAGAACTTGTTCGCTTGCTTGTAGTTCGCCTTGTTGAGTGGGACGCGTTCGGCGAGGTCTTGTGCGTGCGCAGCAGGTGCGAGCAGCAGCAGCAACACCGTCGATACGATGGATAGCACGGTCAGTCGGTTGGCGTAAGCGGGACGCGGGGCACTTGCCGGAGAGTTGGAGCGGATCATGGCTTCAGTTGAGGTTGCCTTCGCAGGCGAAGGCTGGGACTCGGGTGAGTGGGGTCGGTCCAGCAGGCTATGCCATGGTCCGGGACCTGTCAGGTCGCGGTAGGCGTCGCGAGTGTCACGAGCTTGTCAGCGATTGGTGACTTGCCCTTGGCCGCGAGCAAACGGTGCAAAGGCCATACGCTGCGCAGCGGGTGGTTTGTCTTTTGTTGTTGCTACAGTCAGCCGGTCTATTTCCCCATGAGTCATTCGGAGATCGCTGTGTCCACGCCTCGTCCTGTTCTATCCGTCGTCCTGACCGTCAGCGTTGCGCTGCTGGTCGGTAGTTCGCAACTCTGCAGCCAATCTCCTGACGAGGAGGCGCGCATCCGCAAACTCACCGAGCGACTCAATCGCTTGGAAGCAAAACTCGCAATCGCCGGAGGGGTCGTCGATTCGGCGTCCGCGACTGCCGCAGCGCAACGCCTGGCATGGTTTGAAGAGCACAAGCGAATGCGCTCTGAGACCCCGCACAAGGACATGCGCTGGCACTTTCTCGGGCCGGACAACGTCAGTGGCCGCATCACCGACCTGGCGGTGCCGATGCCGCGCGGCCGCACCTACACGATCTATGCCGCTACGGCGACCGGTGGCGTGTGGCGTTCGGTCAACGAAGGCACCACGTGGGAGCCGATCTTTGATCAAGAAGCGAGCACGTCGATTGGCGACATTGCGTTGGACCCGAGCAATCCGGACGTGCTTTGGGTCGGCACCGGCGAAGCCAACATCTTCCGCAGTTCGACTGCCGGTTGTGGCCTCTACAAGACCGAAGATGGTGGCAAGACCTGGCAGCATCGCGGCCTTGGCGACACGCACACGATTGCGCGCATCGTGGTGCATCCGAAGGATCCCGACACTATCTACGTTGCAGCTGGCGGTCACGAGTGGACGGACAACGCCGAGCGTGGCGTCTATAAGACGACGGACGGCGGCAAGAACTGGCAACGCGTTCTGTATGTCAACGAGCGCACTGGCGCCGTCGATCTGGTGATCAATCCTGATAACCCGGATGTGCTCTACGCGGCGACCTGGCAGCGCATTCGCCGGCATTGGAACGATCCGCGCATCGAAGAGGGCTACGACAAGAGTGGCGTTTGGAAGACTGCCGATGGCGGCGCGACCTGGCAGCCGATCAATGCTGGGCTTCCCGCCGCTGAGGTTCGCGGCCGCATTGGTATCGACCTTTGCAAGGCACAGCCGTCCACGCTCTATGCGTTCGTCGATTGCTATGAGATCGCCAAGGGCGAGTCGCCCAAGGGCGAAGATTCCTACGGGCGGTCGCGCAAGAAGACGATCGAGGGCGCGCAGATCTATCGTTCGGATGACGATGGGGTGACCTGGCGCAAGACGAGCAAGTCCAACCGCTACATGCGCGGTGCCTGCTCGACCTACGGCTGGGTGTTTGGGCAGGTGCGTGCGGATCCGGTCGATCCCGACACGGTCTACATGATGGGGTTGGCACTCAACGTCTCCAACGACAGTGGCGAGACGTTCCGACGGTTGCGCGGCATGCACGGCGACCACCACGCGTTGTGGATCGATCCGAACAATCCGAGTTACCTGATCAACGGCAACGATGGTGGCACGGCGATCTCCTACGACGGTGGCAAGAGGTGGCGCACGTCGCGTGACAACTTGCCGGCGGTGCAGTTCTACAACGTCGGCTTTGACTCGGATTCGCCGTTCCATGTCTACGGTTCGATCCAAGATCACGGCAGTCGTCGCGGTACGGTCACCATCGATCGCAAGAAGAACCGCATCTACGGGAGCGAGTGGCAAAACACGTCCGGCGGCGAAGCTTCAACGCACGCGGTCGATCCGAGCGATAGCAACACGCTCTACTCCGAAGGCTTCTACGGCAGCATTTCGCGTACCGACCAGAGCACCCGCAAGCGCACCGCGATCAAGCCGAAGGATCGCGACGGCGAGCCGAAGTTGCGCGGCCAGTGGTTGGCGCCGTTCATCATTTCGCCGCACAATCCGCGCATTATCTATCACGGCATGAACCACTTGTTCCGCTCGATGGATCGCGGTGACAAGTGGCAGCGCATCAGTCCGGATCTCAGCTACGCGGAGCCGGAGAAGATCGGTGATATTCCGTACCAGACGATCTTCGCCATCGCTGAGTCGCACCAGCACTTTGGCCAACTCTACGTGGGCACGGACGACGGGCGCGTGCACCGTACCTTCGATGGTGGCAAGGTATGGGAAGAGATCACGGCTGGCTTGGCGCCGAATCGTTGGATCTCGCGCATCGAGGCGTCGCGCTTCGTTGACGGCACGATCTACCTGTCGCAAAACGGCAAGCGCAACGATGACTTTGCCGCGTACCTGTGGCGCTCGACGGACCACGGGACGACCTGGCAGGACATCTCGAAGGGCATTCCTGGTGGGCCGATCAACGTCGTTCGCGAAGACCCGAAGGACGGCAAGATCCTCTATGTAGGCACCGATCATGGGGTCTACGTCAGCACCGACGGCGCCAAGAGCTGGGACGTCTTGGGGCGTGGCTTGCCGAGCACTCCGGTGCACGACTTGATCATCCATCCGCGTGACGATGTCGCCGTCATCGCGACGCATGGTCGCGGCATGTATGCGGTAGATGTGCAACCGCTGCGTGCCGATGGCGATTCGGAAGAAGAGCCGGGTGGGCAGTCATCAGAAGGCCGCGAGCCAAATCGCAAGTAGCACACCCGTGAGGGCTCCGGCGAGCGAGTAGACTGCCGGAGCCCCTTTCTCATGCAGTTCTTCGCACGACTTGTCCTACTCGCCAGCCTCACTGCTGCGGCCGCCTCCCAGGATGGCTTCCACCTCTACTTTGGACATGGTGGCAACGTCACCATTGCGCAGCCGAAGTTGCCCGCGCCAGATCAGGGGCTGACCGTCGCGTGTTGGTTTCGCGGAGCCAAGCGACTGCGCACTTCGGTGTCGTTGTTGGCGATCGCGCCCGAGCACAAGAAGGACGAGGATCTTGGGCTGTTTGCGCTGGTGCTGTCGGCGAGCAACAGCCTGAACTTCTCGCTGCGCAACGCCGCTGGCCAGTCGCAGAGTGTCGCGGGACTTGGCAAGTGGTTGGACGGTCGCTGGCATCGGGCGACGGCGACGTGGGATGGCGTGACGATGAGCGTCTATGTCGATGGGCGGCAGTTGGCGCAAAAGGAAGCCAAAGACTTTGGACCGCTTGCGACCACGAAGCACGCGTTGCAGGTCGGACCGGTCAGCGCCGCCAAGGCGCGCAAGCCGGTTCGGTTTGATGGCTGCATCGGTGGCGTGAAGATCTGGAGCCGTGCTTTGACGGCGGCAGAAGTGGCGGCTGGCGGTGGTCGTGCTGATGACAATGCGACGGACTGCCTTGCCAGCTATGCGCTGACGGCGGATGAGCCGGTGGCGCAGGTCCGGGATGGGCTTGGCGATGGGCCCGCCGCGCAGTTGAGTGAGGATCTGGCGCGTTCTGGTTGGCTGCGCACTCGCCCGTGGACGCAGGCCGCTGACGAAAAGATGGCGCCGCCGGGGCTCGACTTCTACTGCTACGACCTCGCCGATGTGGTCCTTGGCGCCGGCCGGCACATCCTTGTCGAACATGCGAAGAAGAAGCGCATCGGTGTGTTGTGGCAGGATGCGCGGACCGATGCGGTCGCGGTCACGTGGATTGATCCGACGTTGCGATCGCATGAGACCCATGAGCTGACCGCGGCGGCTGGCATGCGTTTGGCGGGCGGCACGAGCGATGAGGCCGGCAACGTCTACTACTTGACGATTCAGGACGCACCGCGGAATCGCACCGCAGAGTTTGAAGTCGCTGCCGTCATGCACAAGGCGCGTCTTGATGGCACGGGTGCGATCCAGCGCGCGTTGGATGTGTCGAAACAGGGTGTCAATATCTACGACTTCAGCTCGGGGGTGCTGCGCAGTGCCAACATGCGGCACAGCAAAGGCATGGTCGGTGTGATGTTGCCGCGGCGCATGCACAAGAGTGGTGACGGCTTGCGGCACCAAGGTGCGATTGCGTTGACGTTCTCTGCCAAGGATTTGGAGTTGACGCATCATCATGGCCAGACAAGTGGCCACTCGATGGCCAACTTCCTGACGGTCAACAAGAAGGGCAACTTTGTCGCGCTGGATCTTGGCGACAACTATCCGCGTGGCGTGCATCTGCACGAGTTCGACAAGGCGAAGCGCACGTCGCGGTTGGTGTTCACGTTCAAGACGGAGCACGCGACCCGAGCCAAAGACGGCATGCCCGTTTATGACGAGATCAGCGGCGATGGCCGCACGTTCTACAAGTGGTCTAACGACAACGCGGTCTACACGGAGCTTGGTGGGCTGGTTGAGAACAAGCGCTCCTACACGATCGTATTTGCCACGGATCAGGGCCTCGATGGGCGTGTGTTGGATAACAGTCGGGCATTCCGAGGCTGCACGGATCCACGCAATCTGGCGCTGGTTCGGGTCGTCAAGGACTTCGGTCGCGCGCCAACGGGCAGCGAGATCGGGGATGCGTTGATGGCATCGTTGCCGCGCAAGCCCATTGCGGAGACCGGCGGTTACTTCGACTTCTCTGGGCGCTGGCACAAGCAGCGCGTCGTCGGGGTGACGTGGTTGACCAAGTATGCCGCTGGCGATGGCGCCCACGCGCCGCAGCTTGTCCCGCAGGAAGATGGCAACATCCTGATCCTGTGGGAGAAGAGCGGTGGTGATGCGTCGTTGTGCGCAATGGTGATCGAGCCCGATGGATCAGTCGTCACGGAGGCCTTCGCGTTGCCGTTCGCCACCAGGCTCAATCGTCAGGACCGGGTGCTCACCGTCGCTGATCGCACGTATCTTCTAGCGACTGACGGTGGCAAAGGGCGCCGCGGCGAAGAGCAGTTGCGGCTGTACTTCTTACGGCACTAACTGGCCCTTCCAGTCCGACCTCGCGAACATGTTAGTACTGTGCCAGGCACAGTACTAACTACTCGGGTAGGCCTAGGCGGCCGAGTGGAGTCTTGATGGCGGGGGGCCATAGGTCGATGCCGAACGTGAAGCCTAGGAGGTGCAGTTCGATGCCGTCCTTGAGGCCGATGGCGGCGCCGAGTGTTAGCAGGTCGAGGTGCACTCCGGTTCGGGTTGGTGTCAGGCCGACGCCGAAGCCGAGCGGGCCGTGCCAGTCTTTGCCGACCATCATCGGGTGCAGATCGGCTCCGACGCCGGCTTGATCGAGGACCCAGCGTGCGTAGCTGTTGCTGTTGGGGCCAGGCCAGATCACGTAGGTGCTGTGCTCTGGATAGGTCTCGGGGCGACGCATGACTTCGAGCATGCGTCGCGCTTCGTCGCCGCTCCATTCGCTGAGCAGGTATTCGGTCGACGTCTCGTCGATGTAGGTGATCGGTGACCAGCATCGCAGGCTGCCGATCTGCCGGTGGATGGACTCGACGGTGTCGGTTTCACGCCCATCGGAGTAGTGGCGGCGCTTGGTCGACTTGTTGAGGTAGTAGCCGAATTGGCTCGAGGCCCAGATCTCCCACTGCTCCCAGCTGTTGCTCTGCCGATCGTAGGCGAGGAAGAACGGGTGCAGCGCGACGCCGTTGCCATACCAGGCGTCGCGTCCCCATAGCTGCACGAAGTCGTCTGGTGGCGAGGTGGCGTGGTCGATCCAGCCCTTCGTTGGCCTGCCCTGGGGCACCACCGGATCGCCGTTCGTCGTGATCGCGTGCGCGGGGATCAAGGCCGGGTAGGTGTGCCCGAGAGAGCGGGTCGCGCAGCTCGTGAGCGTGCACAGTAGAGCCGAGATCAAGGCGAGGTGTCTGGCGGCGACAGTCGTCATCAGTCGGCAATCTAGCGGCTCGCGGGCGGATGGCAGCGCAACAAATCTGTTGCTCGGTTCGGGCTAGCCGCCGCGGGTGTGCATCTCCAGATGCGGGTTGTTGCGCAGGTTGGCTTGTTCGGCGAGCGGCGCACGTTCGGTCATACCTGCTCGAACTTCCGCACCCCGGTCGGAGCGTGCAGCCCAGACTTCGACCAGCTTCTGTCGCAGCTTGTCATCAGTGGCCCCGCTGCGAATCAGTTGTCGCAGGTCGGTGCCGTTCTCGGCGTAGAGACACGTGAACCACATGCCGTCGGCGGTGATCCGGGCGCGATCGCAGGTTGCGCAGAATGGCTGGGTGACGGAGCTGATGACGCCGAACGTCGTGCCGTCCGGTAGCGCGAAGCGATCAGCCGGCGCCGCATCGGTGCGCGGAACCTCGGTGATCGAGCCATACTTGGCCGACAGGATTTCAAGGATGCGGTTGCGGGTGACGACGCGATCCATACGCCAGCGAGTCGCGCCGCCAACGTCCATGTATTCGATGAATCGCAGCTCGGCACCGACCGAGCGGGCGAACTCAATCAGCTGCACGAACTCGCCGTCGTTGACGCCGTTGATCGCGACCGTATCGATCTTGGTGTGCTCGAAGCCTGCCGCCTTCGCTGCGCGAAGTCCTTCGTAGACGCGTTCTAGATCGTTGCGCCGCGTCATCATCGCGAACGTGTCCGGATCGAGCGTGTCGAGGCTGACCGTCACTCGGTGTAGGCCTGCGTCCTTCAACTCTTGTGCGTGCTTTGCGAGCAGCACGGCGTTGGTCGTCATCGCGATGTCGCGCAGTTCGGGCCGTTCGGCCAGCATCTTGACCAGCACGGGCAGTTGCGAACGCAGCAGCGGTTCGCCGCCGGTGAGTCGCACCTTGTCGACGCCGAGCGTGATGAACTGATCGACCACGCGCGTGATCTCTTCAAACGACAGCACGTCGCCTTTGGGCAGCCAGACGTAATCTTCTTCCGGCATGCAATACTGACACCGCAAGTTGCAGCGGTCCGTCACGGACAGGCGCAGGTTGCGGAGGGGTCTGCCTAGGCGGTCGGGAAGTTTGAGCGTCACGGGTCCCATGACCATAGCACTCACGATTCGGCTTGGAAGACAGCTACTTGGCGCATCCTGCCCGAGCCATCGTCGCTGGCGTCCGCAGGGGGTGATCGTCTGTCTGCCAGGGAGTCGCTCGGCCGCCATTTGGGCAGCAAGTGGCGCGGCAGATCGCGGAGAAGCTGCGCGAACCACCCAGGCGAACGGCGCTGGCGAACCACGCTGGCGGCCGGCTATTCAGGTAGCTCTTTGGCCAGCTTGCGCAGCCGGGCGATGCGGTGGCTCGATGGCGGGTCGTTGGTTTCGGTATCGATCGGTGGCACTGGCAGTTCCAGGATGTGCTGGAGCGCTGCTGCCGCTGCATGGCGGGTATGGGCAGGCGTCCGGGAGTCCGCCAGCAGGTTTAGCAGCGTCTCTGCGGTCGACCGTCGAGGCCGTTTGATCAACGCGTTCCACAGCGTGGTTGGCACCGGCCGTTCGCGCAGCGCCTGGCGCAAATCGCGGCCGCCTTGCCGCACCAGGTGCAGGGACTTCACGTCGACCCGGCGGCGTTCCCGGTCAACGTTGGCCGTGACCCGCTTCAGATCGTTCTCGTATTGCGTGCCAAACGCGAGGGTCAGCACCCGTTGCAGAATGCGGTCGCGGTTCTCGATGGATTCACAGGTTCCGCGGCCGGCTTTGGCAATGCGTTCGAAATGCCTTCGCGTGTCATTGCCAGCGCGCTCAGGGCTCGTGATGAGCGTGTGCACGAACGATCTACGGTTCATCGAGAATCGCTGCACCTCGGAGATCAGTTTGTGGAAGTCGTCTTCGTGGGCCGGCGCGTCGCCAGCCAGCACGACCACGCGGCGTGCCGTGCGCCGCCAATCCTGCTTGAAGGCTGAGTTGAGTCCGGCGCGCACATCTTCGGCGCGATCGCCGCCACCTTCGGCGACGACGAACTGCACGAAGTTGGTCGCGCGCCAATAGTCGACGTCGAGCGGCACCTGGCGCACGAGGTATTCCTCACGACGACCGCGGTCGCGGTAGGTGACGAGGCCAACGCGTGCATCGGGCACCAAAGTGCGGAGTACATCGAGCATCTCCACAATCGTCGACTTGGTGTCGAGAATCGTGCGCGTCATCGAACCGGTGCTGTCGAAGACGAAGACAATCTCGAGGCCGGTCTCCTGCAGGTCCTTGACCTGATTCTTGAAGCTGCCCGCGTCGATGCCGTTCTCATCCTTGACGACGTCGCCGCCGCCACCGCTGTTGCTCGAGCGCTTGCGCGACGCCAGGATCGGGTTCTCGGTCAGCTGCTGCTTCTCCGGGTTTGGCCCTTCGGCGATCGGCAGCGGCTGCTCTTCAACCAGGAACTCTGGGTCTTCGGGCAGCTCATCGGATTCGGGTTCGGAGACAACTTGCGGTGGTGCCGGCGGGCCGTCGCCCTTTGGCGCTCCGGCCGAAAGATCAAGATGAATCGTTGCCGTGCCCCGGCCGCCGAACTCTTTTGCCGGTGTGAGCCAGTAAAGAAACAGCAGCACCAACAAGTGCAGCACCAGCGAGATCATCATCCACGGGGCGCGGCGGAGTTCGGTCGCCATCTGCTGGGTGAACGTCGCTTCATGGCGGCGCAGTGCGGCGGCCGCCATCCGCACCTTCTTGATGCGTCGTTCGGTGGCAGCCTGGCGCAGTTTGGGGATCGGGACCACGGCCGCGGTGCCGTCGTCGGCCGTGACCACGATCAGCTCCCCGCTGATCCCGAGCCGGTCTCCTGGGCTGAGTTTGCCAGCTGTGGCCTTTTCTTCGTTGTGAGTTATCCCCGCCTCGCCGCTCAGGTCGGCAAAGGTGACCCCCTCGGTGGTGACCGTCAGGCAAATGTGGATTGGCTCGGCACCGGCAATGCGAAGGTCGCAATCGTCGGCGCTACCGAGCAAGTAGTCTCGACCCGGATCGAGGGCGTGGCCCAAATCGCCGAGTCGCAGGGCCAGTAGGGGAGAGCCGGGAAGCACAGTGTTCTTTTTATCGTCTAGTAGGAAGGCGTGTCGTAGTTGCACCGAGGCGATCTGCCTGCCACCATCTTGGCGCAAACATGAGCTTGCGCATCATCGGTGGTGAATTTGGTGGCCGGACCCTCAAGACGGTTCGCGGCTTGGGGACTAGGCCTCTTCTGGGGCAAGTGCGAGAAGCGCTCTTCAACATCCTGGGAGACCAGATTGAGGGCGCTTTCGTATGGGACCTTTTTTCGGGAACCGGGTCTTCCGGCATCGAATCGCTCTCCCGCGGTGCTGCCCGGGTGCTCTTCGTCGAAAAGAACGGCAAGGCCATCGACATCCTGCGCAACAACTTGCGCTCGCTGGGCGACGAGGCCTTCGAGCGCGCGGTCGTCGTTCGGGCCGATGCCTGGGACCCACCGCTGATGCATCGCCCCCTGTTCGGAGCGGCGCGCGATGAAGACGCCGGTGGGGAAGGTGCCGCCGACGCATATGTTCCAGAAGACGGTACTTCCGCCAGTGATGCCCCAGCTAGCGATGCCTCAGCTAGCGATGCCTCAGCCAGCGATGCCTCAGTCAGCGATGCCTCAGTCAGCGGTGCCGACGTCGAAGTCGCCCCTGACATCATCTTCTTGGATCCGCCTTACTCGATGGTTGCCGAGGACCCGGTCAAGTCGATGGCCCGCGCCCGTCGCCTACTCGACCGCACCGCCGCCAAGGGCTGCGTACTATTCCACTTCGAGCGCGGCGTTCTAGACGAAGACGACTTCGACAGCGACCTCGACATCGACCTACGCGAGTGGGGCACCAGCGTCATCGCGATGCTGTGGCGCAAAGGCGACGCGCCAGCCGCAGTCCACAAGCGCCGCGCCAAAGAACGCGCCAAGAGCACCGAGTCCTAGCGCCACCAAAAAACCTGTGGTTTGAACCGGGTACCGTACGCAGAAAACCTGCGTACGGTACCCGGTTCTAACCACCGGCTTTGGTTACTGGCCGACGACGACGCGGAGTGCGTTGGTCAGGCCTTGGTACGGTGGGTTGGCGGTTGGTAGGAGTTCGATGACTAGGGCCTGGGCGTGCAGTTCGACGCCGATGACTTGTGGGGGTAGGCCGTCGAGTGGTAGCGATACGGGGGTGCCGATGATCATGGCTGGTACTAGCCAGGTGGCGATCAGTTGGGTCGTGTCGATCGACTCTTGGCAGGCGGTGCCCGAATACTGTGGCAAGATCGAAGGCAGACCGGGGGGGGCCGAGCTGCTGCTGAATCCAACCAGAACGAACTCGCCGTAGATGCCGGTGGTGCGATCGATCATCAAGCCGAACTGGCTGTTGCCTAGCAGCGGCAGCGATGTGGCGCGGAGTTCGGGCACGCCCAGTAGGTGGTTGCCTGGCAGCGCGCACGCGGTGCCGTAGCTTTGCACGACAGCTCCGGTGACGTTGGGCATCAGGGGCGTCGGCGTGTAGTCCAAGAACCAACTCTCGTCGGGGTGCACGGTGACGCCGATCGCATCGGGGTCGCGGGCGATGCTGGCGCCGGCTTGTATGGCTTGCATGGAGCGATCGACTTGCCATAGGCCAGCGCTGATCGCCAGGGATTCGCGTTGGAACCCGTGTGTTCCCCAGCTGACCCAGTCGCGAACACTCAGGGATGAGTTCATTTGCGTGTTGGATTGCGAGGCGAACAGGGCCGCGGCGCCTTCGTCGCCGGACAGCGTTTCGCCGCCGAGGCCAAACAAGAAGCCGTATGGCGATGTGCCGGTGTACAGGTTGCCAGCCACCGGAACGGCAGGCTCGGGCGTGAACCAGTGCACCCGTAGAAATGCGTCAGGTGCCAGCGTCGTGCCGGCCGGGAACGGCCACCAGTAGTTGTTTGGCATCCCCTGGGTGGTCGTTGCGCAGTGCAGCGACCATTGGGAAATGTCGGCGGCAACGGTGCCTCGGTTGTGCACTTCGATCCAGGTTTCGCTGGCATCGGCGCGGATTTCACTCAGGTAGACGTCTTGTACCTGGGCTTGCAAGGAGGTCGTGAACGGCAGGGTCACGAGCAGAAGGCTGGCCAGTTGGCGAGTAGCTGTTGCGTAAGTCATCAAGTGCGGCTGTGGGCGTCGAAGTATCCATCAGTTCGTCGTGCGACCGTTGGATTCTGAAGCAGTCGGCCGAGCCCTCCGTGGCGTCGGTGGTTGGTCACGCCAGCGAAATTGCTCTACCCAGCGGGACCCCTTTGGGACTGTGGGCAATGAGGCGTCAAGAGAACCGGCTCACCTATCCGATAGCTGTGGCGTGCAGGTGACTGCGCACCTAACGCACCCGGGTTCTTTCAACTTGACCAAGTCAAAGACTGACATCGATCGCATCGTCCAAGAGTTAATGGACGGCGATCTCACCAAGGCGCAACGCATCAAGCGACTGCGTGAATTGGCGAAGTCTGGCGACGACGTTCCGGAAGAGTTGATGAATGAGGCTCTGCGAAAGTTGATGGAGCGGATCACCGAGTGACCGCGGCCCCCAATCGATCCATAAGAAAGACGGAATCGCCATGAGATCTGCACTGCTAGTTTCGTTCCTCCTCGGTGTCACTGCGCTTCCTGCGCAAGACAAGTTTGGCGCCGCTGTGCCCACCAACCTGACCGCCATGCGCGCGAACCCGGATGCCTTTCATAATGTGAAGGTGCAGTTCGTCGTGCAGTTCGCGTCGCTGGGGCGAATCTCGAACCCGTTCTTCACCCAGTTCACGCCGACGGACTACACCAACTTCTACAGTTGGGCCGACGACCAGAAGCTGTGGCAGGAGAATCACTACAACGACGTGTTCGGCATGCTCTTCCTGAGCAAGTCCAACCCGCAGTTGGAGACGCTCTACACGATGGGCCTCTACACGCGCATGCGTTGCACGGCGGTGGTCCGGAACACGTTCCAGAGCATTCCGTGGATCGAGGTTCTCGAGTTCGAAGTGCTCGGCCCGAAGCTCGACACCGCGGTGTTGACGCATCTGCATCGTGGCGAAGGCCTGATGAAGAAGCGCCTCTGGCAGCGCGCCATCTCCGAGCTATCCCTGGCTCCCGGCGCTGGCGTGCCCCAGGCGGTGACCCAGGCGGCGCACAAGAACCTCGGCATCTGCCTGTTGCGCATGGGCGAGTCCCAGGCGGCCATCGGCTACCTGCAGTCGGCGAGTTCGCTGGCCAAGGGCAACGATTTCGAAACCGAGAACCTGCTCGCCATGGCCAAGACCAGCCCTGAGAAGGCGATCGATCGCACGGTCGATTCGAGCACGCTGAGCGACAGCGAGCGTCCGATGTGGGAGGCCTTCGAGACTTCGAAGGCGGCCACCCCGAAGACTCGCGTGCTCGGTCGCTGAAAATCGCGCTGTTAGGGGGCATTCTCATGGGCTAATCCGGCCCATGAGTACCTCCAACGCCCAGCCTCTCCCCTCCGAACGTTCCACCAAGGGGCCGTTCCGGCTGGCGCTTGCAATGGTGATCGTGACTACGGTCACGATCCTCTGGGGAGCCCTGACCACGAGCACCGGCTCCGGCCTCGCCTTTGCCGATTGGCCGCTGTCGGACGGCGAGCTGATGCCCGAGCGCAGCTACACGACGCTGCCCGGCTTCTTCGAGCACTTCCACCGCCTGTTTGCGTCGCTCGCCGGCCTGATGTCGCTGGCGCTCGCTGTCTGGCTACAGGCCAAAGGGCTCGGTGACGCGAAGGCTCGGGCGACGGCCTGGTTTGGGGGTTGTCTGATCCTGACCCAAGGCGTAATCGGCGGCGTTGGTGTGCTCAAGGGCTTGCCGGCCGCAACGTCGGTCACCCACGGCACGTTGGCCCAGTTGACCTTGGCAACGTTCGTCTGGGCGACCTACCAGCTGTCGAACCGCTACCGCATGACCCCGCCAGCTCCGGGAGTTGCTCCCGGCAGTGGCCGCAAGTTGGTGATGGCGGCGCTGATCTTCGTCGTGCTGCAAACCGTGCTCGGAGCAGTCGCCCGCCACACGAACAGTTCGCACGCCCTGTGGACGCACGTTGGTCACTCCTTCGTCGTGTTCTTGATCGGCTCCATCGCGACCGCGTTTTCGATCGGCAAGCTGTCGGACACCCCCGGCATTCGTGGTCTCTCGCGAGCAATCGTACTGCTGCTGATCGTGCAGATTGCACTAGGCTTCGTTGCCTTGGCGATTCGCAATTCCGCTGGCAAGACTCCTGAGAACGTGGCCAACCTTGGCACCGCGACGGTGATCTCCGTGCACGTTCTGATCGGTGCTCTGCTGACCGTGTTGATGGCTGCGCTGGCAGCGCACGTCTTCCGTGCCACCCGGCGTGAACTATCATGACGTCGTCCAAGACAAGCTCGCCTGCGACACCTCTTCCCGAGGGTCCTTTGCCTGGGGGACCTTTGCCCGAGACGCCGTTGCCCATCGCGCCGCGCAGTCGTGGTGCCCTGCGTTCTTACTGGGAACTCGGCAAGCCGCGGCTGTCCATGATGGCGGTCTTCGCCGTCGTCGCCGGGGCCTACATGGCTTGGCCGGCACGCACGTCGAGCCCGCCATGGGACCTGCTGGTTGCAACCACGCTCGGCACCTTCATGGCCGCAATCGGGGCGGCCGCGCTCAACATGTATCGCGAGCGGCACCTCGATCCTTTGATGCATCGCACCCAGGATCGGCCGCTGCCGACTGGCCGCTTGACGCCGAAGAACGTGTTGGTGTTTGGGGCGACCATGTCGGTGCTCGGCGTGCTGCTGGTGCTGCTTGGCGCCGCGCCACTGCGCGGCGATGGCTCGCGTTCTGCCGGTGACCTCAACTGGGCCGCCGCGTTCCTGTGCGCGCTGATTGTCATCAGCTACGTGCTCGTCTACACCCCGATGAAGACGCGCACGCCGCTCAACACGCTGGTTGGCGCCATTCCCGGAGCGTTGCCACCGGTCGTTGGCCACGCCGCCGTGGTCGGCTTTGCGCTGCCACAATTGGTGTTGTTTGCGATCCTGTTCTGCTGGCAGATCCCACACTTCCTGGCGATTGCGTGGCGATACCGCGAGGACTATGCCCGCGCCGGTATGCAGATGTTGCCGGTGGTCGATCCGACCGGGCATCGCACCGGCATCACGATGCTGCTGTACGTCGGCGGCCTGATCGTCGCCAGCATGCTGCCGTTCGTGACCCAAATGGCCGAGGGGCAGTACTTGGTCGTCGCGGTATTGCTCGACGTGCTGTTCTTTGTGCCGGTGTTGTTTGCGGCTTTGACCCGCAAGGACGTTGCGATGCGCATGACGTTCTTGGTGTCGATCATCTACTTGCCGCTGCTCCTGATCGCGATGGTTTTTTGGCGCCGATGAGCAATCCCCAATCCTCTTCTGCTTCGGCAGTGACCGCGGCAGATGTCGGCTTCGCCTATGGCGAACGGCAGGCTCTGAGCGGCGTGTCGTTCGAAGTCGCGTCCGGCGGCTCGTTCGGCTTCCTCGGTCCCAATGGTTCCGGCAAGTCGACGCTGTTCAAATTGCTGTCGACGATCGTGCCGATGCAAACGGGCACGATTACGATCCTCGGCCACGATCTCGCGCGTGAAGCATCCGCGATTCGTCGCCGCATCGGCGTCGTGTTTCAGTCGGCGGCCATCGATCGCAAGCTGACAGTCTTCGAAAACCTTCGCTACGCCGGCATGTTGCTCAACCTCGGTGGCAAGGAACTCGCTGCGCGAATCGATGAGTCGATGCAGGCGGCAAATCTGAGCGACCGCAAGGCGGACGCGGCCGGCGAACTATCCGGTGGTTTGCGGCGTCGCGTCGAAATCGCCAAGTGCCTGATGGCCAAGCCAGATCTGGTGCTGCTCGACGAAGCGAGCACTGGTTTGGACCCCGCCGCGCGGCGTGACATGTGGCAAGTGCTGCGCGCGCAAGAAGGTCTGACGATCCTGTTCACCACGCACCTGATGGAAGAAGCAGCCGAAGCCGATCGCCTGATGTTGCTCGACGAAGGCCAGGTCGTCGCGCATGGCCGCCCCGGCGAATTGATGGAAGAGGTCGGCGGTCAGGTTCTCGAGATCGAGACGCCAGACGCGGTGGCCTTGGTCAACGAGCTGCGCACGGCGCTACAAGTCGACGCGGTGCAGGTTGACCAGACTGTCCGCATCGAAGGCGAAAAGGTGCAGGAACTCGTGCCGGAGGTGATGACGCGCTTCGGCGATCGCATCCGCCGCCTGCACCTGGCGCATCCATCGCTCGAAGACGTGTTTTTGCATCGCACCGGCAAGCGCTTCATCGTGACCCCTCCGGAACCAGACGTGAAGAAAGGTCGCAAGAAGCGGAGGCGCTCATGAACGGCGCTGTCTATGCCCTGTGGCATCGGGAACTGATCCGCTTCTTGCGGGACCGTTCTCGCTTGACCGGCTCGCTGATGCAGCCCGTTATCTTCTACCTGATGTTCAGCGGTGCGCTCTACGGGTCGTTCAAGCCGTATGGCATGGACTACAGCGCCTACTTCTTCACCGGCACGCTGGCGATGATCACGATGTTCACGGCGATCTTCTCGACGATCACCGTGATCGAGGATCGCAAAGAGGGCTTCCTGCAAGGCGTGCTGATTTCCCCGGTGCCACGCGCCGCAATCGCGCTCGGCAAGACCCTCGGCAGTGCGACGCTATCGTTTGGCCTGGCGGCGATCTTCTTGGCGCTGGCACCGTTTACCGGCATTGACATGTCTTGGGATCGCGTGCTGCCAACGCTCGGTGTGCTCGCCATGCTGTCGATCGCGGTTGCCGGGCTCGGTTTCTCGCTGGCTTGGGTGATGGACAGCACCGCCGGCTACCACGGCATCATGATGTTGTTCTTGATGCCGATGCTGATGATGTCGGGTGCGTTCTTCCCCATCGAAGATGCGCATTGGCTGATCAGTTGGGTGCGTCACGTCAATCCGATGACCTACGGTGTCGGTGCGTTGCGTCACACGGTGCAAGGCGCGGCTCCCGGCTGCCCGACGTTTGCGATCTGCCTGTTGGGCACGGCCGTCTTTGCTGTTGCCACGTTCGCCCTCGGCACCTTTGTTGTGACGCGCCGCAGCGCTCGCGACGCCATCTGATCCTATGCTTGCCGCTTTCGATTTCCGCGTTCTCGCCGACATTGATGCGATCCTCAACGGTATCGCCTTCGTTCTCATCTGTTCGGGGCTGATCGCCATCAAGCGCGGCAACGTTGAGTTGCACAAGAAGTTGATGCTGTCGGCGCTCGGCTGCTCGGCACTGTTCTTGGTCAGCTACCTGACCTACCACGCGACCTGCGAGTCGGTCAAATACCAAGGAGAGGGGGCGATGCGCTCCGTCTACTTCACGTTGCTGATCACACACGTTGTGCTCGCTGCCGTGCAAGTGCCGCTGATCCTGCGCACCGCGTGGCTCGGTCTCAAGGACCGCCGCGAGCAGCACAAGAAGTGGGCGAAGGTCACGACCCCGATCTGGCTCTACGTGTCGATCACCGGTGTCGTGATCTACTGGATGCTCTATCACTAGTGGCGTGATCACCGACTACCTCTTCAGGACGGAAGTCTTTGTCGTGATTGGCTCGGCTCTGGTCGGCGCCATCTGGGTGCCTCGCTTGGCCAAAAGGTGGGCCGCGCAAGCCGACGCACTGCCACCCAAGGTCGACGGCGAGACGCTATTGCTGCGGCCTGCGCCGGCATCCCGCGTGACCTACGTTGCCTTGGTGGTGACGACGGCGGCCGGCGCCATCTTGCTTGGCCTTCAGTTGAGTCTGAGCATGCCCAGTTGGTTCCTCGGCGTTGCCTGGAGCTTCGTGTGCTTGCTGGCATTGGTGTCCGTGGTCAGCCTGGTGCCGATCACCGAGCAGTTTGAACTGGCCGACGATCACATCCGCCGTCGCCACCTGTTCTCAGACTGGCGTACGATGAAGTGGCAAGATGTCGTCCGTGCTGAGTACCAGGTCGCGGCGCAACGCTTCCAGATCAACGATGCCGGCGGCTTGGTGATGCGCATCAGTCGCTGGATGCCGGGGCATCGGCAGTTCCTCGAACTTGCCAGCCGCCGCGTTCCAGAAGGCGCGCTAGGTCCGGACTGGTGCAAGCACGTGCCCGAATACCTCAGCGAACCGAGCGCGTAGATCGGCATGGACTGGACTCGCATTCTGACTGTCAGCATCTCGATGGTGTTGACTGGCGCGCTGATCGGCTGGTTCATGCGCGCCGCGGCGCGCCCGCCGGAAGTCGAAGGCGAAGCGATTCAGTTGCGCTACCCCAAGTCGATGCGCGTGTTCATGACCATTGCCGGCTCGCTGTTTGCTGCGGCGTCGGTCGGCATCTTCATTGCGGTCGCGCTGGGAGAAGGCGGTGACAAGCTGTTCCGCATCTCGTGGATCTGCGTGCCGCTGTTCGGCGCGATGGGCTTCGGAACCTTGTTCGAGCTTCGCGTGAACCTGCTTGCGGATGGGGAAGGCATACGCGGCCAGACGGCGTTCCGGGGCTTCCGCGAAGTGCGCTGGGACGAGTTGGTGATCGTCTACTACTCCGGCGGCTTGAATACCTTCAAGCTCGTCGATCGCACCGGCGCGTGCCTGCGCATGAGCCGGTACCTAGTCGGCCACGAACTGATCGTCGAGTTGATGCGCCAGCAGCTACCGAAACGAGTTGTTGGCAAGGCGATCGACAACTACCGCAACGCCGTCAAGGCGGGTTTCTAGTCGCGGCGGCGAAGGCCGCGCCCTAGCCCGCCGTGAACTGGCCCGCCGCGAGCTGGCCCGCCGTGAGCTGGCCCGCCGCGAGCTGGCGCATCGCGAGACGGGGCTCTGCGCGCGGTTGTTCGATGCTATCGCTGCGGCCGGCACGTGTGTGTGCCGGCCGACTCGCAATGCACGTGCTCGATCTGGCTAGTTGACTACGCCAACGCCGCCCTGCGACATCGACCACAACCCGCTGAACTCGATTGCCTGCAGGTGAACCGGCAGGCCAGCCAGCGTTGGGTCGTTCGGGACCGCCAACGTGTAGATCGCTAGCGAGCCGAGCGTCATCATCGGTTCGACGACGTCCGGACGCGCGAGCAGCGTGCAGCCAGGGGCGAATAGTGCCTGCGTCAGCGGCGAGTTCGCACTGGCAAGGCCTACGATCATTGCCGATGGACCGCCGGTGAGGCCGTCCGTGCGGATGACCAGGTTGCCGCCCAGGCTGGGTAGCGCCAGCAGTTGCAGGTCGGGAGCACTGGTGCCATTGGAGCAGCCCGTGCCATACGTGTTCCACGATGCGAGCACGCAATCGGCGTCCTCGATGCGGAATGCGTCGATTGCAGCTTCGGTTACCGAGTCATTCGGTTGGTCGGCGACGGTGTATCGCAGCACGAACTGGTCCGGCGTCGAGAACACAGTGCTGATGTGCAGCGTGCGATGCTGCCACCCCGAAGTGTTGGAGACGGTTTCGATCGTCGTCCAGTTGCTGCCGCCGTCGTTCGACGCGCTGATCGTCATAGTGTCGACGACGCCATTGAACGAGTCGAACCAGATCGCGTAGGACGCGATCGGGTCGGTCGAGGTCGATAGATCGACGACGTCCGTGGTCAGCACCGTCGGGCCGCCATCGACGTCCTGGTTGTTGGTGTTGCCGGTGACCCAGCATTGACCGCTGCCGTCGAAGTCCGTTTGTGGTCCGCGCGAGTCCACTGGTGCACCGCGGGTCCAGGCACCCGTTGAGAGCGCCGTGTTGGCAACGCTCCAGCCAGCTGGTGCCGTGTTGAAGTTGTGGTTGCGCACCACGATGAGCGCAGCGGCCGACAAGGCGCTGTAGGACTCGCTCGGAGCGTTTTCCGGGCTCGTATAGGTGTTGGTGTCGAGGCCTTGGGCGCTGACGTAGAACATCACGTTGCTGCCGCAGGTCGTTGCCGGGATGGTCGCGTCAAACGTGTTGGCGTTGATCGTCGCTGGCGTGATCTGCTGGAACGCGCCGCCAGTCGAGTAATGCAGGCGAACCGAGCCGGCGACGAGGCCGATCGGGCCCGACGTCGTGATGCGAATCGTCGTGCTAGCATTCGGGTCGAACGAGCTCGGCAATCCGTTCGGGAACGTGAACTCAAGCTGCGGGCAATCACAGATGCCCAGCGGGTTGGCCAGCGCATTCTGTAATCCGGCCAGCGTGCTGCCGGTGCCGTTGTTGGCGCCGCCGGTCGACGAGCAGCCGCCGTGCGTGTGGATGCCGATTGCCTGGTTGGTGCCGTCGAGAATGATCGGCGAACCGGAGTTGCCGCCGGTCGTGTCGGTCGTGTAGCGGACCGTCGTGCCGCTGTTGCTGAAGTATGGGCCAGCGTGCGTCTTCTGCGCCAGGTGCCAGGTAGGCGATACCGGCGAAGACGTCGAGCCGAAGCCGGTGATGCGGATGTTCTGGCCGCTGACGGCCGGTGGCGGCGTCAGGTCAAACGCTTGCATACCGTTCGATTCATGCGGGGTCAGTCCCGTCGTCGAGTTGGCGAACGCACCGAAGTAGCCCCAGTCGTTGCCGACTCCTTGGCCACCGTTGTGTTGCATCGACGAGGCGTCGATTGCGTATTGATCTTGTGGGGGTGGGTGTTGGATCGAGCCGCTCGCCGTCGACAGTGGCACGTTGAACTCGACGATCTGCATGTTGAGCGTCGCGCAGTGGCCGGCGGTCAGGAAGCAGTGGTTGCAGTCGTTGATCATCCACACCGTGCACGAGGTGGGTTGGCTGCGCGCGACGCGAGGATCGGTGCTGCGGGTGCGGTCGTCGGTCGGGCCGCAGATCGTATCGACGCCAAGCGGCGCAAACGGTCCGGCAATCGCGTTGCGAATCATCAGGCGGTTGTCGCCGGTGCCTTGGTGGGCGAGCAGTTCGACCAGGACCGAGTCGCCATTGAAGTAGGCCGACGTGTCGTTCCACTCGCCGACGTGGCGCAGGTGCTGGGTTTGCACGGCGCCGTCGAGCAGTGACGTGATCCGCAAGAACGAGCCGTCTTGACCGCGGTCAGGACTGCCCGAGAGCAAGACGCCTTGATACTCAAGTCGTAGCCAGGCAGAGCCCGGCACTGACACGACCTTGGAGAAGACGACTTGTGGAATGCCGATCATCGCGGGCGATGACGAGGTATTGCTCACGACGCCTGAGTCGATGGAGACGAAGTGGCTGCTGCTCTCTTCCGGAATTGCCTGTGCAGAGACAGCGGTAGCGAGCAGCGCGAAGGCTGCGAAGCGGGATAGGACCATGTGGTGGAGTGGGGGGCGGGCGCTTTTGGGACCGACGGAGTGTATCCAGGTCTGGGCCCGTTGGGGCGGTTTTGCTGTCCGGGTTGTCGATGGCTTCGGCAGCGCACCGAGTCGCGCATCCTGCATGCCGTATCCGTTGTCGCCTGAAACGGATGCTGTGCGCGGCGAACTGGAACAGATTCGCATGAGTCGGTGCGGCCGCAGGCTTCGGTCAACCTTCGGCGGCAGCGACTACATGCCGATCGCCGCAAGGGTCATACGTGCTCGGGGTGTCCACAAGCTCCAAGCAGGGCGCCCGCGTTGACGTTCTCGTCTCTCGCAAGCAATCCGCGAGCGGCGCAGCTACCGCTTAGAGGACTTGCGAAGCGTGGGTAGCCGACCGGATCGTCGCCGTGATCGGCCCACGCTCATTCTGGATCGGGTCTTGCCAAGCACTCCACCGATCACAATGACTACGGCAAAGAGCACCATGAGCACGCACACCAGCGAAGAGACGCCGAGCGGCACCCAGAACCAGAAGGGACTGTCCTCTCGGGTGATGAGTTCGTGGACTCTGCTGCTCGACCTTCGAGGAAGGCGGAAGTCCTGGACGCCGGTTGCCAAGGCACTCCATGTGCCTGTGTAGCCGATCCAGAGGCCGATGCCGCCCAGCGCGAGCCCCGAAGCCGCGGTCTTGATCCGGTTACCAATCGACTTCATCTCGGTGGCTGCCCGCCTGGCCTCGCGGTCGCACGGGTCGCACACGTCTTGGCCAGGCGTGATCGTGTCGCCGCACTCGCCGCATTGGTCGTTGGCGGGCACCGGGATCTCTTCTGAGCACATGAGGCAGCGGATCGATGCGCCTCTCGCGCCTCTGGTAGCCGTTTGCTCGTTGCGGCATTTCCTGCAGATGACTTGTATCTCGCGCATGCTTGGGAGTCCGGTTGGGAGGCTCTCTGTGGCTCTCAGAAGCTTGACGGCCGGGTCGTTCCCGTGATTCGCCACAAAAATCTAGCGCGCGGTTCGGCTAGCGATCGGGGGTTCCGCCCCGAGTCATGACCTTGGCGAGCTTGGACAGTGCTCGTGCCAGGCGGGTGCGAACGGTTACCAACTCGATGCCAAGCTGCTCGGCGATCTCGGCATGACTCATGCCGACCATGCGCGCCATCAGGATCACTTCGCGGTGATCGGGCGTCAGCTCGTCGAGTGCGGCCTCAAAGCTGGCGATCGCTTCGCCGGCGATGGCATGCTGGCTTGGGCCACATATCGTGGCGTAGGCATCACGAAGCTGGTCGACGTTGCGTTCTTCGCGATCGGGGTTGCGCCGTTCGGCGGCGTAGAAGTCCGCACGGTTGCGAATCTTGTTGAGGGCGACGCCAAACAGCCAGTGACGGAAACTGCCTTCGCCGCGCCATTCGTAGTTGTCGATGCCGCCGAGCGCTTCGCGACACACGGTCTGCACCAGGTCCGAACACGACTCCTGCAGGCGGATCTGGTTGCTGCTCTTGGCGCGAACGAATGCGCGCAGGCCGCCGAGGTGGCGAGTCAGCAGTTGCTCCATGGCATCGGTGTCGCCGGATTGCGCGGCAGCGACCAAGTGCATGGAGTCAGGGGGCGTCACGACAATAGTGTAGCAGCTACTTGTTGTTGATCTTGGTCCGCCACTCTTCGGCTTCGGGTGATTTGGTCGCCTGCAGGTGCATGGTCAGGTACTGAATGGCAATCTGGGTGTCCGGATGCTCGTCGCCGAGTGCCTCGCTGAGCTTGGCGTAGGCCTCACGGAAGCGCTTGATGGCGGGTTCATGCTGACCTCGCATGCCTGAGAGCTCGCCGAGGAAGACTAGGCAGCGTCCGAGTGGCGCGCCCTTGTTGTCGAACACCTTGCGGCGAATCGTCAGGGCTCCTTCGAGCAGTTGCTTCGCTTTGCCGAAGTCGCGCGCATCAATCTGCAGGCTGCCAAGCATGCACATCTGTGTGGCGACGGCGGCGCTTTCTGGGCCGAGGAACTTGCTGAGAATGCGGCGCGCTTCGGTGTGGTAGGTGATCGCTTGCTCGATGTCGCCTGAGGCCGCTGCGATCTGTCCGAGCCGACTCAGGCGTTGGCCCATGGTGGGGTGGTCGTCGCCTAGCGACTCGCGCGTGATCGTCATGGCCTTGTCGATCGCTTCCTTTGCCTTGTCCACCCTGCCTAGCGCGACATAGCCCTCGCTCAGCATGCTCCAAAGCTGTGCGATCGCATAGTTGGGTGAGCCTCCTGCTTCGTATGCGTCGATCGCGCTGCCGATCTCCTTGACCGCGAGTTCGTTGTCTCCTCGCTCGATCGCTAGCTGGCCAAGGTTCTGTAGGTGGCGGATTCGATTCACGAGGTTCGAACCCAAGCTTTGGCGGATAGCTAAGCAGCGATCCAGCAATTGCTCGGCTTCCTCGTAGTCGCCGGTAAAGGATCTGAGCTTGGCCTGCAGATCATAGACACCGGCCGTCATGGCGCCTTGGTTCAGGCCCGCCGCCGACAGGATCGCGAGGCTCTGCTGGCAGTGGTCCTCCGCCGCTTCGTAGTCTTGCCGGTTGTAGGCGCCGACAGCCAGCGTGTGCTGGACGCTCGCGCGGAGCTCTGGTTCTCCGCCGTGTTTTCGCAGTAGCTCCTGGGCCTGCTCAAGCAGCGTGGTCGAGCGATCCATGATCCCCAGGTGATGGTAGACCTCGCCCATCGTGACCATCAGCTGCGAGCGAATGGCCGGCTCTTCGGTGAGGCCCGTTTGGATGTCGCGGAAGCCCAGGTCCAGTACTTCGCGTGCTGTGATTGTTTGGCCGCGGTACGTTTGGCCATCGGCAATGCGGAACAAGTCGACCAGGAACCGGCTGACGCGCCCGCGGGTATCGACTTGCTGCTCGGCGACGATGCGTTGCTGCTCGGCGACGATGCGCTGCTGCTCGGCGGCGATGCGGCTTTCGTCGGCATCGATTGCTAGCCATACGGATACGTCTGCGACGAGCAACAGCGCAGCGATCAGGCCCGCAATCACTGGCTGTCGTTGGCTCCAACGCATTGCACGTTCGAAGGTGCTGGGGCGCCGCGCACGGATCGGTTCGAGCAATCGTGCCCGGCGCAAGTCGTCGGCGAACGCGCCTGCGGTGTCGTAGCGGTGGTCGGGCGATAGCGCCATCGCGGTCTGCACGATGACGCTGACGTCGCGCGGCACGTTGCTGCCAAGTTGTGCCGCCTGGCCGGCGAGGATGTTCTGGTAGAGCACCTCGCGTGTCGGGGCTTCGAACGGATGCCTGCCGGCGAGGCACTGATACATCGTAACGCCAAGCGAATAGATGTCGGAGCGCCGGTCGAGCGAGATGGATTTGCCCTGCACCTGCTCGGGCGACATGTAGGCGGGCGTGCCGAGCTGATCGGCCGATGCCGTCAAGCCTTCGCCGGTGTCTTGCTCGGGCCGCGCCAAGCCGAAGTCGAGCACGACGGGTTCGCCTTGCTCGTCGATCATGATGTTGCCTGGCTTCACATCGCGATGCAAAAAGCCCGCTTCGTGCGCCGCATGCAGTGCGCGCGCGATCTTCTCGAAGACGGCTAGTACATTCTCCGAGCGCTTCTTGTAGGTGCTCTGCGAACCGAACTGATTGGTGCTGGAGTCATCGCTAGCGAATAACGACTCGTTGGCGTCGACCAGCGTGCTGCCGTTGACGTAGCGCATCGCCACATATGGAGTGCCCTCGACTTCACCGGCTTCGTAGACGGTGCAGATGCCGGGGTCGTCGACTTGCGACACCGCTTCGATTTCGCGTTGGAAGCGTTGCCGTGCGCGTCGTTGGCCGAGCAACTCCGGTCGGATCAACTTCAGCGCGACTTCGCGGCCCGTGCTGAGTTGACGTGCGAGATACACGACGCCCATGCCGCCTTGACCGAGGATCCGCAGCAGTTCGAAGCCACCAAAGGTGCTGCCGCTGTCGGCGGGAAAGCGATCTATCGTCGACTCTTCGAAATCGCCGACGAGACCGGCGGACTTCAGCGCGCCGAACCGGAGCCGCAGTTCCGCTGCGTGTTGGGGGTGTTCGCTGCAGGCGCTCTTTGACTGCCTGGCTCCATTGGGCCATGTCGGTCGCGAGGCACTCGTCGAGGATGCCCTGCACCTCGTCATCATCAAACGTGTCGTCTGGCTCGGGCGTAGAGGTCACCATGGAAGACTAGGCCGCCCGTTCGGGAAATCGGCTCGCAGTCCGATTGTCTTTTGAGCGATTACCCCCGGTGTGCCACAGGAGGTGTGCGACAGGAGGAGTGCGATGGCCCATAGAGTCGGTGGCGCGGTACGGCTTGCCGCGGCATGCTGCGTCCAGTCTCAAACTCATGCTGCACACACTGCACATCCGCAATCTTGCTCTGATCGAACGCGCCGAGCTGCGCATGGCCGACGGTCTGACCGTCATGTCCGGGGAAACGGGTGGCGGCAAGTCGCTGCTGATCACCGCTCTCAAGCTGCTGCGTGGCGAAAAAGCTGCCGGCTCGTTGGTCCGGCACGGCGAAACGGAGCTGCAGGTCGACGGTGAGTTTCGGCTCGGCGCCGGCGCGCGCAGTGCGGCGATCAGCAAGTTCGTGCAGGACGCGTGCGGCGGCGTTGTCGACGACGACCTGTTGCTGGTGACGCGCATCATCGACCGCCAAGGCCGGACGCGCGTGCGGCTCGGCGGCAGGCCCGCGACCCTGTCGGCGCTGCGCGAGCTCGGCGGCATGCTGTTGGAGATTCACGGCCAAGGCGAGTCGCGCGCGCTGATGCGGCCGGAAATCCAGTGTGAGACCCTCGACGCGTTTGCCGGCACCGCACCGCTGCGCTTGGAGTTTGGTGCGGCCTTGCATGAAGCACGCGCGTTGCGGACGCGCATTGGCCAGCAGGCGGACGGCGAGCGCGAACGCAAGCAGCGGTTGGAGTTCTTGCGATTCCAGCACGCCGCGATGAAGGAACTGGCTCTCGCGGACGGCGAACTGGCTGCGCTCGACCAAGAGCACTTGGTGTTGAGCAATCTGGATGCGATGCGCGGTCAGCTCGACAGCGCCCTGACGGCGCTGCAAGAAGGCGAAGCCAACATCTGTGACGATTTGGCCAAAGCGGCGCGTTCGGTGAAGCAGGCCGCGGCGATCGACGTTCGTCTTGAAGAAGCCTCCGAGCAGATGGCGCAAGTCGAAGACCTGGTCGGGGACGTGTGCCGCAAGTTGCAGTCTGGCCAGGCGCGTTTGGAATTGGATCCGGGCCGCCTCGCATCCGTTGAAGAGCGGCTTGATGAGATCCACACGGCGTTGAAGCGTTTTGGGCCGACCGAGGCCGATTTGCGCCAGAACTTTCTCGATACGACAAAAGAGCTCGAGACGGCGGAAGAGGCCGATACCGAGCCGGAAGTGCTGATTGCTGAGCTCAAGAAGGCGGTCGCCAGTGTCGCCGCGATTGGCCGCAAGCTCATCCGGGCACGCAAGAAAGCTGGCGTTGCGTTCGCCGCCGCGGTGATGGCAGAGCTGCATGACCTCGGCATGCCGCGAACCGAAGTGCGTGTCGCGATGGACGAGAAGTTCCCCGTCGACAAGTTGCTCGACGAAGCAACCGAGCACGGCCCGGTCCCGGTCGACATCGAAGTGCGCATCAACCCTGGCGAGCCGTTCCATTCGTTGCGTGCCACGGCGTCCGGTGGCGAGTTGGCGCGGGTCGTGCTCGCGGTCAAGAAGACACTCGCCGATCAGGATCGCGTGCCGCTACTGGTGCTCGACGAAATCGACGCCGAGATCGGTGGCCGCCTGGGTCTCGCCGTTGGCAAGAAGCTGCATGAAGTTGCGCGCCATCACCAAGTCGTCATCGTCACGCACCTTGCTCCAGTGGCAGCGTTTGCCCAACAGCACTTCTTGGTCAACAAGGAAGTCGGCGGCGATGCCGGCGATGAACGCACGCGTTCGATCGTGCGGCAGCTAAAGCGCAGCGAGGTCGAGCGAGAACTCGCCGCCATGGCAACGGGCGATGGCTTCGACGCCTCAGCCCTCAAGCAAGCCCGCACGCTCGTCGAGAAGGCCCGGCAGAACACGCAGGGCGGTTAGCAGTCTCTGGCGTGCATCGCGCAGCGCGCGTCAGTGGGCCGTGATCGGGCGCCCGGGCGAAGCAGTGCGAGTTGCTGGGGGTTTCCCCTTGGTCTTGAGGCCAACTGATTGCCTGGCTGTTGGTGGCGATTCTGCGCCAGAAAACCAGGTCGCAAGAGGTTGCTCAATGATGGTTTAAGGCCACTCCGGTTGGTCGGAAGGGTCCCTTCAACAGCCAAGGAGCCAGTTCCGTTATGGGGCGCAAGTGCGTGCTCGCGGACGGCCGATAGCAAGGGGGTGCGCGTCGAAGTTGTCGATCCTGGTGGCCACGGAATCGGACTGGCTATCGGTCTGCTCGAACTTGGCCACGAGGTCCGGTATGTCAGCGCGCATTCGACGCGGCCCGGCAGCGCGCAGCTACAGAGCATGCGGATCGAATTGATCGAGCGCATGTTTGGCGGCTTGCAGGAGCCCGCAGGCGAGTCGGACTTGTTGGTGCTCGTCGATGTGTTCGGTGACTACTTGCAGTGTTTCGATGCGGGCATCGGCCCGACTGGCGTCGAGGTGACAGACCCGATGCAGGACAACGCCGGGGTCCTGGTCTACCCGCACCGCCTGAAGTTCATGAGTGAGCTTGCCCAGGCTGCGTCGCGCGTCGCGGTGATCGACATGTCGGATCACGGCAGCTTTCGCGAGTCGGCGTTCGAACGGATTCCCCGGGCGCACTTGTTCGCGAGGGAAGTGCGCGGCACTAGCGATGGCGCCTGGCAGCCCTTTCCATTCCTCTACAACTTCGTGATGTTGTGGCTCGAATACACGCAGCCGCAGTCGCACTGGCTTCTGGCCGACCGCCCGTCCCCGACATGGGATTGGGCGTTCTGCGGCACGCTGACTCACGAGCGCTACGGTCTGAAGCGCCAAGCCGCGATTCAGGTGTTGGCGCAGCGCTGGCCCGAGCTGCTCGGTGCCGTCTTGTCGCAGAAACCGTACGATGAAGTGTTGGGCGCGTTGCAGTCGGTGCGCTTCGGCCTCGACTTGCCAGGCGTGGGCGAGATGTGCTTTCGTCTGCACGAGTGCCTCGCCGTTGGAACCCCGGTTTGGCGGCCGCTTGCGGGAGATGTGGCGCTGCCGCCCGGTTTGTCGGGTGCGGTGTTTGCGGATCCGGGAGCTCGTGATCTGGGCAATCTCAGTGCCGAAGCGGTGCGCGCAACCTACACCGAGCACTACGCGCCGATAGCCGCGGCGCGCTGGTTGCTAGCGGCGATCGATGCCCAGCCGGATCAGTACTGTATGTACCAAGCGACAAACATCGCGCCGATCGCCAGCAAGTAGAGCTGGAACATCAGCGGCAGGACGAACTTGATCCACCGCCCGAACGGGATGCGTCCGAGCGCCAACATGCCCATCAAGAGCGCGTTGGTCGGCACGATCATGTTCGTGAAGCCATCGCCAACTTGGTAGGCGAGCACGGCCGTTTGCGGCGTGACTTCGCAGATCTCGGCAAGCGGCGCCATGATCGGCATCGTCACGTACGCCTGCCCAGAGCCCGATGGGATGAACAGGTTGGCGACGCTTTGCACGATCAGCATGCCGACGGATGCGAGGAACGGGCCAAAGCCAGCGATGCTCTCGGCGATTCCGTTGATGATCGTGTGGATGACGACACCGTCGGTCAGCACGACCTCGATGGTGCGAGCGACTCCGATCAACAGCGCGGTGGTGGTCATCTCCGCGGCGCCTTCGCAAAACCTGGTCGCGGCCATGTTTGGCGACACCTTGCCGGCGATGGCGGAGACGATGCCAAGGCCAATGAACAGCGCCATCAGTTCGGTGAAGTACCAGTGGTGCACCGCGGAGCCGTAGACGAACGTCACGATCGCACCCGCGAAGCAGAGCAGCACGATGATTCGTGATGGCGTCAGCGCGACGTTCTCGGGCATCTCGTAGCCGGTCGAATAGTCGATGTCCTTGACCAGGCTGCGATTCGGATCGGCCTGCACCTTGTGGGCGTAACGCATGATGTGCATCACGCCAATGGCGGCTGCAATCAGCATGAAGATCACGCGGAACGCCCAGCCGGACCCCCGTTCGACCCCTGCGATGTCTTGGGCAATGGCAACGGTGAACGGGTTGACCGCCGCGCAGCCATAGCCGACGCCGGCCCCGATGTAGACGATGCCGAGCGCCACGATGGCGTCCATCTTCAACGCCAGGCAGAGCGTCACCAGCAGCGGGATGAAGGGCATGTACTCCTCGGCCATGCCAATGGTCGAAGAGCCGATGGCGAACAGCAAGGTCATGCCGGCCACGAGCAAGACTGGCTGGCCCTTGAAGGCATTGATCGCGCGTCCGATCAGGGCGTCGATGGCGCCGGTAGCCCGGATGATGCCGATGATCCCGCCGACCACGAAGACGAAGAAGATCACGTCCTGGGCTTCCGCGAAGCCCTTGGCAATGGAGGTCAGGGTCGCGTGCCACGGCAGCGCTTCGCCACCATCCTCGACCGCGTAGGTGCCCGGCACGACCCGCATTCTGGCGTTACTGGCTGACTTCCACTCGGAGATCGCGGCTTGCGGCGGCGGCACGCCATCTTGGATCCACTGGTGCAGGAGTGAGCCAACCGTCTTTTCGATGTGGGTGCCCCGTCGCCAGGGTTCGCCTTCGGCTGGCATGCCTGCCTCCCAGTCCCTCACCGTTTGCGGCGAAACGATGAATTGCAGCGCCAGATCCGCCTCTGAGAGGTTTCGCTGCTTGCGGGCTGCGGTCAGTCGTTCGCGCAGGGGGGCTGCGTCTGCAAGCTCGACGTAGGCATCGCCGGCGGATGGTTTGGGTTCGGTTTTGAACTCACCTTTTGGCAGCACATACGTCAGCATTTGGCCGACGAGCACCATGGCGAAGATCAGAACCAGCGAATGCGGGAAGCGGCTCGGCTTGTTCACACGGCCATCATGACGTCGTTTCCCTCGCGTTGCGACGTTTTGCCACGTGAGCAGAGGAGACTGTGCGGCTACACTTCTGGCGCTTGGAAACGCCCTGCAAGCTGAACATCACAAACAACGTGCTCGAGCCCTTCTTGGTGGAACGTCGGCTTCTGCCCAAAGTCTGGGGCGGGTCTGCATTGCAAGATGAGCTAGGCATGGTCGTGAAAGGTGCGGACCTGTTCGGCGCCACCGAGGAGCAGGCTGCTGCATTCGCATCTGGCAAGACTGTGCCTATCGGCGAATCGTGGGAACTGTTCGATCGCCCCGATGGTTCGAGCAAGCTGCGCGGCACCGAGACAACGCTCGCCGACTTGCTGCGCAGCGATCCGGAAGCGGTGCTTGGGCGCGGCGTGCGGCTTGGTCACAACGGCACGTTCCCGCTGCTGCTCAAGTTCTTGGACGCGCATCAAGGATTGTCGCTGCAGGTGCATCCAGACGATCGCCAAGCCAAGGGCGACATGGGCAAGGACGAGTGCTGCGTGATCCTCGGCGTCGGCGATGACGCGCGCATCGTGCACGGGGTCGTGCCCGGGACGGATCGCGAGGAGTTTCTCGCCAAGTGGGAGACGGCCGACGTCGAGCCGATGCTCTACTCGTTCGCCCCGCAGGTTGGCGATCTCGTGCACATTCCGCCGGGCACGCCGCACAGTATCGGGCCAGGCGTGGTGGCGTTCGAAATCCAAGAGAACAGCGACCAGACCTATCGCTTCTACGATTGGGGTCGCGGCCGCGAGACGCATGCCGATGAGGCGCGCAACGTGGTCAGCATGGTCGTCAATGAACGACCGCCCGTACAACGCTCGACTTCGTTGCCTGACGGCGGCGAGTTGTTGATCGCAACCGAACACTTCGTTGTGCGCCGCTACGAGCTGGCGCGACGAATTGAGTTGGCGACCCAGGGTCGCTATTTGACGCTCACCGTGCTGAATGGCGGCGGGCGATTGCAGTGGGCGAATGGCGCGAACGAAAGCTCGTTGGTGCTCAAGAAGTGCGACACGGTTGTCGTGCCCGCCTGCGTTTCGATGGTTGCTGTAGAGCCCGATGGTTCGATCGACTTCGTCGCTTGCGACCCGGGGACACGATAAATGGCCAGACGTCACGAAGACCGTAAGCCTGGGCAGCGCTTTGCTCGCCCAGGCCAGACGACCAACAAAAAGACTGGCAGCAAGAAGGCGCCCGCCAGGAAGGCGCCCACTACGCCGGCTCCGGGCAAGACGGCTTCGGGCATCTCCAGCACGCGTGTTGCCAAGGCGCCCGCGAGCAGACCCGCGAGCAAGGTTGCCGGCAAGCGACCATCGTCCACTCCGCTCCGCAAGGCTCCAGCCAAGCGGGCGCCGTTGCGCGGCAGCAAGCGCATTGCCGACGGCCTGATCGTCAAGCCGAGCACGGTGTTCGGCGAGAAGGAGTCGGCGACCAAGGACGGCAAGGTTCGCCTCAATCACTTCCTCGCGCAGTCGGGTGTGTGCAGTCGTCGCAACGCAGATGACTTGATTGCTGGCGGTCGCGTCACGGTCAATGGCGAGAAGGTGCGCGAACTCGGTGTGCGCGTCGACCCGGTCGACGATGAGGTCGTCTACGACGGCAAGCGCCTGCAGCCAGAGCGCGGCGTCTACGTGCTCGTCAACAAGCCCAAAAACGTGGTTTGCACGAATGCCGCATACGAGAAGAAGAAGCGCGTCGTGGACCTGCTGCCGACGATCCGCGGCCGAATCTTCACCGTTGGTCGACTCGACCTCGACAGTGAAGGTCTGCTGCTGGTGACGAACGACGGCAGCTTTGCGCAGGAGATGACGCATCCGCGTTATGGCATCACCAAGCTGTACTCACTGGTCGTGCGCGGTCGCATCAAGGAAGAGCACTTGAGCAAGGCACGCGGCGGCGTGTGGCTTTCCGAAGGTCCGACGAGCGGTATGGAGATCAAGATCGATCGCCTCGCCAAGGAGCGCACGTTTTTGAAGGTGACGCTGCGCGAAGGCAAGAACCGCGAGATTCGCCGCGTGTTTGCCAAGCTGGGCTACCCGGTGACGTCTCTGAAGCGGGTGCGCATCGGCCACCTGACGTTGCACGGATTGAAGGAAGGCGCGTGGCGCTTCCTGCAGGCTGACGAAGTCACGCGCTTGCGCGAGCTGGCCCACCAGGAGCAAGCGGCAGGTGGTGCCGCGGCGCCGATCAACGCGTTTGCGGAGACCCCCGGTCAGCCGGCCAGTCGCCGGCGCGTGATCCGCAAGACGCCCGTTGGCCGGTCCGGCGCTGGCAAGCCGGCTTCCCGCAAGCCGGACGGCCGCGGTCCGCTCGCACGGAAGAAAATCTCCAGGACGACCAAGCGATGACGAACATGGATATTCAGATGTTGCCCGACGTAGACGTCGTCGAGCTCGACAACGGTTTCCGCGCACTGCTGGTCGAACGTGCTTCGTTGCCCGTCGTCGCTTCGGTGCTCTGGTATCAAGTTGGGTCGCGCGATGAGCACACCGGCGAAACCGGCGTCTCGCACTTCCTCGAACACATGATGTTCAAGGGCACCGATGTCTTCGGTAAGGGCGAGATTGACTTGCAGACCAGCAAGATGGGCGGCAGCAACAACGCCTTCACCGACACCGATAGCACGGCGTACTACTTCTCGATGGCCTCGGATCGCTGGGAAACCGTGCTCGAGATCGAGGCGAGCCGCATGCGCGGTTGCCTGTTGGATCCTGCCGAGTTCGAGAGCGAGAAGAAGGTCGTGCTCGAAGAACTGGCGATGGGCGAGGACGAGCCGTGGCGGCCGCTCTACCAGACTTGCGAGGCGCTGATGTTCCAGACGCACTCGTACCACCATCCGGTGATTGGCTACAAGGAAGAGCTGGAGCGCCTTGGTCCCGATGGCATGCGTGCCTACTACCAACGCAACTACGGGCCCAACCGGGCCTGTTTGACGGTGGTTGGCGCGATCGACAAGAAGCGCACCCGCGCACGCATTCAGGAACTATTCGGCGACATTCCGCGCGCCGACGATCGCAAGGTTCCAATTCGCGAGCCGGAGCAGTTGGGCGAGCGCCGGGCCACGTTGCGCACGCCACACTCGGTGACGCGGATGTGCATGGGGTTTCCGACTTGTCGCATGGGGGAGCGCGATGACTACGCGCTCGACTTGATTGCGCACGATCTCGGCAACAGCAAGAACAGCCGTCTCTACAAGCGGTTGGTCGTCAAGGACCAGACGGTGACCGACGTCAGCGTGCTGAACGAAGTGCGTCAGGATCCTGGTGGCTTCTTCGTTCTGTGTGAACTGCATCCTGGAGCCGACCACCGCAAGGTGGAGAAGGCGATCCATGAAGAGATCGAGGCGTTGACGCGCGAAGGAGTTGCCGAGCGCGACCTCAAACGCATTCGCATCCAGATCCGTTCGTCGTTCTTGTTTCAAGACGAGACCGCGCTCGACATGGCGATGAAGCTGGCCCGGTTCGAAGCGGGCACCGAGAAGGGTTACGCGACGCTCGCCGATGTGCTGCCGACGTATGATTCGATGCAGCGACGCGAGCTGCGTGACATCGCGGCGAAGTATCTGCAGCCTGATCGTGCAACGGTTGTCTGGGGTGTTCCTGCGGCAGCTGCCGAGTCGAGTCGCAAGGCGAAGAAGGCCACGAAGAGGAAAACCAAGAAGGTTGCTGTGAAAGCCAGGCCGGCCAAAGCTGCCTCAGCAGCGAAGAAGGCCGCCCCTAAAAAGAAGGCAGCCAAGAAGTCTGTCCCCAAGAAGTCCGTCGCCAAGAAGGCGACTCGTAAGCCTGCAGCGAAGAAGCGCGCTGGCAAGAAGAGCAACCCAGGGCGTAAGAAGTCGTGAGCAAGCAGACCATTAAACTGTCGATTGCCGAACGCAAGCTGAAGAGCGGCTTGTCGTTGCTCGCCGTTCACAACCCAGGGGTGCAAACGTATGCCTGCGTCGCGTCGATCGACGTGCGCATCGCCGACGAAGATGCGCGTTGGCCGGGCGTTGCCAACATGGTTGGCGAGTGCCTTGACGAAGGCACGGCGAAGCACGATTCGCTCGGGCTCTCGTCGGCGGCCGAGAGCCTCGGCGCGATGCTCGATGGCAATCATCGGGGCGGCGTCGTCATGTGCCCAGCTACCTCGCAGATGAAGGCGACGGCGCTATTGCGCGAGATGGTGCTCGAGCCGACCTTCCCGGCTCGCGAAGTGCGGCGCGTGCAAAATGAAGTCATCAGCGAGATCCAAGCCGAGGCGGACGACCCACGGACCGTGGCCGCGCGGTTGTTCCGCAAGAAGATCTACGGCAACCATCCGCTAGGCCGGCCGTCGCAAGGCACCGTCGAGAACGTCGCGGCAATCAAGCCAAAGCACTTGCGCGATTTCCACAGCAGGTGGTTTGGGACAGCTAACGGCTACATCGCGGCTTCCGGGCCGTTCGAGCTCGAGGATATGCTCGATCGTCTCGAGAAGACTTGGGGTGGCTTCCGAGGCAAGGCTCCGGAGCACTTGCCGTTGCCGAAGCTGACGCTGCAAGAGAAGAGCCACAACGTGCACCTGCCGATGCCGCGCGAGCAAGTGCACGTGTTCCTCGGGCACCTCGGCATTCGTCGCGAGGATCCAGACTTCTACCGCCTGTCGGTCATGGACCACATCCTGGGCACTGGCCCTGGCTTCACGTCACGCTGTTCGCGCAAACTGCGCGACGAGATGGGACTGTGTTACTCGGTGTCGGCTGGCATCGCTGGCAGTGCCGGCGAAGAGCCTGGCACGTTCACTGCCTACATCGGCACGTCCGCCGAGCACCGTGAGAAGGCCGTCGACGGGTTCCTCAAGGAGATCCGCGACATCCGTGAAACGGTTCCGAGTGCTAGCGAGCTGCAGGATGTGAAGGACTACCTCACCGGCAGTTTTGTGTTCGCACTCGAGCGCAACAGCAACCTGGCGGCCTACGCCATCCGCGCGCGCCGCTTCAATCTCGGCTTCGACTTCATCGAGCGCTACCCCGACTTGATTGAGTCGGTCACCGTCGAGCAGATTCGCGAAGTTGCGCACAAGCACTTGCACCCCGACCAATTGACCATCATCAGCGCCGGCGCTTCCTAGCTGGCCCAGCCCATCCCAGCCGCCCAGCCCAGCCTCGCCCGGCACAACTGCGATCATGTCCGCTCCGACTCTCGACGACGTTCTCGATCTTCTGCAGGAAATTGCCCCGCTGGAATTGGCGGCGGAATGGGACAACGTAGGTGTTCTGCTGCGGCCAAGCAGCGATTCTGCAGCGGTCAGCAAGTGCATGCTGACGATCGATCTGACGGAAGCGGTCATCGAAGAAGCGAAGCAGTTTGGTGCTGACCTCGTCGTCTCCTACCACCCGCCGATCTTCAAGCCACTCGGGCGTCTCGACGCACGCGATCCAACGCAGCGTCGCGTCATCGCGGCGTTGACCGCTGGCTTTGTTGTCTACTCACCGCATACGGCGCTCGATGCGTCCGCCGGTGGCTTGGCCGATTGGTTGATCGAAGGCGCACTCGGTGACGATGCCCCGGAGTCGCTGCGGGCGTGTGGCGATGGCGACTATGGTCGCGTGGCCGAACTGGCGAAGCCGATGGCATTCCGCACGTTGCTCGAGCGCTTGAAGCAGCTCTATGGCGTTGCGCACCTGCAGGTCGCGAAGCCAGCCGGAATGTCGAGCAAGGTTGGTTCGATCGCCGTGGCGGCCGGAGCTGGCAGTGGCGTGCTTCGGGGTGCGTGTGCGGATGTCTACGTGACTGGTGAGATGTCACACCACGATGTGTTGGCGGCGGTTGCCGATGGCGTCGCGGTGGTGCTCGCGGGTCACTCGAATACCGAGCGCGGCTTCTTGCGAGTGCTCAAAAAGCGATTGAGTTCCGAGTTCGGCAAGGGGCTTCAAGTGCGCGTGGCGAAAGGGGATCGCGATCCGCTGATGGTGGTCTAAGAGCGTAGGTAGTCCGGCGAGCGGCGTTCCGCTCAAGCGGCCATGGCATCGCGCCGATGCAGGAGACAGCACTCGCCAAGGAGATGGCCGGAGTGCGTCCCGAAGCATCGTTCTCCAGGCGAGCGCGACCCATAATGAAGACTTCCCTTCTGTTGGCTGCTGCCACAGTGTGTGCGCCGATCGCGACCGCTCAGAATCCTGACGTCGCCGAGGAATTGCGGGTGCTTCGCGAGCGCATCGACGAGATCGAAGAGATGCAAGTCGATCAATCGGATCGCATCGGGGATCGGGCGCTGGTGCAGGCCTTCTCGGCGAAGAACTTGGACTTCGGCGGTCATGTCACTTCGCTGTTCACCTCGATCGATGGCGAGGCCAGTCGGGAAACAGGTCACCTGGTATCGCTGGTTGAACTGTTCTTGAAGGCGAAGCTGGACGAAGAGTGGTCGTTGTTCGCGTCTCCGGGCTTTTACACCTTCAACAGCGGCCTGCTCGACAATCCGTTGACGGCGGCGGCTGGTGACCCCTCGTTCGTTCCTGACAACGCGACGACGGAGAACTTGTTCGTCTCACGCATTTACGGCGAGTGGAGTCCGTCTGACGAACTCCACTTGCAAGGCGGTGTCGTCGGCTCGCCACACGGAACGACCAACCGGGAGTACTTCATTCCGGCGCGAACGATCGCGGCAGGCACCATGCATACGCGTGTCTTTCTCGCCAACAAGCTCTACCCACAGTACTTGACCGGTGTGAAGGCGATGGGCAAGTTCGCGACCGGCGATACGGACTGGGTCGAGTACGACGCCTACTTTGGCGGCGAAGACGATAGCGCTTCGGATGCCACCTATGGTGGTCGCCTTGGCTACGCGTTTGGTGACGTCGGCTTGACCGTGGCCGCCAACTTCGGTCGCGGCACGCGGCAGGCATCGTCGACGCCTACGACGAACTTCGGTGTCTTGCAGTCGCCGTTCCCGATCGATCCGAATGGCACTCGCGACTACGAGTTCGTCGGTTTGGACGTCGATTGGCGGAGTCGCAACTTCATCTTCAAGGGCGAAGCCTACGTCAGCGCCGAGCGCGGGTTCGCTGACCAGCGCGTGCTGTCGGCCGAGGCGACCTACTTCGTGCATGCCAAATGGGGCCTTAGTTATCGCTACGACTTTTACGATGCGGGTGGCGATCTGAGCAATCCAACCTTTGGTCCGCAAGTGGTTGTGGACCTTGGGCACGCAAGTGAGCACGTCATTGGAGTCGTCTTCAATCCAAATACGTCGGTGCGTCTGCGCCTCGATCTGCACCACAACAACCTTCCCAACTCCTCGAACACGGTGCAGTTCGTCAACCTCAGCTGGTCGCTCAGCTTCTAGGTGGCGAGCCAATCAAGGAGGGGTGCAATGCGTAAGCTCGCTATCTTAGGTTCGATGTTGCTGCTGGGGGCCGCGCCCGCCGAACAGCAACAGAAGACGAAGACCTACGCGGTCATCGTGAACACCAAGAATCGGTGCACCCAGACGGGCAGTACCGTCAAGGCGACCGTCAAGAAGCTGTTCTTGAAGCAGATGACCAAGTGGCCGGACGGCACGGCTGCCAAGCCCTATGGCCGCAAGGCCGGGCGTCCTGAGCAGAGTGCCTTCGTCAAGGATGTGCTCGGTATGGGGGACGCGGAGCTCGCGCGACACTGGCTGAAGATGAGGAACATGAACGGCACGACTCCGCCAAAGGGAGTGAGCTCGGACCGCATGATCCTGAAGTATGTCGAGAAGCACGGTGGTGCGTTCGGCATCGTCAAACTCAGTGAAGTGAAGAACTCCAACAGCGTGAAGGTCCTCTACCGCTTCTAAGCAGACCTCTCAGAAGCCTGGCAAGCAGGCGTTTGCGTTCTGCGCGCAACCATCATTGCCACGGGGCCTTGCTTGGCGTTACCCAGTTGCCAGGCGGCATACGCCGAAGAGCGCAGGTAGGAGACCTTTGAAGATTCGCTCTAAGTTGTTTGTGGCGTTGGCGGCCGGGCTGGTGTTCCAGCTCGTTCAGCTATTCACCACGGGGCACTATATCGGTCGCATGACCGATGCGGCTCGCACCCTCGACCATGCAGTCAGGGTCAGCGAAGCGAGCCGAAAAGCGAGCGATGCGACACATCAGATCCGCCAGAATCTGTCCGCCTTGCCGCAGGCGGACAAGCAGGTGGAAGCGCTCGATGTAGCGCGGGTCTACCTCGACGAGTTGTGGCTGCAGATCGGTCAAGTCGGTCGCACGCCGATGGCCATCGAAGGCCTGTCCGAGTTTCAAGCCGTGCTCGCCAAGCAGCGTGATGAGATCGACAAAGAGGTCGCCGCGTGCGGCCGGTCGATCGCCGCCGCGGATGAAGAAGGCATCGAAGAGCACGCGATGTTTGCGGAGGACGCGCTTGGGAACCTCCATGAGTCATTGCAGAAGCTTGGCGTTACCGTGCATGCAGCGATTCAAGCCGCTGCCGAGGTCGAGCGCGAGGTTCGGGATCTGCCGGCACGGGCGGGGTTCATTGTGTTTGGCATCACGCTCGTGCTGTTGTTGTGGTACGCGTTTGTGCTGTCGCGTCGCTTCGTGCAGCCAATTCTCGAAGTCGCCGAGCACGTGCATGTGATTGCTGAGGCAAAAGACCTGCGGATCGAGATTCCGATCCGCAGTCGGGATGAACTCGGCGCATTGGCGGCGGCGATCAACAGCCTGGCATCTCAGTTCCGCAGCTCGTTGCAGACGGTCGTTGGCTCGGCGCGCGACATGGAGCAGCAAAGCGACTCGCTTCGTCAGAGTTGCACCCAGATCGCTGACTCGTCTACGGATCAGGCCCGCAACGTCAGTGAACTGGCGCGCAGCCTCGACTCGGTCAGTAGCGAGATTTCACGGACGGTGGAAGGCACGGCAAGCGCGCGCAACCTCGCCGCTGGATCACGCGAGAAGACCAAGTCGAGCTGGAGCCAGATGCAGGATCTGAGCTTGGCGATGCAAGAGATCGGTGAGGCGAGTGCTGAGGCGCAAAAGGTGGCGACGGTGATCGATGACATTGCCTTTCAAACCAACCTACTCGCCTTGAATGCAGCGGTCGAAGCCGCCCGTGCTGGTGAAGCGGGCAAGGGCTTCGCAGTGGTCGCAGAAGAGGTGCGCAACCTCGCCAAACGCAGTGCTGAGTCGGCGCGCAACTCTTCGGAGATCATTGTGCACTCCCACGAGCGCGCCCAGGCCGGATTGGCGATTGCGCAGTCGTTGGCGCAGACGATGAAGGAAGTGATGGGCGCCGTCGAAGAAGTTGATGGGCACCTGTGCACCATCAGCGAGATCGCCGACCGGCAAGTTGGTGACCTGCAGGCTCTCAACGGTCGCCTGGCCGACGTGGATATCGGGATCCAGTCGGGAGCGAGTGGCGCGCACCAGCTGGCGACGACCGCCTCGCTCACCTCCGAGTGTTCGGCCGGGCTGCTGCGACTAGTCGAGCATTTCCAGCTCGAGGAATCGCAGGGTCACAGCGACTAGCAGGTTAGCAACTTCTCGAGGAGCCGGTCAAACTTCAGCTGGTCTCTCGGCGGGGCTCCGGATCGCGTGGCGGAACACGTAGTTTACGATCGGAATACCCAGAATCAGGCCCCAGATGCCGAATAGCTTGCCGCCGATGGTCAGCACGATCAGAACCAGGACCGGGTTCATGTGCATGTGGTGGCCGTAGATCTGCGGGTTGAGCACATAGGTCTCGAGCGCGTGCACCACCATGATCATCGCGATCGCAATCATCATCGTCGTGACGCCGCCGGACTGCAGTGCGAGCAGCGCGATCGGAGTCGAGCTGATGAACGTTCCGACTACTGGGATGAAGCTGCAGAAGAAGACGATCGTCGACAGCACCAGTAGATTGGGCAGTCCGAGCACCCAGATGCCGATCGCAGTCAGGATCGTATTGCAGACGGCGATGAAGAGCTGCGCTTCCAGCGCGCGACCGAGCACCCGGCCAAAGCCTGCGATGTTGTCGGCGACTTCGTCGTAGATGAAGCCGATCTTGGTGAACTTCAGGCCTTGCACACCACGCGTGATCTTGCGCAAGTCGAGCACGATCAAGAACGAGAACAACAGCGACATCAAGAACGAGGACGCGTAGCTGAATACCGACTGGCCGATTTGCAGCGGGTTCTCGGCGAACGACTTGACGACGCTGTCGACCAGCCCGCGCACAATTGGAAGCGGCGGCAGGGGCTCGTCCTTGGCCTCTTCCGGCTTGCTGCCGTTCTCTTCGCCGGTGCCCTGCTCGGTGGCATTCTCGGCGCCGTTGCCGGTCGTATTGCCCTGCTCGTTTTCGTTCGGCTTCTGTGGCTGCTCGCCTGGCTTGTCTGGCCCGTTCTCTTCCTCGTTGCCACCGGTTTTGGCGGGACCCTCAGGAGCCTGGGAGCCTGTTGGATTCTGGGAGCCTGTTGGAGCCTGGCTGCCAGCGGGGTCCGTCGTAGTCCCAGGCGTGCGCGTGCCACCAAGCTCGCCCAGCCCCGGGCCAGTCAGCAGCGCCGGTGTGTTCTTGTGTTTGGCCAGCGCCTTGTAGAACGACGGGTACTCGGCCAAGAAGATGTTTACCTGCTTGTCCGCTTCCGCGATGTAGGTCTCCCGCTTGCGCAGGAAGTCCTTGGCCTGTTGCTGCACTTGCGGCAGCAGCGTGAAGCCCGTCGCAAACAGCGTGCCCAAGAACACCAGGCCGACGGTGATTACCCGCACCGGTCGGCTCTTGATGCGATGCGACAGGCCTTCGACTCCGTGCGCCTGGATATAGGCGAATACGAACGTCAGAAAGACCAATAGCAAGAAGGGCCGCAGGATGTAGAGCACTGCGATCAGCAGCGCCCACACGAAACAGCGGGTGGTGAGGGAGAAGATGCGGTCCCACGGTGGTGGAAGCGTCTTTTCGTTGATCTCCTCGGACGTCATGCGATGGCGACACTAAGCCGCATCAGGTTGTCTGCAAAGTCAGGAACGCGGAATGTCGCGGCTCCGTTCGCGGGTCTGTTCCGAACGGCCTCTTCCGTGGATGATCGTGTCCATGTCGCGCGCTGGATTGTTGGCCGTTGTGGTGGCTTTGATCGCAGGATGTTCCAAGGATCCGGCTGGCCAGTCGGGGCCGGGCACAACGGGTGGTGCTGGCGTCTCCCTTGCGCCGGACGAGTTATTGCTCAGCGAGCCTTTGCCGAGGCGGCTCGTGGTGCCGGGGAAGCGGTTTGCCCGACTCGACCCGGCAGCGACCGGGCTGGCGTTCCAAAACCAGCTGCGCAAAGAGAACACCGTCGCCTACGTCTACATGGGCGCTGGCCTGACGGTTGGTGACTACGACGGGAATGGTCTGCCCGACGTCTACCTCGTCTCGCAGGATGGCAGCAACAAGCTGTTCCGCCAGACCGCGCCGCTGAAGTTCGAGGACGTCACCGACACCGCGGGCGCGGGCCTGGGCGGCGGCGACGCTTGGGGCACTGCCGCGACGTTCGCCGACGTCGATGGCGATGGCGATCTCGACCTCTACGTCTGCAACTTGGAGTCGCCCAACCTGCTGTTCCTGAATCAGGGCGATGGCACGTTCGTCGAGAAGGCCGGTGCGTTCGGTTTGGGCCAGACTGCCGCGTCGACGGGGGCAGCGTTCGCCGACTACGACAACGACGGCGACCTCGATCTGTATTTGCTGACCAACCGCGTGTTCCGCCCGACGCTTGCCAAAGAGATCGCTGCCGAGGTGAAACTTCCGGGGCGCATTCGCAAGACGCGCGAACAACTGTTGGCGCAGGAGTTGACGTTCGAAGTCGATGGCCATCGGTTCATGGCAGGGCAGCAGGACCGTCTGTTTCGCAATGATGGTTATGCGAAGTTCGTCGACGTGACCGAGGAGTCGGGCCTGAAAGACGCCGGCAACGGCTTGTCCGTAGTGTGGTGGGACTTCGACAACGACGGGCTGCAGGACATTTACGTCGCCAACGACTTCCAGTCGCCGGACCAGCTCTATCGCAACTTGGGCACGGGTCGGTTCGCCGACGTCACGGCACAGCGACTGCCGCACACGGCGTTCTTCGGGATGGGCACGGACTTCGGTGATGTCAACAATGATGGCATGCTCGACTTGTGCGTCGCCGACATGTCGAGCACGTCGCACTACATGAGCAAGATGCTCATGGGCAACATGGACCAGCATCGCTGGTTCTTGGAGAACTCGAACCCGCAGCAGTACATGCGCAATGCGCTGTATGTGAATACGGGCACCGAGCGCTTTCTGGAAGCGGCGCACATGGCCGGGTTGGCCAGCACCGATTGGACGTGGACGGTGCGGTTCGCAGACTTCGATGAAGATGGCCGCCAAGACTTCTATGCCACCAATGGCATCCCGGTGTTTGCGGACAACCCGGATATCGGCAATCGCGTTACCAAGCTGTGGGGCGAGCGGCGCTACCAGGCGGCGCTCGATGTGATGCGCAACATGCCGCGTGTTGACGAGAAGAACATCGCGCGGCGCAATCTTGGCGACTTGCAGTTCGAGGACATCGGTGCCGAGTGGGGGCTCGACGAGAGCGGGGTGACGCACGGGGCGGTCGTGGTCGACCTCGATCGCGACGGCGATCTCGATGTCGTGACCAACAACCTCAATGCGGCCGCGAGTGTCTTTGAGAACCGCACCTCGCAAACCAATCGTTTGCTGGTCGAACTGCGTGGCCACGATGGCAACCATCATGGCGTTGGCGCGCGCATCGACATCGAGGCCGGTGGCGTTTCGCATGTCCGCCAGGTGTCGCTAACGCGCGGTTACATGAGTGCTGGCGAAGCGGTCGAACACTTCGGACTTGGCGCGGCGACGAAGGTCGACAAATTGCAGGTGACGTGGCCGAGCGGCCGGCGGCAATCGTTCGGCGGCGTAGCTGCCAATCAGCGTTTGACGCTGCATGAAGATTTGACCCTGCCGGCGAGCAAGCGAGCGGGTGCGGCAGCCGCGATCCCCGCATCCCAACTTCACGCGAAGTCGTTTGCGCTGGGTGCGCACAAGGAGCGGGAGTTCGATGACTTCGCGGTCCAGCCGCTCCTGCCGCATCGACTGTCGCGGTTGGGGCCTGGCGTCGCCAGTGGGTCCACGTCGGATGCTACTCACGATACTTGGTTTGGCGGTGCCGCCGGCTTTGCCGGTTGTTTGCTGCGAGCGCCAAACGGCAGTGCCGAGCCGTCGCCGCTGGCTGGCCCCTGGCAAGCGCATCTCGAGTGTGAGGACATGGGTGCGGTCTTCTTCGACTTTGATTCCGATGGTGACCTCGACCTCTACGTTGGTAGTGGTGGTGTAGAGGTCGGAGATGACGACGCCGTGCTACGTGACCGTCTCTATGTGAAGGCCGATGACGGCACGTATGCGTTGGCGCCAGACGGCACGATTCCGGACATCCGCGTGAGTACGAGTTGTGTGGTCGCCGCCGACTACGATCGTGATGGGGACGTGGATTTGTTTGTTGGCGGGCGGGTCATTCCTGGTCGCTACCCGCATGCGCCAACCAGCACGCTGCTTCGCAATGACGGTGGCAAGTTTGTGGACGCAACCGACGAAGTTGCGCCGGCATGTCGGCAGCTGGGCATGGTTAGTAGTGCGTGCTGGTCGGACGTCGATGGTGACGGCTTTGTCGATCTGGTGGTTGCTGCGCAGTGGCAGCCAGTGCGGGTGCTCAGCAACGTGAAGGGCAAGCGCTTGCAGGATCGCACGGAAGCGCTTGGCCTCGGCGGCGCGCGCGGATTGTGGAATGGTGTGACGTCCGCCGACTTGGACGGCGACGGCGACTTCGATCTAGTCGTGAGCAATCTTGGTCTCAATTCCAAGTATGCGGCGAGTGCCAAGAAGCCGATGCAGCTGTTCGCTCAGGACTTTGACGGTAATGGCACGATGGACGTGATCGAGGCGAAGCAGTCTGGGGGCGTCACGTTGCCGGTGCGAGGTCTCAGCTGCAGTGGCGGTGCAATGCCGTTCGTGCGGCAAAAGTTTGCGACCTACGATGCGTTTGCGCGAGCGAGTCTGGGCGATATCTACGGCGCTGCTCTGGATGACTGTTTGACGCTGACGTGCAACGAGCTGCGGCATGTCGTGTTTGAGAATCGCGGCGACGCATTCGTCTTGCATGCGTTGCCACGAATGGCACAGATCTCGGCGAGCTTTGGAATCTTGGCGCGCGACCTGGATGGCAATGGCGTGCCAGAGATCGCGATGACTCACAACTTCTGGTCGGCGGAACCCGAGACGGGTCGAATCGATGGCGGACTGGGAGTGCTGTTACGACGAGTGGCTGGGCTGGATTACGAGGCCGTCGCTGCGCTCGAAAGCGGCATCGTGCAACCGCACGATACGCGTGGCCTGATGCTGCTCGATGCGCCGTTCGGGAAGCCGGGCGAGCAGCACTCGCCCGATGCCTTCCTTGTATTCGCGAACAACAACGCGCCGCAAACCGGGGTTTCCCAGCCAGTGGGTTTGCAGCCGCGAATGATCGTTCGCCTGGCCGGTCCGGCCGGCAATCCGAACGGCATCGGCGCCAAGGTGACGCTTCGTCGCGACGGCGAGGAGCCGATTGTTCGCGAGTTGCTCGCCGGCGATGGCTACCTGACGCAGTCCTCGCCGGTGCTCTGGTTTCCGGAGACGGCCAGTGGCACGTTGCGCGTGGCTTGGCCTGACGGTGAGGTTTCGGAGCATGCGCTGACTGAGAAAACGCACCGCATCACCCTGCGCCGATAGCCCGTCGCCGACGATTGCCCGCCGAAGAGCCCGGCGTTCGAATGCGTCAGTCGCGAATTGACGAAGTCGCTCCGTGCGGTGACGCTCTGCTCGTGAAGCTACTTGTTGTGATCGCTGTTGGTTTGCGTCCGAAGGACCTCGCGTACGCTCCCGTTCTGCGCGGGCTTGGCGACCACGGCTTCATGGCGCCGCTCGACACCGTGTTCCCGGCGGTCACGTGCACCGTGCAGGCGTCGTTCTTGACCGGCCTGCAGCCGTCGGGTCATGGCGCGGTTGCGAACGGTTGGTACTTCCGCGAACTCGCGCAAGTCATGCTGTGGCGTCAGTCCAACCAACTGGTGCACGGCGAGAAGCTCTACGAAGCCGCGAAGGCGAGGTTCGGCACGCGCACCGCGAAGATGTTCTGGTGGTGGAACATGTATGCGCCGAGTGTTGATTGGAGTGTGACGCCGCGCCCTGAGTACCACGCCGACGGTCTAAAGAAGCCGGGTCTCTACAGTGAGCCGCAGGATCTGCATCGCGAGTTGCAGAGTGAACTCGGCCCGTTCCCGCTGTTTGACTTCTGGGGGCCGCGAGCTGGCATCAAGAGCACGGAGTGGATTACGTCGTCGTCGCTAGCTGTGATGAAGCAGCATTCGCCGGATCTTGAGTTCGTGTACTTGCCGCACCTCGACTACGACCACCAACGTTGGGGGCCCGATGACGAACGCAGCATCCAGGCGGTGCGCGATCTTGATGTGCAGTGCGGTCGCTTGATCGAGGCGGCGCGCGAGCGGAACACGCATGTCATCGTGATGTCGGAATACGGCATCGAAAAGGCCAATAAGCCGGTGTTCTTGAATCGCATGCTGCACGAGCAAGGACTGCTGCGGGTGCAGGAAACGAGTCACGGACAACTGCTGGATTGCGGTGCCTGTCGCGCGTTCGTTGTTGCAGACCATCAATGCGCGCACGTCTACGTTCGTGATGCGAGCGACCTCGAGCACGTTCGCGGTTTGCTGCAGAAGGTGCCCGGCGTCGCGCGGGTGCTCGATCGCGAGCAGCAGAAGCAACTGCACATCGACCACGATCGCAGCGGCGAACTCGTGTGCGTCGCGGAGCCCGGTTGCTGGTTTGCCTACCATTACTGGCTCGACGAATCGCGCCGCCCCGACTTCGCCACCTGCGTCGACATCCATCGCAAACCCGGCTACGACCCGACCGAGTTGTTCGTCGATCCGAAGATCCGTTTTCCCAAGCTGAAGGTCGCCAAGACTCTCGCCAAGAAGATCCTCGGCTTCCGCTACCTGATGGACGTCATCGGCACCGACCCATCGCAAGTGATGGGCTCGCACGGCCGGATCTACGACGAAGACGACGCCGGGCCCGTCTTCTTGTGCAGTGACAAGGCCGTCGCGCGCGATCGCGTCGCCGCAACCGATGTCAAATCGATGTGTCTCGACATCCTTGGGCGAACCTCGTCATGACCGAAATCGAATACGTGCCCGAAGACCGTCGCGAACGCATCGACGATCTGATGGCGCGCGATCAGCGCTCACGCGCCATCGAACTGCTAGAAGTCTGGGTGACCCAGTTCGCGGTGACACCGTGGGCCATGCAGCTCCTTGGCGAGTTGCATCTGGCGGCCGGCAAACACGAAGCCGCCGGCCGCGCCTTCTTCTGGTCCGGAATGCGTGGCGACCCGGATCATCAGCGCTGCATCGACCGCTGGCTCAAATCCCAGCGCCGCTCCCCTCGCCGCATCGTGCGTTCGCTATCCCAACGCGCCCGCCTCCCGATCGCCTCCATGCCAGGCGCGCTCCCCCAAGAACTAGCGGCCCTAAAGGTCACCGACTCCATCGCCACCCGCGAAAACCGCCCAGGCAACAAGCTGATCGACAGCCTGATGGTCATCGCCTTCGTCTGGCTGCTAGGCGTCGGCTGCATCATGACCTTCGTCTGGATCAAACAAGCCATCGAGTGGCTAGCCAACTGAAGAAGTGTGTACGGTGCCTGGACAAAAAAACACATCCTCGCAGCTAGCTGCGAGGATGTGTTTTTCTGTCCAGGCACTGTACGCGACAACGCCCGCCGATGCGGTTGCATCGTCGGGCGTTGTCGTTGGCCTTTGGGGGGCCGGGTCGAGTGACCGGTTGGTTGGTGCGGGCTTAGAAGCCCATGCCGCCGCCCATTCCGCCCATGCCGCCCATTCCACCCATACCGCCCATTCCGCCCATGCCACCCATGTCGTCGTGGCCGTGGTCGTGGCCGCCGCCAGCTGACTTCTTCTCCGGAACGGAGGAAATCAGGGCTTCGGTGGTGAGCAGGAGGGTTGCGACGGAGGCTGCGTTTTGCAGCGCGGCGCAGGTGACCTTGGCTGGGTCAACGACACCAGCCTTGATCATGTCCTCGTACTTCCCGGTGCGGGCGTTGTAGCCGAACGTGTCGCTCTTGTTGTCGCGCACGGTCTGGATCACGATCGAACCGTCGACGCCGGCGTTGATCGCGATTTGACGCATCGGGGCTTCGAGCGAGCGACGCACGATATCGGCGCCGATGCGCTCGTCACCTTCGAGCTTCAGGCTGGCGAGGGCCTTGGCGCCGCGCACGAGCGCCACACCACCACCAGCGACAATGCCTTCTTCGACGGCTGCGCGCGTGGCGTGCAGGGCGTCTTCGACGCGGGCCTTCTTTTCCTTCATCTCAGCTTCGGTAGCCGCGCCGACCATGATCTGCGCAACACCACCTGAGATCTTCGCGAGGCGCTCTTGCAGCTTCTCGATGTCGTAGTCCGACGTCGTGCGGCTCATCTCGGCGCGAATCTGCTCCATGCGAGCTTGGCTGTCCTTGTTCTTGCCGCCGCCCTCGATGATGGTGCAGTTGTCCTTGCTGATGACGACCTTCTTGGCCGTGCCGAGCTCGGCGGTGGTGACCGCTTCGAGGTTGACGCCGAGGTCTTCGAAGATCGCATTGCCGCCGGTGACGACTGCGATGTCTTCCATCATGGCCTTGCGACGGTCACCGAAGCCCGGTGCCTTGACGGCGCAGCACTTGAAGACGCCGCGCAGCTTGTTGACGACCAGGGTCGCCAGCGCTTCGCCATCGATGTCTTCGGCAATGATCAGCAGCGGACGGTTGCTCTGCGCGATCTTCTCGAGCAGCGGCAGCATGTCCTTGATCGAACCGATCTTCTTCTCGTGGATCAGGATGAACGGGTTCTCGAGAACCGCTTCCATCTTGTCTTGATTGGTGACGAAGTGCGGCGACAGGTAGCCCTTGTCGAACTGCATGCCTTCGACCCAGTTGACCTCGGTCTGCAGGCTCTTGCCTTCTTCAACCGTGATCACGCCGTCCTTGCCAACGCGCTCCATGGCGTCCGCGAGGATGTTGCCGATCTCTTCGTCGTTGTTGGCGGCGATGCAGCCAACCTGGGCGATCTCCTTCTTGCCCTTGACGTCGATCTTGATCTTCTGGATGTGAGAAACGACCTTCGCGACGGCCTGCTCGATGCCACGCTTCAGCGCGACCGGGTTGGCGCCGGCGGTGACGTTCTTGATGCCTTCTTCGAAGATTGCCTCAGCGAGAACGGTCGCGGTCGTGGTGCCGTCACCGGCGACGTCGGACGTCTTCGATGCGACTTCCTTGACGAGTTGCGCGCCGAGGTTCTCGTAGCGGCCTTCCAGTTCGATCTCCTTCGCGACGGTGACGCCGTCCTTGGTGACCGTCGGGCTGCCGAACGACTTCTCGATGATGACATTGCGGCCACGCGGGCCGAGGGTGACCTTGACTGCGCGGGCCAGCTTCTTGACGCCGTCGCGCATGCGTTCGCGGGCTTCTTGGTCGTATGCGATCTTCTTGACTGCCATAATATTGCTCTAGTTGTGTGTTGTGTGTCGGGTGAACCGGAACGTGACTAGTCGATGATCGCGAGGATCTCGTCTTCGGCGAGGATCAGCATCTCTTCGCCGTCCACCTTGATCTCGGAGCCGGCGTAGGACGAGAACAGGACGCGGTCCTTCTTCTTGACCGTCAGTGCCATGCGCTCACCGTTGTCGCCGATCTTGCCGAGGCCGACGGAGACAACGATGCCTTCCTTCGGCTTCTCCTTGGCGGCGTCGGGGAGGATGATGCCGCCGGCGGTCTTGTCGTCTGCTGCCGTGCGCTTTACGAGCACGCGGTCGCCGAGGGGGGTCACAGTCGACTTCGAGGTCTTGGTCTTGGCCATTTCAGTTCTTCGTGGGGGTTCAGTCGGAAATTAGGGAGGACGGTAGGCACCGCGGGCAGCAGGTCTTTTGGACCTACTGTCGGGGTGGTGCCTTTGGGGAGTTTGGGTGACCCGGATGGCCCGGATGACCTGGGTGAATCTGACCTGGGCGAATCGGATGGCCCGGGTCGGTCAGCGGCGCGAGCGGACCGCCGAAGTGCTGTTGGATCAGCATCTCCAGCGACTTCCGCAGGCGATTCAGGTCGAGCGGCTTGCGCAAGAACGTAAAGAAGCCGGCTTGCTGGGCTGCGGCAACTTCGGCGGGGTTGGCCAATCCCGACATCAGGATCGACGGCAGGGGGCGAACGGCGCCCAGCTCCAGTAGCAGCTCTGGACCGGTGGTCTCGGGCAGGTGGAAGTCGAGCAACCCGAAGTCGAAGCGGTGACGATTCATCAGGGTCAGGGCCTCCGTTGCGAAAGCCGTAGAGACCACGCCCCACCCTTGGCTGGCGAGAAAATCGCCCAGACAGTCCCGCAGGGAGTCGTCGTCTTCAACCAGTAGGATACGGAAGCTCTGAGACATTTCGGTTCGGGCGTCTGACAGAATGCGCCGCCCGGTCAAAGCAACCGATGTGCCGAACTACTTGGATTGCTGTAGTCACTTGTAAACAAGTGCCTTATTGCCATCGGGCTGGATCCGGCTGGGCACCGATTGTGTCAAAATGGCGGTATCGGCGCCCGACAAGCCTGCCAAGATGGCGGCGCCAGGTCAGGAGGTTGGGTCTGAGCCGGACTGGCAACCGGGCCGGCGCGTTCGCGGCCTCGGATCAGGGGGATCCCTCCAGAGCCCAGAGCCCAGAGCCCAGAGCCCTAAACCACGAGCCCTAAGCCCTAATCCCTTTCGTCGTCATCGTCGTCGTCGTCATCATCGTCTTCGTCATCGAGATCCTCGAAGTCGTCGTCGCTGACGTCGTCGTCGTCATCATCGTCGTCGATGTCATCCAAGTCGTCTTCGTCGTCGTCCCAATCGTCGTCGTCGACATCGCCGTCTTCGTCATCGTCCTCATAGGAGGCGAGCACGCGGTCCCAGTCGGCTACCTCGATGGTGCCGTTGCATACGAGACACGTGCTGTCGTTGTCTCGCAGGTCCTCCAGTTCTTCGAGGTCGCGGTAGGACTTGCCGCACTCGCGGCATTTGACGATCTTGCCCATGGCTGTCAGTGCTTGGTGAATGAAGGGCAATCGGCCCCGGAACGAGCGATGCTTACCCCCTTGCTTCGCCAAGGCAATGGCCTGGCTGTGGTTTCTTGCAGGTCGTCTGCTGCTCAGGTCGATTTGGCAGATTGCCGATGAGAACCAGATCGTGTCAAAGTCGGCCCTGACCATCCTCATTATCGGCCTCATCGGGGCCATTCTGATGAGCCTCGGGATGAAGCATCTCGCCGAGGTCCAGGGTGATCGTAGCCGCTCACCCTACTGCGCGCCGGTCGAATCCAGGCTCGGCGCGAAGCGCGTTGGATCGGTGCAAATCGACGAGATGCGCGATGGCGACCAAGTCCACCTGACGGTTCGGGCGCGCGTCTTGGCTGGCCTCGACAAGCGGCGGATTGCCGATTCCGCGGGGCGCGAAGTTTGGCTCAGTGCGTTGCGCGCCGGAGATCGGCTCGATGCCGTTTCGGTCGTGCTTGATGACGACGACAACGGTGGCGAAGAGACGTTTGAGATTCCTTCGCCGACCACGGTTCCGCCAAAAACCCAGCCGGAAAAAGCTCCCGCCAAGAGCGCGAAGCCAGCCGTGGGTCTCCCGCCCGGCGGAAGCGCCGCAAAAAAGAGCCGCTAGCCCGTCTGGCAACTCGCCGTGGCATGGCCATCGCCCGCCGCGGACAAGATGGTGCGATCGATTGCTCGATAGCGACGGGGAATGTCCACCGCAGTCCTGTTCGCCTTCGCCATTGCTGATGGCCTGACGCCCGTCGTCGGGGCTGCTCCGTACGACGTGTTGTCACGGCAGATCCCGAGAGCGCTGGTCGCCAACCTCAACGGCGAAGATGACCGCGGTTTGCGGTTCTTCCCGTTCCTCGGGCCGATCGACGGCAAGCGCGGCTTCCTGCGCTTGCGCGAGCTGTTGGAGCCGAAGTCGTTGGTCGCGCTGCACAAGCAAGGTGACGTCGACTTGCTGGTCGATGGGCTGATCCATCAGGACCGCCTGGTCTGGCGGGTCGTCGACGGCAAGACCAGCCAGGTGCGCTTGTCGATCGAAGTGCCGTTCGACCCGTTGAACCCGCTCGCGGTCTTGCCGCGGCTGGCCTTTGAGCTGGTCAGTCTGTTGGGCTGGACCGGCAGTGCCGCTCACGAACTGCAGTTGACGGGCGGCGCACTTGGTTGGTTCCTCGTGTTGAAGGATGAGCTGTTGCGCCGCGAGGCCAACCTGCCGGAGACCACCGACGATCCGCTGCGCGCCGCGCGCCAATGTGTCGAGACCGCCGGCACCGATGTGGATGTGCAGCAGTTGGTGCTCGACTTCCTGGCCCTGTTGCTGCGCCGAGGTCAGTTTCGCGAAGATGTCGCCGGCGTCGCCAGGCAGTTGGCGCCGTTGTTGTGCGATCCGGCGAAGATCGACCGCCTGGGCGGTTTGATGTATGCCGCCGGCGATGAGCGTGCTGCCGCCAACCTGGTCGTTCGGGCCGCGCTTCGTTCCGGAGCCGATAGCGATCTGGTCGAACGCGCGGCGTCGATGGCGTTTCGGGTAGGCGACGATGAAGGCGTCGCAGCGGTCGTGGCCGCCGCGCGCGCTGCCGACAGCGTGACGCCCAACATGATCGCGCAACTCGCCGCGAGCTACGATCGAGTGGGTGACCTGAATCGCCGCCACGAGCTCGTCGAAGAACTGCTTGGGCTCGAAGATCTGGCGGTACCAGTGGCGCGCTTGGTCGTGTCGTTCTTGCTTGAAGAAGACCAGCCCGCAATCGCAAGGACGGTGGTGGAGGCGGCGCTCAAGAAGGCGCCTGATCAGGCGATGCTCCACTACGAGCTCGGTCGCGCTTGTTTGCTGCTCGACGATGCGCCGCGCGCAGGCCTGGCCTTGCGTCGCGCCATCGAACTGGGCATGCCCGAGCACTTGCAAGGCCAAGCCAACCGACTGCTGCGCCTATCGATTGTGCCCGGCCTATGGAATGGCACGCACCTTGTGGAGAAGGCGATCACGTCCGGAGACCTCGGCGCGGCCCTCGGTGCTGTGCGCGCCCTTGTCCGCCGCGTTGGCCCGGTGGCCGAGGCGTGGTTGATGTTCGGTATCGTGCAGCACAAGCTTGGCAAGTTGCGGCGCGCAGAGCGCCTACTTCGTCGCGCCGTGAGCTATCACGAAGACTGTGCCGAAGCGCACAACCGCCTCGGCATCGTGCTGCTGCAATGTGGCCGCGTGCAGGAAGGGGGCGTGCACTTGCGCAAGGCGCACGAATTGTCGCCCAAGGATACGTCGACGTTGCTGCACCTCGCGCAGGCGACGGCCCTCGACGGTTGCCCCGAAATCGCGGAGCAGCACGTCAGCGAAGCGGAAAAGCTCGGTGCCGATCCGCAGTTGGTGCAAGCCGTGCGGCGCGAAATTCGGGCGGCTTAGTTGTGAAGGGCTTCGCTGCCCAGCCTCGAACTGCCCAGTCTCGAAGCTGCCCAGTCTCGAAACTGCCCAGTTGCGAAGTAGCCCAGTCGCGAAGCTGTCTGCGGGGAAGCTGCCCGCTGGGCCAGGCGCTGCCGGTCATTCTTTGGTGCGTCCGGCCCACTCGAAGATCGTCGCGACGAGGGCCTGGCAGTTGCGCCGCAAGAACGTGTAGTCGAGCGATTCGGGCGTGTCGCCTTGCAGGTGGTAGTTGGGGTTGCGGTAGTCCATGCCATCGACCAGCGCGATCGCCGGAATGCCTGCCTGCCAATAGTTGTGGTGGTCGCCGCGGGTCGAGTCGGCAAACCATCCTGCGAGTCGGTTGACGCTGTAGTAGGGCAGTTCTGGCACGTAGGCGCCGATGCACTCTTCGAACAGTTCGCCGAGCCAGCCGGAGGACCAGTCGCCGGCGACGAGCAGAAAGTTGCCGACGTCGGGTGGCCAGAACAAGAAGGGGATACTCGTCGGGGTCTTTTGCGAACCGGGCTCGTCGCTCGTGTAGCCGATCATGTCGATCGACAGGATGCCTTCGGGTAGTTGGCCGGAGCTGACCAGATTCTTGACGTGCTCTCGGCTGCCGATCAGCCCCTCTTCTTCCATCGCGAAGAACACGAATCGAATCTTCTTCTCGGTTGGCTTATCGGCCAGCAATCGCGCCGCTTCCAACAACGCCGCGACACCCGACGTGTTGTCGTCCGCGCCGGGACCCCATGGAACCGTGTCGTAGTGCGCGCCGATTTCGATGACTGCCACGTCCTTCGTTGCGCCAGCCCGTTCGGCGATCAGGTTGTGCTGCACCGAGGACTTCATCGTCATCGCAAACGTGACGGTGCCCTCGTCATCAACTTCGCGCACATAGTGTCGCACGTAGCAGCCAAAGCTCTCGCGTTGCGGCGCGTAGCCGTAGCGGCGCAGTTGTGTCTCCAGATACTCCAGCGTCTTCTTGGTTGCCTCCTCATAGCCCGCCGGCCGCGGCCCGAAGGCGCACAGCGTGTTGACGTGGTGGCGGAGAGTCGCCTCCTGGACTTCGCCAACCGTGAATGCGGTGGCTGGGTTGCGCGTCACCGCGCAGGCGCTGAGCAGCGCCAGAACCGCAACGAGGGGGACTCGGGACATCATCACTAGCATGCTGGCGATGTGCTGAAATTCCTTGGGCTATTGGCGGGGGGAGCCCGTTCGGCGCAGCCTCGGGTTGGCGAATCGGGCTGGCGATCGAAGCTCTTGCGGCAAGCGAACGTGCACCAACCGCCGCTGCCAGCTAGAACTGCAGCCTGTGGCCGACATGACTGACTCCGATTCCCTGCTCTCGTTCCGCGATCGCTTTCCGATCACGAAGCGCAGCAACTACCTGATCAACAACTCGCTGGGCGCAATGCCGGCGGCGACGCGCGACAGCGTGCAGCAGTATCTCAATGAGTGGGATGCGCGCGGAGTGCGGTCTTGGGGCGATGGTTGGTGGGTCCTGCAAGACAAAGTCGGTAACCAGATCGCCGACGTGCTCGGGGTTGCGCGCGGCACGGTGTCGATGCACCAGAACATCGCGGTTGCGCTCGAGATGATTCTGTCGTGCTTCCGGTTTGATGGCAAGCGCAACGGCATCGTCTACGCGGATCGCAACTTCCCGAGCGATCAGTACATCTACGAAGCACGCGCGGCGCACGGTGCCAAGCTTACGAGGGTGCCGGCGGCGGCCGATGGCTTCTCGACCGATGGCGAAGAGTTCGCGTCGCACATTGACGACACCACGTTGTTGGTGGCGATCGATCACGTGATGTTTCGCAGTTCGGCGGTCGTCGATATCGAGCCGATCATCAAGAAGGCGCGGCAAGTCGGCGCGTTCGTGATCTTGGATACGTTCCACTCGGTTGGCACGTTGCCGCTTGAGGCAGCGAAGTGGGGCGTGCATGCGATCGTCGGCGGTGCCTTGAAGTGGCTGTGCGGTGGTCCCGGCAACTGCTTCCTCTACGTCGACCCGGAGGAAGCCAAGAAGCTGACGCCGGCGTTCACTGGCTGGGCGGCGCACAAACAGCCGTTCTTGTTCTCGCCGGACGGCCAGGACTACCGCGACGATGGTGGTCGCTTTGCTACCGGCACGCCGAACGTGCCGGCGCTGTATGCAGGCAAGGAAGGCATCGCGACGATTGCCGAAGCGGGCATGGTCAACGTTCGCGCGCGCAGCCAGAAGCTGACCACGTTGTTGGTCGCCGAAGCACAGCGACACGGATTCGGTTTGAAGTCGCCACTCGATGCCGAACGGCGCGGTGGCCACGTTGCGCTCGATGTGCCGGATGGCTACGCGGTTTGCCAGGCGTTGTCCGAGCGTGAGATCGTTGTCGATTTCCGTCCCGATGCCGGGCTGCGCATCGCGCCGCACTTCTACAACACCGAAGACGAAGTCCGCTTGGCGCTGCAGGCTGTGCGCGACATCCTCGACAGCGGCGATCACAAGCGATTCCTGCAAGCGGAGCGCAAGCCAGGATGAGCGGGCGCATCTGGGATATCAGTGAGCGCATCGAACCGGACACGGCGACGTTTCCGGGCGACAATGCGTTTTCGCAGGAGTGGGTGATGCGCATGACGGACGGTGCGTCGTGCAACGTCAGCACGATCCGGATGTCGGTGCATGTCGGCACGCACACCGATGCGCCGCTGCATTACGACACCGGTGGCCGTGACATGGCGTCGGTCGATATCGCCACCTACCTGGGCCCGTGCCGGGTGATCGACGTGCAGGGAGTCGGGTCGCCGCCGCTGATTCCGGCGGACGCGTTGACGTCCGAATTGCTGCAAGGCGCCGAACGCGTGCTTTTGCGCACCAATGCCGAACACGACCACCGCACGTTCGATCCCGGGTTCACGTCGCTCGGCGGGCCCGCGGCCAAAGTGCTGGCGGCCGCCGGGATCAAGCTGGTTGGCATCGATACGCCGAGCATGGATCACTCAAGCAACAAGGAACTCGATGGCCACCAGGCGCTCTATGCGGGCGGCATTGCCATCCTTGAGAACCTCGATTTGACCGGCGTGCCCGCCGGCGATTACGAGCTGATTGCCCTGCCACTACGAATCGTCGGATGTGATTCGAGTCCGGTGCGTGCGATCCTGCGCGAACTGCCCTAGAGGCCCGGCCGAACAGCCGCGCCCACCGCCTGCGGCGGCCTCGCCGCACTTGGCGTCCCGCGAGAGCCTCGCCGAATTCACCAATTCGCCTGCGTTCTCGCGCACCACCATGCACAGCGATTCCATCCGCACGCGATGCGCGCTACTTTCCGGCGACGCCTTTAGCTTCGTCGTCCCCCAGACCCATGACCAAACGCGCGATCAATCCGGACGACTTGTCCGCCCCCGTTGGCTTCGCCCACGCATGGCTCGTCGAGAACGAGCCGCAGCGCACGCTCTACCTTGCGGGCCAGTGCGGCTACGACAAGGCGGGCCAGGTGATGCACAAGGGCGATCTCGCCGGCCAGCTTGACCAGGCGATGGCGAACATCTCGAGCATCCTGCGCGAAGCTGAGATGGAGTTTGCCGATGTCGTGCAACTGAACTTCTACGTCACCAGTCGCGACGACTACTCGCAAGCGCGCAAGCAGTTCGGCGCGATCTGGCGCAAGCACTGCGGCAAGCATTATCCCGGCATGGCGATGTTTCAGGTCGTGTCGTTGTTTGATCCCGACGCGCTGATCGAAGTGCAAGGCATCGCGGCACGATGAGTGTTCCTGCCAAGGGGAGTGTTCCTGCCAAGCGTTCGTTTGCTTTGAAGTCTGCTGCGCTTCTGCTCGCAGGTGCCGCATGGTCGGGCTGTGCGACGGATATGCCGGTCCGCACGACGTTCGACAGCAGCGGCGGGTTGGCCTCGTGCAAGATTCTCGGTGATGGCTTTGTGCTGGTCGGCGCCCGCCGCATTCCGCTCGAAGCGTTTGTGCTCGAGTTGCGTCAGACCACCCGCAAGATGACGCGCGACGAATTGAGCCGCTACGTCGTCACCGTCGGGTTCGACCCCGACGTTCCGGATGGCGTCGCCGCCAAGAACATCAGCGATGGCCGTGAGTACCTGCTGCGGCAGTTGCAGATCATGGGCGTTCGCCAAGCCGGCACGTAGTTCCCGCCAAGACATCCATGAGTTTGCTCGCCAATCACATCCCGCCCGATCTCGTAATCTTTGACGTCGATGGCACGCTGCACGACACCTTCGCGTGGTGGGCTCCCGTCATCCGCGCTGGAGTGGCCCGCTACGCCGAGCAGACCGGGCTCGAGATCGAGCAGCCGGGTGTGCGCGAGGCCGAGGCCGTCGTTGGCATGAAGGACGCTGGCGTCTGGGCGCCGTTCTTGCCCGAAGGGCACAAGGATAAGTGGTTCGATCTGCGCTCGGTCGTGTTGCCGATGGAGATCGAAGAGATCAGTCGCGGCGTCGACTACCTGTTTGCAGGCATCCGCCAGATGTTGCCGCACCTGCGTTCGATAGGGGTGAAGGTCGCTCTGGCGAGCAATTGCCGCAGCGAATACATGGGTGCGATGATGGAAGGCCAGGGCCTTCGGGAGCTGTCGGACTGGCAGTTTTGCCTCGATAGCCCGCGCGTCGAGAGCAAGACCGACATGCTCGCTCGGGCGCAGGAAGCTGCTGGGGCCAAGAGGGTTGTGATGGTTGGCGACCGCGAGCCAGACCACGAAGCGGCCGTTGCGCACGGCTTCCCGTTCATCTGGCGTCGCAATGACCGATGCTCGATCGAGGCGGCGGATTGGGCCTGGGATGGCGATGCCAACGCGTTCTTGGAGGCGCTGGGCTTGGCCCGGATGCCGTCTGCCGCCAGCAAGGAAGCTGGCCAAGTTGCCGGCGATTCGGAATAGAGAGCGCGATTGGCAATAGACTAGGGCCAGTGCGTAAGCCCGGCCCAACCGTTTGCACCTCGGCCCTATGTTAGAGATCGCCTACTTCGTCGTTCCTGTTCTCCTCACGATCTTCATCTTCGCGATTGTGAAGAGTTGGATGGATGCGCGGGTCGAGGCGTCCAACCAGCGCGTCAGGCTGTTGGAGGAGGCACTCAAGAACCCGTCGGTGGATCGCGCCATGATCGAGACGCTGACCTACCAGTTGACTGGCGCGCGCAAGCCGCAGCGAGGTCTTGGCATGCAGCGGTTGATGGCAGCTGTGCTGGCGCTCGGATGGCTTGGCCTGTTTACGGGTATCGGCATCTGGGTCTACGGCGAGATGACGCACAGCAACGACGCCTACGCCGGCGGCATCATCACGACGATTGCTTCGTTTGGTTTGGTGACTTACCCGTTTGCACTGCGCGAGCTCGAAGCGCGCCGCGTCCAGCCCTAAGCACGCACAGTCCTGACCACGTAGAGCAAGGAACTAGAATGATGCGACCAGATGACTTTGCGGCGATTGCAGTCTTGTTTGTAGTGCTCGCCTGCACCGTTGCCATTGCGGCTCCTTGGCTCAGTCGACGCAATGCCCGCGTGAAGCAGCGCCTGGACCTGCTGCAGCAAGCTCTCGAACACCCTCAGCTCGACGCGCAAACCCGCAGGCAGATCCTGACGGTGCTCGCCAACGAGCATCAGTCGAGGAAGTTAGGTGCCCTGTTGCGCGGAGCATTCTGGCAGCGCCTGGTCTTCGGTGGAGCCTGGTTGATGTTCGTGTTCTGCGGCGGCATGGCCCTGTTGTCCTGGAGTGGTATCGTTCCCCGGCACATTGGTAGCGAGGCGCTGGTCTTCTCCTTGATGGGGCTTGCGGTGGCCTCGTTGCCGTTTGCCATGCGCGAGTTGTCGACCCGCCAGGGTCGAGTGGCAGACTAGCTCCTGCTACGCTGCGGCCGTGACGGATCACGTCGGCCTTCCAACTCCAGAGCAGCTTGAGCAGCGTGCCGCCGAGCTGTTGACACAGTGGCGTGTGCTCGACACCGAGGTCGTCATCACCTGGAACGGCCGCCTGTCGACGACCGCTGGCCGCGCGTTCGTCAAGAGCGGCCGTATTGAGCTCAACCCGTCGCTGCTCGTCAAATCCCTTGACCAGGTCGACATCGTATTGACCCACGAAGCAGCTCACGTGGCCGCGTTTCGGCTGTTTGGGCCCAACATCCCGGCGCACGGGCGGCATTGGCGTTCGCTGATGCGCATCGCCGGCCGCGAGCCCGATGTGACCCACAGAATGCCCGTCGACGACGTTCGCAAGCGTCGCACCCGCCGGGCCCGCTACCTCTACCTGCGCATGTGTGGCTCGTGTGGTGACTGCGCGGTGCTTGAGCAGGTGCGCTACGGCCGCTGTTCCGGTTGTTCGAATCGGGACAGCTACCTGATCGTCAAGACCAAGGCGACCGCCGCGGGTCGTCGTGCGCTGCTCCGGATGAGTGCCGCGGACGTGCGTGCGCACTTTGCCTGAGAGCTATCCCGCCCTACTCTGTTTCGCCCCTTGTCCGCCCAACCAGACATCTTCGAAGAGATCGTGCGCCTGCGCACCGAGGGCATTCCCGCAGCGTTGGCGACCATCGTTGGCACTCGAGGTTCGACGCCTGGTCGCGCCACGATGCGCTTGCTGGTGTTGGCGGACGGCACGTTCCTCGGCACGGTGGGCGGTGGCTGCCTCGAAGCCGAGGTCTACGACACGGCGCTGCAAGTGCTGGCGGATGAGAAGCCGCAATCGCTGAAGTTTCGACTTACCGAGAAGGACTCGCCGGACTCAGGTTTGATGTGCGGCGGGGAGGTGACCATCTTCGTGGAACCAATAACGACCCCAGTTCTGTGGATCTTCGGCGGCGGCCACGTCAGCAAGGCGCTCGCCCAGATCGCATCGCTAGCCGGCTTCCGCGTCACGATCGTCGACGACCGCGAGGCCTACGCCAACACCGAGCGCTTCCCCGAAGCGCACGCCACCATTACCGCGCCGTTCCCCGAAGCCGTAGCCAAGATGCCCATCCAGCAGAACAGCTACGCGATCGCCGTCACCCGCGGCCACAAAGAAGACGGCATCGTCCTGGAGGCCTTCGCCAAGCGCTTCACTGCCGGCGAGCCCCTCAAGTTCCTGGGCATGATCGGCAGCAAGACCAAGCAAGCCCTGCTCTGGAAGCAGCTCCGCCTGGCCGGCGTCAGCGACGACTTCCTCAACACCGTGCGCACCCCAATGGGCGTCTACCTAGGCGGCCGCACCCACGAAGAAATCGCCGTCAGCGTCGTCGCCGAACTCATCGCCGTCCGCCGCCTAGGCCACGACCTGCAATCCAGCTGGCAAGAACGAGACCAAACCCCCACCCGCAAAGAAGGCGTCCGCAACCCCTAGAAGTGCGTACGGTGCCAGGACAAAAAAACACTTCCTCGCGCCAGCGGAGCCCGAATTCCCCTGGCTGTGCCCGCAAGTTCCCGTCATCGCCCCAACCCGGGCTTTCTGGGGGCTTAAGACCCGTATTTTCTCCGCCAACGAACCCCGGAGCGCCCAGAGCCGTTGTCTCCGCCCGCCTGCGTCGGCAGAATGTTCCGCCCCCCTCCCGACTCGCACCCCAACGCGAACCAATGACGTCCAAGTTCCTCGCTGCCAGTTTGATTGCCCTCGTGGCTGCCGCATCGGCCACGGCTCAGTCCGATAAGATCACCCTCCTTGACGGCACCGTCATCAAGGATGCTCAGGTCGTTGACTACACGGTTCGCAGCCTGCGCTACAAGCGCTCGGGCAGCACGGAGTCGGTCGACACCGATCGAGTTGCGAAGATCGATCTCGCCAAGTTCAAGAAGGTCTATGCGCGCGGTCTCGATGACGGAGCCTTGATGCTGACCCTGTCGCGCGAGCAACTCGCAGCGAAGGAGAAGGTCCTGGCCCAGCTCGGCTTCATCGGTTGCGCGAATCGCTTCTTCGATCAAGGCGAGGCGCAGGCCGCGATGGATGCCCTCAACGAGTTGCAGAAGGCGTTCCCCGAAGGCGGCGCCATTCCAGACGTCTACCGTTTGAAGTTTGAATACTACCTTGGCACCGGTTCGAAAGGCCTGGCCACTGCCTTGAAGGTTGCGAAGCAATACGAGTCGGCAGCGATCGGTGGTGCCTGGCCGAGCGGTTTCTCGGTTGAAGCCTCGTTCTTTCAAGTGCTCGCGGCGCAGGCGTCGCCGGCCGAGTATCAGACCAAGCTGCGTGGCATCGTCAGTCAGGCGCGTTCGACCAACCCCGTGGTGTCCAACCGCGCCAACGTCGAGCTGGCCCACAGCCTTCGCAAGGACAAGAAGCTCGACGAAGCGAAGCGCATCTACGACACCATCGCCAAGAAGGAAGGCGTCGACGACAGCTCGCGCGCTGGTGCCTACTTGGGCCTTGGCCACTTGTTGGCCTCGTCCGGTGACAAGGATGAGGCCAAGCAAGGCTTGTTGATGTTCTTGCGCGTTCGCCTGGAGACCCGCGACGCATGGCCGAGCCTGCAAGCCGAAGCGCTCTATTACAGCATCGAAGCGGCACGCAAGTGGGGCGGCCCGGAATACGTCTACATCATTGGCCGTTGCCGGCGCGTGCTGTTCGCCGACTTCCCCAACTCGGAATGGGCCAAGCAGCTGAAGAGCCGCTAGCCACTTGCCTGGCGCGAACTCAGCACCTGACTCGGCCTCGGTGAGCGGATCCCAATCCGGCAAAGCCCAATCCGGCAAACCCGAAGGCAAGGCAGAGCCAGGCAAGCCGGCCTCCGGTTCGGCCATCGACTATGGCCGCCTGTCGACGCCCCCCGGCGGGTTTGACAACGCCATCTTTTGGCTGTTCCACTTTGTGGTGCGAACGCTATTCCAGTTGCTGCTTCGCCTGCGAGTCGAGGGGGCGCCGCCGGCATCCGGCGGCTACGTGCTGGCCGCGAACCACACGTCTTTTCTGGATCCGTTGATCCTCGGTGCGTCGCTGCGTCGCCGCGTCGTCTACTTGATGACGGAGACCGTTTGGCGGTCTGCATCCTCGGGCTGGTTCTATCGCTGGAATCGCTCGATCCCGTTGAGCGCGCGCGGCGGCAATCGCGAAGCTCTGCGCGCCGCGCGGGACGTGCTCAAGAAAGAGCGAGTTGTCGGCATCTTCCCGGAAGGCGGCATCAGTCGCGACGGGAAGTTGATGCTTGGCAGTCCTGGCGCGGTTTCGTTGGTGCTCAACGAGGGGTTGCCGATCGTGCCAGTAGGCATTGTCGGTGCCAGTGACGTGATGCCGGCATCCGGCGGTCTGCGGCTGCGACGCCTCACCGTTCGCTACGGCAAGCCGATCCTGCCCGAAGAGATTGCGGCGCTCGGCAGCGACCGCAAGACGCGACTGCGCGCCGCGACGCTGTTGATCATGCAGCGCATTGCGGATTTGGTCGGGCAAGAAGCGCGCGAAGATGTGCTCGAGGCAGCGCGGCAAACCCAAGTGTCGTCGCAGAACGCATAGCTCGCAAGCGCTTGCACGGAGCAGCGTCGCGAGTGCCGGGCTAGCAAAGCACTGCGCGGTGCGGCCATATTTTTGGCCCGTTCCGCCGGTTCATCTTCCACATCCTCTGCATGGAAGGCAGACAGCTTTGGGAGTGGGTGACTCGTCAGGCACGGCAAACGCTGCGTTGTTTTGGCGACCGTGAAACGTACGCCGAGCGCGACGACATCGTTCAGGATGCGTGCCTTCTCGTATGGGAGTGGTCCGGCAATCTGAGCGACGCCGAACGCCTGGGCGCGGCGGTGCGCACGATCGTCAAACGACAACGTTCACGGTCGGTACGCGCATCGAAGAAGCGACGGCGCACGCAGTTCGTCGACTTCTCCGACCCGGCTGCAATGCAGCCGGCCGTCAAGGTGCCGGGGGATTCGAGCCTGTCGATCGCTGGCAAGCCAGTGCCGTTGGGGTGGGCCAAACGCCGCTTGCAGCGCGCGATGCAAGGGCTGCCCGTGCTCGACCAGAAGCTACTGCTTGGCTTCCACGAAGGCTTCTGTTGCGCAGAACTGGCCAGTCGTTTCGGCCGATCCGAGGACTGCGTCAAATCCCGAATTTCTCGTGCGCGGCGACGCGTGCGAACTGTGTTTGAGGATCTCGTTCGGTTGTCGGACGACCTCGAAGAATCTGAGTCGGAGGAGAAATGATGATGTTGCGAGTCGTGATGATAGGTGCGTTGTTGTTGGGCAGTTTGATGGCCCAGGGTTCTGTTCGTGAAGCCGAACCGGCGCCTGCGAAGCCGGTCGCGAAGCGCGTGGTGCCGAAGTCGATGGCGCCGAAGCTGAGCGCCGAAGCGCGACTGGCCTTTGCCGAGGCGCGCCAGCTCGAGAAGAACAGCCGCAAGGTTTCTGGGCCCGCGCGCAGCCGCAAATTGGAATTGGCTGCGTCGTGCTTTGATCGCTTGGTTGCCAAGTTCGAAGCCGAGCCGCAGGTGGCGGCGCAGGCTGCGTGGCATGCTGCAGAACTTTGGCGCCGTCACGGCAGTGCGCCACTCGCCGAGAAGGACTACCTGTTCGCGGCCAAGGCGCATGCCGTTCGGTATGGCCAGCGCGGTTTGCTTGCGGCTGCGGACATGCAGCGCCGTCAGTTGCGCACTGAGGACGCGATGGCGACCTATGCGCAAGCGGAGCGGGTCGATCCACGCACCGGGCGTGCGCAAAGTGCTCGCTTGTGGATGGCGCGCATGCTGCTGACCGACGGCAAGGTCGAGCAGGCGATCGAACGGTTGCAAGCTGCGCTTGAAAGCGCGCCGTCGCCTCGCCAGGCAATCGATGCCGCCGACTATCTGGCCAAGGCGTGGATCATCAAGGGCGACCTCAAGGCAGCAGGTTTCGTCATCGACCACGCCCAAAAGCTGGTGGATGGGGAGCGGGGCGGTGATCCCATTGTCGCCGAACGCCTGCGTCGGGCCTTTGATCGCATGAGTGCCAAGAAGGCGTTGCAGCGCGCGCTCGATCAAAAGACCGGCGCCGCCAAGGATGCCGTGCGACTCGACGAGCACCGGCGCCGCGAGGCGAGCAAGGCGGCCAAGGCGGCCAAGGCTGGCAAAGCTGGCAAAGCCGGGAGCGGTTCGTAGCCGTCAACGCAACATGACCTGGCGTACACGGCCCCTTTGGCTGTTACGATCACGCGCATGATGCGACGGCTATCCCGTTGGTCCGTGTTGCCGGTCCTGTTGTTTACCTCGTGCGCGATCCCTAACACGATCGAGATGCTCGGGGATCGATCCCCGCCGCCCGAGTTCGGCCGCCCCGGTTGGGTGCGCGCATTCGCCGGTGTCGGTGGTTGGGCTGGTGGCATCATTGGCGGTATCGCATCGATCGCGACCCTGCCGATTACCTACCCGTTGAGCCTCTGGGCCGACGAAGGCCTCGGCGAACACTCCGCGGACGAGTTGATCCTCGCCCCAGCCGTTGGCATGGCGGCCGTCGGCCACTCGTTCTTTGGGCTGCCAGCCGACCTGCTCGACTGGGGCTTCCGCCGCGCTTGGATCGACAACATCGACCCCGTCACCGACTTCAAACTGACGCCGCTCGATGGCTACGAAGTGCCAAAGCTCGGCACTGACCCAACGGATGGCTAGACGCGGCGGCCCCAGCCGCTAGACTTCTCGCCCCGAAAGGGCGATTAGCTCAGTTGGTAGAGCGCCTCCCTTACAAGGAGGATGTCGGCGGTTCGAGCCCGTCATCGCCCACCATTCCTGCGCCCTTGGGCGCAGGGTGCACAGAGTGATCGTCGCTGCGCCAGCGATCGGGTGCATCCCATGTGAGAGCTTGGCGAACTCCGAATCCGTCGCCAAAGGAGCATCCGCCAGGCACCTCACCCGCGGTGGCAGCTTGTCAGGTGCCGCCGGCTCGGCTCGTTAGGTGGCGAACCTTAACGCTGTCTTTTTCCGAGTCGGACGGTTGAGGCGCTAGATTCTGGGCAATGACAGTCAGAATCGGCATCAACGGTTTCGGTCGCATGGGTCGTCTCGCAATGCGGGCTGGCTTTGCGGATCCAGAGTTGCAGTTTGTTGCGATCAACGAATCGCATGCGGATGCGGCAATGATGGCCTTGCTGCTGGAGTTTGACAGCGTGCAAGGGCGGTGGCCTCACTCGTGCACGGCGACGGAGCGCACCTTGCGGGTGGGCGATCATGAACTGGCATACACCCGGCATGCGTCGCCAGCAGAGATCCCGTGGCGCGAGTTGGGAGTCGATCTCGTGTTGGAGTGCAGTGGTCGCTTCCGAACGGTTGACCTTGTTGCGCCGCACTTTGAACAAGGAGCTGCGCGCGTGCTGGTGTCGGCTCCCGTCAAGGGTGGGGCGCCAAACGTGGTCGTCGGCGTCAACGATGGTGCGGTGGACTTCAGTGCGGAGCGTGTTGTCTCCGCGGCATCGTGCACGACCAATTGCCTCGCGCCGGTTGTCCGAGTGATCCACGACCACATCGGTATCGAGCGTGGTTTGGTGACGACCATTCATAACCCGACCAATACGCAGCAGGTTGTCGATGGTGCGAACTCAGATCCCAGGCGTGCGCGTGCGGCGCAACTGAACCTGATTCCGACGTCGACGAACTCCGCCAGCGCCGTCACGCTGATCGTTCCGGAACTCGCCGGCAAACTCGATAGCGTGGCCGTTCGCGCGCCGGTGTTGAACGCATCGATCACCGATTGCGTGTTTCAGGTCGCGCGGGATACCACGATCGAAGAGGTCAATGCGACGTTGCGGCGTGCGAGCGAAGCAGGGCCGCTGGTCGATATCCTCGGCTATGAAGAACGGCCATTGGTCAGTTCCGACTTCGCTCGCGACCCTCGCAGTTCGATCATCGATGCACTGTCGACCCGGGTGACCGACAAACGCTTGGTGAAGGTGCTCGCTTGGTATGACAACGAATGGGGTTACGCCAACCGTATGGTGGCGCTGGCTCGCCGCATGGGCGCTGCGCTCAAAGCCCAATAGCCGGATGTTGCACTAGCAGAATGCCGTGGGGCATCGTGCCGAGCCATGGCAGAGAGTCGTGCGGTGCCGCGAAGTTTGCGGCGATAGTTGCAAGTGAAAGGCCCCCGCGCGATTTTGCACGCGTGAGAACCTTGCCCTTAATCGCTCTCTTGCTGGCCGCATGCCAGACTGCGACACCACCGTCGGAGACGGTGCCATTGGCAGTTCGCCTTGACCAGCAGCTTCACAACCGCGCGCTCGGATTCGCGAAGGCGATGGAGGCTGGCGATACCGCCACTGGAATGGCCTATGCAGCGCCCGCCGCGCAAGGCTTCTTCGAGGCGCAGATGGAATTGGAGAAGCTGCAGTGGGGCGAAGAGGAGAGGCGTGAGCCAGCAGAGGTCGCCGTCAAGTCGGCCCGCCGCGATGGTGACCACGGCGTCGCGATCGTGACCATGACTCGTGATGGGCAAGCTCGGGACCTGGCGTTGCATTTCGAACTCGATAGCTACATCTGGGGAGCCGTTGGTTTTGTTCTGGAGGAAGGCGAAGAAGTGCGCCTCTTTGCCGACCGCGAAGCGAAGCTACGTGAGCAGCTTGCGCGGGCGATTGAAGAGACGACGCCGCATCCGGAGTTGGGCCCGTTCGTGACAGCCTACCTTGCTGCCGGCGCCAACAAGGACAAGGCGGGCATGGCGGCCAACATGACGCCCGACTGCCAGAAGAAAGAGTTGCGCGACAACTCGTTCACTACAGGGTTTCTTGCAGGTCGCTTTCAGGTCAAGAACTGGCAGTTCTCACGCCACGAAATCGAAGGTGATACGGCGATCCAACACATTCGCACGTTGTTGGCATTGCCCGGCGGGGAGACGGACGGCGAGCCGATGCGGTTCGCGTTTGAGAAGACTGCCAGCGGCTGGGTGATCACCGGCATTCGCTGAGTCGCGCCGGCTGCGCAGTGCGCGTGCTACTGCACCTTGATGCGTTGGGCTTGCGCTCCCGAGCCTGCATCCAGGGTTACGACGAAGGCGCCGCCGCTGCCTTGGCTGATGATGTCGACCACGCCCTTGCGGCTGCGCGCGTAGGCGTGATGGAAATACTTCGAGTGAGGGATGCCGAGGCCGGCGAGTTGCCTGGTCCACTGCTGCTCTCCCGATTTGCCATCGAAGGCTTGGCAGAACACGCCGGAATCGGACATGAATTGGTGCGTCGTGAGGATCACGTTGCCGGTGGCCGTGACGTGCAGTTCGTGAGAGTTGAGAAACTTCGGCTTCGTCATCTTTGCATGCCACATCGCGTCACCTTGACGGTCGAGCAGAGAGAGCGTTGCGTCGCGGAGCACGATCCAGCCATCTGGATGGGCGACGACCGTGCCGCTCCCCGTTTGTTTGAAGAGCTCGGGACCGAATCGGTCAAAGACGCGAAGTTGTTGTTGGCTCGCGACTGCGATGCCGTGGTCGCCGATGACGATCGCTTGCGGTTGCGCCTCTAGTTTGACTTGGCTTGCAAGTGCCCCGTTCTGAAGTGACATCACGCGCAAGACCGAGCCGTCAGTGTCTTGCGTGACCGTGACCAACAGGTCGCCACGAACGGTCCATGCTTGGGTGCGTCCGTGGTCCTGACGCCAGGCGACGTTGCCGGTGGCGCGTTCCAGCGCGATAATGCTGCCCGCGGATTCGACGAGCACGCGTTCTTTGGTGAGCCGCCGGTCATGCACGCCCGGTTGGCTTGCAATGGCCAGGCTCTCGAGGGCGACGCTCCACTTGGCCTTGCCGCTGAGGGTTTCGAGCAGCACGTGCTGCTTCGTGGTTCGGACCTGCGTGCTTGTCGCGACATCGACGTTGAGATTGGCGACATCGAATACCGAGTCGTTGCGGGCGTCGGCGCGAACGACGTAGCCTTTGATGCCTGGCAGGCGCGAGGACTTGCCGGACTCGAGGTCGACGACTGCGTTGCGCGCGGCTAGCAGCGGTGGTTGCTGCCGGTTCTTGCTCTGAGCCGGTGCCGAAGTGCCGCAGGTGATGGCGGCAGTCAGGCTGAACAGCAGTAGGCGGCGGTGGCTAGTCATGGGCCGAAGAACGCGGCAGGTGTCGGCGGTTCCCAGAAAGTCTATCGGGATCCTGGGCGCCTGCCTATTTGACGCCCTTGGCGGGCTTGGTTGGCTTGTCTTCCTGGTAGATCGGCGTGTCCCAGCCCGCGATATCGCTTGGTTTCACATAGCGGCGGTAACCCTTGAAGTTGTAGGTCACCGGATGAAACGGACCGACGAAGTCGATCGCGAGGTCGGCCGTGATTTCGTTCTCCATGCCGAGGCACCAGAAGTGTGCGTTGAGCAACATGCGGCGGAAGTCGTCGTTGACGATGTCCTCAGATGCCCCGTGGGTGGTGGCAAACACGCGCGATGCGGCGTCGTCCGGTTGGTAGTTGCGGACCCAGGCGACGGCATGGCGCGTCTGTTGGCGCTCTTGCTTGCTCGGAGGTGAGTCGGCGGTCATGCCGTCGAGCACCTGACCGCGCGCGAGTGTGATGCCGTCCTTCGGGTGCCCGACGTAGCCGCCGCACATCGCATGAGGCTTCTCGACGCCGCGCAGGATCGGGTGCTCACGTTGCTCCTGTTCGAGGACCAGGTTGCTGCTCTGGCGATGATTGCGACCGAAGTGCCCGACCCAGTGTTCGCCGAGAACCTGTTCGCCAAAGCCGAAGCGCCATGCGTCAGTGTCGCCCTTGAAGCCCTCATTGTACTTGGCGAACTTGCCCTTGAGACCTTGGAACGCGTGCGTCGAGGTGCGCAACCCGATCACTGGTTTGCCCGAGTTCAGGTAGTCCTCGATGTGTTGCATCTGGTCGTCGGCGAAGTGTTGGAAGCGCAAGAACACGACCATCAGGTCGGCCGTCTTGAGTGCTTCGAGCCCGGTGATGTGACTGCTACCGGGTTCGATGAACCCGGTCTGCTTGTTGGTCGTCACCAAGAACGTGCACTTGAAGCCGTGCCGTTTGGCGAGGATGCGGGCGAGTGCCGGCAACGTCTCTTCGCCGCGGTATTCGTGGTCGCCGGCGATGAATACGATGTGCTTGCCTTTGCCCGGGCCGGCGTCTCCTTGCCAGACCACCGCGTTTGGGTGTGCGAGCGTGGCGAGCGCGGGCTGAAGCGTGTCGGCCCACTTCTGGTAGCCCGCCTTGTTGGGGTGCAGTAGGTCGGGGAACTCGGCCTTCTTGGCGTCGCCGTCTTCGTTGGCGAACAGCGACCACGTATCGAGCACCGTGACCTGTGGCACATCCTTGACGGCCGCGACGCACAGTTCATTGATGCGTTGGATGTCCTTCGCAGGGCGTCGCATGCGAGCCGAGCTTGGGAAGACCTTGCACAAGAAGATCGGCAGCTTCGCATCGTGTGCTACGAGTCGGTCGACGATCGCGCGAACATTGTGCGCCGTGTCTTCGGCGCTGTCGCGTTCTTCGAGGTCGTTGGTGCCCATCAGCATGACGACACCGCTCGGGTTGACATCTAGCACATCGCTTTGCATGCGCAGCAACATGCCGCGCGTCGTGTCGCCACTGATGCCGCGGTTGGCGACTTTGAGGCCGGGGAAACTGCCGCCCAGGTTGGGCCCCCAGCTTTGAATGATCGAGTCACCGAAGAAGACCACGGCGCCTTGGTCGGGTTCGATGTCGCGATGCCACTGGGTGCGCTTTGTGCGCCACAGGTTCTTGAACCAGTCGTAGCGGCGAATGGTGCCTTGGCCGGGGAGGCCATCGTCGGTGGCTGGGATCTCGAGATTTGCCGGGCCTTGCTTGCTGGCAGGCGCAGTGTCCTGTCCGAAAACGTGCGGATTCAGACAAACCAGCAGTGCGAGACCGAGCGCCGCTCGCAGCGCCGAACGAGATGGATGAGACGGACGTTGCATGAGGCCGTCCATGATCGCCTAAGCTCGTGAAGATCGTGCCTACTCACTTCGCTTCGTTTTGCCTGGCCGCGCTATTCGCTGGCGTGGCATCGCCTTCACTCAGCTCCCAGGACAAGCCCGAGTCGGCACCTCCAGTTATTGAGAAGCTGACCGTCGCGGGCCGCCCGGCATTCGTGATGTATCCGAGTGGCCGGTTGCGCTTGGACCCGACCACGCGGCCGTCCATGCCGTGGGTGTGGTACGCGCCCAACTTGCCGGGGCTACCGGGCAAGGCGGAGCAGTGGATGTTCGATCAGTTTCTGGCGGCCGGTGTCGCGATTGCGGGTGTCGATGTCGGTGAGTCCTACGGCAGTCCGAACGGCCGCCGCGTGTTTGATGCGCTGCACAAGTTGTTGATCGAAGAGCGAGGCATGTCGCGGCGGCCGTGTTTGCTGGCGCGCAGTCGCGGCGGCCTGATGCTCTACAGCTGGGCTGCCGAGCACCCAGAGCTGGTTTCGGGAATTGCAGGCATCTATCCGGTCTGCAACCTGACGAGCTATCCGGGTCTCAAGAAGGCTGCCGGTGCGTACGAGATGACCGAGGCCGAACTAGCAAAGGTGTTGTCGACTCACAACCCGATCGATCGACTCGCACCGTTGGCGAAGGCATCGGTGCCGATCTTCCACATCCACGGCGACACCGATCGCGTCGTGCCGCTCGCCGACAACTCTGCGGCCGTGCACGATCGCTATCGCAAGCTTGGTGGCAAGATGACGCTGCAAGCCATCGAAGGCCAAGGTCACAACATGTGGCGCGGCTTCTTCGAGTGTCAGGCGTTGGTGGACTTCGTCATCGCAAGTGCGCGCACAACGCGAGGCATCGTCGACATCGATCGCACCGCGCCGCCCGCTCATGCAGACCACTGGATCCAGCCCAAGGCATCGCTGCTACAGCCGGAGAAGGAAGGTGTCGACAGCAAGTGGCACTTCGACAATGGCGTGCTGACCGCTTCGCCGGCATGGGACAGTGTCGTGACGGGTCACGCCTATCGCGACTTCCACATGCACATCGAGTTCAACATCAACGAAGCGCACGATGACAACCCGGAAGCCAACGGCAACTCCGGCATCTACATCCAGCAGCGCTACGAGCTACAAATCCTCGATTCGTTCGGCGTCTCGGCCAAGGACTACAAGGCCAGCTACGGCGGCAGTCTCTACCGGCTCAAGAAGCCCGACCACCTGGTCAACAAACCGCCCGGCCAATGGCAGCGCTACGACATCGTCTTCCGCGCCCCAGTCTTCCACGGCAAGACCAAGACCCACAACGCCCGCATCACCGCCTACCAAAACGGCCAACGGATCCACGACGACTACGAGATCCCCCGCAAAACCGGCGCCGGCCAACCAGAAGGCCCGACCAAGCAACCCATCAAGCTCCAAGGCCACCACAACCAAGTCCGCTTCCGCAACTTCTGGGTCCACCCCCTCTAACCCCCGAATCTGTGGTGTGAACCGAGGAAGTGCGTACGGTGCCTGGACAAAAAAACACATCCTCGCAGCGAGGATGTGTTTTTTTGTCCAGGCACCGTACGCACTTCCTCCCGGTTCACACCGCAGGTTTTGCCTATCTGGCGAGGTGGCGGTCGGCGAACGTCAGGTAGTGCTTCCAGTCTTGCCAGGTCAGGTCGTGTTTGCCGGCGCGGATGTGGTAGGCGAGTTGGCCGTGAACGGGATGGTCGACGGCGGGCATGGTGGTGGTGGGTAGTCCGTCGGTTCCTAGTAGGCGGTAGACGGGGTCGGCGCCTAGGGTCGAGAGGAACTCGCCTTGGGGGTCGGCCCAGGAGTCGCCGGCGGCGCTCGCGATGTAGGCAGGGCGTGGGGCGATCGCGGCGATCAGTAGGTGTTGGTCGATCGGTAGTTGGTCTTCACGGTCGTTGAACTCGCGGAACGCGGTGCAGAACCAGTGCGGGAAGGCGCGGTTGATGACCTTGACGGTTTCTCCCGAACGTCGGCGCGAATAGGCCGCGCCGCCGCAGCCTGAGTCGTTGGAGATGACCATGGCGAAACGTTCGTCTTGCGCGCCAGCCCAGAGTGAGGTCTTGCCGAGGCGGGAGTGGCCTAGAACGGCAACGCGAGTGGCGTCGATGTCGCGATCCAGTTCGAGTGTGTCGAGCACGCGCGATAGGCCCCATGCCCACGCTGCAATCGATCCCCAGGCATCGCTTGCTCGCTCGCCGGTGGCTGGTGGGTCGAGCACGCCGTGCACACCGTTCTGGAAGCCGTCGTCGAAATCCGGATCGATGTCGCCGTAGTAGACGGTTACCAAGGCGTAGCCGCGCGCGAGAATCTTCTCGACCGGCCAGCGGTTGGCACGCTTGCCGCGCGTCGACTCGTTGGCGCGGTCGTCGGTCACGCCGATCGCCTTGTTGTTGCGCATCCACGTTGTCGGCATGCGAATGCCGGGATCCGGGTGGATCGATTGGTTGCCGAAGAAGTTGAGTCCGAGAAACGCCGGCACCGGTTTCGGGGCGTCGACTGGCAGATACATCAACACTTCGAAGAACGCATGCTCGGCGTCGTCGTAGCGCACGCGCCATTGCTTGCGCCGCGCCTTGCCGTCGAACACCAAGGCGTCGGTGAGTTCTTCAACTCGCACCGGTGCAGGCTGCGGCGCACGGCCATACATGTGCTGGCGGAATTGCTCGAGGATCTCGGGCCGCCGGACCTGCCGCCAGGCTTGCGCACTGTCGATGATGCTGCCATCGATCGCGACCAATGGATCCGGCGGCAGGCGAGGCGCTGGTGGCCGAGGGGTGATGCAGGCGGTAGCGAAGAACGGCAACAACAGCCACGCGGCGCGCGGATTCAGGGATTGCGACATCGGCCGGCAGTCTAGCGGCAACTGCCGGCCGGCGCGCTCTCTACCCGGCCACGCCTCTAGTCTAGTTGCGCGGCCAGACGTTGTCTGACTTGCTTGCGTCCGGGAAGCGACCGCCGGGATCGAGCGTGATCTTGCGGATGGCGCGATTGCCAACTTGCAGCCTTGCTTGGAAGTCGCGGTTGCCGCCAAACCAGACGTCTACCGGCCACGTCACGATGATCGCGTTGTCGCCGTCCTGCTTGGCGTTGTTCATCAGGGCGATGTCCGCATCGCCATCTGCAAACTCGACTCGCAGCACGACCGGCGAAGGCATCTGGCCGGCTTGGTGCACGGTGACCACCGTGTCCGAGCCTTTGCCCTCGACGCTCTTGATCGAGCCGTCTACCGAATCGGTCGTCCACAGCCAGTAGTACCAGAACCACCCGAGCTCGGCGTTGAGCTCGTTGCTCATGAAGAACGCGAAGTCCCACGGCGATGGATGCTTGAACGCCCATGCGCGTGCGTACTCGCGCATCGCGTTCTGCACGTTCTTGTCGCCGTAGATTCCGCCCAGCATGGACAGCATCAGTGGCGCCTTCATGTAGGTCTGGAAGCCGTATTGGTTGCCGGCGTAGTTGGCCGTCCACATCATCGGCGGTTCGCTTTCGTTGCCGGCCCGCTGACCATAGCTCGCCCCACGGCCATCGAGCCCCGGTTTGCGACCGCGACTGTCGGCGCCGGACAGGATGTTCATGTAGGTGTTGAAGCCTTCGTCCATCCAGCCGTACATCGTTTCGTTGGTGCCGACCATCATCGGCCACCATTGGTGGGCCGCTTCGTGGTCGGCAGCGCCCTGGTTGGAGTTGATCACCATCGGATACTCCATGCCCGCACTCGGCCCATCCTGCAGCGTCAGTTGCGGGAAGGGGTAGGGCACCCACAGCTTGGAGTAGAACTCGAGTGCGTGGCGCGTGATCTTGCCGGCGCGCGCAAAACGACTGGCGCGCTCGGGCAGGTAGAACATGTGGATTGGCACGGGGCCCTTGCCGGGGATCGTCGCGCGCGTCGCCTTCCAGACGAACTTCTCGGCCGTTGCCCAAGCGAAGTCGTTGACCATGTCGGCGACGTAGTGCCAGACGAGTCGATCACCGGCAGCCGTCGAGTTGCCGGGGCCGACCTCGTCCGCGGTGACAATGTCGATTTCGTCGTCGGACTCCAAGACGTGCGAAAGCCGCTCTTGCGCGGTCTTGGTCAGAACCTCTGCCGGGTTCTGCAGCACTCCGGTCGCCGAGACCAGCCAGCCGGCCGGCACATCGAAGCGAACGTCGAAGCGGCCGAAGTTGTTGTAGAACTCCGCCGGTCCGAGATACGGGTTGGTGTCCCAGCCATTGAGGTCGTCGTACTTGGCAAGCCGCGGGAACCACTGCGTCGGTTGGAACAGCGTGTCATCCCAACGTTGCGTCATGCGGTGGCCGCGACCAGCGTTGCCGCCTGGCAATTTGGTGTGCCAGTCAATCTCAAGCTCGGCCTTGGATCTGGCGGGGATGGGCGTGGCCAGTCGAATCGTGGCAACCGTTTGGGTGAGTCCCGACACCGATGCTCCGCCGCCGCCACGGTTGCCGCGACCACGACCTCGCGCGCGCGGCGTAAGGTCGATGGCCGTGCCATCGATCGCCAGGCGAGTGATCACCATGCCGTCCGTCAACTCGGCTGGCACCGACGAGCCACGCTGGATCCGCTCGCGGAACATGTTGTGATCCAAGCGCAGCACAATGCGGTTCAGTGCGTCCGGGCTGTTGTTGTGGATGACGATCTTCTCCTTGCCGAAGATCGAGTGCGTTGCGCGATCCAGGCGCGCCTCAATCGTGAAGTCCGTTTGCAGCTGCCAGTAGTTCGGTCCGGGCTTGCCGGTGTAGTTGCGTGTGTTGGCTTGGAATGCGCGCTGAATCGAACGCGTCATCGGCACGTCGCGACGAACGGCCCGCGTGTTGGATTGCAGCGCCGCACGCAGCACTGCGGGGGCACCGGTAATCTCGTTTGCGCCAGGTTGCTGGCTCACGATCGGAGCTGAGAGTGCCGTCAATGCCATTGCTACGATCGCAACGGCCGGGAACAAGGAGTCGAATCGAGACATGTTGTTGTGGTCCTAGGTGTGCCCGCATCGGCAGGCGGTGGCCACTCTAACCGGATCAACGCCTCGCGATCTGTCGGGAAGTTGCACCATCCGTGACAGGGAGGGCGAACCGCCATGCGTATTCGCTAGCCTCGCTTGCCTATGGAACGCATGACTCGCCCGGTTCTCATTTGCATGCTCGCGTTGGTGACTCTCGGTGGCTGCGCCGCCATCGGTGGCGCGACCGGCCAACTGGTTCTGCGCGAGCGGTGCCTGGCGTTGGAACGTCGCGCCCTTGAGGACAACGAGGCGATGGCGATCCTCCGGTCGTTGGTTACAACCGCCCCGAAGCGCTTGGCTGGCTCGCCGGGCATGCACACGGCGGAGCAATGGGCGATGGCGCAGATGCGCGCGATCGGCTTCGATGATGTGCGGGCCGAGTCGGTGATGGTGCCCAACTGGCAGCGTGGTATCGAAACGGGTTGGACCGTTCAGCCAAACAGCATGCCGCTGCGCGTGACCGCGCTTGGTGGCAGCGTTGCGACACCTGCCGGTGGCATCGAGGCGGAAGTTGTCGAGGTGCGCTCATTCGAGCAATTGCAAGCGATGGGGGATGCCGCGAAGGGCAAGATCATCTTCTTCAATCGCCCGATGCCGCGTGCGCTGCGTCGGACCGGTAGCGCCTATGGGGCCGCCGTGCCGCAACGTAGCAATGGCGCGATCGAAACCGCGAAGGCTGGCGGGGTTCTCGCATTGGTGCGCTCGGTGACCACAGCGATCGATGGCTACCCACATACCGGTGCGATGAACTACACGGACGGCATCGCCAAGGTGCCCGCGGCAGCCGTCGCGACCGAGGATGCGGACGCGTTGTCGCAGATGCTGGCCAACGGTCCGGTGACCGTGCGCTTGGAGCTAGGCTGCGAGACGTTGCCGGACGTCGAGGGATTCAACATCGTTGGCGACTACCGCGGCAGCGCGATCCCGGATGAGATCGTCTTGATTGGCGCGCATCTCGATGCGTGGGATCTCGGCACCGGCGCGCACGATGACGGCGCGGGTGTGACGCATTGCCTGGAGGCCGTGCGCTTGCTGAAGGCGATCGGGTGTCGGCCACATCGCACGATCCGCGTGGTTCTGTTTGCCAATGAAGAGAACGGCTTGCGAGGTGCCAAGGCCTATGGCGCGGCGCACGAGCACGAGATGGAGAAGCACGTAGCGGCAATCGAGACCGATGGCGGTGGCGCCACGCCGCAGGGTTTTTCTTGCTCGTTGCGTGGTGCCGAAGCTGCGGCGATCGAGACCCTCTTCGAGCCTCTCGACCAGATCAACGCCGGCCTGTTCTTGTCCGGCGCCGGTGCTGGCGGCGCCGACATCAGCGTGCTGCACGCGCGCGGTGTGCCGTGCTTTGGCCTGTGGGTAGATGGCCACCGCTACTTTGACTACCACCACACCGCGGTCGATGACCTGCCAGCTGTCAACGAGCGCGAGTTGGCGTTGGGTGCGGCCGTCGTTGCGTATGCCGCGAGTGTCTTGGCGGATCGCTAACAGCGGTTGGCGCAACGCATCGCCGAGCAGCTGTTGTCGCCTGACCGCCTGTCCGTCAGGCGCTCAGGCGGTCAGACTGTCTGGCGGTCGCCAGCAGTCCGCTGCCGGTGGGTGGCCGATGTGCATAGGTAAGGGCCGCGATTGTGTGGCTTTTGGGTAGCTGTTGCGGGCTCCACTTGAGTGCGGTGGCTGTCTCGGGTCACATCACGTGCAAGCCATGGAACCTCGCAAGATTCTTTCGTTCGTCGGCAAGGTCTGGGAACAGGACATCGTCCCCCAGTTGACCGACTACATCCGCATCCCCAACAAGTCCCCGGCCTTCGACGAGGATTGGGAGAAGGCGGGGCACATGCAGCGCGCGGTCGATTTGATCGCCGACTGGTGCAAGGCGCAGCCGATCGAAGGCCTGCAGGTCGAAGTCGTGCAGCTCAAGGGCCGCACGCCGTTGATCTACATGGAAGTGCCCGGCGAAGGCGACGACACGGTGTTGCTCTACGGCCACCTCGACAAGCAGCCGGAGATGGTTGGCTGGTTTGATGGACTCGGTCCTTGGGATCCGGTTCGCAAGGGCGACAAGCTCTACGGCCGGGGCGGCGCCGATGATGGCTACGCGGCATTCGCGTCGTTGACGGCGATCCGCGCCTTGAAGGAAGCCGGCGGCACGCATTCGCGTTGTGTGATCATCATCGAAGGCTGCGAAGAGAGCGGCAGCTACGACCTGCCCTACTACATCGATGCACTCAAGAAACGCATCGGCAGCCCGAGCCTCGTGGTCTGCCTCGACTCCGGTTGCGGCAACTACGACCAGCTGTGGTGCACGACGTCGTTGCGCGGCGTGATCGGTGCCGAAGTGAAGGTCGATGTGCTGACCGAAGGTGTGCACAGCGGCGATGCCAGCGGTGTCGTTCCGAGTAGTGCGCGGGTCATGCGCAACTTGATGGAGCGTCTCGAAGACAGCAAGACCGGCGCGATTCTTCCCAAGCAGTTCCACAGTAATATCCCGAAGCAGCGCGAGCAGCAGGCGAAGCTCGCTGGCAAGGTGCTCGGCAAGAACATGTGGCAGCGCTTCCCATGGGCCGGTGACACCAAGCCGATGAGCAAGCAGCTGGCCGACCTCGTGCTCAACCGCACCTGGCGACCGTTCGTTGAGGTGGTTGGTGCCGACGGTCTGCCGTCGGTCGCGACGGCGGGCAATGTGTTGCGGCCATCGACGACGTTCAAGCTGTCGTTGCGCATCCCGCCGACGGCCGATCCGGATGCATGCTCCGAATACCTGACCAAGCTGCTCAGCAAGAACCCGATTCAGGGGGCGAAGGTCACCGTGACCGCCGACGAGCCGGGTGGCGGATGGAACGCGCCCGAGTTGTCGCCGTGGCTTGAGAAGGCGTGCGCCAACGCGTCGAACACGTTCTTCAAGAAGCCGTGCGTCTACATGGGCGAGGGTGGTTCGATCCCGTTCATGGGCATGCTCGGAGAGAAGTTCCCCGAAGCGCAGTTCATGATCACGGGGGTGCTTGGTCCGCAGAGCAATGCCCATGGTCCGAACGAGTTCTTGCACATCCCGATGGGCAAGAAGCTGACGGCGAGCGTGGCGCTGGTGCTGCAGGATCACCTCAACCGGGATCGCAGTGGCAAGCCAGCCCAGAAGAAGCCAGCCCAGAAAAAGGCAGTCAAGGCGAAGGCCAGCAAGGCCAAGAAGCCCGCCAAGGCGAAGAAGAAGTCAGCTGGTAAGGGCAAAGCGAAGGCCAGGTAGCCAGCGTGCGCCGCCGCAGGGCGTGGCTACTTGTTGATCTTGAGCTTCTGAAAGCGCTCGTCGTCGCGAATTGAGTCGTAGAGTTCGTCGACGGTGAAGCGCTGCCCTGTTTCGTTGGCTTGCACAAGCCACTGGATCGCTTGTTCGCGCAACTCCGCTGCGCGTTCGGCTGGAACTTGCTTGGCGCAGCGCAGCAGTTCGCGGGCCGCTCCGACTCGCCACAGGGCAGGGATTCGGAGCTCGCCGAGCCTTAGCGCTTCGACTTCGAGGCGCTGCCAGTCTTTGGCGTTGCGTAGGGCGTTGACTAGCACTCGCTGGTGCGTGGCCTGAAACTGCAAGCTCTGACGCTCACCTGGCGACATCGTCAGCGCCTTCGTGGCGTCGGCTACCGCCAAGTCGCTCATACGGATCGCATCCTGCCATTGCTTGCGCGTCAGGTAGATGATGCCTAGGTTGCCGTACGTGATCGATCGCAGGCGCGGCAGCTCAAAGACACTTTCGTAGTCACGCATCAACTCGTTGATTTGTGTGATGACCGCAGGCGTCGCCGCGATCGCTTCGTCGAGCTTGTTCTGCAATTGCAGAATGCGAACACGCTCATTCAAGCCCATTGCTCGGACGTAACGTGGCACCGGCCAGGTGTTGTATAGCTCCTCGGTGACATCCAGTTCGGCGAGCATCTGCTCCAAGGCTTGCATGGCCTCGCCGTATCGCTTGCGTGACTTGAGGAAGCGCACCAGGTTGAGCTGATTGGTGTCGTGGAGAACTCGCGGAACGGATTCGCTGGGTAGCTTCTCGGTCCATTCGATGGTCTTGAGTAGCCCTGCTTCGGCTGCTGCAAAGTTGCCGTTTCGCAGCGCGAGGGCGGCGGACATGCCTTCGAGCATGGATAGCTGCTGGATGCTGCGTTCGCGAAACTCTTCGTTGTCTAGCAAGTCTTCAAATACCATGCGACACGATGCGAGCAGTTCCGGCACGCCGTCGTGCTTGACCTGGTCCATCAGGATGGACGCCTTGTGGCTCATCGCTGTCGCGCGGTAGTTTCGAAGTTTGTCGCTGAGTCCATCTCCGCGCGTCAGGTTGATCGACTTGTCGCACGCTGCGAGCGATTGTTCATAGTCGCCCATCGCCATCAAGACGTCGACCGATCCGGACAGCGTGTCGAGCTTGAGCTCAATCATGTCAGTTGCCAGCTGCTCACTGACGTCAAGACTGTCGAACAGCTCCAAGGCATCGCTGAGCATGCAGGAGATCGTGGGTAACGCGGCACGGTTGCGCCGCAGCTCCTTGGTGTTGGCTCCAGCCAACAGTCTGCGAATTGCGTTGAGGCTGACCGATGCGCTGCGGTCGGAGCGTTCGACTTGATGCTTGAGCAAGTCATTGAGCCGTGCCAGTTTCGCGTTGGCGTTGCTGAGCTTGGCGTTGGTCATGGCGAGCTTGGTGTTGGCGTCGCCCAACGCGTCGTTCGTTGACTCCAGCTGCTTGTTCACTTTGCCAAGCTCCTCGTTGCTGTTTGCCAACTGAACGTTTGCGTGATCCTTCTGTCGGACTTCGTCCTGGATCTTCTTGGCTTGCACGCGCATGGCGGCGCTTGCCTCGTTTGCTTGCCATAGCAGCAGAGCAGGCACCAAGAACACGAACGCCAGCGCCATGCTGACGGCGACAGATACTGTGCGATGGCGTTGCACAAACCGGCGGATGCGAACACTGGTCGGCAACTTGCGAGCGGTGATCGGTTGCCCCTCGAGCACTGCCAGGATGTCGTTGGCGAAGTCCTGGCAGCTCGCGTAGCGGCGAGCGCGATCCACATCCATTCCGCAGTCCAATACAGTCTGGACTTCGGTGGGAACCTGCATTCGTAGCGCGCGACGGTCGCCGTTGAGGATGCGGGTGTTCAGTCCTTCGCGAGAATCCATCGTGAACGGTGCTTGCAGCGACAGCAGGGCATGCATCGTCGCGGCGAGCGCATAGATGTCTGAGCGCTCGTCCGCTGGCTCCCCGCGCACTTGTTCTGGTGCCATGTACGCCGGCGAACCGGCTGCCGCTCCGCTGCGTGTGAGGTGTGGATCTTCACTCGCGCGCGCCAAGCCGAAGTCGACCACCACGGCTTGGCCAGTCTGGGTCAGGAACAGGTTGGACGGCTTGATGTCGCGGTGCAGCACTCCGCGTACGTGCGCATGTTGGATGCCTAGAGCCGCTTGGTGCACGAGTCGGAGAACTGCCTGCCAGTAGCCACTGGCAAACACGATGTTTGTCGCACTTGGGTCTGCTGCGTCGTCGATGGCTTGGCGAAGATCACTGCCTCGCAGTTGACTTAGATTGCGATCCGCAAGCTTCTTGAGAATGCGCTCGCCGTCACAGCCATGCAGCAGCGGCATGGCATAGAACGGCACGTCGTTTTCGCTGCCAGTCGCCAAGATGGGAATGATCGCCGGATGTTCGAGACGGGCGACGGCTTCGATCTCACGGCGGAATCGTTCACGGGCACCTTCGAATAGCAGCAACTCAGGCCGGACCATCTTCAGCGCTACCTCGCGGCCTAGGGATCGTTGCTCCGCGACGTAGACCACGCCCATACCTCCTGAGCCGAGTTCGTATTTGATGACGAAGTCACCGACCTGCGTGGGCATCTTCGCCGTCGGCTGCTCCAAGAGGTCGATCTGCTCGAGGTCATGCAGCGCGGCGCGAACGGCCTCAGCGTCTTTGGGATGATCGCGCAGGAGTCGATCGACGCCGGGGGCGCCCTGCATTTCGAGTATCGAGATGGCTTCTGCGAGCAGGATCTCAAGCGGATCGCACCCGTTCGACTCGGACTGGTTGTGGTCGGTTGCTGGTGCCATTTGAGGGATGGACTAAGGTATGGAGAGCGTAATCATGAGTGAATCCAGTCTGCCACTTGTCACCCAGGCAAAGGCCCAAAACCGGGAAGCCATCGAAGCGCTTTTGGTGCGCCATCTGCCGGGCCTGAGGTCTTGGCTACAGCTCCGTATGGGCGCGCGTCTCCGGTCCAAGGAAACACCCGAGGACTTGGTGCAATCGGTCGCTCGGGAAGCGCTTGGGGATCTCACGGATTTCGTTTGGCGCGGTGAGCCGGCTTTCCGGCACTGGCTCTACGTCAAGGCCCAGCACAAGCTCGTCGACAAGGCGCGCTATGTTGGCGCGGCGAAACGTTCGCCTGATCGAGAGAGAGGAATCCAAACGCACATGTCGGGTGGGCCGCTAATCGGCCGCTTGCTGTCGCCGAGTGGCGAAGTGCAGAGTCGCGAGGAAATACAGCGTATCGAGAGGGCGTTTGCGGAGTTGTCGCAGGAACAGCAGGATGCAATCAGTATGCGGCGACTGTGTGGTCTCGACTACGTCCAGATCGGCGAGCAGATGGGGCGAAGTTTGCCTGCCGTACGCAATATGGTGCATCGTGGCCTATCCAAGCTCGCACTGCGATTGGGCAAGCTGCGTAGGGAAGAGGCCAACGGCTAGCCGCGTCGCTGGTGGGATATGCGGGCAGCCCACATATCTCTAGTGCCAGCCGGAGGCCTTGCCGATCGCTGAGTTCTTCTGTGCCCAGGCGCGCCACTCGGCTTCGCACTCGGCGACGTCGAGTGCGAGATTTTCGGCGAACAGATCGTCAACGTCTGTCTGAGTTGCGTTCTTCTTGTTGAGTTCTGCACACAGATCGAGCCAGTTTTCTGGATGGCGTGCCAACAGCCAGACGCAGAAGCTCCACGACTTGGCGCGAACGGGATCGCGGTAGTTGTCCATGCGTTCGCGGGGGACCTGCACCAGTGGCCAGTCGGACGCACTGTCAATCTCTTGCTCGAGCCGCTGTCGCCAGACCGCAGCATCCAGCGGCCACTCATCGCGCTTCTGGCTGACGGTGTGGGCGAGCTGCATGTAGCGCGTCTTGACCGTGCCGCACATCATCCAGGTCAGCGCATGCACGAGCCCTTCGGACAGGCTGTGGTTCAAGCGTTGCGCCGCGCATCGCATCATCACATGCGCGACGACGCGATCATTGTCGTCCGAAGGATTGCAGATCGCCCACTCGGCCCACTTGCCCTGATCTTGGAACGACACGCCGGAGAACAGCTTCGCCTTGACCAAGTCGTACTCGCCCAACGTGACCGGTGCGCGCTGTAGCAGTTGGTCTCTTTGACTGACGGTGCGCACGAGGGCGAGATAGGCGCGGGACTGGCTGTCTAGTGCTTGCTCGGCGAGCGGTTGTTCCCCGAGCAGGTGACGCACCATCACCAGCGCGCGTTCGGCCCAGACGACGGATTGCTGAGCCTGTTCTGCGGAGCCGATCACCCAATGCTCGAAGTGCTCGGAGCGTGCGCCGTGAAACGGGAGTCCCGACTGCTTGAGCGCCGCCGGCATCTGGTCCGCGGCGACGAGTTGGCTGTCGAACGCTAGCGCGGCGCATTGCTTCGCCTTCGCGAGCATGGCCTTCATGTTGCGTACGAATGCCAGCTGCTCCTCGGTGCCGAAGAAGCCGTCAATGTCTTGGTGTCCGAGTGCCTTGTGACTCTCAAGATCATTGGCATCGAAAGCGAGCGCGCGTGCCAGTTGCTGTCGACCAAGCACGGGCTTGTCTTCGGCCATCAGTTTGAGTCCGAGCACGCGATGCAGTTTGGCCAGCTGCTTGGCGACGGCACGCCAGCTCTTCTCCTGCCGCGCGAGCTGCCGCTTGCTGGCCTTGTTCGGTGCCAGGGTCTTGGGGTCTTGGACCTGCTGCCACTCGGCGCCGCGTTTTTCTTGACCGAGCGCCGCGCGCGCTACCTGGTGATCTGCATCGTAGTGGTCGACGAGGATCTGGTAGGCCTGGCGGCTGCGCGTCAGCGCCTTGGCTTGCGCGGCCTTCTTGGCGAAGCCGTGCAGCGTCGTGGTTGCCTTGGCGGTCACCGCTGCCACGCGCGGGTCTTGTTCGCCCTGTGCGGACAAGCAGCATATTGGCGCCAGCATCACGAGCAGTGCGGGAATCCACGCTGTCAGGAAGCGCGCCGGAAAACGTGCTTGGAAGCCCGAGTTGCTGGGCGCGGCGGAGGAATCGAATTGGTTGGCTGCGGGCATGTTGGGTTCCCGCAGCCGAGCCTACTTGTTGCTGCTGTCCGGCTCCACCGGTAGCAGGTGTAGACCACTGTCGGCGACAGCCTTGCGGAACGTTGGCAGCGCCTTCGCAAAGAACGATGCAGCCAGGGCTTCGAGTTCGTCGACTTGTTGTGCGGCTTTGGCCATGCCATCTCGCTCGGTCTTGTTGGGTTTGTCGAGCGAGCTCGAGATACGCATGTGACCGCGGATCTTGGTCATCAAGCCGTCGTTGCCGCGGCTTATGCCCTGCACCTTCTTCTGTTCGCCCCAGATCTTGTTGTTGAGATCCTTGTGGGCCTTGTCGATCGCCTTCAGCGCCGTACGAATCGCCTTGTGTGGGTCGTCACCCTCTTCGGGCTTCTGCTCGATCGCAAGGCGCGCGCGCACGACATCGATCTGGCCCTTGATCGGCGCCAGTCGCTGCGTGACCTCGTGGAGTCGCAGGTTGAGTTCTTCCTGCTGTGTGCGCAGCACATCCTTGGAGATGCTGGCAGTGCGCGAAATCGAAAGCCGCGGATCGTCGAGCACCTCGACCTTGATCGTTTGCGACTCGCCTTGGAATCGCACCGTCAGTTCGTAGTTGCCGGCCAGGACGCGGCGGCCAGCTGGCGGCATCTTCGGCTTCTTCTGGAACGTGCGACTTGGCCCGGGGCCGCCATCGCGTTCGAAGCGCCAGTAGATGCGGTTGAGTCCGAGGTGCACATCACGTCGGAACGTGCGAATGATCGTGCCGGTCGAGTCCTTTACTTCGACGGTGACTTTGTCTTTGGGGTCGTCGTCCTTCGCGTCATCGCCATCTGCCTGCTCGTCATCCGCGGACTTCTTCTCGTCGTCCTTCTTGGGCTTCTTGGGCTTCTTGGGCTTCTCGCGAGTCTTCTCGATCTTTGGATCGGGGTGCTTCAACTCCTTGGCGTTCGCAAGCAGTTGCACCATGACGCCAAACGGTTTCGTCGGGCCACGGAACTCACCCTGGCCGGGGAAGCGCGTGCTCGGCGTTTGGGCAATACCGTGCATGAATGCCGGGCGCGCCTCGAACACATGCAGCTTCTTCTCCAGCATCTCGGGAGTCATGCTGCGCAGGGGGCTGATGTCGTCGATCACGAAGATCGAACGGCCGTGCGTCGCGACGATCAGGTCGCCATCGCGGGCATGCGTCGTGATCGCGCGAGCGGCACAAGTCGGCACGCCGTGTCGCCAGGCGTGCCACTGCTTGCCGCCGTCTAGGGAGACGAACAGGCCAAACTCGGTGCCGACCCACAGCAGGTCTTTCTGCTTTGGGTCCTGCTCGATCACGTGGCAGTAGCCGTCGATGGCCTCGGTGGCCAACGAAGTCCAGGTCGCTCCGTAGTCGTGCGTGACATAGACGTAGGACGTCCAGTCAGAGTTGCGGTGGCCGTCGAAGACCGCGAAGGCGGTCGCCGCGTCGTACTTGCTGGCCTCGATGTGCGGGCACCAGGTGTTGCGCGGCAGGTCTGGCACGTTGCTCTCGACGCTGGTCCAGGAGTCGCCACCGTCGCGCGTTACTTGCACGCGACCATCATCCGTTCCTGCCCAGACGACACCGCGTGCGACGCGGCTTGGTGCGATGGTGAGAATGCAGCAGTGGTTCTCTGCAGCGGTGACGTCGATGGTCAAACCGCCGCTCTCTTCCTGCTTCTGCCATTCGGGGTTGTTGGTCGTCAGGTCTGGTGAGATCACCGACCACGCTTCGCCGCGGTTGGGACTGCGGTGCACGAATTGGCTGCCGTAGTAGACCGTGCGGCCATCGAACGGGTCGAGCGCGATCGCGGCGTTCCAGTGGAAGCGCAGCTTGCTGCCTTCGGGTTCGGGCGGGCGGATCGACTTGCGCGCGCCGGTGCGCAGGTCGTAGCGCACGAGCGAACCACCTTGGCTCATGGCGTAACCTTGGCGACTATCGAACGGGTCGGGCACGGTCGCGAAACCATCGCCGAAGCACACTTCTTGCCAGTGCAGGTTGCGGATGCCGCCGTTTTCCCAAACGTTCGACGGGCCGCGCCAACTGCCGTTGTCTTGCAGGCCGCCGTAGATGTTGTAGGGAACGTTGTAGTCGACGGCGACGTGATAGAACTGCGCCAGCGGTAGATTGCGGCAGAACCGCCACGTCGAGCCTTGGTCGCGACTGGTGTAGACACCGCCATCGTTGCCGATCAGGATGCGTTGCGGGTCAACCGGGTCGATCCACATCGAGTGGTGGTCGGGATGGGCGGCGCCCCAACCCACCAAGCTGTTGAACGAACGGCCACCGTCGGTGGAGACGTCGATGACCGTGTGCATGTTGTAGATGCGGTTCGGGTCCTTCGGATCGACGCGAATGTCGCAGAAGTAGAACGGTCGCGGCGCGACGCCGTCGTTGCTGTTGACGGTGCGGAACTTGAAGCCGCCGTCATCACTGCGCAACAGCACGCTCTTCTTGGCTTCGGTCAGCGCGTAGATCGTGTTGGGTGAGCTCGCCGAGATCGCGAGACCGATGCGACCGAGTTCGCCCTTGGGCAGCCCGTCGTCGCTGTCGAGTTTCTTCCAGTTCTTGCCGCCATCGAGTGTGCGGTAGAGGCCGGAGCCCGGGCCACCACTCTTGAAGGCCCATGGCCAGCGGCGATGCTGCCACATGCTGGCGAACAACTTGTCTGGGTTGCGCGGGTCGATGATCAGGTCGCTGCAGCCGGTGCGTTCGTCGACGTACAGCACCTTGTCCCAGGTCGCACCGCCGTCCGTCGTCTTGAAGACACCGCGCTCGGCGTTCTCGCCCCAACTCGTGCCGAACGCCGAGACCCACGCTGTGTTGGCATCGCTCGGGTGAAGCACGATGCGGTGGATGCGTTCGGTCTTGGCCAGGCCGAGCTTGGTCCACGTGCGACCCCCGTCGAGGGTCTTGTAGATGCCGCGCCCGACGCTGGCCGAGTTGCGCGGGTTGCCTTCACCCGAGCCGACCCAAACGATGTCGGGCGATTGTTGGTTGACGGCGATCGCGCCAATCGATGCGACATCTTGGTCATCGAACAGTGCGGTGAACGTGATGCCGCCGTCGGTCGACTTCCAGACCCCGCCAGCGGCAGCGCCCGCCCAGATGATCCGTGGGTCACCGGCGACGCCGGCGACAGCCCCGATGCGACCGCCGACGACGGCTGGGCCGATGGCTCTCGCCTTCAGCTTCGTCAGTAGGGAAAGATCGGTGGACGGCGCCGAGTCCTGTGCGAGCACGGGAGCGGCCAGGGCGATGAGAAGAGATAGTGGAACCAAACGTGCAGCCATGAGGAGCGCAACATACGTGCTGCGCGCGCCGACTGCAGGCGTCAGTTTACGGAGAGTTCGCCCGTCAGCCGCGCATTGATGGTGTTGCGCAAAGCTTGCAGATCGAACGGTTTCAGCAGTAGCTGCGAATCGCCGTCAATGGCCCGAACTGCCGACTCAGCGTGCCCGGTCATCATCACGATCGGTAGGCCTGGCACTTTGCTCCGCAAGTGCTGCGCAAGTGTGGGGCCATCCATGCCGGGCATGGTCACGTCGAGGATCGCTAGGTCGAGACGGTCAGAATACTGCTCGGCCAGCTTGAGTGAGTCGGTGCCATGATGGGCCGTAATCACGGTGTGTCCGTCGACCTCGAGAACACCGCGGAAGACCTCGCAGATGCTTGGTTCATCATCGACGACCAGAATCGTGGCGGGCGCGGCCCGCTTCTGGGGTGGCTTTGGTGTTTGAATCATGACCGTCGGCTCTTCTGGGGGAGCAGCCTCGGTGTCATGCCGCGGTAGGTAGATCGTGAATCGCGTGCCATGACCAATGGTGCTCTGCACTTCGACGATGCCTCGGTGCCGTCGTAGGATGCCAAACGATGCGGCGAGTCCGAGCCCACGACCAGCGAACCGCGTCGAGAAGAACGGGTCGAAGATGCGTCGGATGGTTTCATCGCTCATCCCTTGGCCGTTGTCGACTACCGAGATCGCCACGCAGTCACGTGGTTGTCCATCGAACTCGCCAAACCAGTAGCCGCTGGGTGGGCTGCCATCGAGCCGCCGCTCATCCACTGAGATGTGGATCGTGCCGTGGGTTTGGATGGCGTCGCCAGCGTTGACGAAGATGTTGAGCAACACTTGCTCGATCTGGGTCTGGTCGACCTTCACCAGAGCGGGCTGGTCACTCAGGTCCATGGACACTTGAATGCTCGCTCCGAAGCCGGCGCGTGCGAGTGGCAGCATGCCATGGATGGCTTCGCGCACGTCGATGACATCCTTGGGCGATGGCTCGGAATTCGCGTAGTTGAGAATGTCTTTGCAGAGGCCGGCAGCGCGGTCGCTGGCGATCAGCACTTGCTCGAGTAGCTCGCGTTGAGAACTTGTGGTGGCCGGCTCGGTGAGCGCGAGCTGGGTATTGCCGCGCACGCTGACCAAGATGTTGTTGAAGTCGTGTGCGAAGCCACCCGCTAGCAGGCCAATGCTGTCGATCCGCTCGATCTGCTGGAGGTTTTCTTTGAGCGCGGTTCGTTCGAGTTGCAGTTCGCTTGAGGAGCGGAGTGCTGTCTCAAGCTTCTCGTTGGCGTCGCGCAATCGCTTGCGGTCGCGTAGCAGCAGCGTGCTTGCGGCAGCCATTACGAGCAATAGCACGGCCGCCGCACAGAGCAGGGCCCGCCGTTGACTGGCTGTCACCGCGTCGAGTTCGGCTTGGTGCGCCTCGTTGGTGTTGCGGAGGTTGCGGCGCAGGCTGGTGGTTTCGCGCCATAGACGGGATCTTTGGTCAGGTGCGATTCGTTGGTCGACCTCGTGCTGCAGGGAGGTCACTCGTTCGCCGTAGGTCTTCGCTTCCTTGGTATTGCCATTGCGCAGTGCGACTTGGGCTGCGGTAGCGAAGATCGTGATTTCGTGGTCGATCATGCCCATGCCCGAAATTGAAGCAATCGCAGCACGGCTTGCCTCGACTGCCTGGCCGAAGTCGCCCATGTGCAAATGCAGCCGCGCTGCGTAGTCGTGTGCGAGCGCTAGTTGCTCCCGGTTGCCAAGCAATCGTGCGGTGTTGATGGCGCGCTCAGTCTGCTGCAGAGCGTGAGGCAAGTCGTTGGGGGCGAAGTTGCGCGCTTGCCGTTGCTCCAAATAGCACTGCATCGGGCGGTCGCCCAGGCGGCGTGCTTCTGCGAGCAGGGCCGCAAACTGCGCGTTTGCCGCCTCGGTTTCACCAACGCTGTAGCGCGCAATTTCAATCAATACGCGGCACTCAAGTTCGAGGCGCGGAGAACCAAGGTCCTCGGCGATGCCAAGCAGCCGGTTGAACTCCTTCTGGGGGTGTTCGGGCCAGCCGATGATGCTGAGGGACAGGATGTTGGCTTTGACCAGCAGTCGGTTGGCGTCTGTTTGATCAGCTAGATCAAACGTTTGACGCAACGCTTCGAGGCATGGCGCCTGTTCGTCGTGGGTGAAGTGCAGGTGTGCCGCAGTCAATGACAACTCGGCGGCGACAGCGGGCGGGGCGTCGCTTGGCAGAGCGGCTGTCGCGGCTTGCATCGCGGTGCGAGCCTCGTCGACGCCAATGCTCAGGGCGGCCACCTGCGCTTTGATTGCCAGGGCCAGGGCGCTGCTGCATGCGTCGCCAAGATCCGTCGCCATACGGTGGGCGTCGTCGGCGCGGGCGATCGCGAGCTTCGAGTCAAAGCGCTGCAGCGTGCGCGCTTCGTGCAGCAATGCTGCGACGCGCTCGGCGCTGTGCGGAGTCGACGCAATGGTCGAGGCTCTCGCGGCTTGCACGAGTTCCTGGCTCCGGAGTCGCGGCGCGACAAGGCACAGCGCCACCAGGGCTGCGATTGCACTCCGCTTCACACCTGGGCATGTGAATGGCATTCCAGCCATGCCATCGACCGTTGCGCACCAAGACGTGAGTGAAAACCCTCTACTGGTCAACGTTCCGCGGGGTACCGTCGATCGGGGCGATTCTTGGCGACTGCGCGCCCTGACGATGCGTGCACCTGATTAGCTGGTGCTTCCATGACCGTGATTAACGCGAAGAATCCTCCCGGGAGGCGTGACGAAGCACTCGATGCGGCGCGTGGCTTGGCGGTGATCGGCATGGTCTGGGTGCACTTCGTCCCGTGGCCAGCTGACGACGCGCACGGAGTGCTATCAGGTCTGCAATGGGCAAGTGTCGCCTGGCTCGATGGCCTGCCGGCGGCGATGTTTTTGATCCTGGTTGGTGCGGCATGGTTCGTGAGCGGCAAGAAGCTCAGCGCGTATGTGGTTCGCCGTTCGGCAGCGCTGGCCGTTCTGGGGTTCGTGTTCTGGCATTGGGTTTGGCCCAACGACATCCTGGTGCCGATCGCAATGATGATGCTGGTGCTGGCCGCCGTGCATGGCTTGGGGCGTCGCGCGGTGGTGATGGTGGCGGTGCTTCTGCTTGCGGGTGTGCCGCTTGCGACCGCGTTGTGGGGCGATTACGCGTGGACGGACGTTCGCGAGGATGGCACCCACGAGGCCAACCATCAGGTCGGATGGGTCACGCTGCGGTACTTCCTGATCAATGGTGCCTATCCGCTGTTGCCATGGTTGCTGTTCCCATTGCTCGGTTGGTGGTTGGCACCGCTGCGCACGGACTCGCGTGCCCTCGCTCGTATGATGGGCATCAGTGTTGTGAGTGTCGCCGTCGCGCTCGTGGTCGACCAGCGCTGGGGGGACGCCTACGCGGGCGGCATCTACGCGCACTTCGATGTGACGTGGCAACCAACCTCATTGCCGTTCGTGGCGTTGTGGGGCGGGGCGGCGACGTTCGTGATTGCCGCGATGTGGTGGCGGGCGATGACCGCTCCGTTGCCAGCAGCCTTTGCACCGATTGCCGCGGTTGGCCGGGTATCGCTATCGCACTACTTGCTACACACAGTCGTAGTCTACGGCGCCATGAGGTTGTGGTGGCCCGCCGAGGACTGGTCGGTCAGCGTTGGGTTGGCAGCTGCCGTCGGCTACGCCGTCTTTGCGTTGCTCGCGACGCCGTGGCTGTTGCAGTCAGGTCGTCGCGGGCCGGTGGAAGCGATGCTCGCTCGGTGTTGCGGCCGGCGCAAGCAGTGACTACTTGCCGGCGATTCGGAACGTTTTCTGGATCATCGCCGTAGCTGCTACGGAGTCAGACGCGAACTTGCTGTCGTCGCCCAGCGTGTTCTGTACCGTGATCACGATCGCCTTGCCGTCGATCGTCATGCCTACCATCGTGATGTCGATGCCGACGTCGCCCACAGCTGCTACCGCGCCCGCCCCCTTGTAGGTCTTGCCGCCGAACTCGATGGTGCGAGGCTTGGCTTTCACCTCGGAATCCAGTGCAGACAGCGTCGCACCGATCATGAGTTTTGCCATCATCTGGGCGCCGCCATCTTCGAATCGATGGATCATGAATACCAGGTTGTTCGTTTCGATCGTCCACGACTCCGTGCCTTCGTCGAGTTCGTATTCGAAGATCGCGTCGCGCGGGTAATCGAACTGCAGACCGGCAGCTGCGAAATGGCGGAGTGGTGATACCGCGACTGTTAGTTGGTGTTCGATGTCGCCGATCTTGATGCTCGTCTTCTTGCCTTCGGCGGCCTGGTGCGTCGTGCCATCGATTTGCACATCGAAGTGCAGTGGCGGTTCCTGGGTCGGGTCACCGTGGGGCAAAGCGAATCCGGCCGCGATGCCGGCGAGAGTGATCAGCAGTGTGCGCATGCGAGAAGCATAGCGAGCGATGCTCTACCGTTCGGCTATCATCAGGTACGTGCCTGTATCGATCGATCAGTTCCGCAAGCTCGCGCTTGGTTGCCCCGACGCCATTGAGGGTGAGCATCAGGGGCATCCGGATTTTCGTCATAGCGGTCGGATCTTTGCGACCATCCACCCTGATGGCGAGACCGTCATGGTCAAGCTGCCGCCGGGAACCCAGGCGGAGCTGATCGCCGCAAGCGACGCATTCAGGCCCGCCAGTGGTGCTTGGGGGCGAGCCGGTTCCACGCTCGTCGACCTGTCGGGTGTGACCCTGGCGGTGATGCGCGATGCTGTCACCGATGCCTGGCAATTCGCGGCCGCAATGACTGCGACCCAGCGGGCCAAGAAGTAGCGAGACCAAAAAGCAGGCGCCCCCAGTTGGGCCGCCGAAAGCCTCGGCCGGTCTAGCCGAGCAGCTTCTTCTCGACCCGACCGGCGACATCCGTCAGCCGGAAGTCTCGGCCCTGCGAGCGAACCGTCAGCTTGCTGTGATCGATGCCGAGCTGGTGCAGGATGGTCGCGTGCAGATCGTGCACGTGCACAACGTCTTCTTCGGCCGACCAACCGAAGTCATCCGTCTTGCCGTGCGCATAGCCCGGTCGGAAGCCACCGCCGGCGACGATCGCCGAGCAGGCCAGGTTGTTGTGGTCGCGACCGTAGCTATCGAAGGCCAGTGGCCCTTCGCAGTACGGCGTGCGGCCGAACTCGCCGGCGAACACGACGATCGTGTCGTCGAGCATGCCACGTTGCTTGAGGTCGCGGATCAGTGCGGCGGTCGGCTTGTCGACCTGTTCGCACTTGCGCGGCAAGACCCGCGGAATATTGAAGTGGTGGTCCCAGCCAGCGTCGCACAGTTGCACGAAGCGTGTGCCGCGCTCGATCAGGCGGCGGGCCAGCAGGCAGTTGTTGGCGAAGCTGGCTTCCCCGCGTTCGACGCCGTAGTCCTCGAGCAATTCGTCGGGCTCGTCGGAGAGGTCGGCGAGTTCGGGCACACTGGTTTGCATGCGCGCGGCGGTCTCAAACGATGCCAGTCGCGCGAGGGCATCTGGATCACCGGTGCGCGCGGCTTCCATCTGGTTGAGTTCACGCAGGGCATTGAGTTGCTCCTTGCGCACCTTGTCGGTTACGCCGTCGGGGCTCTTGACGAATAAGACCGGGTCTTTGCCGCTGCGAAACTGCACGCCCTGATGGCGTCCTTCGAGGAAGCCGTTGTGCCAAAGGCGCGGGTGCAGCGGCGTCGATGGGTTGGGGTTGGATAGCAGCACGACGAACTCCGGCAGGTTGGTCCTGCCCGAACCGAGCGCGTGCGAAACCCAAGCGCCGAACGATGGGCGGCCCAGTAGCTGTGTGCCGGTGAAGAAGATCGTATTAGCCGCTTCGTGCAGCACATGGTCGCTTTGCAGCGAACGGATCAGGGTCAGTTCGTCGGCGACTTCGCCGAGGTGGGGCACGAGCTCGGACATGCGCATGCCGCATTTGCCGTAGTTCTCGAACTCAAACTTGCTGCCGACGACCGGCAGTTGGCCTTGGCGTTCGGTCAGGCCCGAGACGCGGCCGCCGTTGCGAATCGACTCTGGCAACTGCTCGCCGCGCAGTTCGTTGAGGATCGGCTTCTCATCAAACAAGTCGTGCTGCGAGAGGCCGCCCGACAAGAAGATGACGATGACGTTCTTGGCCTTCGCCTTGGGCAACTGCCACGCCGGCTTCGGATCTTGCTTGCCGCCTGGACCTTGGCCCATGACCTGCTGCGACAACATCGAGAATGCGAGTGAGCCGAGGCCGGCAGCACTGCCTCCGAGGAACGAACGGCGACTGAATGGGTTGTAGATCGTCATCGAATTAGCCTCGGCGAACGGCGGCTTCCAGGTTCAGGAGGGTGCAGCCCATCTGGGCCCAGGCGGCGGCTTCGGCTGGTTTGGGGGCGTTCTTGTCCGGCTTGGCTACCGGCTTCTTGGGTTCGGGGGTCGGCGTTCGCGAACGGCCACGCGAGTTGCTGCTGCTCTTCGCTGGCTTCTTCTTGATCAGGCCGAGCACTTGCTTGGCGGCCTTCTCGTTGCCCTCGTATTCCTTGCGGAAGTCGCCTAGCAACTTGTTGAGGATCTCAAGTTCGCGCATCTCCGGGCTGCGGGAGGCGACCAGGCGGAAACCGTAGGCGATGCGCGCCTTGTCATCTTTACCGCCTTCCTTGAGCAGTCGCTTGCCGAGATGGCGGCCGGCTTCGGCGTAGACCGGATCGTTGAGTGTGACCAACGCTTGCAGCGGCGTCGTGGTGTTGCTGCGCGTGACGGTGCACGTCTCGCGCTTCGAAGAATCGAACGCCATGAACGATGGGTAGGGCACACCGCGCTTCCAGTAGACGTAGAGGCCGCGTCGATACTTGTCGTCGCCCTTGCTCTCGCTCCACTTGCCCGAGCCGAGCGTCGCGCGCCACAGACCTTCGGGTTGGTGTGGCTTGACGCTCTTACCGCCGATTTCCTGCTTCAGCAAGCCGGCTGCAAACAGGGCCTGGTCACGGACCATCTCGGCCGATAGGCGCTGGTGTGGTCCACGCGCCACCATGGTGTTGTTGGGGTCGCTGTTGATTGCGTCCTTGCTGGTGAAACCGTTTTGGCGGTAGCTGGCCGATAGCACCAGCAGCCGGTGCAGCTTCTTCATGTCCCACTTGCTCGCGACGAATTCGGTTGCGAGCCAGTCGAGCAGCTTGGGGTGCGTCGGTTGCGCGCCGCGGATGCCGAAGTCTTCGGCGGTGCTGACGATGCCGCGACCGAAGAACGCCTGCCAGGCGCGGTTGACGGTCACGCGAGCGGTCAGTGGGTGAGTGCCCGACACCAACCACTTGGCGAGGCCGAGGCGGTTCTTGGGCAGATCCTTAGGCATCGGTGGCAGCATCGATGGCGTGCCGACCGCGACCTTCTCGCCGCGGTTGCGGTAGTCGCCACGGAGGAAGACATCGGTCACGCGTGGCGTGTCGAGCTCTTCCATGACCAGTGCCGACGGGAGCTTCGATTCGATCTCGGCCTTCTCGCGCTCAAGCTTGCGCAGCTCAGCGGCGAGCACGCGGCCAGCGACATCGATGTTGGTGCGGTACCACTCGCGAACGACCTTCTCGCGGCGTTCGGCCGGCGTCAGGGTCTGCTTCTTCTCGCTCTTCTTGGTGATCGTCGTCGCCTTGGTGATCGCTGCTGCATTGAGCGCGACGGGCTTCCGGCTGTCGTTCGTGCGAGCAAGCACCGCGAGCGTCGTTTCGTAGTTGAGGATGTCCTCGCCTTCGGGGGTGATCGAGAACGTGAACGTGGTGCCGCCGCTGCTGCGACCCCGTGACGACATGGGGGATGGATTCTGTGGAGTTTGGCCCTGGGACGACGAGCTGCCGCCGCGCCGTGACGAGCTGGTCGCCGCGCCCTTGCCGATGACCTTGACCACGAGGTGGTTCTCACCCTCGCGCAAACCGATGTGCAGCTCGTGCTCCTTGCTCGTCGGGCGGCTGCGACGCGATTGCGCCTGCGTGAACATCGCCGCCATCTCGGGCGTCAGGTCGGCCGGGTTGAAGCCTGCCGGGAAGTTACTGGCCGACGGTTTCGTGGGCGTCTTTGCCACCGGCTGGTCTTCGGGGGCGAAGCTGCCAACGACGTTGCCGTTGAGCCAGATCTTGGCGCCGACCCCGCCGCGGAACGTCAGCCGCGCCGTGCGTGGTGTTTTGGTCTCGATCTTGCGCGACAAGTAGGTCGCGGCCGCCGGGCCGGTGACGCTGACCGAAGCCGAGCTGCCATCACGCCAGGTGCGTTGCTCGGTCCAAGCCAGGCGCTTCGGGCGAGGCTTCTTCTTGGGAGCTTCAGCCTCCTCTTCGGGTTCGCTCTTATTGACGGGCTTGCTGTCCGGCTTGCCAGCGTTGACAACTGGACTGTTCTTGCCGTTCGGCTTCTTGCCAGGCTTCGACGAGTTGCCAGCCTTTGACGAAGGCTTGCCGGTTGGTTTGCCCGCCTCGCTTGTGGCGACTGCGGGCTTTGCAGCGTCCGGCTTCTTGACGTTCGGGTTTGGGGTCTCGGGCTTACCGCTCGGATTGCCAGGACTGGGCTTGCCCGTCGACTTGCCCGACGATGGCTTGCCCGCAGATGGCTTGGCGACCGGTTGGTTATGCTTCTTCTTCCAAAGCGGCTTCACGAGTCCCTTGTCCTTCTCCGGACCAAACTCGGTTGCGAACGCGGCTGCCGTCGTCGCTGCCGGGAACGGGCCAATGCTGCGCCAGTTCGATTTGGCGAGCGGCACGAGTTGTTCTCGAATGCGCGGGTCTTCGGTGAGAGACACGCGGAAGCGGCCGATCAAGCTCTTGAACTTGTCGCGCGAGTTGTGTTCCAGCGTCAGGCGCAGGATCGACATCGCGTTGGATTTGAGCGGCTCGCTCGGCACGAGCACGGCGTGGCGCGCTTGCTTGCGTTCGTCGCCAGCGATGCTCCAGCCGCCGCGTCCGCGCCGGCTAAAGCCACCGCCTTGTGAGGAGCTACCGGTTTCCAGCGCAACGGCACCTGCAAATGCGCCGGGGTTGATGGCCGTCAAGTAGTGCTCGTCGGCGTTGCGCTTTTGGTTGATGTCGGCTTCCAACGCGGCGTAGGAGATCAGCGGCGGGTCGCTGCTGTCGGAAACACTGGTCAGATGCGTGGTCAGCTTCGACAGAATGAAGCGGCCGTCATCGGCGCGGCCGGATGCACCCTCGGGCAGCGATGGGTCGGGCAGGACTTCGATGCGCAGTGCTTCGATCTTGCGTGCGCCGGGTGTGAACACGACATCGTAGGTGTCTCGAGATGGCGTGGGGCCGGTCGCGAGTAGCGAGCCGTCCTTTTGCAGTGCCAGGCGCGAACCGTAGCGAGCCATGAACTCGGTCGGCTTCATCGTCGTCCACTCGATTGGCCCGGCGAGGCGTTCGCGCGTGCGTTCTTCCCATTGCGCTTGGAACGTGTCGGTGATCGGGTCGACGGCTTCGAGGCGCTGCTTCAGCATCGCGATGCGCGTCTCGATGCTGCGCAACTTGGGCAGGTCATCTGGGCCCGGCGCGGCAATCGCCGGCTTCGGGTTGCGGCCGCGCGCGCTATCGCGCTCCTTGATCGAGTTGAAGAAGCCGTAGAACGAGTAGAACTCCTTCTGCGAAATCGGGTCGTATTTGTGGTCGTGGCACTGGGCGCACGCGACCGTCAGGCCGAGCCAAGTGGTCGTCGTGGTGTGCACACGGTCGATCACGTAGGCCGAGCGATACTCGTCGAGCTCTTCGCCGGCCTCGGTGTTGACGGCGTGGTTGCGGTTGAAACCGGTCGCGATCTTCTGCTCGAGGGTCGGCTTCTCCAGCAAGTCGCCAGCCAGCTGTTCGATCGTGAATTGATCAAACGGCATGTTGGTGTTGAAGGCGTTGATGACCCAGTCGCGCCACTTCCACGCCTGACGTTCGCTGTCGCGTTGGTAGCCGTTGGAGTCGGCATAGCGGGCGACATCGAGCCAGTCGCTCGCCATGCGTTCGCCGTAGCGCTCGTCGGCCAGCAGGCGGTCGACGACCTTCTCGTAGGCATCGGCAGACGTGTCTTGCACAAACGTCTCGATCTCCTTGGGTGTGGGCGGCAAACCGATCAGGTCGAACGTGACGCGGCGCAACCATGCTTCGCGTGTTGCCTCGCCGCTTGGTCGCAGCCCCTTCTTCTCCAGTTGTGCCAGGATGAACGTATCGATGTCGTTCTTCGCCCACTCGCCATCTTGCACCGGCGGTAGGGAGGGGCGCAGCGGCGGAACGAACGCCCAGTGGTCCTGCCAGACCGCGCCTTCGTTGATCCACTTGCGCAGGATTTCGATCTCTGCGGGCTTCAGCTTGTCGTCCACCTTCGGCGGCGGCATGGCCTCGTCGGGATCTTCGCTGACGATGCGCAGCATCAGCTCGGATGCCTTGGCATCGCCAGGGACGATGATCGCGTAGTCCTCAAACTTGGCGAACGCGTCGTGCTTGCGATCGAGGCGCAAGTCCCCCTTGCGTTGGTCGCCGTCCGGACCGTGGCACTCGTAGCAGTGTGCGGTCAGGATCGGTCGAACGTCACGCAGGAAGTCGACGGTGTGGCTCGTTTCCTTGCTCGGTACGACGCCCTCGTGTTGGGCGGCAATCGAGCCGATTGCGAGCAGCGGAACTAGCCAACGAAGTGACAGATTCAGGCGAGGCATGGGCCGAGTATCCTACTCGACCTGATGAGGGTGCCAGCCCCGCCGGCGCGCATCGACGTGACAGCGTTGTCACGGAGCGCTGCCGTTGGTTCGACGAGTCAGTTCGTTCGCGGGCGGCCCGAATCTTGTGGTATTGCGCACGAGTTGCCGGGGACCAATCGCGCTGCCAAGACGCCCGCGAACAGGCCAATCAGGAGCGCGTACGGAATGCCCGCAAAGTACTGAATCGCCCAGCCGGCGGCGGTGACGAGGACAGCGACCGCAATCCTCTTTGGTGAGTTAAGGGTTCAGAGCATCGGAGTGTTATTGGAACTGCTGGTTTTGATTGATGGTGCCGGCGGAGTTCGGGAATGCGGGTTGCCAAGAAAAGTCGGTGTAACGATTGCCCGTGCCGGTCAGGCGCAGTGAGAAGCCTGCGGGTGTCGACGAAGATTCGCTGACGCCGATGTCGCTCGACGTCTTGCCGGATGCTGCGCCGTTGCTTGCTTGGAACGCGCCTTCGTAGCTGAGGAACTGCATGACTACACCTTGCGATGTCACCAAGGCCAGGCCATCGGTGCTGTTCTGTAGCATCGGGAACGCGAATGACAATACCCCGAAGTCGTTCTGTTGGTTGGCGAACGTGCCGCGCAGGTTGACTCGGCGGTAGGCGTTGCCGGTTGTGCCGTCATACGCAATCAACATCCAGCTGTTGACGTTCTCGCCGGCTCGCCCCGCAAGCTCGACAAACTCACCGATGTCTACTCCCGAGTTGTCGTAGTGCAGTTCGTTGATCCATACTTCGGGTGCGCGTGCGCTGCTCGGCGTGCTGCATTGATTGCCGTAGATGCAGTCGGCCCAAATTGGGTTGTCGATGAACGGGTTGCGGTTGCCCTGGTAGCCGAAGATCGCGTTGTTGCGCGCCATCTCTTTGCTGTCGACGGGGTCTTGTTGGTGCCATTGCACCAGCACACTGAGCTTGCCCATGTAGGCGATCAGTTGGTTACTGCCGGTGGCGCTCTGCGAAATCAACGTGGTGTTGTCCGTCAGTCGCAGGTCGGCCTCGGCGACGCCGCTGCTACCGTTGTTGCCACCTTCGTAGCGAATGTCCATGTAGAACATCGCGCGCGCAATGTCGCCCTTGCGATCGTTCCAGGCCTGCCAGCCACCGGGCGAGTTGCTCGTCGTCTGCCAGTTGGAGTTGCCGGGAAAACTGCCGCTGCCGCCACCCACGCCGCCATTGCTGGTCGTGGTGTATTCGTTCCAGCCGCTGCTGCCGTTGTCAAAGACACGACGATCTCGAGCCTGGTTGTAGTTGTCGTCGCACAAGAACAGGTGGTGGCAGTCGGTGTACGCGTAGTTGGTGCCGCCGTTGTTTGGGAAGCCGTAGCTGTTGGGCCAGACGTGCTCGCGATTGTAGTTGCTGTTGCCGCCGCCGGCCTTGGCGAACGACGCGTTGCGGTAGACGTCGAGAATGCGCGAGCTGTTGTTCGGGTCTTGGTCGGCGTCTTCGAGGATGTCCCACGTGTCGGTGCCGCCCGACGTGTAGGGGAACCGCGTGTGGTCGTCGATCACCGCGTGCAGCGTGGTGCGCAGCGTTGCCGCCGAGGTAGCATTGACGGTGTTGTAGTAGTTCGACGGTGCTTGCGCAGCTACAGGTGCCCCGTAGCAGCACGTGGCGGCAGCGAGCGCAAGGGTGGCGAGGGCGAGACGCATGGCGCAGGTAGCATAGCGGACCTGCGCCGATTCCGGCACCTGCGCCTACTTCGAGGGCTTGGGCTACTTGGCTGGGGTCACTGCAACGCGCAGCGGTTCGCTCCAACGCTTCTGCTCGGGCGTGTAGTAGAGGTAGGTGCGCGATGCTGGACCGCTACTCGTGCCGGGCACGCGGGCGACGAGATCGAGCGTCAGTTCGTGCTTCTCACCAGCATCCATCTTGCGCCAGTAAAGAATCAGTTCGCGCCCCTGCAGCTCCCAATAGCTGAACTTCTCGGCCTTGTGCAAGTCCTCGATGACACTGGTCGGTAGCTCGAGGCCGGCCGGCAGACCGATGATCGCCATGGGCGTCGGCAGTTCGTTGTCGGTGACGTTTTCGATGACGACATCGAGTGCGACGGTTTGGCCTTCCTGCACCTGTGCCTGGCGAAGTGTTGCGGTGATGCTCGTCGCCGTGTCGGGGTCGTCGGCTGGTACTTCGGCGTGGTAGCTGACCTCGCCGGCCCATGGCATTGGCGTGTCGCCGCCGCCTTCGACTTGGATGCGCAGCGTGTGCTCGCCCGGCTCGAGATCGTGCCACAGGTCGAACTGCATCGCAGCAACGTCATCGGCCGCGAACGGATGCTTTGCGAGCAAGCGGTCGCCTTCGTAAACGAACAGCGTGCCGTCCTTGCGCATCGAACGGTTGGCCGTCGCGTAGGCCGAGATCGCACGCAGTGCGACGATCGTGGCCTGGGTTGCGCCGAATGTGCCGCGGCCGTTGCGCGACGATTGCAGGTATTGCACGGCCTTGCGGACGTTGCCGGCGTAGGAGCCCTCGGGCAGCCATGCGAGCACGGCGAAGCCAGTTGCCTCGACCAATAGATCGCGGCCACCGCTCATCGTGATCGAACTCTTGGCGCCTGGCAGCGAACCATCTGCAGCTTGCAGTGTCGTGAGACGTCGGCGAGCACGGCTGGCTTCTGGTCGTTCGGTCAGGCCGAGCGCGCAGGCGATCAAGGCCAGTTCGTACGGGTCGTCGATGTCGATGCGCTTGACCAGCGCGTCGATCTCGGTCTTCAGCGTGTCTGCCGACGTGCCCGCTTGCAGCAGGGCATAGGTGACATACGCGCTGGTGATGCTCGGCGAGCGGCCGCCAAAGCTGTGGTGGTCCTGTTTTGGATGCGGGTAGTTGCCCTTGCCGTCGCGACGGTTGAGCAACCACTGCTTGGTGCGGTCAACCATCTCCATGTCGACGTCGTAGACCTTGGCCATGTCGACGAACTGCAGCAGGCCATACGCCGTCAGCGCTTCGTGGCCCGGATCGCTGCCGAACCACTCGTAGCCCTTCTGCGTGCACTCGTAGCCGGTGATCTTGGCGTAGCCCTTGGGCAGCAGCTGCCGCGCGCGGGCAGCGACCATGGGAATGTCGTCGCCGTTGGCCTCGATCAGGTTGAGCACGAGCGTGTTCGGGTAGTTGGACGAACTCGCTTGCTCGAAGCAGCCGTGCGGCTCGCGCAGGATGCCTTCGAGGCCTTCGGTCAGCGCCGCGATCGGCGACGGGTAGACCTTGAGGGTGACGTGGCCGCTGCCTTCGATGGTGTCGCCGGGCACGACCAGCTTCCAACTGCCAGGTTCGGCGTTGGTCAATTGGCCGCCAGCGGAACGATGGTGGGGGAAGCCGCGCGGGGCGATCTTGATGACGTGACGCACGCGATCGACGAAGCGACCAGCGCGGGCGATGATCTCGATGGTGGCGTCGCCAACTTGCTGACCGACTTCGATCGGCAACAGCACCCGGCCGCGGCCCGCATCCGAGTTGGTGTTGTCGAGTTGGATCTTCTCAGGCGCGTTGGCGCCAATGGTCAAGCCGTTGCCGACGCGCGCGGCGAGCGTGATTTCGGCGATCTTCGCGTCCTTGAGGATCGCCGAGATCGGAATCAGCAGGCGATCACCAGCCGAGACTTCGTCGGGCAACTTCGGTTCGATTTGCAGCGGCAGCTGCGTCGTGAACTCGCGCGAACCGTAGCCAAGGCGGCCGATGTCGCCGGTTGCAACGTGGGCATCGGCTTCTACCGTCCAGGTCGTGACGGCGTCACTGGTGTCGAACGATACGCTGCCGTCGCCCTTTCCGTCGGTTACGACCAGCGTGTTCCACATGACCGTTGCCGTGAAGTCGCGACGGTCTTCGCTGGCCTGGTGCACGTGGGCGTATTGGCGTTGCCGCCATAGTGGTTGGTAGCCGGCGAGTGCTTGCTGCCAAGCCTCCGGCGAGGCAGGTGTGTTGGCACTCGGGCCGACGTAGGCGAACCAGCCGAAGCTTGAGGATTGCAGTTCTGGTAGCAGGAACAAGGCTGGTTGCTCGTCGTCGAGGAAACTCCTGGCTGGGTCGAGCTCTGCGACCGCATTGTCGAGGTCGGTGGACTTCTCGTTGGCCGTCTCTTGCGCTTCGCTGGACACGATGGTGAATCTGCTGTTGCCTTGGCCGAAGCCGTTGAGGTCCAGAGCGCTGAAGTCCCAGTTCTTACGCGCGTCGTCGAAGGCACCCCAATACAGCAAGCCAGGGTGTGGGGCACCGTTGATCGGCCCCGAAGTCAGTTGCTCAAATTGGCTCACTCCTTTGAAGTCGGACGCATCCGAGCTGGGCGCCATTTCGACCGTCATCGTTGCCGGGGCGCTGTCTGCCAGCTGACCGCCGCCGATCACCATTCCTGCGATGACCAGCAGCAGGGATGCCGTGGCCAGGCTGGTGAAGCCACGCAGGGCTGGGTTTTGGGCAAACGCACCGCTCTTCAACAGCTTGGCAATGCCCTCGGCGAGGATCACCAGGATCAGCAAGCTGATCGCGATGGCGAGCACAATGCTCAAGCGTTCCTTCGCCCAATACTGGCGGTTCGACAGGTCTCTTACCGGCGCGTTGGCCGCCTTCAGGTTGCTTACGACTTGCGGCGTCTGCGAGAAACCTTCACGGGTCAGGATGCCGGTGCCAGCATCGCCGGCATCGACGATTGCCTGCTGTGCTGCGGCATCGTTGCGCCAGACGAAGCGGCGCCAGCCGCGGGTGCCGAGCAGCAAGTCGACGTTGCGACCGCTGGCGTCGTTGCCGAGGAAGAAGTCGCCGAGGTCTTCGAGTTGCTGGACGTCGCCAAACAGCATCGCGTGGTCGGCGAGGCTGACGCGCGGTTCGCTGCCCATCGACGTCGCCGCCATATCGGTGCAGCTCAAGCCAACGATCGCCGGTGTGTACTTGCCGTTCTCATCCATTGTCTTGACCTTGACGGTCTGACGGTCGCCGGGACTCAGCACCGCGGACTTGGTCCACAGCTCGACTTCGAGCCGGTTGTTGGTGTGACGGCGGATCAGGCGTTCTGCGATTGGCTTGAGGTCGCGATCGAACACCGTGGCGCGCAGCACGCCGCTCGCCGTGTCCGGCAGTTCGACTTCACTGGTTGTTTGCAGTTGGCCGTTGCCGGTGGCGCGCACCGTGGTTTGGCCGACGAGCACGCCGCGACAGAACACTCCTAGCAGCCACGGCCCGTTGCCACGACCAGCGACGGCCATGCGCATTGGAGCACCGGCAGCGATGTCGTCGCCGAGCAAGCGAATGGCGATGCCGACGTTGCGAACGGTCGGTAGATCAAACGTCTGCTGCTTGCCATGCAGGCGCACCTTGTAGCGGGCGTTCTTTTCGGGGACGAACGACAGTCGGGCGCGGCCTTGGTGGGCCGTGCGGAACGTTGCGATGCGGCGTTCGCGGTCGTCGACAATCTCACCGGCGCCGTCGATCGGGCGGCCGAGCGTGTCAAAGCACTCGAGGTAGAGGCCGTTTTCGACGCCGGCGATCAGTTCGCCGCCTTCGGGGTAGGCGATCACTTCGACCTTGCCGGTTGGCACGACGAAGGGTTCGACTTCGGACTCAATGACGCCGCCGTCAGTGATGCGTGCGACGAAGCGCGCTGCGCCGCGGTCGACGTCTTTGGGGATCTGGAAGCGGAACGTCGTGCTGCCATTGGCGCCGAGGTTGCGTTCTTCGTGCCAGACTTCCTTGCCGTCGATGATGAGTGCGCCGCGTGCCTGGCCGCCAGACGTCGGCGAGTTGTCACCGAGTCGCAAAGCCGTGACTTGTGCGGCACCACGTGCGCCAGGTGCGTAGCTCTTGCGATCGAGAACGATGTCCTTCTTGAGCTGCGGGTTGCGGAACGACCGCACCGTGATCTCCGCGGTCTGGTCGGCGAACAGGCCGTTGACCGACGCAATCTTGACCTTGTGCGTGCCGCCAGCACTCGATCGCGGCACGGTCAGCGAGAACGAACCGACGCCAGCTGGCGCGAGGTAGTCGTTGTCGTTGCCAATCGGCGCACCCTTCGCGTCAAGCAACTGCGCGGTCATGTTGGTGGCGCGTTTCAGCGGCAAGCGGGTGACGCGGTCCAGCACGACGGTGCGCACGCGCACGGTTTCGCCGGGCCGGTAGACCGGGCGGTCGGTGCTGACGTGAACCAGTGGCCCCGCATAGGCCGTCGACAAGTCGAAGACCTGGCGCACTTCATCGACGCTGTTGACCGCGACGACTTCGACGCGCTTCGGCACGGCGAGGTTGGCCGCGAGTGCCACCGTGACGTTGCCATCGACGGTCGCCACTTCGTTGCCCGCAAGCACGACGTTGTTGTCGTCAAATGCCTGCCACTTGACGCGGCAATCGGTTGGCGCGCCGACGAGGTTCTTGGCTTGCACCGTGAAACTCCACGGCGCCCCGGCTGGCACGGCCTTCGGTGCGCTGACGGTCAGGTGCAGGTGTTCGCTGACGTAGTTGTCGAGGCGACCCGCGGCGATGCGCTCGAATGCCAAGAAGCCGAGTACGGCCAGCAAGCCCGCGGCGGCGGCCGCCGTCATCCGGCCTAGTGGCAGGTGCCACCAACGCGGACGTCGATCGGCGAGTGCTGTCACTGGCGATGCGGCTGGTTCTGGCAAGTGCAGTCGAGGTTGCGCTGGGTGCACGGCTTCTTCGAGCACCTGTGCTTGCGACAGCACTTCCGCTTGCAGCTCGCGCAGCGCCGGTTCGTTGGCCAGGCGCGTTTCGAAGGCTTCGGGGTTCTCGTGACAGCCAAAGTGCAGCTCGATCAATTCCTGCGCCAGCTGTTCGCGTTCTTCAGGAGTCCAGTTGGGAAGCTTACTCATCGCAGATTCTCCTTCGAAGTGATGCCGCCAGGGATCTGGTTGCCAGTGACATTGCTGCCAGACACATTGCTGCCAGAGACATTGCCGCCAGAGACATTGCCGCCAGGGATGCTGCCGCCAGCTATGCCGCCGAACGGCACGCTCGCCCCCAGTGCTGATCGAAGCTGTTGCAGGGCGCGCCGCATGCGGGTTTTGGCCGTGCCGACCGGAATCGCGAGTGCCTCGGCGACGCCCTCGTAGCTGAGTTCGCCGGCGACTCGCAGCAAGAAGACCTGCTGGTCATCTTCGCGCAGCCTGGCAACAGCCGCTTGCGCTTGGGCCACCGCTTCGCGCTGTTCGAGCGCGTGCGATGGCGATGGTTGGGTAGTGACTGACACGGTTCGTTCCTCGTCCAGTGGTTCGTGGTTGGGACGCCGCTGTCGCACCCGTCGGGCGTCGGTCGCGGCGTTCCACGTGATGACGAACATCCATGCCACCGGGTCCTTCGGTCGCGTGCCCTGCTGCCATGCGCGCCAACACTTGAGGAAGGCTTCCTGCAGAACTTCGGTCACGTCCGTCGAAGGACCCAGCACACTGCGCACCGCTCCTGCCAGACCACTGCGATGGGTCTGAAACAGCTCTGCCAAGAACGGTTCCGCTGTGCTCATGAATGGATCGTGCCCTGAAGACGTTGGCAGGTGACGGACGGTTTTGGCTGGCTGAGGATTTTGTGGCCCGGATGGTGGGCGGGCGAGGTTCCCGAAATCCGCCGAAATCGCCACGCCCGGGATCCGGCTGCGCTTGCCCGCGCCATGTCCACGAAACGCCTCCTGATGGCCTCGGCCCTGGCAGCCCTGGCGTTCTCTTCGACTTCCTGCACGCTGACGAAACCGTTCGTGTGCGCCGTGACCACCCCGATCTATGTGCTCGGTAACAGCGACGGTTGCGGTTGCGTTGGCGATCCGCGTGGCGCTGCCTGCGGGTTAGTAGTGGTGGCGGCGGTCGGTGCCGTCGGCGGCCTGGTCACAGGTATCATCAGCGACATCCACTGGATCTCCGGCGAAGCCGACGACCCGGTCCGTAACATCCACGACCCGTTCGCTACGAACACTAGCGAAGGGTCGTTTTAGGTTTTGGGACACGGGCGGCTCGGACACGGGGCGAGCAACGATCACTTGGGCGTGCGGGCCGCTTTGGGTGTGTAGACCGCCTTCGGCGTCTGCGCGTGCCGGAACGCTTGGATCGCTAGCCCGCCCAGGTGATCGAGATCGTCGCATCGATGTCCGGATGCAGACTCTTGTGCACCGGGCACGTGTTGGCCGTGTTCTCCAGCAGCTTCTTCTGATCGTCGGTGTAGTCGCCTGCGATCGTCAGCTGCACCGGCAGTCGACCGATGCGGCGCGGTGACGCGTTCATGTGCTTCTCGACCGTGGCTTTGCAGCCCAACAGATTGAAGTTGTGGCGGCGCGCAACGATGCCAAGTGTCGTGAGGATGCAGGTGCCGAGGGCTGTTGCAACGAGGTCCGTCGGGGAGAAGAAGCGGCCGAGGCCTTCGTTGTCCTTCGGTGCATCCGTTTGCAGTTGCGCTTCGGACGGGCCATGAACGGCGGTGCAGCAGAGATCGCCTTCGTAGGTGGCGGAGATGGTGACCATGCTGCGAGCGTAGCTCGACTACAGGTCAGCCGTGAGCACTTCATACGCGCGTTGGATCGCTTGGAAGCGTTCCGTCGCTTCCTGCAGCGCGACGGGGCCGAGATTGGGCTGCGCGTCGGGATGGAATTTCCGCACCAGTTCGCGGTGGCGGCGCCGGACCTGCTCGTGGGACGCGTCGACCGGCAGACCGAGTACGGCCAAGGCTTCGCCGCGGGCGTGAGCGGGGCGTGGTTCGGATGCTTGCCGATGTTGTTGGCCGCGGTTCTGGCTGCCGCTGGCGCCGGCGAGAAACTGTGCGCGTGCCAGGTGGAACAGCATGCGGGCGCGCCCGGAGGCGATGCCCATGCCGCGCGCGACATCGGCCAGGGCGCGATGCTCATCGGGCCGGAACTTGCCGTCGGCGAACGCGACCAAAGCGCACCAGCAGAACAGCGTGTCCAATTCGGCTTCGTCGAGGCTGGTCGCGATCCGAGCTGCGAGGCCAATCAAGTCGTTGATTTGCAGCGGCTGCATCTCCCAAGTGCGGATCTCGTGCGATTGCACCGGGTCGTCGAAGCGCTGCAGCAAGAACTGGCGCACGACTTCGCGTTCGGAAGTCGTCATCGGGCCGTCGGATTCGGCAACGGCGACCAGCAAGTAGAAGATGCGCCGCGGCAGCGAGGCGCGGTCGAATGCGGTGCGCGCCGCTTCTCCCCAGCTTTTGCGCGTGTGATGGCGGTAGTTGCTGAGGCGGGTAACCGGGCCAACCGAACTTAGAGCCAGGTGAAACCCGAGCAGGCCAAGGCCGACGCTGGTAAGGCCAAACATGCGGCTGCCGGCCGCTACGAGCAGCGCGAGGCCGAGCACGAAGCGGCCGAGCCAATACTGCAATGTGGAGCGGTCGAACATCGTGCCGCGCGGCACGGTATCACCCCGTGCCGCTTGGCGCGAAGTCACTACTTGCTGATCACGATCGTCACGGGCGAACTACCGCGAATCGTTCGCTTGTGCGTGACCGTGCCGATCGCAGGGTGCGTCGCGCGGAACGTCCAGTTACCGGGGCCGAGACGGCCGAGGTCTAGCGTGCCGTCGCTGCCGATCGATTGCACCAGCACCACAGTCGGCAACCACGGATTGTCGTCGAAGCGGGCCGTCAAGCTGACACCGCGCAAGCGCTTGCCGGTGTCGTCGACGACGGACAGGTGGGTGGCGGCGCCATTGCCGAGCACCAGCGTGAACTTCGTCGATTGTTCGGCCGCGAGGCGCTGCAGATTGGATGCGCCCGGGGCGTAGCCCGAGGCGCGGCCGACGATGCGAGCCTGGCCGTCGGCCATGCCGCCGAACCATGCCCGGCCATCCTGGCCCGTCGCGGCCATGCCGAGACTGCCGAGTGGGCGGCCTTCGGCGTCGACGCACAACACGGTGGCGCCGGCGAGCGGGCGGCCTTCGAGCGTTGTGACCAACACCGAGGCGCCGGCGGCCGGTTGTGATCGCAGCACGATCTCGCCGGTTGTCGTGCCCGAAGCGACGCGAATGCCGGATTGGCGCGATGCCTTGTTCTGTCCGTTGGTGCCGAATGGTTCGGCTGCAACCAGGCTGTAGGTGCCGTCGGTCAGGCCCGTGAAGGCGAACTCGCCGTCCGCGTCGGTCAGGCACATTCCAATCGGGTCATCGCGTTCCGAGTGGCCATCGTGGTGCAGGCGAACAATCGCCGACCGAAGTGCTTCGTTGCTGTCGGCGTCGACGACGCGGCCGCGCAGTTCGCCGCCCGGCAGCGACAGCAACGACGTGTGCTCTTCGACTCCTTCGGGATAGACCAGGTCTTGTGGTGCGCCGACTGGTGTCATCGTCAAACCCGAGCGCACTTGTAGGCGATGGCGACCCGGCTGCATGCGGCCGAAGGTCGCGATGCCGTCTTGGAACATCGCGACGCGCAGTGTGCCGGTGTCGAGCGAGACTGCTTCGATCATGCCGACGTCTTGCTGCTTGCCGCCGATCTCTACTTCGATCAGCCACTGGGCGCCGATCGTCAAGTCTTGCACGTCGATGGTGACCTCCGCGATCTCGCCACTGCGCACGCGGCAGCGCTGCGAAACGACCCCGTCGGTCATCTGCCGCATGAGCTTGCCGAGGTTGAGACCTTCGCCCGGCTTGGCATCCATGCCGCCGAAACTGCTCATCAACTCAGCCGCCATCGCCTGCACCTGGTAGGCGCCCGGGTCGAGGTTCTCGACGACGAAGCTACCATCTGGTGCGAAGTCGACGCTGGTCGTGTTCTGCGAGACTTGATGTTGCACGACCAGCAGGAAGTCTTCGGGCTGCTGGTTCGGGCCGCACTCAAGCTTGCCGTGGATTGTGCCGCCGTGGCCTAGTTCGATGACGATGCCTTCGAGGGCATCACCGGGAGCAAGCTTCATGCGCTCGCTTCGGCCACTCGCAAAGTCCGTCGCGCTGGCCAGCAGTTGTAGGCGTCCGGGGGTGATCGGGCTCAGCGTGAAGTTACCTTGCGCATCGCTGTAGGTGCGCGCCGACGAACCGGTGAGCATGGCCAGGATCGGGTTGTCGGCCATGGCGCCTTGGCGTTTGCGAACCAACGCGTTGGCGATCGGTTTGCCGTGTTCATCGCGCACGATGCCGCGAACCGTTGCGGCGCGCTGCAGTTGCAGCACGCCGATGTCGAGACTCTGGCCCTGTGGTACCTTGATGCTCTTGGTGATCGTGCCAAAGCCTTCGGCTTCGATTTGCACCGTGTAGCTGTCGGCGCTGATTCCGCTCAGTGCGAACTTGCCTTGTTCGTCTTCGATGACTTCGTGCGCGATTGGCAACTTGAGCACCAAGAACGACGTGCGCAGGATCGCCGCCGTGAACTGCGTGATCGGCTCGTTGCTACCCGCTTCGACCACTTGGCCGAGAACGGAGCTCATCGGTTGCAGCGTGATGACCACGCCTTCGTCGCCCATGCGCACTTCGCGGGTCACGCCGGCCGAGTAGTCGGGGTGCGCGCCGACCACGAGGAACTCGTTGCTGTCGGCGAGGCCACTCAAACGGAACTCTCCCTTCTCGTTGGTCTCGGCGCCGCCTCGCGCGACTTGGCTCAGATACTGGGGCCCAAGTTGCTCGGCCAGGTCACCGATCATCGGGATGTTCTCGCTCGGATGATGGGCCACACTGGCACCGACGACGGGTTCGCCGTCAGGAGTCTGCACGATGCCGGTGACGACTCCGCCTTCGCGCAACACGAGCTGGACCTGCTGGGATTCGTGTTCGACGGTGACCTCGACGGACTTGGTGTCGCCAGTGCGGCCGGCCACCATTGCGTCGATGTGGTAGCTGCCTGGCATCATGCTGGCGAACGTGCAGAAGCCCGACTCGTTGGTGCCTTGACGTTGCGCCCGCAGCATCGCGCTCATGCCCATGCCGGATTGCTTGTCCGGCCGCGCCGTCACCGATGCGTTGTTGATGGCATTGCCCGCTTCATCGACGACTTGCACCGACAGCATCGCGGCGGTGGTGACCGACAGGATGACGTCGCGCACTTCCCCTGGTTGCAGTGCTGGCTCGGATTGATCGGCCGTGGCACGGCCACCGTACGCGGAGAACTTCAGTTCGGCCATGGGCGCGATGGCGCGGAACACGAACGAACGGTCGTCTGTTGGGATCGCCGCTGGCCGGGTGGCCGCCATCATCGCGGCCATCATCGCCCGTGCGTCGCGCAGGATGGAAATAGGGTTGGCTTCGAGGGTCAGCGAAATCGATGCAACATCCGCAGAACGTTCGCCGAGCAATCTGCCGCGAACTATGCCGCCGAGTAGCGGCGACAACACGATGTCGGTGGCGCGCGATTCGCTTGGCACGTGCACGATCTCGGGCACCGCCAATAGATAGAAGTCGTCGTCGATCGTGATGCGCACGTGGCGAGACGTCGTGCGCAGCTCGAACCGACCATCGATGCCGACGGCGGTTTCGGCGATCGGGTCGCCGTTGAGCAAGAACGCTGGGCTGCGCGATCGGCGCTGCGAACCAGCGATGGAGCCTGGCAGCAACCCGCTGGTGTCGTGCGCCGCGCCGAGATAGGCGAGCACGCGAACGCGCGTCAGATCTGGGGAACGGTTGTCGCCGAGCACGATGCCACGAACGATGTACTCCTTGGCATTCGGGTCTGGGCTTACTTGGGCCCGATCTGCGATCGATGCGTTCTCCGGTGCCCTGTCCCCGGTTGCGACCACCGCGGGCTGCGCAGCGTGCTGGTCGCCGTGGGGCAAGGCTCCCGATGCATCAGGGGCCGGAGTTTCGCTGTTCCAATAGAACAGCGCGGCAACAATGAGCAGGACGAGGACGATTCCGGCACCGAGGCGAACCATGGATGCCAGGGTAGCCGTTCGTGACCGAGATCTGCCGGTCGCCGCGAGATGAGTAAAAAACCCGATGCGCACTCAGCGCAGCTTGGCTGCGCCCAGCATCGTATTGGCTGCGCGATGGAATGCGGTCTCGCGGTCCTGATGGTTCGCAAGGTAGTCGACGGCCGCTGCGACGAGCGTGGGGCGCAGTGACTCTTCAACGCGCTGCGATTCCTCGAACATGGCCGCTGCATACTTGTATTGGTGGTGTTCGCTGCCGGTGCGCACCAGAGCCGCTCGCAGTCGTTGGCAGGATTCCGCGAGGTCGCGTTCGTCTCTTCGCAGTAGTGCGCGCAACGCACTTGGTGAGCTGGCTGCGAACGCGTCGTCGAGGGACTCCGGTTCTTGCCGTGCGTCGATGCGTTGTCTGGCGTGCATCGACAGGTTGACCATACGGACCAGGTCATCGCGCAGCGCAACCGTCCACGCTGCCGCTTGTAGCAGCAGCAGCTTCTTGGTGTCTGCGTCGCGCGACCGCAAGAACGAACTGCGCATCGCGTTGGGCACGGTCAGTGCATGCACCGGCAGCAGCGCCGTGCGCCCGTCGGAGGCGCGCCGTCCGGGCCGGCGTTGGAAGACTAGCGAGCCCAAGCGAATGATGGCATCCCATGCGCGGCTGGAGTCGAGGCCGCGTTGCACGTGTTGGCTGACCAACGCGGCGGCGTCGTTGGCCCTGCATGCGCGCAGTTCGTCAAACAGCGCCTGCCCATCCCCACCCGATTGCGTGAGCCATGCCTCTGGCACGGTCTTGGTCAACTTGCGAACGGCATCGAAGCTCTTGGTGTCGCGCCCGACGAGGGATGCGAGCACCAGCGAGCGCAGCGCGGGTTCGGCGTATTGCCAGCCGATGCGCTGCAAGACGCGTTCGACGTGCGCGGCATAGATCACCTTGTGGCCGATGAAGGCGTAACAGCGCGTGGAGAATGGCCGAAACAGTTCGAAGAACTCGGTGCGGCTCACGTGTGGCAGCAGTTGCACGACCGCGTGTTCGGCGCGCTTCGAATCAAACGTCTGCATGGCCGCGACAAACTGCTGCTTGGCGTCCGCGGCTGTCAGGCTGCGATCCACCGCGATCGCTTGCATCCGGTAGTCGTTGTCTTCGCGGCTGTCGCGGACTTGCGAAGACTTGAAGTCCTGCAGATTGAACAACACCAACTGCCATGCGTCGCGCGGTGTGGTCGCAGCATCGGCGAGTTGGAACGTCGACTCGACCATCATCACCGTGTGCAGGATGCCGTGCGGCCGCGGTCGGATGTCGCGCGCGCCAGCCAAGAACACGGCGGCGAGCAGTTCCTGCCACGAGGCGCCTTGCTTGATCTGCTCGGCTACAAACGGCAGCGTGTTGGCCGCCGGCTCCTTGCGGACTCGCTCTGCGAATTGCTCGAGGTCAGCCGGTGTTTGCAGGAACGCGCTCGCTGCGCGTGCGTGCGATCCGCCAATCAGGCCGGCAGTTGTCGCCCCGAGTTGCCAGATGGCTTGTCTGCGATTGAGGTCATGCGCCACTCGTGCATCGTAGCGGGGGCCAGACTTGAGGAGTGCAGTCTCAAGGAATGCAGTCCCGAGAGGGGGGCTGCAAGACTCCCGTTCTATCGTGTCAGCGGCGGCGGGCGACGAACAAGCTACTGACGATCATCGCCATGCCCAGCCAACTCCACAGCCCTGGCATGGTGCCGAAGATCACCGCGCCGAAGACGGTTGCGAACGCTACCTGCAGGTAGCCCACCGAGATGGCTCGGCCCGCAGGTTCGCGCATCAGGCCGTTGGTCAACGCGATTTGCGCGATTTGCGTGACGACGCCGACGCCGATCAGCAAGGCCCAGCCGTAGATGTCTGGCCAGACCCAGTCGTAGATGGCGAACGGCAGGCTGATTGGCACGGTGACGATGGGAAAGTAGAACACGACCAGTTGTGGCGGTTCGGTCTTGCCGAGTCGTCGCACGGCGACATATGCGAGCGAGGCGAACAGCGCGCCGCATACTCCGACCACGACGTATGGCCACGAGATGTCCGACGCGGTGTCAGGATCCGTCAGCCCAGATCCAGCAAGTAGCGTCGCCGGTTGTGCGATCATCACGACGCCAAGGAACGCGAGGGCCATGCCGAGCAAGACCTTCGTCTCGAGTTTCTCGCCGATCCAGATCGCTGCGACGACTGCGGTCAGCACCGGTGAGATCTGGTGCAGCACCGTTGCTTCGGCAAGTGGCAGGTGATTGACGGCGGCGTAGAAACACATCAGTCCGCCCGAGCCAAACAGTCCGCGCAGCAACAGCAACCGCGTCTTGTTGCCGAAGGGGCGAATGCGGCCGCGCCGCAGGGCGACCGAACTGAGCGTCAGCGTCACGAGCGCACGGGCGAACACGATCTGCATCGTTGGCAGACCTTGCGCGCCGGCCAGTTTGACCAGCAAGGCCATGACCGCAAACCAGAACGCGGCTTGGATCATGTAGCCGAGACCGCCGCCCGTTGGCTGCGTGAATGGCGTGCCCGATGCCGAACTCAACGGCCCAGCAGCTTCTTGGTGGGCAAGTTCATCGCTTGGCAAAAGCCGAGCGCCCGGTTGCGAGAGAGCGCGCTGACTGCATCAAGCTCCGTTGGCGTCAGGCACGCGATGATGGAGCCGCCTTCGGGGAGCAAGTCCTGCACCAGCTGGGCGGCCGCTTGCCCGAGCGTCGCCGGTGCGCAGCCGATGACGCAGGCTTCGTGCTGTTCCATCAGTGGGTCGAGCACGATGACTGACACACCCCCGTCGGGTGCTTTTGCTGCGGCAGCGACGACCGCCTGCGTTTGTTTTGGGTCGCTGGTCGTGAGCAACAGGGCGCGGCAGCCTTGTGTGATCAGCAGCTGCGCTTGTTCGATCACCGTGCCGGTAGCTGAGTTGTCGGCCGTCGTCAGTTCTAGTTGCGGGTAGCGCGCGGCCGCGGCGTCGGCTTCGCGGCGAATGCGCTGCTGTTCGGGGTTGCTGGAATCCGCTTGCAGCAGGCCGATTCGGTGGATTTCGTCGGTCTCGGGTGTGGTTGTCAGCAGCTTGCCGTGTGGCATGCAAAGGACCACCAGGCCCGCATCGCCAGGGCCGGGGCGCGAGGTTCCGCCGGCTGCCCGATTGGCGGGCGTGAAGGTGCGCAGTCCGACCTCAATGCGAATCGGGGGGACCGCGACGCCGTTGCAGGCCAGTAGGGCAAGGTCGATGGCCGCAGTTGCACCGGTGTCCGCGACGATCACCGCATCGGCGAGTTCTTCTTCGTCGTCGGGCGCGTCCCCGATCACGACGAGGAACGGGCGGATGGCGCGCTTGGCTGCGTTGGTTGCCGCGACTACATCCTTGTTGCTCGACTCGAACGCCAGGATCAGGGTGGCCTGCGGCGTAGCTGCGACCGTCTTGCGCAACGCCTCGGGGGCGCAGCTGGCGGCGAGATGGAATTTCCCCGTGGGGTCACTTGCCATTGACTTGCTGCCACAGGCGGAGGTCAGCAGGCATGAAAGCAGTGCCACGGTGCGAATCGACATCTGCCAGAATGATGGCCGCGGCGGCTGTTCGGTGCCAGCACCGGTTCGTTGGGCGTCATGGTTGTGCGCCAGTTTGCGTGCCGTGTCAGCTCGCGAAGAACTCGACGAAGGCCGCGACGACCTGATCCGCTGCCAGCTTGCTCGGTCGCAGCTCGCGCGTGATCTCGCCGTATTCCTGCTCGGCTGGCACCCCGAAGTAGAGTTCGGGGATTGGCGTCGTCGGTGGGTCCGCCTGCCACGAGGCCCCGTCGTGCTCGGGTTCGAGCGCCGCGAGTTTCTGCGCCAACGGACGAAGGTCACGGCGCGGCAGTGCTTGCACGGTGACCAAATCGAACCAACTCTCGGTGCGGTCGTGGTAGCGGTAACAGGTCTCGCCCGCGTCCTGTTGCACATGCAGCACGCGATAGGCGCCAGCGAGTGTGTTGAGGGTCATGCGGTGGCGCGGGCCTTGGCTATGCATCGACGAGAACCCGAGTGCTGGGTGCTGCCGCAGCTCAATTGCGCCGCGTTGGGCTGCGTCGATCTCGCTCTGCACGAGCGCCATCTCTTCTTCGTAGAGGGACTTGTAGCTGGCGATGTGCGCCAGCATCGATTCGCCGCGTTCCATCAGCCATTGGTAGCGCCGCAGGCAGAGTTCGTCTTGGTCCTTGGTGCGACCGATCGCTCCGCGCACCGGTGAGTGCTCGTCGCCGAGGTGCTTGACGATGCGGTCGATCGCGAAGCCGCGCCAGGTGGTCCAGCACCCGAAATCGCCGGTGGCCGCGGCGGTCAGCAGCAGCTCTTCGTGTCGGAATGCTACATCCGGCTGCAAAACCGCGAGCAGGGCACCAAAACCATCGGTGTCATAGTGGTCGTTGACGACGCAGCGCACGCCGCCAAGGAACGCCTCCTGTTCGGCTTCGGGGGCGCGGGCAAAGCGCAGGGCGATGCCGGTGCTGAGATCCGCCCGCCATTGCGGTGGAGTGCGGTTGCCGGGCCAGTGCGACAAGTTTGGTCCAGCGGGCGTCATGCCGTCGACCGACAAGTGCGGCTCGGGTGCGCCATTGCGGCCAGCGTAGGCCAGTTCGAGCCTTGGCAAGGGGCCGCTGTCGGTACCGGAATACAACATCGCCTGAGTGTCTTGGGTTAGGGAACGGTCGGTCCTAATCACAGTAGAAGCGAGCCGGTTGTTGGCTTCCCGCCCCGATTGGGGCGGGAAGTCATACGGCCGCTTCGACACGAGAGAGCGAAGAGTGGCTTCGGCCGGCGGGGTGTGAGCCCGCCGGCCGATTTTTCTAACCGGCCGGAGCCGCGACCGCCATGGCCGGGTTGGACATCAGCCCGACAGAAGAAGCTTGCAAAGCTCTGTTTGGTGGCTAGATTCCTCGGCCCCCAAGGCGTGGGGACGTAGCTCAATTGGTTAGAGTACCAGACTGTCGATCTGGATGTTGCGGGTTCGATTCCCGTCGTCCTCGCCATAACGACCCTCATTGCTTCCTGAGCAGTGAGGGTTGTTTCATTTCTGGGGTGCGCCTGGAGGCTCCCAAGGGCCAATTGGGGCTCGCGGCCTATTGGGGCCAGCAGCTGGCCCGGGGATCGCATGCTTTGGCCCGACTTCGGTGCTGGCAGACTTGTCCGGATTCTGGCCGGGGCCGGGGCCGGGGCCGGGGCGGACGTCACTCCCGATCCTCGGCCGTCCGCGAGCCCCCCACAGGGTTCTGTAGGCCCAGGGTTCTGCGTGCTCAGGGTTCTGGGTGCTCAGGGTCTGCAGGCCCTTGCAGCTGTGTCCGCCCCGGCCGCCGAGAATCCTGCAGTTTGAGATCGATTCCAGCCGTAGACGCCGCCAGCGGGATTCCGCCCAGTGCAACTAGCGGCGACTCTTCTTGCCCTTGCGCTTCTTGATGCGTTTCTTGTCGGCGGCGTCGCCGGCGCTTTCGCGTTTGCTCATGGTCATCTTGAGCAGTGCGGTTTGGCTGCGCAGCGCCGTGTCTTCTTTGGATAGCACGACGTGCTCGCTGCTGCCGTTGGGCAGGATTCTATGGGACTTGACGTTGTCGTTCAGTGCCATGCCCAGAACCTCATCGATGACGCGCTGCTTCAGTCGCTTATCGAGAACGGGCGCGGCAACTTCAACTCGGCGGTCGAGGTTGCGGATCATCCAGTCGGCGGACGACAGGAAGACTTCGGGGTCGCCGCCGTTCTCGAAGTAGTAGATACGGCTATGCTCCAGGAAGCGGTCGACGACGGCTGTGACGGTGATGTTCTCGCTCAAGCCGCGAACTCCTGGTCGTAGGCAGCAGACGCTGCGCACGGACAAGTCGATCTTGACGCCGGCGCGCGACGCTTCGTAGAGCGCCAGGATCACCTCGGGGTCGGCCAGGTTGTTAAGCTTGGCCTTGATGGCTGCCGGCTTGCCCTTCGCCTGGTTGTCTATTTCGGCGCGAACGCGATGCAGGATTTGATCGCGTAGCGTGAACGGTGCAACCATCAGCGACTCCATCTCCGGCACGCGCGTGAAGCCGGTGATCATGTTGAACGTCTCGGCCACTTCCTCACCGACATCGTGGCGCGCCGTCATGATGCCGACGTCGGTGTAGAGGCGCGCAGTCGATGGGTTGTAGTTGCCGGTGCCGATGTGGCAGTAGCGGCGCAGGCTGTTGTCGTCTTCGCGGCGCACGATCAACGTGCACTTGGCGTGCGTCTTCATGCCGACGATGCCGTAGACGACGTGCACGCCGGCTTGCTCCATGCGCCGTGCCCATTGGATGTTGGCGGCTTCATCGAAGCGTGCTTTGAGTTCGATGATGGCGGTGACTTGCTTTTTTCGCTGGGCGGCTTCGATCAGCGCCTCGACCATCACGTTCTTGTCGCCGGCGCGATAGATGGTCTGCTTGATCGCGAGCACTTCCGGATCGCGGGCGGCGAGCCGCACGAAGTCCTCGACCGTCGCGAACGAGTCGTACGGATGGTGCAGCATGATGTCACCATCCCGCAGATCGGCGAACATGTCTTCCGGCGAGTTCCACCGCCATTGCCGGCGTGGTTTGGTCGGTTCGTCCTTCAGGCCTGGCTTTTCGATTTGGCCGTAGAGCTCGATGATGCGGCCAAGGTTGACTGGTCCCTTGCAGAAGTAGATGTCCTCGCTCTCGATGCCGAACGCGCGTTGGAAACGGTCGACGACTTCGGGGTGCGCATCGCGATCGATCTCCAAGCGCACAGGTTCGCCGCGTCGCCGCTTCAGTAGTTCCTTCTCGATGGAACTCATCAAGTCGGTGGCTTCCATCTCATCCACTTCGAGATTGCCGTCGCGGGTCACCCGGAATGTGCTGGTGTGCAGCACTTCGAGGCCGGGGAACAGCGCGTGCAGGTTGGCGCGCACCAGGTCCGCAGTGAACACGTAGCCGCGTTGTCCGTTCTTTTCCGGCAAGCGCAGAATGCGCGGCAAGGTGCGCGGAACCTGAACGACCGCAATGCGATGGGCCCGTCGATTCTTTTGCGGGTCTTGTAGCAGCAACGCGATATTCAGTGACTTGTTGAGCAGCACCGGAAACGGATGCGCCGTGTCGACTGCGAGCGGTGTCAGGATCGGATAGACCTCGCGGTGGAACCACGAGTCAACCCACTGCTTCTGTTCGCCGTCGAGTTCGTCGAGCGATGGGAACTGGATGCCGGCCTTGACGAGTTCTGGTAGCAGTTGCTCGCGCCATGTCTCGTGCATGGCGGTCGCGAACTCGCGCGCCTCCGAGCGAACGACTTCGAGTTCTTCGGTCGCGTTGAGGCCATCGTGGCTCTCGCCCTGCAATCCGGCGTCGACCATTTCCATGATGCCGGCAACGCGGATCTCGAAGAACTCATCGAGGTTGGTGCTCGCGATCGCGAGGAACTTGACGCGCTCGAGCAGTGGATTGCTCGGGTCCTGAGCTTCGCCAAGAACGCGACGGTTGAACCACAGCCACGAGAGTTCGCGATTGACGAACAGCGTGCCGCGATCGAGCGTGTCGAGCGGTGCCTCTGGCGATACCGAGGGTGCGACCGGTGGCTTACGATCCTTGCTGTTTATCCGCGGTTGATCCTCGTCGCGATCGACGGGTGAACGTTGGATCTCTGAATCTGCACTTTGTGACATGGTTGTTCCGCTGCTATCGGCATTCGGTAGTCGATCCCGTGGGCGGGTTGGGATGCGACCGCGGCACCGCTCGCTCGATGCAGCGCCCGGCGGCACTATGGAATACTCTAGGGGGGGCATGCTTGGGATGAGTCTCGCGATGGGGCAACCCGCCAGGCGGCGTAAAGCGATCGGCGCGAATTGACCGATCTCGTGTCCGGGATGGGAGTTCGGTTCACGTAGGAGAGGAGATACCGTGTCACTACAGATTGATGAAATGTTGCGCGAGATGGTCCAGCAGGGAGCGTCGGACCTTCATGTCAAGGCGGGTAGCGCGCCGGGCTTTCGCATCGATGGCGATGTCGTTCCGCAGGACGGTTTTGGCTGCCTGACGCCCGAAATGACGTCGGACTTGGCGCGGCAGCTGATGGCTCCCGAGCAGTGGGAGCGGTTCGTGTCCGAGAAGGACATCGACTTCTCGCACGCCGTCAAAGACCTCGCCCGCTTCCGCGTCAATGCACTGCATCAGCGCAACGCGGTTGGCATCGTCATCCGTCAGATTCCGGACGAAATCCCCGACTACAAGAAGCTGGCCCTGCCGCAGATCACGCTCGACCTCGCGTCGAAGCCACGCGGTCTGGTGTTGGTCACGGGTCCAACCGGGTCTGGGAAGTCGACAACGCTCGCCGCGATGGTCGACTACATCAACCAAACCGAGAGCGGTCACATCCTGACGATGGAAGACCCGCTCGAGTTCGTGCACAAGGACAAGAAGTGCTACGTCACGCAGCGGCAGATTGGCCAGGACTGCTCGTCGTTCCGTGAGGGTTTGCGCCGCGCGCTGCGTCAGGATCCGGACGTGATCTTGATCGGGGAGATGCGCGACCTCGAAACGATTTCGATGGCGATCTCCGCGGCGGAGACTGGTCACTTGGTCTTCGGCACGCTGCACACGACCAGTGCGATCTCGACGGTCGACCGCATCATTGACGTGTTCCCAACCGATGCGCAACAGCAGGTGCGAGTGCAAATGGCGTCGACGCTTCAAGGAGTCATTTCGCAATCGCTGGTTCCCAAGATCGGTGGCGGCCGCGTCGCGGTCCGCGAAATCCTGGTTGGCACCGACGCCGTCAAGGCCCTGATTCGCGAAGGCAAGTCGGCGCAGGTCCTGAACCTCATGCAGACCGGCAAGCAATACGGCATGTGCACGCTCGAAGACGAGTTGCTCAAGGCCTACGGAGACGGACTGATTACCGAGGATGATTGCGTCGCGAAGGCGAATCGCCCGGACGACGTGCGTCGCCGCATCGAGACCATTACGCCGAAGCAGCAAGCCAGCAGCCTCGATACGATGGGACAGCGTGCATCGGCTCGGGCTGGCGCGGCCCGCGGCGGTGCCTCTGGCGGCGGGATGAGCGGCAGTGGCATGTCTGGCAGCGGGATGGCCGGCAGCGGTATGTCTGGTGGCGGAATGTCCGGAAGTGGGGGGCTATCCGACTCACCTCGACCGCGGCCAACGGTCCAGGGCGTCACCGGTGGTCGCCCGAAGTCCGCATTCAGCGAGACTTCCGGCCTGAAGATGCGCAAGCCACAACGCCCACTCTAGAAGTGCGTACTGTGCCTGGACAAAAAAGCACATCCTCGCGCTCCGCGCGAGGATGTGCTTTTTTGTCCAGGCACCGTACGCACTTCCTTATGGTGCTTCGCCCAGATGTTGTTGCGTATCCCTCAGTTGCTGTTGCTCGCCTGCTGTGCGGGCGGGGTTTTTGCGCAGGAGGATGGGGCGCGTCGGACTTGCAGGATTGGCAGGATTGAGGCTGAGAATGCGCCGCTGCTCGATGGCATTCTGACCGACGAGTGTTGGCGTGCTGCGCCGGCGATTGGTGAGTTGGTGATGGTTGAGCCTTGGCTTGGCCGCAAGCCGACCGAGCGCACCATCGTCAAGTTGCTGCACGATCGCCGTAACCTCTACATCAGCATCTGGTGTGAGCAGGATCCGAGCACGGTGCGCAACAGCCAACGTGTTCGCGATGCCCGATTGGACCCGGACGATCGCATCGAGTTGATGTTCGATCCGTTCGAGAATCGGCGCACGGCGTACTTCTTCCAGGTCGGCGCTGGCGGTTCGCTCGGCGACGCGCTGGTGTCGGCGAACGGTTCGCGGTTTAGCAAGCCATGGGATGCGATCTGGCAGGCGCAGGCGCGCAAGACCGACGATGGTTGGTCGTGTGAGATCGCGATCCCGTTTCGCAGCATCCCGCGCAAGAAGGGCGCGCGGTCGTGGGGCTTCAACCTGAAGCGTTACCTGCGTGACCGCAACGAGGAGTACCAATGGGCCAATCCGAGCCAGGCGGTGCCGTTCTTCCGCATCAGTGAGTTCGGCACAGTTGACGGCATTGGCGATGTCGATGGCGGCATTGGCCTGGAAGTCGTGCCGTATGTTGCGGCTGGGCTGTCGCGCGATCGCACGGCCAGCGACGACGGCTGGGAGTTCGATCCCGACATGGGTGGCGAGATCTACTATCGCGTCACGCCGTCGATGACCTTCGCGACGACGTTGCTGACGGACTTTGCGCAGACCGAGAGCGACAGTCGCCAGATCAACCTCAACCGCTTCCCGCTGTTCTTCCCGGAGAAGCGTGACTTCTTCCTCGACGGCGAGAGCTACTACAACTTTGGCTCGCAGTCCGCCGGGGGCACGCGCTTCCTGCCGTACTTCTCGCGTCGCATTGGCCTCAGCGGCGGCAATCCCGTACCCATTCTGTGGGGCATGAAGATGCAGGGCGAAGTGGGGCCGTTCGAAGTGGGATTGCTGGATGCACAAGTGGATGGCACTTCGACGACTGCCGAAGAGAACCTGGCGGTGGCGCGCGTCAAGTACGCTCTAGGCGAGCAAACGTTCGTCGGTTTGATTTCGACCAATGGCAATCCGGTGAGCACTGGTGCCAACACCGTTGCCGGCATCGATTTCTACCATCGCATTCCCGAGTTTGTCGGGGACATGGATCTTCAGATCTCGATCGATGCCCTTGGCTCGACTGGGGAAGCTGCCAACGACGATGGCGAGAGCTTTGGTGTCGACCTGCAGGCGCGTGGTCAGGTGTGGAGCGTGCAGACTGGCACGCGCTGGGTCTCGAACGACTTCTCGCCGGCGCTCGGCTTCGTGTCACGCCGCGGGATCCGTCAGTCGGAGCTCGAAGTCGGCTTTCGTCCGCGCGCCGCAGAAGGCAGCGTCATTCGCCGTTACGTGTTCGAAGTCACGGGTCGCCGCGCAGAAGAATGGGAAGGCGCGCCGCAGAGCGTCAGCTGGCAAATCGACCAACTCGGTTTGGAGTTCCAGAACGGGGATGAGGTTTCCCTGTTCTTCAGTCGTCGATTCGAGCGCGTCGACACGCAGTTTGAATTGTTCGACAACACGACGCCGGTCTTCGTCGGCGACTACTGGCAGACGCGTTCTGGCTTTCGCTACGAGGCGAATGAGGGGCGCCCCGTAAGCGGCAACGCGAGCGTCTTCTACGGCGACTTCTGGGATGGTCACAGCACCAGTCTCCGGGGGGATGTCGATTGGCGGGCGTCGCCGCTGCTGCAGATGGGGGTTGGCTACCGCTCGACCATTGCCGACCTCGGTCCGGGCCGCGAGTTCACCACGCAGATTGGTTCGGGCACGCTCGATCTGTTCTTCTCGCCGGAACTGAGCTTGCGTAACCTGCTGCAATACGACAACGAGTCCAACGGCATTGGCTGGCAGAGCCGGTTGCGCTGGATCTACTCGCCCGGCTGCGACTTCTTCCTGGTGTTTGGCTCCAACTGGCAGCGCAGCCGCGATCCTCTGACGCGCGAAGCGTCGATTGTGCCCACTGAGCAGGCGCTCAATTTCAAGGTCGCGCACACGGTCCGGTTCTGAGATTGCGTCGCCTTGGCGTCCCGATCGCCTGATTCGTCGCTCCGAACGGGTGTTGCCGGCCACGTTCCGTGGACTAGGGGAGTTACTGCCCCGGATCTCGCCGAACTGGACCCTCTGCCGCTCTCGGCGGGGCGCAATCCGCTACACTTCCTTCGGATTTGGTGGCTTCGGCCCAAACCTCACTATGCGCGCATTCCTTCTGACGTGTTTCTTCGTGGCGACCGCCGCGGCTCAAACCACCACCGTCACGGTTCCCAACCTGCCGGCTCCGGTCAACATTGACCGGCCATTCGCCGGTGGCATTGGACGTTACCAACAGTGGTACAACACCAACGGTTTCAACGCGATCAGCGAGCCGATGCGGTTCGATCAGATCGAGTTCTTGTCCGGAACCAGCAATGGCGTCGCGCCTCAGCCGATCACGATCAACTGCGAAGTGCGCATGGGGCACGGCAAGTTCTCTGGTGTCTTCGGCTTGTTCGACAGCAACTGGGATAGCCCGCCGGTCATTGTCGCGCCGACCGCGAACCGCAACCTGACGGTGACGCCTGCTGGCACGGCGTGCATGACGATTCCGTTCACCAACCAGTTCACCTGGGACCGGGTGCACCCGATCCTGATCGAGATCCGGATCTTCGGCAACAACCAACAAAGCCAGCCCTTCCTGTTCAACACCCAAGGAACTACGTCGTCGCTCGGCTTGACCTCACGCGTGTATGCGGCGGCCAATGCCGGAGCCACGTCCGGTCAGGTTCAGCAAGGTGTTGGCATGATTACCCGCATGCGTGCCCGCCAGGGCGCGATGATCGAATACGGCACGGGTTGCCCGGGCGAAGGTGGTTTCATCCCGAAGGGCACGGCGAACCTCGCGTGGCCAGGCGTGATGTGGACGCAGCAGTTGACCAACGCCCCTTCCCAGCGCACGGCGTTCTGGGTGATCGGCGATACCAGCGCGGCTCCGTATCCGCTGGATCTGACCTCGCTGCTCGGCTTGGGCCCGTCAGGCTGCATGCTGCGCACCAACCCGGTCAACGCGATCACCGCGATGACCGTTGGCGGTGGCGCTGGATCCGGCGTTGCGACCCTGCCAATTCAGTTGCCGGGCATCGGCGGCTACGAAGGCTTCTACGTGTTCACGCAGTGGGTCGTGTTTGACCCGTTGGCCCCGAACGGCACCCTCGCGGTGACGCCCGGGCTTTGGACCATCGTCGCCCCAATCGGCGGCTAATCGCGCGGAGTCGGACTGTTGGTGCGCGGCCCGTGAGCGGGGACCGCGCCCCGTCCTGCAGGTGGCGTCCCGCAGGTGGCTCCCCGAAGAGGGTGGCCGAAGGGATTGGCCGAAAGTGGCCCCCCGACAGGGGTTGGCCGCACTGTTAGGCCCTACGGAGACCTTGGGGTCCTTTGGGCTTGCCCGGACGAGCGCACTGTCGCTGTTCCGAAACTCCGGCAACATCGGATGTAGCAGTTTTCCCGAATCGCAAGAAATCGCGGAGCTTCCTCTACTACCGGAGTAGTTGCAGCCGAACTACTCAGGTAGTAGAGAAAGCTCATGCAAGGACCGAAGAACCTAGGCGATTTGCAGCTGGCCATCCTCCGCGCCCTCTGGGAACGCGGCGAGGCGCCAGTTTCCGTGGTGCACGATGCGCTCAGTGACCGGGGTCTCGCGCTGACCACGATCGCGACGATGCTGCGCAAGATGGAGGAGAAGGGGCTCGTCGCACACCGCGATCAGGGGCGCCAGTTCCTCTACCGCTCGGAAGTCGATCCGGACGTCGTGCACAAGAACCTCGTCGGGGATCTGGTCACGCGCCTGTTTGACGGCGACCCGATGGCGCTGGTCAACCACTTGCTGCGCGCCGGCGACATCGACCTTGGCGAACTGGAAGATCTTCGCAAGGCCGTCGCCATGGCTGAGGGCAAGCAGCCCAAGGCAGCGGATCCCGGAGCGGCTGCGAAGGGTCTTGCGCCCAACGAGCCCGAACAGAACGGAGGCAACTCGTGATCGCCTTTTCACTCGAGACCCTACTCCAGACCTCACTCCAGACCCTCGACGAGCAGTTGCGGCCGCTGGCTGGCTGGCTTGGAACGTTCGCGCTGCATTCCACGATCGCACTTGGCTTCACGTGCCTGTTCGTGCGCATGCGTCGCCAGCGATCGTTGGGGCTACAGGACATGCTGTTGCGCCAGGCGCTGTGGTTGCCGTTGCTGAGTGCGACGCTGCAATACGCCTTCTTCGGCAGCATGTGGGACGGCTTGATGGCGCAACCGGTCGTGACCGTCGACGAACTGGCGCCGCTGGCTTCGATGCTGTCCGAGGCCGAAGCCGAAGCCAGCATGGTCGCAGTCGAAACGATCCCTGGCACGCCGTGGGCCACCATCGTGGTGGGCATCGCGGCTGTCTGTTCGCTGCTCGGCTTCACCTGGTTGTGGCGCACGTGGCGTCGCTTGTCGCGCCTGCTCGCGACGCGTTGTCCCGAAACCGACGCCCGCGTTTTGTCATCGGCAGCGACGATGGCGACGCATCTGGGACTGCGGCAATCCCCGCACATCAGTCGCGTGCAAGGCTTGAGCACTCCGATCGCCTTTGGCTTCTTGCGCCCTGAAATCTGCCTGCCGGCACGCGCTTCGGCGCTCGATGATGCGTCGCTGCGGGCCATGCTTGGCCACGAACTGGCGCACTTACGTCGAACGGATCCGGCCTGGATGTGGCTCGGTGCTTGGATCCAAGCGCTGTTCCCGTGGCAGCTGCTATTCGTGTCGACGCGGCGTGAATGGTCGCGCGTAGTCGAACTGCGTTGCGATGCCGAAGCCGCGCATCACACCAGCCCAACCGCGGTTGCCAGGTGCCTCATTGAAGTCGCCGAATGGCTGCGACCACAACCGGCGCCGTCGATGGTTGCCCTCGGCATGGCGGCACGGCCGTCGGCCTTGCGCGAGCGCGTCGAGGCTGCGCTGGGTTGCTCGGAGCCGTTGCCAAGCAAGCGCTTTGCTGCTGGTGGTATGGCCGTGCTGTCGTTGGCGACGATGACGATGGCGGCGCCCGGCGTCAGCGATCAGGTCGTCACCGCACTGACCGCCGACGAGTTCCGCGTGGCCTTCACTGGCCAGGCCCCCGACGCAAGCCGGCGGCTTCAGCCGTTCGTGGCGATGGTCGAACAGGAGTATAGCGCCCTTGTCATGGAGGCCAGAACGCTTCAGGCGACCCTCGCGGCGAGCCTGCTTCCCCAGTCCAACATCGCGGAATTGCAGTCCCGACTGCAGCTTCGCCTATCCCGTCTTTCGCAGTTGCGCGCTCGCCTGTTGGCCCGCGTCAGCCGCGATTCGTCATCCAATCGTTAGTCCGCCAGAGGAGAAACCTATGACCCCGAAGTTGATTCGTATCGTTGCGGCAGCGTGCCTCGCTGCCTCTCTATTGCCCGCTCAAGAAGTGCGAGAAGTCATTGTGCGCCAAAAAGCGGACAAGGCCAAATCGTCGAGCAAAGCGTCCAGCATATCGGCCAAGAAGATGAAGGCGATCATCGAGGAGTTGAGTAGCGGTGAGCTGTCTTCAGCCGAACGCGCGAAGCTCAAGAAAACGCTGATGAAGATGCTCGGCGACGTTTCGGGCAAGCCGACATCGATCACGTTCGACGCTCCGGCGAAGCGGGATGCCGTTGCCGAAGCAAAGCCGACGGGGATCCGTTGGCACGTTGCGGAAGGCAAGGAAGGCAAGGAAGGCAAGAAGGATGGCAAGGTCAAGGCGACCTATGCTTGGGTCGAGGATGTCGAGTCGGCCCACGACCATGGCCATGGCCACGAAAAAGGCGAGCACGGTGAGGAGCACAGCAACAAGGCTGAGTACGGCGCCAAGCGCGATGCGATCATTGCCGAGCTAAACAAGTCTCTGTCGCGCGGCCACGGAGCTGGTGGCGGGGTGGGTGGCCTGCACGAGGCGCACGGTGTCGAACGCAAGGCGCGCGCGATTGCTGGCCTGCCTCGCCCGGATGGCGAGCATGACGCCATCGCCTTCGTGCGCAAGTCCAAGGACGGCGACGGCAAGACGATTCGCTGGCTGAAGACGTCGAAGCAGGACCAAGGCAAAGCCAAGAAGGCGAAGAGCGGCGACCTTGCGACTCGCGCCAAGCAACTGCGCGTGCGTTTGGACAAGCCGGAAGGTGCCGCGGGCGGGCTTGCCTACGTCTTCGATACCGAGCAAGAACCCGTTGGCAAGAGCGTGCGTTTGCTGATGGCCCAGAAGGCCTACGAGAAGGCCAAGAAGGCCTATGCCGAAGCCAAGAAGGCGCACGGCAAGGCTGCCATGGTCGAAGGCCGATATGGCTTCGTCGAGCTCGATGACGTGACCGAATCTCACGGTGACAAGGGCACGATTCGCTACGTTCGCACGCGCGACGCGAAGCAAGATCCAAAGAAGGTCAAGGTCAAGGCGAAAGCCAAGGGCGAGAATGTCTTTGAGTACCTGCTCGAGAACGGCGAGCCGATCCAGCTCAAGCTGGGTTCCGAGGTGATCGAGTACCTCCCGCAAGTCAACGGCGAAGATGTTCGCATCTTCCTGCGCGGCAAGGACGGCAAGTTGAAGACGAGCCGGAAGAAGTCCGACGGCTTCACGTTCGAGACGAAGACTGACGAGAAGGGCCGATTCGAAGTCGAATCGTTCATGTTCGATGAGGGGGGCGCTCAGGGGTCCTTCACGTTCCGCAAGCCGAAGTCGGCCAAGCAAACCAAGAACACGTGGAAGTTCGAAGAAGGGGCGAAAGGCGAATGGAATGCTCCGAAGGCCAAGAAGCCGGGCAAGCAAGCCAAGGGCTCGTTCTTCTTTGGTACTCGTAGCGATGCCAGTAAGGACGACAGCGGCGAGCGCGATGTCCTGCTCAAGCTAAAGAGCAAGGGCGACCAGGAAGGATTCTGGGTCGTCGATGGCAAGGACAGCAAGCGAGCTGGCGCGTGGGTCACCCACATCCCCAGCATCGAGAAGGATGTGCTCCTGAAGCTGCTACACAGCGATGGCGACGATCGAGAGATCCGAACCGTGCTGAAGATGATCGACGGTAAAGACAGCAGCGCGAAGGGCACGAAGCACGATGGCCTGCTGTTCGGCGTTCACGCTCCTCACGCCCATGGTCACGACGTCGAAGTGGTTGTCGAAGAGCGTGAAGCGGAGGAGGAAGAGGAAGAGACTGAAGAGGGCGGCAACGACGAAGTGCTCGAGATGATCGAGGAGATGCGCGTTGAGATGCGGGAACTTCGTTCGATGATGCAGGAGATCCGCAACAGCCTGCGTTCGAACCGTGCCAGCAGCAACTCGGCTCGGCGCGTTCGCACAGGTCGTCAGTTGCCGCCCGCAGTTCGCAACGAAGAGACCGCGAAGGTTCGCGTGCGTCGCAGCGAGACTCGCTAGCCCCGGTCGGCTATTTGCCGGCCGCGACTTCCTCTTCGGTCACATTGCGACCGAAGGGGTTGTCTTCGCCGCGGCGGACGCGGCCGAGAACTACCCGAGCAAACTTGTTGTCAGGGTTCTTTTCGACGGCGCGCTCCAGCCAGGCGATCGCCTTCTGGCGCTTGCTTTGCAGGTAGTTCGCCATCGCGGCAAACACCGCCGGCCGCTCGTCGCCGTCGGCCTTGTCCGCAAACTCGAAATGCTCAAGCGCCTTTTCCGGGTCGTTGCCGAGCCACTTCGGAGCGAACAACTTGCGCAGGCCGAGGGCGGTATGGAGTTGCGGGTCGTTGGCGATGCGTTGATGAGCCACTTCGAGTGCCTCGCCGATCTTGCCGTTCCAAGCGAGCGCCGACTGCCAGCCAGTGATGTGTTGGCTCATCAAGCCTGCTTCAATGCGGAACAGCTCGCCGGTTTCATCACCGAGCTCACGGGCTTTCGCTACCGCTTCGAGTCCGGCCTTGAGATCGCCGGCGAAGTCGGTTGGAAGCTCTTCGAAGGTCGGCTCGCCGGGAGCCATGCCGCGCAGATGGGTTCGCGTCAGGGCACGTTCGAGATAGGCCTCGGCCAGGTGGTGCCAGACGGCTTTGTCTGGCTTGGCCGCGACTTGCGCTTGGAACGCTTCGATGCAGCGATCGAGTGCGGCGACCGAGCAAGCCATGCGGGCTTTGCGAAGTTGTTCCGCTGTCTCCGTGGCCGCAGCCTTCTTGGGGGCGGGGCCGCTCTTGGGGATGACGACGGTGGTGTTGCCGGCAGACAGTTGGGACCAGGCAGTAAGCCCGATGCCAACGAGGCACGCGGCACAGAGGATGGGGACGAGGCGGCTCATTGAGGCGGTAGCAGGAGTTCGATCGGGTGGCGAACGGGAACGTTGTGGCCGCTACGTCGCATGTGGCTGTCGATTTGCATCATGCAGCCAGGATTTCCGGTGACGATCATATCAGGCGAGCAATCGTGTAGGTGGGCTGCCTTGGTCTGGCCGATTTCGGCCGCAAGTTTGGGTTGCAGCATGTTGTAGATGCCGGCGGAACCACAGCAGTCATCGCTCTTTGTGGGGCTTACCAGGTCGATGCCCGGCACTTGCTGCAGGAGTTCGCGCGGTTGGCTGCTCACTCCCTGACCGTGGCAGAGGTGGCACGGATCGTCGTAGGCGACCCGAGCATTCTGCTGTGCCGGGGTGGCGGTCAGTCCCTCGGCCGCCAGGAACTCACTGATGTCGCGACATTTCGCCGCGAACGCCTTGCCGTCTTCGGTGCCGAGCAGGTGGTCGTATTCCTTCAGCGCGCAACCGCAGCCGGCAGAGTTGTTGAGCACGATGTCGTCGTCGGCGAACGCGCGCACGTTTTCGGCGGCGAGGCTCCTGGCGCGCTCCGGTTGCCCGGCGTGGACCAGCAGAGCGCCGCAGCAACGCTGGCTTGGGGGGATGTGGACTTCGAAGCCGTTCGCGAGCAGCACCGTGAGCGTGGCGCGATTGACCCGGCCAAACATTGGCTCCATGACGCAGCCGGTAAACAACGCAACCCGAACGTTCCTCAGCTTGGTGCCAGCCGGCGGCGTGTGAAGTCCCGTTCGCAACGGTCGCCGTTCGGCCGCGGGTGGCACGGGCGGGGCGATCATCGCCATGGCAGCCGGCAGCAATCGCAGCTTGGTTGCGAGCCAGCGCAGACCGAGGCATTCGGCGGCACGCAGTAGCCAGAACATCGCGCGCAGGCGCCGCTGTCTGGCGACCACGTGCCACAGCAGAGTGCGCGTCAGCCAAGCGGCGATGCCGCGTTTGGGGTTGGCCCGTTCGAGCTCGGCGCGCGTCGTTTCGAGGATCTCGCCGTAGCGAACGCCGGACGGGCACGCCGTTTCACAGGCGCGGCAGTCGAGGCAGCGATCGAGGAACGGGCGAATCGACTCAGGGTCTTCGACGCGTCCTTCGGCGAGAGCGCGCATCAAGTAGATGCGGCCACGCGGCGAGTCTGCTTCGACACCGAGCACTTGGTGCGTCGGGCAATGCGGTAGGCATAGGCCACAGTGCACACAGTCGAGCGTGCGCGTGTAGCTTGTGACCAGCGAATCAGACGAGGATGCCATCGGGATCGAGTGCGTGTTTGAGGCCGTCGGCAAGTCGTTGCTCGCCGGGGTCGGTGGGGGTGGACCGGCCGCGGCGGCGGTCTGCGCCGAGCAACACGGTGGCCGAAATGTTGGCTTGCGGCATGGCTTCCAGAGCCGCGTCGGTTGCCGGGCAGTTGGGGGTCGCGGTTTCAAACCGACCGCCGCCCAGCCAGACGAGCGGTGCGCCATCTGGCAGGGCACTGAGCAGTGCTGGCAGCGCACTTGGTAGGGCGTTGCCGGTCAGGACTTCTTCGCCACTGTTGACGGCGGATTCGACGTGGAAGTTGCTAGGGCGTTCGCAAGCCACCAGCCGATGCCGTTTGCACAGGGCCGTCGTGTGCACCGAGCGACCGGTGACGCGGCCGCACACGGCAAAGCTGCCGTCTCGTTCGCGGCGAAGTTGCAGCACGGTCGGAGGTTCGGCCTCGCTGCGAAGCGCGTGCAGTAGCTGCAGGGCAAGGTCACGTTCGAGTTCGCGATTGGCGAACCACTGCTCCGCTCGTGGTCGCGGCTTCAGGCGAAGATGCAGTCGGGTCGCGATGAATAGTCGCCCGCTGCTGCCGACCAGTAACTTGTGCACGTCGAAGCCGGCGACGCTCTTGACCACGCGGGCGCCCGCCTTGAACGAGGTGCCGTCGGCGAGCAAGGCGTGCATACCGAGCAGCAGGTTGCGTGGGCCAGGGTATCCGGCAGCTGCTGCGCCAAACGGGTCCGTTGCGAACAGGCCACCAATGGTGCCGTCGCCGAGGCAGGGCAATTCGAGGTCGTGTTCCAGCAGTGCCGCATCCAGTTCGCTGCGTGGCACGCCGCACTCGATCGTGCAAGTCTGGTCGCCAGCATCAAGCCGTTCGATGCGGTTGTGTTGGCTGAGATCCAGTGTTGTGGCCTCCGGGGCGACCGGCAGCGTTGGGGTTCGCG